>Ga0302201_10000683_pt1 | contig 30844 bp, 22 predicted proteins | sample II_Bog_N3_2_FD_194586 | JGI IMG/M metagenome (GOLD analysis project Ga0302201, IMG submission 194586) | Peat permafrost microbial communities from Stordalen Mire near Abisko, Sweden - II_Bog_N3_2 | ecosystem: Environmental > Terrestrial > Soil > Wetlands > Peat | place: Sweden: Abisko... | reverse complement strand
CTCCGTCGGGTGGTCACTCCCTGAAAACAGGATGCGGGCTTGATCCCCAGCGGCACCAGCCGATTTCTTCCTACTGAACCATCATGCCGACCACACCTGAACTCGTGACAGATTGAGTGGTTGTGGTCGTCGAGGGAGAGCTGGACCCTCCGCAGCCAATCGTAATCACCGTAGCGCTCGCCAGAATCAGACCCAGGCAGACAGCAGACCAGACGTTGAGAGAAGCCAGCCTTTTTCGCAGAAAGAACAGCGGAAGCAAGAGGAATGGCAACAAAATGAGCGCCGTAGATGTGCCCGTCACGGTTTCGCCAAACACAACTGTCACCCGATAGGTTCCGGCCGGGGTTGTCGACGAAGTCGATATCGTGAGAATGCCCGTTGCAAACGAATAACTGCATACCGCGCCCGTCGGCAAATTGAGACAGGTTGCGGTAGCGTTTGTTACGGAGGCTGGGAAACTGATTGAATAGGTCGCGGTGGATCCGGCAGTAACCGAGACCACTGTGCCGGGGACGGTTGGCGCGGTTGCTGACCCCGAGGGCGAATCCACCTCGAATTGCAATACGTCAGAAGTTCCGCCGCCGGGGGCCGGAGTTCGCACGTTAATTGCTGTCGCTCCCGGAGTGGCGATGTCAGCAGCGGTGACAGTAGCAGTGAGTTGAGTCGAGCTTACAAACTGCGTAGTCAGTGCCGACGTACCCCAGTACACGGTCGAGCTCGCCAGAAACCCAGACCCATTTACAGTGATCGTAAAAGACGGGCCCCCCGCGTCCGCGGTTGCTGGAGTTATGTTGCCCAGGAACGGAAGAGGGTCATTGACCGTCAGGGTCACACTGGCTGTCGCAATCGCGTAATCAACGTTATCTGTCGGAGTAAAGGTCACAGCCAGAGTGTTATTTCCGACAGGAAGTGTTGACCCCAACGCAGGATTATAGGCAAAGCTTCCAGGCACAGACGCCGTCGCATCAAGTTGCGTCGCAGATAGCGCGGTGCCGTATGTGATCGCCGTTGGTGTTGTCCAGCTGACTGACGGTGAAGCCTGGCTCACCGTCAGTGTTACGGTTAACACATATACCCGTACTCCCGAATAAGCGACGGGGTGAAAGTTACGGCCGTTAGCCGGCCATCTCGATGCTGAATCACAGACCCCTATAACCCTTGCTGACCTTTGACGCCGAGGCAGACTCAAGGAATCCGAAGCAACCCACCCCAAGTATTCGCCTCACCGCACTCCAGGATGGTAGGTCAGGGCTTTATCCCTGACCCGCTCCGCGGCATTTTGCGGAGCGGTAAAGGCGCCTTAAATGCCAAAACAATAAAGAAAAATCAAAGCGCCTTCGTCCGGTGCCCATCCGGGACGAAGGCTATTGCCGTATGCTTTCCCCAACCCATCATGCCAACGCACGCGGTCACCACCGTAACCCATCAACGCCGCGCCCTATTCCAAAGAACCGTCAACGCCGAACTGCTGCAACAACTCCTCTTTCGATATCGCGATCAAGGCCGCTACCAACTCCACGGCTTCGTCATCATGCCTGACCACGTGCATCTGCTACTGACGCCCTCACCAACGCAAACACTGGCGCTCTGCATCAAGTGCATCAAGGGCGGATTCTCCTACGCCGTCAAAGCGCAATTCGGCGGAGAAATCTGGCAACCGTCTTTCCATGATCACCGCATCCGCGACACCGAGGACTTTCAAAACCAACTCCACCACATCGCTGCCAATCCCCAGCGCCGAAGCCTATCCGACCACCCCTTCGTCCACACCGCCTGTCCATCTCGAATGGACCCCATGCCCACCCAATTCCTCTGAAAACCATTTCGGTATGGTAGGTCAGGGCTTTATCCCTGACCCGCTCCGCGGCATTTTGCGGAGCGGTTAAGGGGCCCTATCCCCGGCCCGATCCGCGCCCTTTACGGAGCGGTAAAGGGGCTTCATCCCGGCACAACCCCACCCCAAAGAATCGAGAGCTCAAGCACGCGACGAAGTCGCGCTCAATCCCTAGCCAAACCCTGGAACGCGCACGACGAACCAAGATTTTGGACCCACCGCATTTCGTGAATGGTAGGCCGGCGCTTTATCGCCGGCACTACGAATACGAAAAGAGAAATATCAAATCGGATACGCGACCGCCAGGTCGCGTATTGGACCTTGATGCAATCTGCGCTCAAATTCCATTTACGCGGGACCGCGCAGGGGCCGGACCCGCCGCACTTCGGGGTGTTAGGTCAGGGCTTCATCCCTGACCCGCTCCGCGCTCTTTGCGGAGCGGCAAAGGGGCTTTATCCCCGGCCCGCTCCTTCACCCCCGGCACAAACCAACCCAAAAAGATCGAGCGATCAAGCACGCGACGAAGTCGCGCTCAAACCTCTACCGAATGCTGACATCGGCACGGTAGATTGGAAAACGGGCTTCGGAGCACTTCGGGATGGTAGGTCAGGGCTTCATCCCTGACCCGCTCCGCGCTCTTTGCGGAGCGGTTAAGGAGCTTTATCGCCGGCAACTTCAACCCCAAACAAAGAAATTCGAAATCATGTACGCGACGAAGTCGCGCTCAATCCTCTACCGAATGCTGACATCGGCACGGTAGATCGGAAAACGGGCTTCGGAGCACTTCGGGATGGTAGACCCGCTCCGCGCTCTTTGCGGAGCGGTAAAGAGGCTTCACCCCCGGCACAAACCCACCCCAAAGAATCGATAGATCAATCGGTTTAAAAATCGTGTTAAGCCCCGTGCTATGCTGATGGATAAATGAAATGCCCGCATTGCACACTGGGGATTTTCGAGTCCTTAGTAAGGGGTCAATCTTTTCGGACTAACGACGGACAGGACTGGCTGACGTGGGCACAAATCTGCCCAGAGTGTAAGAAGCCGATCATCTTCCTGGAAGCAAGTAAGGTAATCGACAACAGGGGCGGCAGCGTTGGTTCCACTCCCCGCTTTATGGCTTATCCGCAGAGCGCCTCACTGCGCCCACTGCCGGCTGAGATTCCCGATCCATACCGTCGCGACTTTGAGGAAGGGGTAGCGGTTCTCTCGCTCAGTCCAAAGGCGAGTGCTGCTCTCAGCCGTCGGAATCTGCAAGCGGTCATACGCGATAAGGCAGGCATAAAGGGTAGGGACCTTAACGCTGAAATTCAAGCAATGATTGATTCGGGGGCCGTCCCCTCCTTCATTACCGAGGGCCTTGACGCCGTCCGCAATATTGGTAATTTTGCGGCTCATCCTATCAAGAGCGCGTCTACGGGAGAGATTGTCGACGTGGAGCCTGGGGAAGCCGAATGGAATCTCGATGTGTTGGAGTCGATGTTCGATTTCTATTTTGTCCAGCCTGCACTCACGGCAAAGCGCCGCGCAGCCTTGGACGCGAAGCTCAAGGATGCGAAGAAACCGCCGCTCAAGTGATGCTCTCGACGTCCCCCTCCGATCGCTCATAGTTAAACAATTGCGCGGGGGCGCGGGACACCCTTTATTCCGTCCCAGGCTCGTGACACTTGTCACTAGCCTGCCTGGGGGCGGGCACCGTGCTGCAGGCGTTGGTACGACAGAGGCTGTGGGAACCGCAAATCCGTCGTGCCGCAGAGGCTGGCGGTTTCGAATAAAATTGATGATGCATTCTTGGAGATGGATGAAGAAATGGCGATTTACTTCGGTATTTGCCCCGAGCCAGATGGTCATTGCCCGCACTCCTATACTCGCTTCAAGACTTTGAGCGACGGCTTCACCATGTGGTTCAGCTCCGCAGCTATGCCCGACTGCGGTGGCCCGCAGTCCGCCCCAAGAAACCCCGAGCTTAGGACGGCTTGTTCGCAGGCCTTCTATCCGTCCGCGGAACAATCTGGCTTTTGCGGTTCCTGCGGCCGACCCCTGCTCTTTGCATTGCCAGCGATCGACCTCGGCGCGTGCCCGGGATGCGGGCGTGATTACAATCAAGGGGACCTTATAGCAACCTTCTGCCATAAATGCGGAGTGCCAATCGAGATCAACGAGCCGAAGAAGAGCGCTTATGCCCGCGACACTTGGCTTAGGAAGCTATTCGAATTGACTCCGAGCCTCCAGGAGTTCGGCTACCTGCCGACCTCGATTGGGAAATGAGCCCCTGATCCTCAACCTTGCTCTTGCGAGATCCGCGCGCACATCAGAGGTCTCAGTTTCATCCGAGAAGTAAGTTAGCAGCCTGGACTCACGCACCCAATCGTGGACTCCAGACTCGCATCTCACTGCAACCTGCCATGTTCGTCGAATTCAAGGTCAGGGAAGCTGAATTGGTCCCGAAAAACGCCCTCGGTTGACCTTTGAACTACGACGTGGCCCACCCCTTCGATTCTCCGCCTCCTAACCCACCCCGCCCCATATACTGTCCCCATGCAGTTCACCGGAGAAGAACTAGCGGCCCTGCTCGTCGCCATCAGCTTCGCTGCCGGGCTCAACGTCTACGCCACCGTAGGCACCCTCGGCCTACTGGCGCACACCAGCCTGCTCACGCTCCCGCCCGGTCTCCATCTCCTCGCCAACTGGTGGGTCATCAGCGCCGCCTGCGCCCTCTTCGCCCTGGAGTTCTTCGCCGACAAGGTCCCCGCCTTTGACCTCCTCTGGAACGCCCTCCACACCTTCATCCGCGTCCCCGTCGCCGCGCTGCTCGCCTTTCAAGCCACCGCCGGCCTCTCGCCCCTTGAACAGCTAGCCGCCACCCTCGCCGGCGGTGCCATCGCCATGGCCGCCCACGGAGGCAAAACCGCAGCCCGCGCCGCCGTCACCCCCTCACCCGAGCCCTTTTCCAACATCGGCCTCAGCCTGTCGGAAGACGTGCTCGCCATCTTCCTCACCTGGCTCGCCACCTGGAACCCCTACGTCGCCGCCTCCATCGTCGTCCTGCTCTTGGTCGCCGCCCTCCTCCTCGTTCGCTGGATATTTAAAGCGCTCCGCAGCCTCTTCCGGGGAGCATCCCAGGCAATTGACCACTGATCGGGTATTTCACGGTCCACGGTCCACCGTTCACGATCTTTTCAATCCCACCTTCTCGTATCTTTTCCGCCAAATCTCCTTCTCCACCATCGCCATCGCCCGGTCCACCAGCGACTGCTGCCACGGGACAATCCCATACACCAGGTCGCATTCCAGCGCCCGCGCCATCTCTCCCAGCCGGCCCAGCGAGATCTTTTCCATCTGCTCCGACCGCTCCAGCTGGTAAACCATCTTCTCGCTGAATCTCATGTACGCGGCAATCTGGCGCACCGGCGTCCCCGTCGCCAGCCGCATCGCCCGCAGCCACCCCTCAGTCGGCCGGTGCGCCTTCCGCGCTGCCCTGAACGGCCGTAATTGGCCTTCTAGACTCATCCGCATCTTCTCCCGAATTAGTGAAAGCATCGTTGCAGCTCCTGTTGTTTTGCATTGCACGCGCCGCAAGCTATTGAAACAGATAGAGTAATCGCATAGACGGCAGCCGCAAAACGTCGAATTAATCCCATTCTCGGCTCATCGTGGGTAATTTTGTGCAAAAGCGCAACCTTGCTCACAAACTGATATCGGAGCGAGTTCCAATTGTTTGGAAAGATTCGGAGGGTTTCTAAACCGCGGGCGGGTATGTTCGCGCCCCTTTGCTCACTCTGCAAGCTGAAGATTACGCCGGAAATTCACCACTGAAGGGACGGCGGCGTCACCTTATAAACAAAAAAAGCGCCCCCCGGTTACTCCTGCCTGGATGATGTCCAGGTCTGGTTAACCGAAGGGGCGAGGAGCCGCAATCACAAGAAAACACACCGCCTGACAAGCCTGTGAACCAGATCGCTCCACTTCACAGGGACCAGCCGTAGGTGCATCTTCTGGACCGGAACCAAATATACGGTCGCCCCCCTGGGTTAGACAGGTTCCATCGGGTACCAAGGGTGCCCGTTGCCGCTAACTCCCTATCCCCATGCGGGTTATTCCAATTCATTACGGTATGGACAAGTGCAGGATGGGGACGTATGATACGCAATGCGGAAGGAATTCGCATGCCCGTAGGCTCCAAAACCATCCAGGATTTCGGACAGCAAAATCCAGCAGTGGACCCCATCGCGGTTCGCCGCCAGCTCGAGCGACTGCTCGCGCATCCGCTCTTTTCCAACAGCAAACGCTACCCCGCCCTCCTCGCCCACACCGTCGAACAAACCCTCCAGGGTAATGCTTCCGAGCTGAAAGAACGCAGCATCGGCATCGACGTCTTCAACCGCTCCCCCACCTACGATGCCAACGCCGATCCAGTGGTGCGAATTACCGCAGGTGAAGTTCGTAAGCGGCTGGTCCAGTATTATTACGACTCTTCGCACGACGGCGAATTGGTCATCGAACTGCCTATCGGTTCCTACGTCCCTGTTTTTCACGCTCCTGCGCCGCTTGCAGAACCCGAATCGCCCGCGCTTGTTGCTCCTATTGAGGCACCGCCTCTTGCACTTCCGGTCACGCCTCCTACATCGTCTTCACAGGTTTTCTCGAGAAAGCGCATGGTTCTTTTGACTGCGCTAGCTGTAGCCGCGTGCGTGGTTGGCCTTATTGGTGGATTGGCTCTGGGTTTGATTGGGGGAGGAAGCGCCGCCAGGGTTACTGCCGGAGGGTTGTTGCACGATTTTCAACCCCCTACCGACCTTGATCGCTTCTGGGCGCCGATAACAGCGGGCTCGGACACGGCGACATATTGCCTGGGCGAACCGGCAAAGAGCCTTGATGCGGGATCGATCAATTCGCTGGAGATGCCCACCGCTAATTCCAAGCCTGAGCCACTCTATTTCCGGCTCCATAAGTCCGGGCTTTTCGCATTGGCAGACGTCGTTACGCTTACGCAAACAGCTGCCGCTTTGGAAACCCGCCATAAGGCATTCAGAGTGGTTCCTGCTTCCGATGCAACCTTCGCCCAACTTCGCGAAGGTCCTGTTGTTCTAATCGGTGCATTCGACAACATCTGGACTTTGCGTGTAACGCAGAAGCTCCGGTTCGGATTTGAATCGAAGGACGGGGTTGCCCTGATTGTCGATCGTAAGAGCCCCACGCAGACCACGTGGGCAACGGCATGGGATCTGCCATATGAAAGGTTGTCGCGCGATTATGCCATTGTGGCGCGCATTCACGACAACATAACAGGCCAACCTGTGATCATTGCGGCAGGCATTTCAGAAGAAGGAACCGAGGCCGCCGGCGAGATTCTCTACAACCCCGTCTATCTTCAATCACTGCTTGCAAAGGTGCCCCCGCATTGGGAGCAGATGAACATGGAAGCCGTGATTGAGACGCAGGTCATCGAAGGTCATCCGGGACCCCCGAATGTGCTTGCAGTTGAGACCTGGTAAGTTCCTTCGCCTTTGCCCGTTAGCGCGCTACTGCGAGAGAAGTGGAATGCAGAAGGGCAAACATCGTGGCGGGGCAGAGTGAAGCTATCTGTTGGTCGAATTTGCTGACGGACGCGGTGACGCGATGCTCCGAGCGGAACGAAAAAACGAGGGGGCCGAGTCTTAGGACTTGGCCTTGTGCGCAGCCCAGCGCTTCCGCTGTGCGTCGGCAATTCGCTTGCGGGCTTCAGGACTCAATACGCGCGTCTTCTTAGCTTTGCTCTTGGTCTTGGCGGGGGCCTTCTTTGCTTTGCGCTCAGCCTTGGCAGGTGATTTACCTGTGTTCGCGAGCAGCGAGCGTACCTGTGTTAGCCGCGCAATCTCCGCATCAATTTGGGCAATAATCGATTCAATAGCCATAACCTAAGAATAACTCAGAATTGCGCATGCAAGCGATCATGCACTGTATTTGCTCACCCTGAGATTTCCCCATCCAGTCAAGCTCAGTGTTACCTAACATCGCGACACCTTAGTTAAAGCCCGAATGTGTGCACTCGTGCAGGTCGATAACTGCGACGTGATCCACGGTGAAAAGTATTGAAATGGATCCTTTGATTGGAACCCAATTAAGGAATGCGCACATTGCGTTGAAATCAGACTCGCAAATCGAGAGGGGACAGACTTTGTCAGCCTGCCCCCTCCCATCGGATGTGCACATATTTATAAAGTGTGGACTATGTTCCCAGATACTCAACGTGGACGTATGTGCCGAGCCTGACGTTATAGGCAAGATACCATCCAATGTGGTCGGGATCATCATAGATAACTATGTCATCCGAATCCCACAACCATCCATCGCAGAAGGCTATGTCGAACGGAGCGACATTCCAATACCAACCGTTGAACCAGAAGCGGCTGGGGCCGCCACCAGCGAGATGCCAAACGTGTCCGCGTCCAAAGCCTCCTGTAAAGTGGCCATGCGCGAAGGGATGGTCCAGATGGTAGTTTGCATCATCGCGCCCGGTGTCGTGGCCAACCCAGGTCTTGCCGTCAACGTGAGGCGCGCTGGGATGACCCGCCCTATCGCTGTAGTTCGGCTTGGGGTCGGCGAGCTTTGGTGGGCCTTCATGGGGTTTCGGTCCACTCCTTGGAATCGGCTGATGTGGCTCGGCGGGGTGCTGCGCGAATACTGGAACGGAAAAAACGAACAATGCTGCAAGTGCCAACTGAACGGTTTTCATGACGTCCTCCTGATTCCGAGGGGATTGCAGCTATTCTCTGCACTTCTCCCCCGGTGAATCATCTCCAACAACAATAGTTCCAACCCTGGGTATCTGGGCAAGTTGCGGCGAGACGGATTTGCAAGTCCCGGTGGATAGACCAGAACATGAGGCGAAAATCATCGCAGCTGGGGAGCTATGCCACGACTGCAGCGGAGGCACGACGCCAAGCATAGAGGGGAAACTGGTTTGCGAGTTCAGCCACTTCACCGCGGATCCGTTCGAGGGCCGCATCGTCGTTTCGGTCATCCAGAGCCCTGGTAATCCACAACGCAATCTGGCGCATCTCCGGCTCCTTCATGCCGCGTGTAGTAAGGGCAGGCGTGCCGACGCGAATGCCGGATGGCTTGAGCGGAGGATTAGTGTCATATGGAATGGAATTCTTATTGACTGTGATGCCAGCCTTGCCCAGAGCCAGTTCAGCCTCAGAGCCGTTGATGCCTTTCTGGAAGGTATCAACCAGCATGAGATGGTTGTCGGTGCCGCCGGAGATGATGCGGAAGCCGGCACCCTGCAGGCTTGCGGCCAGCACCCGGGCGTTAGCCACGATTTGCGCGGCGTAAGTCTTGAACTCCGGCCGGAGCGCCTCCGCAAACGCAACTGCCTTGGCCGCCACAATGTGCATAAGCGGTCCGCCCTGCTGACCGGGGAATACGGCCTTGTCGATCTCTTTGCCGATAGTCTGCTCGGGCTTCTCGCCAACCTGGTAATCTTTGCCGGCAAGGATCAAGCCTGCACGCGGGCCGCGCAGCGTTTTGTGCGTAGTAGTGGTGGTGATGTGCGCATGTGGCACAGGCGAGGGATGCACACCCCCGGCAACAAGGCCAGCGATATGGGCCATGTCGAAAACATAGGTTGCGCCCACCTTGTCGGCAATCTCTCTCATGCGAGCAAAGTCCCAGAGGCGCGGATAGGCGCTGCCGCCGCCGATGAGAACCTTTGGCTTTTCGCGCTCGGCAACAGCTTCCATTTCGTCGTAGTCGATGAGCTCGGTGTCCTGACGAACATGGTAGAACGTGGTGCGGTAGAGCTTGCCGCTGAAACTCATTTTGTGTCCGTGGGTCAGGTGACCGCCGTGGGCCAGATCGAGGCCGAGGATTGTATCGCCAGCCTTGAGGACGGCCATGTATGCAGACGCGTTGGCCTGCGAGCCAGAGTGGGGCTGCACGTTGGCGTATTCAGCACTGAAGATCTGTTTGGCGCGATCGCGGGCCAGATTCTCCACCACATCGGCGTACTCGCAGCCGCCATAGTAGCGCCGGCCGGGGTAGCCCTCAGCGTATTTATTGGTGAAGATAGAGCCGGCTGCTTCAAGCACGGCTTCGGAGACAAAGTTTTCGCTGGCAATCATCTCCAGCCCCTCGTGCTGGCGGAGGGTTTCCTGGTCAAGAGCGGCGGCCACTTCGGGATCGGCCTGGGCGAGGGAGAGCGAAATGCGATCAGTCATAAGACAATTCTAGCCTTTTCGGGCTTCCATTCCCAGACCAAAGCCGAAGACGGAAGGCTGTTTTTGGAAACATGAAACAGCCTTGCGACGTCTTTGCGGTCTCTCGCTCTTCATCGATTTCTCCGATCCGGTTAAACTGGAATCACCAATCAACTCCCAGCAGGTCAAGGACCTTATGAGGAAGTACTCAAAACCGCTTGTACTAGTCATTCTCTTTCTAGCGTTGCTTACTTCGGCTTTCGCGCAGACGGCAGGCACGGAAACCACCGAGATCGATTTGGCGCTGCTTGCCAGAGCCAACGGCGGAGACGCGTTGGCACAGGTGCAGATGGGAGACAACAGCTGCGCGGCTGGCAGCAAGGCGACGCAGGATCCCCAACAGCCGGCTGAATACTACAAAGTGGCTGCCGCCTGGTACCGCAAGGCCGCGGAGCAAGGCTCGTTGACAGGGCAGTTGCGCCTCGCAGCACTTTACCGTGACGGCAGAGGCGCGCCCCGCGACATGGCACAGGCGGCGGAGTGGTATCGCAAAGCCGCCGAGCAAGGAGATACTGGGGCGCAGGCAACCCTTGGCGTACTTTACTCGATGGGCCAAGGCGTTCCTCAAAGTTACGCCGATGCTTACTACTGGTTCGACCTTGCCGCAAGGGTCAAGGGATCCAACCAGGAGAAGTATGCCGCATCTCGCCAGATGAGCGGCGCTCACATTACGGCAGACGAGCTGGTTGACGTGCAGCAACGCGCCACGAAGTGGCTTGCCTCCCATCCGCGGTAAGACAGGAGGATGTTGCAAGAAGTGAGCAGTTGGGATTAGGCGGAGGCGCTGGCCGCGTAACCGGCTTCCACTCACCTTGGGCGCTTCGCTGGCAGGGAGCCTATGTGGACCCGGCAAAACTGCTGGCGCTAAATCTGACTGCGATTCGCTAGCTCGAGACCGGTTCCTCTTCCACCGAACCTGGCTGCGGTGCAATCGCACTTAGCCCAGACGCCTTCTCGTCTCGCAGTGCTTTGTACGCGCGATAGACAAACCAGCCCATATACCAGCCGTCGATGAATTTGTAGGGCGTTTCACCGGTGGTGTAGTGGCCGCATGGCAGCACGCGCGGCTCAAAGTCGAGGCCGTAATGCCTGAAGGCTTCGACAACCTGCAGCGAGTACTCCTTGGGAAACGTCAAGTCATAATTCGCATAAACCAGGAGAACCTTCTTACCGACTCCCGCGGCATCCTTGCCCGCAAACTTCGCGTAGTAGTAGCAAGGGCTCGCCGCTGCCCACAGTGCGCGGACACGATCCTGAGTGAGGCCTGCTTCTTCAAGCGCCTGCTTCACGTGGCGCGTGCTCTGTCCGGCCCATGTCACATCTCCAAACGCTGTGGATGCGTGGTTGAAGGCATTAACCCGGATGCGCGGGTCGTGAGTGCTGGCCAGATAGGCGTAGCACGATCCGAGGCTGGTTCCCAAAACGCCGAAGTGTTCATAGCCCTGGTCTTGAAGCCAATCGAGACAGCAACGAATGTCGACAACCGCCTGCCGGCACGCAGAGAGTGTGCGCCCGATGTTGGCGCTGACCGAATAGTCAGAACGCTCCAGTTCCGCAGGGCGTCGAATGTCGTGATAAGGCATGGAGAGGCGCAAAGCCGAGATGCCCATGCGATTGAAAATGGTACACAGCGAGTTATGACTGAATCCGTCGGAATTCCACTGGGGGAGCACGATGATCGCTTGCTTCGGCCTTTTTGGATCCTTGTGGGCCGGGGCGGGATACCAGCGCGCGTTTACCTGGTCGTTCTCGGGATAGGGAGTGCGCTCGGGCGAAGTAAAGCGCAGAAATTGCGCCGTTGCCAGCTTTCCATCCGCGGCTTGCTGCCGGATTGCCGCTTCCTTAACCAGCGTCTCTGGCCGCACATTTGTCGGGTAGAGTTGCGGATGCCTATCTTCAAGTCGGAAATCTGAAGGCCGCTCATAGCTGAAAAAAGTGTCGCTGTGGCGAATGAGGAGTTGATTGATGCGCACCATGGCTGCTTCGGCGGCGGCCGGGTTGCGAATCACTTCTGGGCCCGGGATTGCGGACTTGAATCCATGCGTCTCAAGAAACGGCTCGATCCACTCAAAGCCCCACTCCAGCGGGCGGACCACACGGTTTTCATCGCGGGTGGTGAGCCGCGTTTCCCACTCGTACATCCAGCGCGCATAGCGTTCTTTGAACATGGTTTTCTTTTCAAGTTTATCAGCGTGGGCTGAAGCGCTGCCGGGTGTCGGCGAATTGCTCTATACCATGCTCGGTTCGCGCCTCTTTGTCCATGCTGCCGCAATCAGCCATCCGAGGCTGAGCAATGTGATTGCAGCTATTATTCCCTGCGAAATAACGCAGTAGAGGCACCAGACTTCGAGAACGGTTCGTTCTATGTTGGTTAGGTAAAGAGCGAATCCGAGCCCAATGAGCGAGAAAACAATGAGCCATGCGCGCCGACGCATCAACGACAAGACTGCGATCGCGAGGTAGCCAGCGATACCGATGGCTGCGACCGGAATATGGGCAATCTCAGCAAAAGGACTGTGGTTTACGATGCCGCAGTCCCACTTCTCATTGATGGAGCAAGGCTCCGTTCCAGTGTCGTAATGGACACGCAAGGCGAGGGAGGAAACTACGACGCCGGCGAGAGCCAGAAGTGCAATCAGATACCGCATATCAGTGAGTTTGATGCTACCAGAGAGCTTTGCTGTGAGGGTGCGCGGTACGATAAGCAGATGGAGCCTGGTTCCAGTCCAAACGGCCGTCGCATCGCGTTTTTTGGCGGTAGTTTTGACCCGCCTCATCTGGGCCATTTAGCTGTTGCTCGGGCTGCCCGTACGGCGCTGGCACTGGACGCTGTGCTGTTTGCGCCGGTGGGCTCTCAGCCCCTGAAACCGCAAGGGTCAACCGCCACCTTTGAGGACCGCCTCGCGATGACGGAACTCGCCATTGCAGAGGAACCCGGGTTCGACGTTTCACTCGCAGATGAACCGAAACCTTCCAGAAAGCCAAACTTTACTGTTGATACGCTTGAGGATCTGCGTGGGTCTCTGCCACCTGGTGGGGAGCTCTATTGTTTGATGGGCGCCGACTCCTTTTTCGGCTTATGCCGGTGGCATCGGTCGGCCGAGATTCCTTTCATCGCCTCGCTGATCATTGCGTCAAGGCCTGGGCAAAAGCCTGAACATTGGATATCGGGCTTGAGGGAAGCCCTACCTGAAGGTTTGTCGATTGAGCCCGGGACCGCCGACTTTGCGTCCACTGATCCCGAAATGCGGACCTACCGTGTTCATAGCCCGAATGGAGATTGCGCACCGCTTTACCTGCTTCCCGGATTGTATTTCGATGTCAGCGCCTCTCAGATTCGAGAACAGGTGCAAGCGGGGTCTTCGACGTCGCCAGATGGGCGCGCCCTGCTGCCATTGGCGGTCTTTGACTATATCCGCTCCCATGGCCTCTACCGTAGGGCCTAACGTGCCGCTGATCCAAACTTGCCGGTGCCCGGGCAAGGGTCTACGATGAGAATTGGAGAGTTTCTCTACCGAATGACATCGACAAAAACGCAGACACGCATTCTAGTTCAGGCCGCAATACAAGCCTGTGAAGACAAGAAAGGCGAAGATACACGCATCCTTGAGCTCGATCCCATCGACGCAGGCTTGTCGGACTTCTTCCTCGTAACCTCGGCAAGCAACGATCGCCAGTGCGTCGCCATTGCAGATGAAATCGAACACCGCCTCAAGAAGGACTTTGGGGTAATGCCCAACTCCGTGGAAGGCAGACGTCCGGGCAATTGGGTCCTACTGGATTATGTCGATTTTGTGGTGCACGTCTTTCTGGCCGAGCGCCGCGCCTTTTATGACATTGAAAGGCTCCGCAAATCCGCCCGCCCGCTCACGCCGGCCGAGTTCGATGCTGAGTTGAAGGCCGAGCTCAGCGCGAAGACTCGGGCCGTTCGGACAAAGGCATCCTCGAAGGCCGCTCCAGCGGCGATGAAGGGCGATGCGACGCCGAAGCCCAAAAGGGCAATCAAGAAGGCGGTTGAGCGGAAGGTTGCGCCGCGAAAGGCTGCTGCGAAGAAGCCGATCAGCAAGGTCAAGGTTTCACGCGGAGCCTGACTTACTGCAACTGTTGTTCCGATCCAAAACTCCATCCAAACCGAGTGAAAAGCGGCGCTTTGGGGGCGTTTTTGGCCCTATTTTGAGCCCTTTTCGAGTGGAAATGCTCGATTTCCGGCGGCTTTTCTGGCCGGTTGGTACATGGTTGTAATTTCTAAGTTGTTTATTTACATGCAGTTGATGGCTTATAGGTGGTGCGGAAAAGGGTGATTTATAGGGGGGTGGGGTGGGGTATTTATTTATTTATTGGTCCGTCGGTGGCAGTCCTGGCATGATTTGACGGCCGATTTGAAAGTCTTGATCACAATTACGATTGTGTGCCTTCAGTTGGAATAAATCGGCAAAAGGGCTTGCTGCCTAATGTCTTCTGCACCGAAAAGGGCGGCCCGCTAAGCGGGCCGCCCTTCTCGGGTTTGCAGTTGGACTTTGGTTAGAAGTCGAACTTGGCATTCAGCTGGATGAGCCGCGGAGAGGCGTTGCCGCCAAGGAAAGCTCCGAGGATCGAGGTTGGCGGATTCACAGCGGATTGAATGGTTCCGAAGGCGCCGCTGGAAACGCTTGATACTGGCTGGCCGAAGTTCGGGTGATTGAAGAGGTTGAAGAACTGCGCGCCCACTTTGAGCTTGCCGCTCTCCCAGCCAGGCATTCCGAAGCCCTTGCTGATGGAGAAGTCGGAATCGGTGTAGTTGGGCCCGAACATCTGGTTACGGCGAGACTGGCCGAAGTCCGTCGCGGTGGTAAAGTAATTGCCGTTCGCGAATGCGCAGGGGGTTCCATTGGCAGCAGATTCGCCGCCGCAGTGGTTGTGGCCGTTGAGAGGGGCGATCTGCTGGGCGTAGAGCGGGCCACCGTAATTGCCGAAGTTGTCTCCGGATGTCGCTGAATCGACCACCGAGAACGGCAATCCGGTGCTATGGAACACGGTTCCGGCGAACTGCCAGTTGTCTACCAGCACCTTCGGTCCGCCATAGTGGGGGATCGAATAGATGTAGCTGCCGCTGACGTAGTGGCGAGTATCGTAATCCGCGTTACCGTAGCTCTTGGTAAGGTCGTACGGATCGTCCGGGCTGTTGCTGTTGGCACTGAAGCCGTTAAAGCCACCGTTGGAAATGTCGTCGAGTGCGTGGCTGTACTGGTAGTTCACGGTGAGGGTGAGGTCCTTTGCGCGGTGGCTTTCAGAGAAAACCACGCCATTGAAATTTCCAGCGGATGAGCTCGAAATCTCAGTGACGGCGGCAAAGTTTGGATTTGGAGCGGCCGCGGGGAGTTCCGGGAAGCCTGGTGCGCCGGCATTGAAGGCGTTGACGCCGTTGTTCAGCTCCGGCTCATGATAACTGTGGTTGCCGACATACATGACGGTGACAGAGTCTTTTTTGCCGAGCTGGTGCTCGATGGCCAAGCTCCACTCAACGTAGCTTGGGTTGTAGATTTTCGACACCGCGGTGGAGATATTTGGCGCCGGAAGTCCGGTTGAATTAGACCCGCCTGCCGCGTAGCCAGCGACAAAGGAGGCGTTAGCGGCGATAGCAGCCGAAGACGCGCTACCCGGAGCGGTGGGGAGAAGGGTGGTGTTGCTGCCACCGAAGGCCGGCCCATAAATCGTGAACGGGACGTTGGTCGGGGCATTGTTGAGGAATTGATCGGCGATTTGTCCTGGGAACGCATCCGCAAACATGCCGAATCCACCGCGTACTGTGGTGTGGCTCTGGGCGCCGAACGGGAGGAAATCAAACCCGGCGCGCGGCTCATAGCCGATCTTCTGGAGGCTGGGCAGCGCCTTCGACAATCCTGAAGTGATGAGCTTGTTGTAGGGGGTGGTCGGGTCGGTGCTCTCGCTGGCGAAGTTCGAGGCCAAGTGCGCGAAGCAGGCTGTACGGCAAACCGGGTCGGAGTTGTGCTCCATACGCAGGCCGTAAGTAAGGGTCAGGTTCGGCAGGGCACGCCACTGATCCTGGACATACCAGCCCATTCCATAGAGAGCGACGGGCTGTGTTGGACGGGTTGGGAAGTTCTCCGCCCACAGGTCGACATAGCCTTGCTGGAAGCTGGCGTTGGTAACGACCGCCTCCGGTGAGCTTGTAAATTCCTCAGGGCTATAGTCGGTAATGTCGTCGCGGCGGATGTCCCAACCGATGCTGAGAGTGTGCTTGCCCTTGGTCCAGCTTACGTCGTCCTGGAACTGGTAGCCGGTGACATCGCGCCCCTGGGGCCAGATGATGTTGTAGCCTCCCGGCCATGCGCCCGGTGCATTGTTGCCCAGGTCGCCGTCAGCGAAGATGAGCGAGAAGGGCGCGAGCTTTTCCGAAGCGGCTTCATTGGTGTTGGAGAACACGGCCTGGTACCAGTTGGTCGCAAACAGGAAGGAGTTCGAGAGCGAGGGAGAGAAGATATGCTGCTCACCAAGCTGACCGTCCCATGCGGGCTGCGGGCTGGCTGCATTGAAGAGTGGATTGAGCACGCTGGTAAACGTGGCCTGTACGCCATCGTCGTAGGTCATGTGGCCGAACAGATGATCCTTGTCGCTGATGGTCTGATCGATGCGACCGTTGAATTTCTGCTCGTGCGTGTAGTTGCCGGCTTCGCCGTTAAACACAACCAGACCGTAGCCACCGGTGCTTGCGTCAGTGGCCGTAGGGTCAACAGTTGCGCTTGCATAGTGCGGGTTGCTGGTGTACAGGCTGAAGATGTTTTGATAGCCCGGGATTTCAGAGGAGAGACCGTTGGCAGTCAGGTTCGCGAGAGTCTGTTGCTGATAGCTTGCATCAGGGGCATAGACCGTTTGGCGAGTGGGCAGAACCACGCGAAGACCTTCGTAGTTGAAGAAGAAGAAGGTCTTGTCCTTGATGATGGGTCCGCCGATACCTGCCGCCCACTGGTTGACGTTATCGAAGGAGCGGGGATTACCGGCCTGCTTGTCAAAATAATCGTTGGCATTCATCGCGCGGCCATTCCACCAGTAAGCGACGTTGCCGTGGAACTTGTTGCCACCGGAGCGGGAGATTTCAGAAACCTGCGCGCCGCCGAGTCCACCGAACGATGCGTTGTAAGCATTGGAAGTGACGGTCACCGAGGCAACGTCGTTGTTTCCAAGCGTCAGGTTGGTCGCGCCGGAGTTGTTCACGTTCAGGAACGGGTCGTTGTAGTAGCCACCGTTCACGGTGAAGGTGTTCGCCGTGCCGGGAAGGCCGAAGGAGGAGAAGTTTCCATATCCGCCCTGGGTGTTCATGACGCTTCCGGGAGCGGTCTGGGCAACAAAGGTGAGATCGTTGCCGGGGTTGGGAAGGTTCTCAACCTGCTCCATAGTGAACGTGCTCGAAATCTGAGCATCGTCCACGTGGATCAGGGGAACTTCTCCGGCAGAGACCTCGACAGTCACGCTGGATTGTCCGATCTTCAATGTGACATTCGCTGAGGCGATGGCGCCCGCGCTAACCTGAATTGTCGTTTTTGAACCTTCAAACCCTTTTACTGAGGTCGCAACCGTGTAGCGTCCCGGAGGAAGCTGCGAAACGCGAAACTCACCGCTGGCGCTGGAAGTCGTCGCACGCGCGGAGCCAGTCTCTAAACTGGTAACCGTTATGGTGGCGCCCGGAACGCTTGCCCCCGTTGAATCGGAGACGATTCCAGCAACATCGCCCGTAGTGTTTGTCTGCCCGTGAGCAAGAGGCGCCACAGTGATTGAGACAAATCCGGTAACAGCCAAGAGACTTATCCCTAAAACCGCGTTCCGCAACCGTAAGAATCGCATCGAAACTCCTCCAAAATTTAGTGGGGATCGAAACCAACTTGAACATCTCGATCCGTGTATTGTGCTTTAGCGTGTCGGGGAAGAACAAGCCCGGTCCGCAAGTGAAAAATGCAACAAGTGTTAAAGCGTTAAGAAAGGGGGCTCGGCTCCATCCTGCGTGTCATATCCATATCGAAACATACCGAGGAAATGCCGGATACTATTTTGTCCTAATGAACATTGCATGACGAGTGCCAATCTCCACGATTGGACGAATTATTTGTCTGTTATTGAAAACAAATGGGTTGTGGGCGTTCCCACCTGACCACCCCGATAGCTCCAATATGAAATTGCGGATAAAGTCGCGCCAGTATTCCAAAAATGGGCACCGGATCTTGTTTTTGGGGAATCGCTTCCATTCCATCCTCCTGTTTCCGGGTGCGTTCGCGTATGCTGCCCCCATGAACCTTGCGCTCGCCTATATTGGAGCCCGGCCTTCCCCCAGGGATCCCCTGGATGCTCTCACAAAGGCGTACGTCGAGCGGTGCACGCCGTGGGCACAATGCGTCACTGAAGCATTCCGAACAGAAGATGCGCTGTTCGATTGGCTGCAGCGAAAACAGGGGCGCACCAGGGCGGTTCTGGTGTTGTTCGATAGCCACGGCAAGCAAATGACGTCAGAGGCCTTCGCCGCATGGTTGGGAGCGCGCCGAGACGATGGAGCTCAGCACATGGTTTTCGCGGTGGGCCCTGCCGACGGCTGGTCAGAAGAATCCAAAGCCAGGGCACAGCTTCTGCTCTCGCTGGGTCCCATGACAATGGCTCACTCGCTTGCCCGGCTCGTCGCGGCGGAACAACTCTACCGGGCATTCACGATTCTTGCCGGCCATCCCTACCACGGCGGACACTAAAGAGATTGCAGTTTACAGATGACAGGATGCGGATGACAGTTAAGAGCAAATGCCCGGCCGCTTCACCGTCATCTGTAACCTGTAATCTGTAACTGCGATGACGGATACGCGTAAAGGTCTGCTGCTGATCAACACCGGCCCCGGCAAGGGCAAAACCACGGCTGCCATGGGTACGGCTTTGCGCGCAGTGGGCTGCGGCATGAAGGTGCTGATGCTCCAGTTCATCAAGGGCTCCTGGCACTACGGAGAGCTGGATGCGGTGAAAGCCTTTGGTTCCGATTTTGTACTGAAGCAGATGGGCCGCGGCTTTGTGAAGGTGGGCGGAGCGGAGACCGACGCTGAAGACGTTCGTCTCGTGGAAGCCGCATGGGCAGAGGCTCGCGAGGCCATCTACTCCGGTGAATGGGACATGGTGATACTGGACGAAATCAATTATGCAATCGGCTATGGGATGCTCGATCCGGCGATGGTTGCGGACGCTTTGCGTGATCGGCCGGAGATGGTGCATGTCATACTCACGGGCCGCAATGCTCATCCCCTGCTTATTGAGTTGGCCGATACGGTAACCGAGATGCGCGAGGTCAAGCATGCTTATCAGAAAGGCATTCTGGCCCAGCGCGGCATAGAATATTGAGAGCACGTTGCGGAAAATCGCATAGCGGTGAGCTGACCTTAGAGGGAGTTTGAATGTCCTGGTTCAAGCGTGAAAGCGGCGACTACGAATCCGATCCTGGCGGCAACGGCCCATCGGATCCTGGCGGCAAGAATGTTCGTACTGAAGGCTTGTGGACCAAGTGCCTGGGATGTCGGGCTGTGCTTTACAAGGGGGAGTTGGAGTCGAATTTATACGTGTGCCCCAAGTGCCAGCATCATTTCAAAATTGGTGCGCGGCAGCGGATCGACCTGCTGCTTGAACCGGGCTATGATCTCGTCGACACCGGGCTTCGCTCGACAGACCCGCTCAACTTCAGTGACGTCAAACCATATAAGGAGCGGCTGCAGAAGGCCCAGGAACAAACGGGACTCAGCGATGCGGTACTGAACGCTGTGGGCCAACTCGGACCCCATGATGTTGTGCTGAGCGCGATGGAGTATGGATTTATTGGCGGTTCTATGGGCGCAGTCGTTGGGGAAACGATTGCGCGCGCCGTCGACCGTGCGCGTGTTGATCGCAAGCCGCTGATCGTTGTTACTGCATCGGGCGGTGCGCGCATGATGGAAGGAATCGTGAGCCTGATGCAGATGGCGAAAGTCTCAACCGCTCTTGGCCAGTTGGACGATGCGAAGGTGCCTTACATCTGCGTGCTCACCGATCCCACCTATGGCGGCGTTACTGCGAGCTTTGCGATGCTGGGCGATTTGAATATTGCGGAGCCTGGGGCGCTGATCGGCTTCGCTGGGCCACGTGTGATTGAGCAGACAATTCGGCAAAAGCTTCCTGAGGGATTTCAGCGTGCGGAGTTGCTTCTCGAGAAGGGTTTCCTGGATGCTGTCGTACATCGGCGGGATTTGAAGAGCTATCTGAGCCGCGCTTTGGATTTTCTCAAAGCACCCGCGGTTGCCTGATCAATTAGTTCTCCATCGCTGCAGCGAAAGCTGCGCAGCAAAAGGGCGCTCGATTGAGCGCCCTTTTGCTGTTTGTGTTGCCGATCTTCCTAGAACTGGAGGTTGGCTTTCAGTTCGATATAGCGGTTGCTGCCGTAGCTGTTGCGGTAGTCCATGAGCGTCCCACCCACATCGTCAATGAACGTATCGGGGGTGCCGAGATATTGACGATTGAGCGCGTTGTAACCGTTAGCCGAGATGGTCATCATAATGCGCTCAGTGAGCTTGGTCTGCTTCTGTATGCTGGCGTCGAAATTGTTCCAGGAGTAGGTGCGGAGCGAGTTACGGCCTACACCAACCCATGGATTGTTGTTCAGATCAGCGACGGTCTGGGAGTTCCGCAGCCAGTGAACCTGGTCCGGAGTAATGGGGGCGCAGGTTGCCCAGTTGTAGTAGCCCGGTCCAACTCCGCAAGCGTCACCGTTCGCGTCATCCAGAACTCCGACGGTGTTGATCGGTGCCTTGGCGTTGGAGATAACTGGACGAGCCGAATCCACTCCGCCTAACTGCCAGTTGTCGAAGCCTGGATCGCTGTAGCTTTGCAACCCGGGGCCGTCGCCGAAGAACCCGTATTGAAAGAAGCTGGCCGGGGCGCCGGTGTTGAACGTCCAGATTGTATCCAAACGGTAGCCATTCGCCAGCTTAGTCAGAAGTCCGTTGCTGAAGTTGACCTTTGGCGTGAGATAGCTGAAGCCCGAAGAAGCGACAAATTTTTCTGAGTCGCCACTGAGGGCCCGTTCTGCTTTAGTCAGATCCAGCGGATTCTCTGCAAAGGTAATCGTGTTGCCGCCCGCCTCGGTGCTGAAGACCTCCGAGGTGTTGTCGATGGTTTTGCCCCAGGTGAAGGCGACAGTTCCGGTGAAGCCATGAAAGTTCTGGCTGGTGAGTTTTGATTCCAGGGCTTCGAATTCGCCGTAAGCCGTATTGGTGCGCTCGCGGACGTTTGCGTGCGTGCAATCCAGATGGTTGTAGCCAACCTGGGTTGGATCAGTGCAAAGTGTGTTGGGTACAAAACTCGGGTAAACGCTCTGCACTGCCGCAAGGTTGGGGTTGGCATTGATCGACTGGAAGTTGCCAACCTGGTGGTTGCCTACGTAGGTGAGCTCACCCACGGCGTGACTGCCAATTTGATGGGAGACGCCAAGAATCCACGAAAGGGTGTAGGGATTGTGGAAGTTGGGGGCCACCGTTGTGGTGTTCCTGCCTCCAGGGTTAATGCCGGGTCCGGTGGGAAGATAACCCAAAGACTGCGCGCGAACCTCCGCGCCCGACGCGCCAGAAGCAGGCAGGCAGACCTTGCTCGGTCCGCAGCCGTTAATGGTACCAAGGTTTACGACAGGCGCCGAGGTAGCGCTATTGAGGAACATGTTGTAGAACGCGGGGTCGAAGTTGACGGAGAAGCCGCTCCGGATCACCAGCTTCTTGTCAAAAGCTGGATTGTAAGCCAATCCAAGGCGAGGCTGGTATTGCTTCCAATGGTCTGGTGTTGCGGCCACGGTGCGGACCGAGAGAGGCAGAGACTGATCCCAGAATGCTGTAGCCGCATTAGATTCGCGCGTCACGGTTTCGTTGTGCAGCAGGTTCACGGCCTGCCCGAAGAATTCCCACCGCACGCCAAGATTCAGCGTCAGGTCCGGGATGATTTTGTAGTCATCCTGAAAGTAGAGGGCAGCATCGGGTTCAGTGAACTTTGTGGTAAAGCCGTTGCTGTTACCAAGGGTGAGTGAGTTGGTGGTGCCGCTAACGAAGTTGCCAAAGCTGGTAAAGGAGAAGGCGCCGTTGTAGTCGGGCAGGAACGGGTTCGGTGAGTTCTGATAGTCCCACTCACCACCGAACAAGATGGTTTGCTTGCCTTTGCTCCAGGTCACATTGTCCTGCACCTGGGTCACCTTCACCGTGCGGCCTTGGGGGATGTTGGTGGCATAGCCGAAGCCCAGCATTGATTCTGATTTTCCGCTGACGGGGTCAGTGATGTGCCCACCGATGCCAATGCTCGCGGAGCACTGGTCAGGCGTAGTCCATACGCAGCTGGGGTTTGCGCCGCCCTGGAACAGGATCGCGGTTTGCTGGAAGGAGTAGCGCATCTGGTTCACGATCGAGGGGGAGAATGTGCGCGTATAATCACCGCCGACCGAGTGGGCGATGTCGGGAACGTTATACCAACTGCCCGCGACTACGCTGCCCCCAGCGTTAATAAACGGGTTGTTCTGGTAGAAGTAGCGGACGAAGAAATGATCCTTGCCGGTCGGCGCCCAATCCATGCGCTCCAGGAGTTCCTCGTCGTTGGAAAGCGAGGGCACACTGCGACCGATCTCCGCCATTTCGATGTTCGCTGTCGTCTCCCCTACCGTAATCGGGAGGCTCACCGGAGTGCCAACCGCTATTGGGTTACCGGTCTTGACGGAATAAGGGCCGTCGTTCACAAGCGCCGCCACTCCGGGATCGCCGGGGAAAGCAGCTGAGAGCTGGGTTAAGCCGGTAGCGTCTGGTGTAACCGAGGTAGGTCCGCTGAGTGACTCCCCGCCAGCTTGGCGGAACCGAATCCAGTAACCGCTCGAAAAGAACCACAACTTGTCTTTGAAATATGGAACTGGCCCGCCGATGGTGAAACCAAATTTGTTCTGCACGAAGCGGGGCAGCGTGGGAGTGACGCAGCCATTTGTGCCTGCCGCGACACCGGCAGCGCAGAAGCCAAAGTAGGGCGACTTTTCACCCTGGGCGAACGACTCACCCCAGTTTCCTTCGTAGTATTCGAAGCCCGAACCGTGATAGGTATTGGTGCCGGACTTGGTGAGGTAGTTCACTACCGAGCCGGCATTGCGTCCATATTGCGCGCTGAAGTTGTTGGTGATTACTTCAACCCCGCTTAGTGCATCCTGGTTGCTGAAGAAAACCTGGGGACCGGCAACCGAGTTGTCATTATTTGACTGGCCGTCAATTTCGAAGTTGTTCGAGCGTCCGCGCTCACCCTGGGACGAGAAGCCGCCGTACGACCCGTTGTAATTCGAAAAGCTGTTGTCGTGTGTGATGGAAACTCCAGGCTGTAGCAGGGCCACTGTATCGAAGCCGCCTCCGAAAGGCAGATTCTCCAGCGCCTCAGACTGTAGCGTCACGGACAACTGCGACTGTTCAGTACTGAGCATGGGGGCCACTGCGCTCGCCTCAACAACCTCAAGGCCTTTGCCGATCTTCATCGCCTCGTTGCCCAGCGACAGCGTGCCAAGTGTCACATTCACGTCGTTGATGGTCAGTGTCTCAAAGCCCGCCACCGAGATGGTCACAGTGTAGGAACCCAGCGGCATTGCCTGGAAACTGAATTCGCCGTTTCCACGTGAGGTTTGCGTATACTTTGCGTTCGTCGAATTATTTACAGCCGTAAGAGAGGCCCCGGCAAGGACCGCACCTGCTGGATCTACGACGGTGCCATTGATTCCGCCAGTTGTAATTCCCTGGCCTCTTGCGGCGATTTCCGCGAAGGGGCTGAGTAAAAGCAGCGTGAGGATCATTTCCGGAATGAGGAACCGCCGGAGTGAACGTAGCGTGTGCTGGCGCATGTGCCATCTCCTGGATTTGAATTAGAGGACTTTCAGGTGTTGCAGCAGAAAGGAAGGAATTGTGATTCGACTGTTGGCTGGATGCCGAGCAATTTTAATGCCAATGTCGAACAGTGATTCGGAGCTTAGCCCGCAACTGTTATTAGTTCATAAATATAGGAGAGAATTCGGTTGACAAATCTTCTTTAGAATCGTCTAACCTGTCCCCCAGTTTTTCTCCGTACTTTCATATCTTTCTATGAATTTTTGTAGGTTTAGGCTTGTCCCTGAGACTCTTGCCCTTCCCGATGCAACTCTAAAAGACTTCGTGACCGGTACACTGTTTTGGTTGCGGAGTCATGTCCGCAGGTCGCACGAGGATTCTAAGAATGAAACGGTTCCTGTTCGAATTTTGCATGGCCGCGCCCGTGCTTCTTGCTTTACCTTCCGCAATCCACGCTCAGACCTTCAATTCCGTTCCCGACATCGCATTCGATTCGACGGGTCCGGTTATTCGCGCGCACACCGAAAGCCAAAAGCCCTTCACAGTGGCGGGCGAACGCGGCGTCATCCTTGGTCAACAGGACGGCACGTTTGAAGCATGGGTATTGCCGGTCAAGCTGCTTTCGCACTTGACCATCGAAGCACGCATTGCAGGCTACTCTGTGCCGATCGACGTGAACCAGCAGGCAGCCGAGATCGAGGTACATCCCGATCGCACTGTGATCACCTATTCGCACATCGGGTTCACCGTGCGTCAGATTATGTTTTCGCCGAGTACAGGCGCTGCGGGGCCGGGCGATTCCGGCACCAAGACTGGGCCGATTGTTCTCTTTCAATTCGACTGCCTGCATCCAACGGACTTCACCTTACGCTTTACGCCGGAGCTGCGGTGGATGTGGCCTGAACGCAATGAGGGAGTGCCGGGGGCTGAATGGGTTGCAGGCTCCGGAACTTCGGGTGGCTACTATGTTCTGCACTCCGACTATCCTGACCTGGCAGGCGCTGTCACAATTCCAGGCACTGCGCCCGGTATCCTTGCCCCGTATCAAGAGCGCCCGCAGGTCCATCCTGTGGAGTTCAACCTGCACATCGATCCGGCTCGCGATCATGCGCGGCTGTTTCCGCTGCTGATGGCTGTCGGAACGACGCAGGTCGCGGCGACAAACGCGGTGCTTGGAGCGACGCTCGCTCAACTCAATGCAGGAGTGGCCGCATCGTACGCCGCTCACGCCAAGGCGTACGATGATCTGTTTGCGCACACCACTACTATCGAGACGCCCGATAAGACTCTGAATGAGGCCTTTCAATGGGCGGAGATTTCTATTGAGCAACTGCGCACGCGCGTGCAGGGAACCGACGAGACCGCGCTGGTTGCGGGCTACTACGCATCGGGCGATTCGGCACGGCCGGGCTTTGGTTGGTTCTTTGGCCGCGATGCACTTTATACGCTCTACGCAGTGAACGGTTATGGCGATTTCGCGCTCTCGAAATCGGAGCTTGAGTTCCTCATTCATCGCCAGCGTGCAGATGGCAAGATCATGCATGAGTACTCGCAGACGGCCGCGGCGATTGACTGGAAGGCCTTTCCCTACATGTATGCGGCGGCTGATTCTACTCCGCTCTTCCTGCTTGCGGTTGAGGACTATGTGAAAGCAAGCGGCGATGTCGCATTCCTCACGACGAATCGCGAGGCCATTGAGAAGGCGTGGGCGTTTGAGACCGATCCCGCTCATGACACGGACCATGATGGAATCTATGACAACTCGCAGGGAACGGGTTGGGTGGAGAGTTGGCCAGGTGCCATGCCGCACCAGGAGATCTATCTCGCGCTGCTCGATCAGCAGGCTTCTGGTGCAATGGCGGAAATTGAAAGCGCTCTGAAGGACGCGGAAAAATCGGCGTCCGCAAAGAAGCGTGCGGACGCCATCGCCAAGACCATCGAAGCGGAGTATTACGATCCAGAGAAGTCGTGTTACGCATTCAGCCGCAACACTGATGGCTCGCTGGACCGCACCAGCACTGTCTATCCGGCACTTGCGTGGTGGAGTCCGGAAGCGACGAGTGGGGCTTCGATCCTCGCTCATCCTGAGGGCTGCCTGAAGCAGCTTGCCGCGCATACGCTCAATACGGATTGGGGTCTACGCGATGTTTCGAGCGACGAGAAGATCTATGACGGCATGAGCTATCACCAGGGCTCTGTGTGGCCGCTGTTCACTGGGTGGGCGGCTCTGGCTGAGTATCGCGCGAACCAGCCGCTGGCCGGATACCAAATGCTGATGGAGAATGCCAACCTGACGCGTGCGCAGGATTTGGGCGCGAACACCGAGTTACTCAGCGGCGATTTTTTTGTGCCGTTTGGGAGGAGCACAAGCCATCAGCTTTGGTCGAGTGCCATGGTGATTACGCCTACACTGCGCGGGTTGTTTGGGATTTCGATTGATGCGCGGACGAAGACGATTACGGTGAATCCGCATTTGCCGGCGGGTTGGGATTCAGCAGATGTCTTGAATTTGCAAATTCCTGGTGAAACGACTGCGCTGTACTTCACGCGAAAAACCGACCAGCTTGAGATCTACCTGAGCCCCACGGCGGGCGATGCCTGGCACCTGCGAAGCGAACTGCCGGGAGCAACATATGGTCCCATCGAGATAGAGACCTTTAAGAAGCTTCACATTCCGCCTCACGAGGGCCTGCGAATTCCAATGCCGGCGCTTGAATTGGACAACGTGGACCCAGAGATGAACCTTATCGAGGAAGTTAGTAATAAGACACCGAATCGTCCAGCATTGCCCGGCGCGACAACATCCAAGTTCCGAGTTCTTCATTCCGAAAATGGCGACCGCAAGTTGACGATCACAATCGAAGGGCTTGCTGGAAGCGACGGTCTCATGCGGGTGATTCGGCATGGTCATTTTCTTCCGAATCTCCGGACCGATCCACCTTCCGATCCTGCTGCTGACAGACAGCTCGCTAATCTTTCATATCGCGACTGCGATGCTGACTTCTACGCCTGCAAATGGATGCCCCTGCTCCTTCACTTCCCTCCTGGTGAGGGCTGGAAGACCATCGCCGTCACGCTTACCTGGTAGCGCAATTGGGCGGTGATCGTGATTCTCTGCCCAGGGCGGAGCTCCATCGATAAAGCGTCGATTGGTTTTTCAGTCTCGACTAGGCTAGGATTTCAGCAGGGTCGAGGAGCATACATGGGAATCTCGATTAATACCTTGATTCTCATACAGGACATCCAACTGCTGTGCTTTACGCTTGTTTTTGGCATTCTGGCGTGGCAGCAGTGGAGCAATTCCACAAGGCGCTGGCTCCTGTACAGCTTCCTGGCCAACTGTGCCGGAGCGATCATCGATCTCTATCCCGGACATTTGCCCAACCTCATTCGCCACGCAATCGAACCGATGACTTTTCCGCTTTCGTATGCGCTGCTGAACGTGGCATTTGTTTATTTTGAGCGGCGCGCAAAGCAGGCGATATGGGTATCGGCCGGTGCATTACTTTTGTCCCTTCCGATTTTCGTGGTCCTGAGCGGCAACCCGAACGCGGTGTGGAGCGATTCACTCGGCGACTTGATGATTGCGATCGAGTGCTCGATTACGCCGGCAATTCTGCTGTCCGGCAGAGAGCGTTCAACGCGTGCCCCGCGTGTGTTGATGAGCATCTTTCTCATCCCATTTGCGCTGTTGGAATTTGTGCGCGCCTGGGTTGCTTTTGGGATGCACATGCTGCCCGACTCGACCTTTCCATCGCTGGTCTATGCCAGCGCAGTCGCATACATCGTCAACGTGTCGCTGTTGCCCCTCGCGGTCATTTGGATGATGAATGCCCGCCTTGAATCGGAGCTGCAGCAGCAGATCGTAGTAGACGAGCTCACCAATGTATATAACCGCAGGGGGCTGGCACCGGCGCTCGACCGCGAGCTGGCCCACTATCGGCGTTACCGCGAAGATTTTTCGCTGGTCCTGCTGGATCTTGACCATTTCAAACAATTGAACGATGCCTATGGGCATGCGGCCGGGGACGCAGCGCTGATTGCGGTCGCGGAATTCCTGCGCGGCGGTCTTCGCGATACGGATGTGCTTGCCCGGATTGGCGGCGAAGAGTTTCTGATTCTGCTGCCACATACCACGCTGGCCGCGGCCCACCAGACGGTAGAGATGCTATGCCAGGCTCTGCGGGAGAAAGAGCAAATGCTATCCGGCGCATCGGTGCAGGTAACGGCAAGTTGGGGCATAACCAATACCAGCGGATGCGCGAACACCACCGCACAGGAATTGTTCAGACAGGCTGACTTCGCACTCTACCGAGCCAAAAATGATGGGCGGGACTGTGTGCGCACATTCTCGCCCGAGGAGACGATTAGCGACTTTCGACCCTCGGCTTCAGAGTTGTATTCCATCTGAGCGGATGGCCTGAATCGTGGCCTTACTTCAGCGGAATCCGATAGACCGTGACCGACTGTGCGGGCAGTTGCACGGAGAGGAATGTCGCTTTTACATTGATCGAAGTTGTAACAGGCGCGACTGCTGTTGGCTGATCGAAGCTATTCTCTGCTTTCAGGTCGGCGCTTTGGAGCGTAGTGACCTGCGCCGTTCCGGCTGGGGTTATGCCGTCGAACTTAATTTCAGCCGCGCGCACTTGTGCCGTGGTGTTGACGGCGGTGACGACCAACTCATGCGTGCGCTCGTCGAGGGATGCCACGCTGTAGAGGCCGCTGCCGGCTTGAGGCGACACAGGGAGCACGCGGGTGCCGACGTTGCGCGAAAAGATTTGCTGCACGTAATAGTTCGGCGTGCCATAGCTCTGCAGGTTGTCAAACCAGATCAGGTCCGGCGTCCACTGCCATGCGTCCACGTGGGCCAGAAGCGGCGCATAGCTGGCCATCCGCACCACGTCGCCATTCCGTTCCAGGCCCGTCATGAAGGCTGCTTCGGCGAGCGCTGCCTGCCAACTGTTGCGATTGTCAGGACGTGCGGCGCCGGTTGTTTGCGCAGCGTATTCACCGGCAAACACCTTGGGGCCGGAGCGGTCGTAATGGTCGTATCGGCCGCTGTTTTGGAGGAACCAATCCGGGCTCATGTAGTAGTGCTCATCCACAATGTCTGCGTTAAGTTTGCGCCAGTTGGCCCACGCGCTGTCGAAGGTTTCACCGTCCGGCGATGGGCCGGCGGCTACTACGAGCTGGATCTCTGGATGGCTGACCTTTAACGCAGCGGCAAATAGTTTATAGCGCTCAAGGTAATGCGGTCCCCACTGCTCGTTACCCACGCCCAGCATGGCAAGGTGGAATGGCTCCGGGTGACCCATCTGCGCGCGCATCTTGCCCCACGGGGAGGTCACTGGGCCGTTGGCGAATTCGATCAGATCGAGCGTATCCTGGATGTATTCATGCAAGTCGCTGAGCGCGGCGGTTTCGTTCGAGTTGAACTCGCATGCCATGCCACAGTTGAGAATCGGCAACGGCCGCGCGCCGATATCTTCCGCCAGTTGGAAATACTCATAGAAGCCCAGTCCGAACGATTGGAAGTAGTCGGGCGTGGGACGGTGATCGAACTCATCATTCCATCGGTTGATGATGGTTTGGCGCTCGGCAATGTCGCCAACGGTCTTCTTCCAGCGGTACCGCGTGGCGAGCTCGCGGCCCTCCACGATGCACCCACCGGGAAAACGCAGGAACCCGGGATGAAGATCGGCCAGCAACTGCACCAGGTCAGGACGCAGACCGTTTGCGCGATGGTTCCACGTGTCGACCGGGTAGAGTGAGACCATGTCGATGTCCATAGTGCCCTGGGCGTCGAAGAAGAGAGTCAGATGCGCGTGTGCGGCCGTCGCGCTAACGTGGATGAGGGTCTCGTAACGCTTCCAGCTTCCACCAAAGCCCTCGAGCTTTCCATTGCCGATCTCGTGCCCATCCGCATCGACGATCGAGGCGCGTATGGATTTTGGCCCGCTGCTGCGTACCCAGGCGGAGAAGCGGTAGTCTGCGCCTGCCTTGACCCCCATACCGCGGAAACCTGCGTTGGTAAGCCCGAAGCCAGGGTCGTAGTCGCGTACGCGCAGGTAGTGCGGATTGCTCGCATTCAGGGGCTGCTCCGTGCGGACGGCGACTTCGCCTCTAGGGCTGCCAAGGCCGCCCCTGCTGATGGCCAGTTCCTCTTTCCAACCGGCAAGCGGCTGGCTGAATTCGAAGGATCGATTTTTAACCAACTCTGGATACAGGCCGCCGTCCGCACCGAAGTTGATGTCCTCAAAAAAAATGCCGAACATCTGCGGAGAAATGGACGCTCCGGGATGGCCGGCATCCACAGTAATCACTGCGGGCGATTGCGGCGATTGCGAGAAAAGGTTTACCGGAAAGACCGCAAGAACGATGGTAGCGAAAAGGAATTTGGCGCGCATAGGTGTCGCGCAGATTCTACAGCCGCGCAGCGACACGTTGCGAATTCCAAATAGAAACGGCCCGACATCCATGCCGGGCCGTTTCCTATTTCCTGTTCTCTGTTTCTCAGATTCGCATCGGCATCAGCACATACCGATACTTGAACTCGGCATCGGGATCCTCGGGTCGCATTTGGCCGGCCGACTGCGAGTCCTTGAACTCAAGCCGCACCTCGCCCTCATTGCCCAGAGCCTTCAAGAAGTCCAGGATGTAGCCGGAGTTGAAACCGACCATGATGGGGTCGCTGGCATAGGGCGTATCGATGGTGTCTTCGCTCTCACCACTCTCCGTGGAGCTGGAGCTGATGCGCAGCTCGTTTCCTTCGAGCCGCAGCTTGATCGCGCCTGAGCGCTCATCGGCAAACTGCGCCACGCGCTGAATCGCCGAGTAGAGCTCGCTGGACCGCACCACCGCGAACTTGGTGTTGTCGCGTGGCATTACTGCCTCAAAGTTTG
>Ga0302201_10000673_pt1 | contig 30964 bp, 19 predicted proteins | sample II_Bog_N3_2_FD_194586 | JGI IMG/M metagenome (GOLD analysis project Ga0302201, IMG submission 194586) | Peat permafrost microbial communities from Stordalen Mire near Abisko, Sweden - II_Bog_N3_2 | ecosystem: Environmental > Terrestrial > Soil > Wetlands > Peat | place: Sweden: Abisko... | reverse complement strand
TGCGCCGTTCAAGCTTACGGAGGGTGCGTCGCTGTGGGACAACCTGCCCAGGCCGATGGAGAGCGACCACCCGCTGGCGATGGAGGATATTGGCCAGAACTACGGCTACATCCTGTACCGAGAGCGTGCCGGAGCCGACACCGGCAGCCTGACCATCCATGACTACGCGCGCATCTACCTGGACGGCAAGCCGGCGCCGATCCCGGAGTACGACCGCAGGAGCGGAGCGGCGGATTACAGGAACGTGGTCTCGTCGTCCAGCGCGGCGGCCTTTGCGCAGGGGCACCAGTTCGACTTTCTGGTGGAGAATGCCGGGCGCATCAACTTCTCCAAGCAGCTCCGCCGCGAGCGCAAGGGCATTGTGGACTGGGTGGCTCCGGCGCAGGGCGACGCGCCCAAGTGGTGGATGTATTCGTTGCCGATGTTGCCGGGCGACCTGGCGAAGGTGCGCTTCAAGAAGGCTGCGTGCAGCGGGCCGTGCTTCTATCGCGGCAGCTTTACGGTCGATCATCCGGGCGATACGTTCCTGGACACGAGCAACCTGACCAAGGGCGAGCTTTGGGTGAACGGCCACGCGCTGGGGCGGTTCTGGAAGATCGGGCCGCAGAAGACGCTGTACATTCCGGGGCCGTGGCTGAAGCCGGGCGCGAACCAGGTGGTGGTGTTCGACATGGACGGCAAGCCGGGCGCGGCGCTGGAGGGATTTGCCAAGGCTGACCTGGGGCAATAAGGCAAAGGCTTAACACCGATCAACACCGATAGAAGCACGGATTTAAGAGCGTGTTTTGGTTAGAAGCTGCTGCTTTCCGGGGCGTGACCCACATTTAGATCGAAAGTGGTTACATATATTTATTGTGTTCTGTAGAGCAAATTTCCTGATGATGTGCAAGTGTTCGATATGTCGGGCCTTCAGCCCTCGGGGTTTCGGCGGTCCCCCAACCTAGGCCTTCGGCATAGGCTGGTATGTGTCGGGCCTTCGGCCCTATCAAGACGGTCTGCACACAAGACGGTCTGCACACAAGACGGTCTGCACATCCAGGAGCAATTTGCTCTAGAAGCACGGATTGGAAGCGTGTTTTGGTTAGAAGCCGGCGCTGCTGGACGGGTCGACCCTAATTTAGGCCTTAAGTAGTTACATATACTTGTCTTGTTCTTGAAGTCCGTGCTTTTATCCGTGTCATCCGTGTTAAGCCTTTAGCGGGCTACATGTAGTCGACGCCATACTGGACGGGGATCTGGGTGAAGGCGATGCGGGTGGGGGCGGATTCGCGGGCGGGGAGCATGCCGGCGAAGTGCAGCGTGGTGTGGCCGTACTTCAGGTTGAGCTTGTCCATGGTGGCGGCCAGCTCGCCGCGGTGGTCGGGGTCGCCGAAGAGCGAGGCCTGGAACTCCGACTCCGGGATGAGGTTGTGCATGGTGACGCCGACGAAGAAGGGGCGGGCGAACTCCGGGCCCTCCGGGCGCTTGGCCCATGCGCCTCGCAGGGCTTCCAGCAGGGTGAGCGTGTCCTGGCAGGCGGGAAAGCGGGCCTCCATGCCCCAGCCGGAGTGGCGGATGCCGCTGAAGTGCTTCTTGGTCTTCTGCAGGCGCTCGGCCTGTTCGCGCGACAACTGGTAGCGGATGGAGACGTGCATGGAAGTGGTGTAGAAGTGCTCCATGCGGAGGCGCATGGCGGCCTTGTGCAGCAGCTTGTGGGCGACGGCCCAGGCGCCATCGGGCGAGCGGTGCTGGGGCGCCATCACGTGGGAGTGGCCCAGCGACTTCTGGATGCCGGAGCTGACGGGGGCGCCGTCGTCGCCCGTATCTCCGCCTCGGAGCCAATGAAAAAGACGGTCGCCCCAGACGGAGTCCCAGAGGGCGTGCATGCCGGCGCGGTCCAGGGCAAGGAGCTGCGGCATGGTGGCGATGCCCTTGGCGTTGAGGCGGACCTCAGTGCGGGCGCCGACGCCGGGCAGGTCGCGCAGGTCTAAGTGAGCAATTGCCCTTGGCAACTGCGATGGGAGTAAACCGATGAGGCCGTCGGGCTTCTGCATATCGCTGGCGATCTTGGCCAGGTAGCGGTTGGGGGCCATGCCGATGGAGCAGCGCAGCGCCTCGCCGACGTTTTTGTAGATGGACTGCTTGATGCTGAGGGCGATCTGGCGGGCGCGGGGCGGCTCCTGCTCGCGGCCCATGAGCTGGCAGACCATCTCGTCGATGGAGGGGGTGTGGGCGACGGGGCAGCAGAGTTCGACGGCCTGGGCGATGCGGTGGGAGTATTCGGCGTACTCGGCGTGGTTGCCCTCGATGAGGACGATCTCCGGGCAGATGCGCTTGGCCTCGCCGACCTGGGTGCCGGTCTTGATGCCGAGGGCCTTGGCCTCGTAGCTGGCGGCGATGCAGCAGGTGGTGTCCGCCTGGGTGGGGACGACGGCGAGCGGGCGGCCGCGGTACTCGGGGTGGATCTGCTGCTCGACCGAGGCGAAGAAGCTGTTGAGGTCGATGTGCAGGAAGCCGAAGCGGTCGGGTTGGGGGACCATGCGCGCCTCCGGTGCCTCCGATTATATTCGCCGTTTCTTTGCCTTTCGGCAAGAGGCCGTGTGGAAATTGATGTGGAGAAGGATGACCGCGAGGTGGAGAGGCCGCGCAGGAGATCGACACCGTCGAAGCGGGGAGTTGCGGCGGCGATGGGGGCGGATGGAGGCAACTCGGTTGATCGTACGATGCGGTTTCGAGAGAAAAAAGGGAGTGGGCAATTCTAAGGCTGTATCGACATATAAGCGAAGCCGACGAAGGCATATTATCGCCCGAAAAAGGGGCAAACGTCTCTGCTTGGCAAGTTGAATGGCAGGTTCCTTCGGCAGGCTCAGGACAGGCTCTTCGACTTCGGCTCTCGCGATGAAGCCACGAGAGCCTCCGCTCAGGATGACAAGCCTTGGTGGGGCCTCAGGGGCAGGAGAACAAGCGGCATCGGTAACAAGCGGCAGAATGACAGGCGCTTGTGGAGGTGCGCCGGCGGTCAGTTGATTTTGCGGATCCAGATGTTGCGGACGGAGACTTTGGCGGGGGTGCCTTCGAGCTCGATGCCGATCTTGCCAGGCTGATTGTTGGAGGAGTTGGGATCGTCGTCAACGAGGACGGCCATGAGCTGGCCGTTGAGGATGTGGATCATGGTGCCGCCGCGGGCGATGACCTCATACTGGTTCCAGTCGTTGACCTTGACGTAGCCGCCGAGCGCGGTGCGGTCGCCGATGGAGCCGACCAGCCTGGCGCCGGCCACGGCGGTGGAGTTGACCACCTCTCCGCGCCAGGCGACGATGCCGAGCGGCGTGTTCTCCGAGTAGAACTGGCCGCTGTAGGAGGCGTGCAGCGGGTTGACGGGGAACCAGAAGTCGGCCTGCGGGCCGGTCATCATCCAGTCGAGGTTGCGGGGCTTCTCTCCGGGGCGCTGCGGCTTAGTCCAGGGCAAGCCGGCCTGGCTGCGGTACTGGATGCCGCTGCCGCCGGCGATCTCGCACTTGATTTCGAGCTTGAGGTCGAAGTCTTTGGCGATAAGGTCGCGGCGCCAGATGTAGGCGTTGGTGACGAAGTTGTCCTTGCTGGATTCGCCGACGATGGCGCCGTTCTCCACGCGCCAGACGGAGGGATCGCCGTTCCAGTCGGCGAGGCTTTGGCCGTCGAAGATCTGGGTGAAGCCGGTGTGGTCGCTAAAGTCCATGGCGGCGGGCTCGTGGAACTGGGAGCGAACGGGCGGAGTGCCGGGCTGGGGTGCGGCGGGCGCCTGGGCGAGGGCAGCGCCGGCGGCGAGCAGGAGGATGCCGTGCAATGTGATGCGATGGGACAGGATCATTGGGAGCCCTCGGAGGCCGGGAGGAACAGGCAGAAGAAGTATAGCGAAGGGCCACGGCCGGCGCGCGGCTGTCAGACGCTGACCTCGGTGGCGGCGGGGACGTTGGTGCGCAGTGCGGCGATGGCGGCGATGAGTTGCACGGCGAGGTCGTCGGAGGGTTTCTCTGCGAGGCCGCCGTAGTGGATGGCCGCGAAGCCACAGGGGTTGGTGCGGTAGTCGTATCCAAAGACGCCGCCGGGGAGTCCGTCGAAGAGGGGGAAGTTGTAGCGGCGGCCATCCAGCTCGCAGGTTGGGCGTTGTGCGTAGAGCATGGCGATGAGGCCCTGTTCCCACAGGAAGGGCAGGCCTGGGTTGACGGGGCAGCGGAGCGCGGCGGAGGCGATGATGCGGGCGGGCGGAATGTTGCGAATCCAGTAGAGGCCGGCGTTGAAGCGGCCGGTGGGCAGCGGCTCCGGGCAGGGCAGAAGGCGCTGCCACAGGCGCAGGAATCCTCCGCTGAGATCCTGGTCGGGAGCGTAGACGAGGTCGCAGCGGGTGGAGGCCGCGACGGCGTCCGCTACCGGGCCGAGGATGAAGACGTCGTCGTCCATGAGGCAGGCCTGCTGGGGCGGAGCGGACAGGGCGACGAAGGTCTTGGCGACGAACCAGTGGCGGCGGGCCAGTTCCACCAGCGGAGCTCCACCGGTGTTGCGGATGCTCTGCCACAGATCTGCCTGGGGAACCACGGTGGCGAAGGGCAGGAGGCGGCCGATCACGCCGCGGCTCTGCGCGGACCACTGCTCCTGCCCGTAGAGGAGGACCTCCGACGGGGTGTAGCCGTTGAGCACCATGCTGTAGACGGCGGCGGCGAGGCGCAGCGGGTGCGACGCGGAGGTGTAGAGCTTGAGCGGCGGACCGGTGGGCGAATGCAGCATCTGCCGGACCGCGGGCAGCAGCGCGAGGAACTCATCTTCGGGCGAGGCGTCGGGCTGGCCGGGGACATGGAGCAGACCGCACCACATCCATCCCCAGCCGAGTTGCCACTGGGCGAACTCCAGGATGTCGCCCTCGGCGACGGGGATGGAGTGCGGGGTGAGGGCATGCGCGGAGCGGTCTTCATGCACGATTTCGCCGTTGCGGCGCACGATGGAGCCGTCGTCGTCCCAGAACTCGAGGGTGCCGGACTGATAGATGGAGATGCGAAAGACGACGTGGAAGCCACGCATCTCTCCCGCGACCCAGGGGTCGTGGGTGCGGACGCCGGTGCGGAAGAAGTCGCGCCAGTCTACGGACCAGGTGACGAGGCCCTCCAGAATGCGCAGCTTGAGCGCGGGCACGGTGTCCATGGACGGGGCATCCCAGGCGGGGGCGGAGGTCCAATGGTTGGCGGCGTAGTGGGCGGGCTGAGGCCAGCAGACGTTGAGAATCTCAAACGGAGGCTTCATGGCGGACCCTCGCTCGGCGATTTTTTTGCGTGGTTTTGGGAATGTATCGCACCGGCGATGGTGGAGGCAACCGGGTGGAGAAAGATCGCGAAAAATAATGATAAAAAGTTGACAATTTCCGTTGGAATGGTCGCCACGGAATCCGCCGAGCGGATATACTTTGGCAATTCCACGGGAACCGAGTGTTGCTGCCAGGGCTGGCGCAGCATCGGCAAAGATGGGCTGGAGGACACGGTCCACCCCGCTGGGCAAGAGCCACCCCTTTCCTCAGGTCGGGATTGCTATCAGGGCGTTTGTTGGGGCCACGGATTGTTCGTTGTCCATCGTTACGGCGATGGGCGCGAACGGCGGCGAATTTGTCCGAAGGGTTTTTGCCCAATGCCTACCGGCGTATCGATTATCGAGAATCCGCAGCCTGCGCTGGCTCTGGGGCTGGACCCGGTGCTGAAGAGCGCGTGCCTGGACGTGTTGCAGCGGGTGACGTGGTCCTGCTTCAACCCGGAGCAGTTGCGGCGTGTGAACCCGAGCCTGGTGGTGGTGAATGCGGCCTGCGGAGGGGAAGGCCCGCGGCGATTTTTCCACTGGCTGCTGGAGCACTCGCTGGGCGCGCCGACGCTGGCGATTGTGCCGGAAGACGACGCCGCACTGATCCAGCTTGCGGCCCGGGCGGTGGATGATTTTGTGATGGGGCCGGTGCGGGAGGACGAGCTGTATCACCGGCTGATGCGGCTGCTGGGGCCGGCCACCAGCAGCCGCGAAGAGATCCAGTCCGCGCTGATCGGCCAACTGGGATTGCGGCAACTGGTGGGCAACGACCCTGCTTTTGTGGATGTGCTGCTGCGGCTGTCGCAGTTTGCGCGCAGCGATGCGGCGGTCTTTCTGACGGGAGAGACGGGCACGGGCAAAGAGCTGTGCGCACGGGCGATCCACCTGCTGAGCGGGCGGCGCGAGGGGCCGTTTATTCCGGTGGAGTGCGGCAGCATTCCGGAGCACCTGTTCGAGAGCGAGGTGTTTGGCCACCGGCGCGGCGCCTTTACCGACGCCAAGGAGGAGTACAAGGGGCTGGTGGCGATGGCCCAGGGCGGAACGCTGTTTCTGGACGAGATCGACAGCCTGTCTCCGGCGATGCAGGGGAAGCTGCTGCGGCTGCTACAGGAGCAGACCTTTCGCCCGCTGGGGTCGGAGCGGTTTCTGCATGCGGACCTGCGGGTGGTGGCGGCGACCAACTGCGACCTGATGGCGCTGGTGCAGCAGAAGCGCTTCCGTGCGGACCTGTACTTCCGGCTGGATGTGCTGCGCGTGCACCTGCCGGCGCTGCGGGAGCGGCAATCGGATGTTGGGTTGCTGGCTCGCCACTTTGTGCGCGAGCTGTGTGCGAAGGAAGGCATGCCGAACAAGACGCTGACACCGGCGGCGCTGCGCAAGCTGGATTCGCATCCGTGGCCGGGAAACATTCGCGAGCTGTACAACTGCATGCATCGCGCGGTGCTGTGCGCGGCGGGGAGCGAGATTACGCCCATGCAGGTGTGTCTCGGCGTGGAAGGGCTGCGCAAGGGACCGTGCAGCGAGACGGCCGGGACGGAGCTGCAGGACTTTCGCCATGAGAAGCGCCGCGCGATTGAGCGCTTCGAGCGGGAGTATGTCCACGGGCTGCTGGAGAGCTACTCCGGCAATGTGACGCGGGCGGCGCGGGAGGCGGGCAAGGATCGGCGCGCGTTTGGCCGGCTGGCGAAGAAGTATGGGCTGACTCCGGAGCAGTAGCGACCTGCGCCACACCGATGGGATGTTGTGCGGGTAGAGAGGGCCCGGGGTTAAAACCCCGGGTGATTTTGATGCCGGATTACCGCAGGCTGAAGCCTGCTGCTAATCCCAAAGGCGCCGAGCGAAGTCCTGACGCCGGTTATGCAGGCTCAAGGGTATGCATGCTGGCTAGATGGTGGGCAGGCCGGCGAGGGCCATCGCGATCTCCTCTTCGGGGTAGTCGTAGTTTTGCAGTTGGCCGGCCTGGTAGGCGATGTAGGACTGCATGTCGAAGTGGCCGTGGCCGCTGAGGCTGAAGAGGATGGTCCGGGCGACGCCTTCCTGCTTGCAGCGGAGGGCCTCCGCGATGGCTCCGGCGACGGCGTGGTTGGCCTCCGGCGCGGGGAGGATGCCCTCGGCGCGGGCGAACTGGATGCCGGCGGCGAAGGCGTCGAGCTGCTGCACGGAAACCGCCTCGATCAGGCCGAGGTTCATGACGTGGGAGACCAGGGGCGCCATGCCGTGGTAGCGCAGGCCGCCGGCGTGGATGCCGGGCGGGACGAAGGTGCTGCCCAGGGTGTGCATCTTGACCAGCGGGGTCAGATGGCCGGTGTCGCCGAAGTCGTAGGTATAGCGGCCGCGGGTAAGGCTGGGGCAGGCGGAGGGCTCCACGGCGATGACGCGCGGGTTGCTGGCGTGGCCCTTGATCTTGCGGCCGAGGTAGGGCATGACGAGGCCGGCGAAGTTGGAGCCGCCGCCGGTGCAGCCGATGAGGATGTCGGGCTCGTCGTCTGCCATGGCCATCTGCTCGATCGCCTCCAGGCCGATGACGGTCTGGTGCAGCAGGACGTGGTTCAGGACGCTGCCGAGGGCGTACTTGGTGTGGGGGTCCTGGGCGGCGACTTCGACGGCCTCCGAGATGGCCATGCCGAGCGAGCCGTTGCAGTCCGGATCCTGGGCGAGGATGGCGCGGCCGGTCTGGGTCTCGATGCTGGGGCTGGCGGTGACGGACGCGCCGAAGGCCTCCATGAGCGCGCGGCGGTAGGGCTTCTGGTCGTAGCTGACGCGGACCATGTAGACCTTGCACTCCAGGCCGAAGAACTGGCAGGCGAGGGCGAGGGCGGAGCCCCACTGGCCGGCGCCGGTCTCTGTGACCAGGCGGCGGGTGCCGTCCTGCTTGTTGTAGTAGGCCTGGGCGACGGCGGAGTTGGGCTTGTGCGAGCCGGCCGGGCTGACGCCCTCGTACTTGAAGTAGATGCGGGCGGGCGTATCCAGCGCACGCTCCAGGCGGCGCGCGCGGTGCAGCGGCGAGGGACGCCACTGCGCGTAGACCTGGCGGACCTCGCCGGGGATCTCGATCTCGCGCTCGGTGCTGACCTCCTGCTGGATAAGGCTCATGGGAAAGAGTGGGGCGAGGTCGTCGGGGCCGATGGGCTGGAGTGTGCCGGGGTGGAGCACGGCGGGCATGGGCTCGGGCAGGTCGGCCACAATGTTGTACCAGGCCTGGGGGATGCGGCTTTGCGGGAGGCTGTACTGGATCGTATCCATGCGGGCCATTCTATACACGCGTGCGGAGTGGTGATGTGACGGCGATGACAGAGGATGCGGGTAACGGCACGCGCCGGTGGCGCGAACAGGCCCACGGAGATGCGCAGGTGCGGGGGCGTGTGCGTGACGTAGCTCACAGAGAATTCTGCACGGGCTATGAGAGATTGAGAGTAGTCCCGCAGAAATCCCGCGCCGATTGTTCTGAGCGTGCGGCGAAGGCCACATGTGTTTGCGGGAGATTCTTGCATCGCACGCCGGAGGTGTGTCTCCGGAGAGGAGCCTTCGAGTGACTGTTGCTGCCGCAGAGAAGACCACCGGATCCGTAATCGACTTCAAGGCGAGCTGGAGCTCGCTGGACCTGCCCGCCCATGTGGTGGAGGTGCTGCGCGCCGCGCCGGCGCTGTACGTGCCGGAGGGCCGCGAGGACCTGCTGAACTGGGCGCTGGGCCGCGAGGCCGGGGCCACCGACTGGCGCCATGCCAACCGCGAAGACAAGGGCCAGTTCCAGGCCGCCTTTGATGTTCCCGGCGTGGGACGCGTGGTGGAAGCCGTGGTGACCAAGGCGCGCAACGGCATTGCGGTGAACTTTCCCGATGTGCGCATGCGCCGCCGCGACCCCAACGCGATGGTGATTGGCGACAATCTACCCACGGACAAGCCGACGTACTTCGACCGCTTTGGCGAGAGCTTTGACCAGACGCGGCAGAAGACGCTGGACTGGCTGAAGGGGCAGGAGCTGATTGTGGTGCCGTTCTACTCCGGCCCGGCGAACCTGCGGTATGGCTCGCTGCTGGTGTGCCCGCGGCAGGCGGGATTCTTTGCCGGCGCACTGGCGGACCTGCAGGGCATGATTGCGGGCAGCGCGGTGCCGGCGGACTTCAAACTGAGCGGCGGTGTGCTGTTTATCGCGCCACCGTTCCGGCATACCCACTTCGACGGCAAGCAGGTGGTGGTGCACTATCGCACCCACAGCCACCAGGAGATCTACGCGTACAACCTGTATCCGGGGCCGAGCGCGAAGAAGGGCGTGTACTCCATCCTGCTGGATGTGGGCGAGCGCGAAGGCTGGACGACGAACCACTGCGCGGCGGTGGGCGTGGTGACGCCGTACGACAACCAGATTGTGATTATGCACGAGGGCGCCTCCGGCGGCGGCAAGAGCGAGATGACCGGGCATATCCACCGCATGGAAGACGGCCGGCTGCGCATGGGACGCAACGTGGTGACCGGCGAAGAGCGCACGCTGGTGCTGCCGGAGGCGTGCCATCTGCGCCCCATGGCGGATGATATGGCGTGCGCGCACCCAAGCTACAACCAGGGCGAGACCAAGCTGCACATTACGGACGCGGAAGACGGCTGGTTTGTGCGGGTGGACCACATCCGCAAGTACGGGACGGACCCGAACCTGGAGCGGCTGTGCATTACGCCGTCGCGCCCGCTGATCTTTCTGAACCACTACATTGTTCCGGGGGGCAACACGCTCTCGTGGGAGCACGACGAGGATGCGCCGGGGGTACCGTGCCCCAATCCGCGCATTATTATTCCGCGGGACATGATCCCGAATGTGACTGATGGGCCGGTGGCGGTGAATATCCGCAGCTTTGGCGTGCGCTGCCCGCCCACCCATAACGAGAGCCGGCAGTACGGCATTCTGGGCATGCTGCATATTTTGAGCCCGGCGCTGGCGTGGCTGTGGCGGCTGGTGGCGCCGCGGGGGCACGCCAACCCGAGCATCCACGACTCCAAGGGGATGCAGTCGGAGGGTGTGGGGTCGTATTGGGCGTTCTGCACCGGGCGGCGCGTGGACCAGGCGAACCTGCTGCTGCGCCAGATCTGCGCCAACACGGAGACGCGGCACGTGCTGATCCCCAACCAGTACATTGGCGCGTGGAAGGTCGGATTCATGGCGGAGTGGCTGAGCCGTGAGTACCTGGCGCGGCGGGGCAGCGCGCGCTTCCAGCGGGAGCAGTTGGACGACAGCACGTGCCCGCTGCTGGGGTATGTGCCGCGGCAGATCCGCATTGAGGGCACGCTAATTCCGCCGGTATTCCTGCGGGTGGAGACCCAGTTGCAGGGCGGGCAGGAGGTGTTCGACGAGGGTGCGCGGCAGTGGCGGGAGTTCTTCCATCGCGAGCTAAGGCCGTTCCTGACGCCGGACCTGGACCCGCTGGGGCGGACGATTATTGAGGCCTGCCTGAACGATGCGAAGCAAGAGGATTACTGGAAGCTGATCCCGCACGTGATCTTCAAGGAGTTCTGAGGGGGAATCTATGTAATCCGGCAAGAAGGCTTAACACGGATGACACAGATAGAAGCACGGATCAAGAACAAAGCAAGCGCGAAATAGAGGCAGAGGCGAGGGCAAGCCAGGCCCGTTCCGCTACTTCCAGCAACTGGTGAGGGGAAGGCCCGGGGGTTAAAACCACGGTTGATTTGATGCCGGTTTACCGCAGGCTGAAGCCTGCTGCTAATCCCGAGAGCGCATTGACTGCCGTTTCGCTATTTGCATGGGCGCGGGTGCGTCTTTTTGGGGGGCGGCAACGTTTTCAGAGTGACCCCATGCAGTGGTTGCGCTGCGTCCGTGCGGAGTGCGGCGCGTCGTGTGCTGGGATCTGTCTCTATAATTCCATTGCGTCGCGGGTTGCCTTTTGTCGCGTGCCGAACGAAGCCGCCGAACCCTCGATGCGCAACGTGCTGAAGCCAATCGGAAAGGACCCACCCGCCTTATGTCATCGCGCCCTGTCACTCGCCGCCAGTTTCTTGAAACTTCGAGCCTTCTTGGATTGGGTCTGCCGCTGGTGCTGGGCCGGGCGTATCCGGCCTTTGCCGCGGGCGACGCGGCCGGGGCCGTGTATGCCGCGCCCAAGTCTGCGCGGGCCACGTTCAACTTCAACTGCGACTGGAAGTTCATCCGCGAGGATGTGACGGGCGCGGAAGCGCCGGCGTTCGACGATGCGCAGTGGTCCGACGTGGCGCTGCCGCACAGCTTCAACGACGTGGACTCGTTCCGCAAGATCATCGCGCATGGCGGCGGCGACACCGGCACCTACAAGGGCCTGTCGTGGTATCGCAAGCACTTCAAGCTGCCGGCCAACCTGGCGGGGAGCAAGGTGTTCCTGGAGTTCGAGGGGATGCGCCAGGCGGGCGACATCTATCTGAACGGCAAGCAGGTGGGGCTGTATGAGAACGGGGTGAACGCGTACGGGGTGGACATTAGCGATGCGCTGGTGTTTGGCGCCAAGGGCAACGTGCTGGCGGTGAAGGTGGACAACAGCACGCGCTATGTGGAGCGCGCGTTCTGCGCGGCGAACCCGAAGAACGCCGATGGAACCGACTGCGTGCCCACTGGGTTCGAGTGGAACGCCAACGACTTCAATCCGGACCACGGCGGCATCAACCGGCATGTGTGGCTGCATGTGATGGGCAAGATCCACCAGACGCTGCCGCTCTACTACGGCCTGGAGAGCCAAGGCGTGTATGTGTATGCCAATAACTTCAACATTGCGAAGAAGACGGCCGATGTGACGGTGGAGGCCGAGGTGCACAACGCATCCGGCGACCGCGCCACGGTGGGGCTGTCCGTGGCGGTGGTGGACCATGCGGGCCGCGTGCGGGCGCAGTTCGACGCCGACCCGGTGGACATGGTGGACGGCGAGAAGAGCGTGCAGACGGCCACGGGAAGCCTGAAGGACGCGCGCTTCTGGAGTCCGGAAGATCCATACCTGTACGACGTGTACTCCATCCTGAAGGTGGATGGGAAGGTGGTGGACGTAAACCGGCTGGAGACGGGCTTCCGCAAGGCGGAGTACAAGGGCGGCGTGGGCACGGGCGGGGTGTACATCAACGAGAAGTTTGTGTACCTGAAGGGGTTCGCGCAGCGCTCCACCGACGAGTGGGCAGGGCTGGGGCTGGCCTATCCGGACTGGCTGCACGACCTGACCGCCGGGCTGATGCGCGACAGCCATGCGAACTACCTCCGCTGGATGCATGTGTCGCCGCAGAAGGTGGATGCGGACGCGCTGTGCCGGTGGGGCATCGTGCAGGTGTGCCCCGCGGGCGACAAGGAAGGCGACCGCCAGGGACGGCAGTGGGACCAGCGTGCGGAGGTGATGCGAAACACGATGGTGTACTTCCGCAACAACCCGAGCATCCTGTTCTGGGAGGGCGGCAACACCTGGGTGACGCCGGTGCAGATGCAGCAACTGGTGGACATGCGCAAGCAGTGGGACGCGAATGGCGGCCGGGTGATTGGCACCCGCGGCGACGGCAACAACGACGCGAACACGGCGAACACGCCGATTGCGGAGTACTACGGCGTGATGATCGGCCAGGCTCCGCAGACCGACGCGCTGAAGGGCCCGAAGGACATGTTCCGCGCCTACTCCGCCGAGCGCCGCGACCGCGCTCCGCTGACGGAGTCGGAGGACTTTCGCGACGAGGGCGCGCGGCGGTTTGCGGACGACTTTTCGCCGCCGTACTACGGCTTCAAGAAGGGGCCGAACGACACCTACCAGTACACGTCGGAGAGTTTTGCCGTGGCCGGGGTGCGCCGCTACTGGGACTACTGGTCGAATCGCATCTCCAACCCGGACCCGGCGCACTCCAAGTGGTCGGGGTACACGTCGATCTACTTCTCCGATTCGGATGCAGACGGGCGGCAGGATTCGAGCGAAGTAGCGCGGGTGAGCGGCAAGGTGGACGCGGTGCGCCTGCCCAAGGAGATCTACTATGCGCATCGGGTGATCCAGAACGAGGCGCCGGACCTGCATATCCTCGGCCACTGGAGTTATCCGGCGGACCGCAAGACGGTGAAGACGATCTACGTGATTGCGAATACGGAGCAGGTGGAGCTGTTCGTCAATGGCAAGTCGGCGGGCGTGAACACGAAGCCGGACAGCGGATGGATCTTCTCGTTCCCGGCGGTGGAGTTTGCGCCGGGCAGCCTGAAGGCCGTGGGCAGCAACGGCGGCAAGGCGGCGGCGCAGCAGGAGTTGGTGACGGTAGGCGCGCCGGCGGCGATCCGGCTGACGCTGATTGTGGGGCCGAAGGGCCTGCAGGCGGACGGCGGCGACGTGGCTATGTTCGACGTGGAGGTGGTGGACGCAAAGGGCATGCGCTGCCCGACGGACGATGCGCGCATTGACTTTACCTGCACCGGACCGGCGACCTGGCGCGGCGGCTACAACAGCGGCAAGGTGAACTCCACCAACAACCTGTGGCTGAATACCGAACTGGGGATCAACCGGGTAGCGGTGCGGGCCACGCGAACGGCGGGAGCCGTTACGGTGACGGCGAAACGCGACGGATTGAAGCCCGCGCAGGCGACGGTGGTGTCCAAGCCGGTGGTGGTGACGGACGGGATCGCGACGTTCCGGCCGCAGCAGCGGACGGGGCCGGCGGAGAAGTAGAGAGGCCCTGTTCCCTGTCCTTAGTTGGCTGGGAGTTGGCTGGTGGTCCAGCCGCCGCCGAGGGCCATCTGGAGCTGTGTGCTGGCGACGATGCGGCGCGCGACCAGGGCGGCTGCGGCGCGTTCGTCGGTCAGCTCGATGGTCTGGTTGGTGAGGACTTCCAGGTAGACGGCGAGTCCCTGGCGGTAGCGCAGCAGCGAGAGCTGGGTGCTGCGTTTGGCGGCGTCGACGGCTCGCTGCTGGACGGCGGCTTCCTGCTCGAGCACGCGCAGCGCGGAGAGCTGGTCTTCGACATCGCGGAAGGCTGAGAGCACTTGCTGGCGATAGAGGGCGGTGGCCTGGTCGCGCTGGGCGAGTGCATAGTCCATCTGGGCCCGGCGGCGGCCGGCGTCGAAGAGGAGCTGGTTTGCGGAGATTCCGGTGTTCCACTCCGCGCTGCCGGAGTTCAGGATGCGGCTGAGGGCGTCGGTCTCGATACCGCCCTGGGTGCCGAGCGTGATGTTGGGGTAGAAGGCGGCTTTGGCGACGCCGATCTGCGCATTGGCGGCGGCGACCTGGCGCTCGGCAGCGGCGATGTCCGGCCGGCGCTGGAGCAGCTCGGAGGGCACGCCGGTGGGAATCGAGGGCGGGTCGCCGGCAAGCGGCTGCGCGGCGATGTGGAAGTTGCTGGCGGGTTCGCCGATCAGCACGGCGATGGCATGCTCGTACTGCGCGCGCTGCACGCCCAGGTCGACGAGCTGTGCGCGGGTGCCCTCCAGTTGCGCCTGCGCCTGGGCGACATCGCTCTCGGTGGCCAGGCCGCCCTTGAACCGCGCCTGGGTCAGGTCGAGCGTCTGGGTGTAGGCGTCCAGCGTGGACTGCAGCAGCTGCGCCTGCAGATCGAGGCCGCGGAGCTGGAAGTAAGTGACGGCCAGCATTCCTTGCAGGCTCAGGCGGGTGTTGGCCAGGTTGGCGGCGGCAGACTGCGCGTTGGCGCCGGCGGACTCGATCTGCCGGCGAACGCCGCCCCACAGGTCGGGCTCCCAGGAGATGTTGAGTGGAACCAGAAAGTCCCAGTAGTCGCGCAGGGAGGCCGCGGTAAGGCCCGGCTTGTCCGCGGAGACGCCGGTGCGGCTGACCCCGGCGCCGACGGAGACGGTGGGATAGAGCGCGGCGCGGTTCTCGCGGACCAGGTCGTGGGCCTGCTGGTAGGCGGCCAGCGCGGCTGCGATGGACTGGTTCGCGGTGGCACAGCGCTGCTCCAGGCCGTTCAGCTCGGCGCTCTGGTAGATGGTCCACCACGCGCCGCGATCGGCGGAGTCGGCGGGTTGCGCCGCGGTCCAATCGCCGTTGTGGCCGTTGTCAGAGTAGGTCGGCGGCGCGGGCATGGCAGGCGCTTTGTAGTTGGGCCCGACCATGCAGCCGGAGAGCGCAAGCGCTGCCAGGGTCAGAGCCGCCGCGCCATGTTTGCGGGACATCATGGATTCGACTCCGGGCCGTGCTGGTCCTTGCCGGGTGCGACCACGCGCACCTGCTCGCCGTCGGTGAGCGAGTCCGGCGGGTTGGCGATGACGGCCTGACCGGGCTGGAGACCGCCGAGCACCTCGATGGCGGAGCCGGTATCGCGGCCGGGGAGGATGCGGACGATGTGCGCGTGCTGATTGGCGTCGACGACGGCGACGTGCAGGCCGTCCGGCTCCAGGATAAGCGCGCTGACGGGGACGACCAGCGCGGGCGCGGGATTGGCGACGTGGAGATGGACCTCCGTATAACTGCCAGGCAGCAGTTCGCCGGTGCGGTTGTCCACGTCGATCTCGGCCAGCAGGGTGCGGGTGGCGGGGTCCATGGCGTCCGACGAGCGCGTGAGCTTGCCGTGGAAGCTGCGGCCGGGATACTGCGGCACGGTGAGTGTGGCGATGACGCCGTTCCTGGCGTCGGGCGCATAGACCTGGGGGACGTTGACGAAGACGCGCAGGGTCTGGATGGCGGAGATATCGAAGACCTGCTTGCTGCTGGCGATGTTGCCGGCGCCGGGGGTGGTGGTGCTGCCGCTGGAGGTGACAAGCTGGCCGATGTCGAGATTGCGCGCGGTGATGACGCCGTCGAAGGGCGCGACGATGCGCTCGAAGGATTGCAGCTCCTGCAGCCGGTGTACGTTGGCCTGGGCGGAGTTGACCTCGGTGGTGCGGGCCTGGAGCTGCTGCACGGCGGTGTCGGTGTCCTGCTGGGAGACGGCGTTCTGCCCGATCAGGCCCTGGTAGCGGTTGGCGGTGACCCTGGCCAGGCCGGCGTTGCTCTGCGCGGTGGCCAGGTCGGCCTGCGCCTGGGCGAGCTGCTGGTCCAGCTCGGGGGTTTCGATGACAGCGAGCAGATCGCCCTTGTGAACGTGGGAGCCGATGTCGTGGTACCAGGCTTTGACGTAGCCGGTGGTGCGCGCGTAGATGGGCGCCAGGGTGTAGGCCTGGATATTGCCGGGGAGCACGATCTCGGTGGCGCTGTTCTGGAGCACGGGCTGGGTGAGCGACACGGACGGCGCGGCGTTCTCGCTGGTGTAGTGCTCCAGTTGCGTCCTGGCATGCACGCGCTGCAGGATGCCGACGACGGCCACGGCGATGGTGACGATGGCCGCGACGACGGCGATGGTGACGAGCGAGCGGCGCGAGGCGTGCGGCGCGGTGCTGCGCTTGCCGCTGCCTGCCGGCGGGTTGTTCGCTTCCTCGGCGTTCATGGGTGCATCTCCGTGCGCGTTGCGCGTGTGGCGGCGTTGGGTGTGGTGAGCGTCATGCGTGGTCCTCTTCTTCCTGGTCGTCGATCGTCTCCTGGACCAGGGCCGGGTCGTTGCGGTGCATCAGGGAAAAGAAGACGGGCACGAAGGTGAGCGTGCCGAAGGTGGCGAGCAGCAGACCGCCAATGACGGCGCGGCCGAGCGGGGCGTTCTGCTCGCCGCCGTCGCCCAGGCCCAGCGCCATGGGCACCATGCCGATGATCATGGCCAGCGCGGTCATAAGGACGGGCCGGAAGCGGGTATAGCCGGCGGTCAGGGCGGCCTCTGCCGCGGACATGCCGGCCTCCATCTGCTCCTTGGCGAAGCTGACGACGAGGATGGAGTTGGCGGTGGCGACGCCGACGCACATGATGGAGCCGGTGAGCGCGGGGACGCTGATGTGGGTCCCGGTGACAAAGAGCATCCACACGATGCCGGCCAGCGCTCCGGGCAGCGCGGCGATGATGATGAAGGGGTCCAGCCAGCTCTGGAAGTTGACCACGATGAGCGCGTAGACCAGCACGATGGAGAAGAGCAGGCCGTACAGCAGGCCGCGGAAGGAGGTCTGCATGGTATCGATCTGGCCGCGCAGGAAGATCTGGCTGCCACGCGGGAGCTTGCCGGAGACTTCGGCGTCGTGCTTGATCTTCTCCACCTTGGCGGCGACGGTGGCCAGGTCGGTACCCTCGACGGAGCCATAGATGTCGATCAGCGGCTGCGCGTCGCGATGACTGAGCGTGCCCGGTTCCACGCCTCGCTCCAGCGATGCCAGGTTGCCGAGAATCTGCGGCTGCTGGCTGGAGCTGCTGATGGCGATGGGGATATTCTCCAGATCCTGCAGGCTGCGCAGGTCGTACTGGGGCGTTTGCACGGCGACGTTGTAGCTGACGTGATTCTGCGGATTCAGATAGAAGGTGGGGTTGGTCTGCGAACTGCCGCTGAGGCTGGTGAGCAGATCCTGGGCCACATCGCGCTGGGTGTAGCCCACCTGCTGGGCGCGCGTGCGGTCGACGTTGACGGTGAACCGGGGCTGGTCGAACGGCTGCTGGATGCGCAGATCGGTGGTGCCAGGGATCTGGGCGATCTGCTGCATCAACTGCTCCGCGAGCGCGCGGTTCTCTTCTATATGCAGACCTACGACCTGCATATCGATCTGCGCCGGCAGGCCGAAGTTGAGGATCTGGCTGACCATGTCCGTAGGCAGGTAATAGAACTCCGTGCCGGGGAACTGCCGGTTGAGCTGGTCGCGCAGCGCGTGGGTGTACTCCGCGGTGGGCCGGTGTTTGGGCTCCAGCGTGACCAGGATGTCCGCGTCGCCGGTGCCGACGGTGGCGGAGTTGGAGTAGGAGAGGTTGAGGCCGGAGTAGGGCAGGCCGATGTTGTCGATGATGGTGCCGAGCTCGGCCTTGGGGATCTGGGCTCGGATGACGTCCTCGATCTCGTCGCAGAGGCGTGCCGTGTCCTCGATGCGCGTGCCGGTGTGCGCGCGCACGTGCAGCTTGAACTGGCCGCCGTCGACGGACGGGAAGAAGTCCTGCCCGAGCCAGGGATAGAGCAGCGCGAACGAGCCGATCCAGAAGGCGACGATGGCGATCAAGAAGACGGCACGGTTCTGCAGGCAAAGGCGCAGAGCGGCGAAGTACCAGTTGCGCAGCTTCTCAAAATAGTGCTCGAAGGCGATCTGGAAGCGGGTGAAGGGATTGCGGCTGGCGCGCGCCTGCTGGGCCCGGTCCTGCTCGTGGCCCTTCAGCAGATACTTGGCCATGGTGGGCACCACCGTGCGCGAGAGGAAGTACGAGGCCAGCATGGCGAAGACGACCGCCTCTGCCAGCGGCACAAAGAGATAGCGGGCCACGCCGCCCAGGAAGAACATGGGCACAAACACGATGCAGATGGCGATGGTGGAGACGAACGCCGGCACGGCGATCTGGGCGGCGCCGTCGAGAATAGCGCGCTCGACCTCCTTGCCCTCTTCCAGATTGCGGTTGATGTTCTCGATCTCGACGGTTGCGTCGTCGACCAGGATGCCGACGGCGAGTGCAAGACCGCCCAGCGTCATGATGTTGATGGTCTCGCCCAGCGCCGCCAGCATGAGCAATGAGCAGATGACGGAGAGTGGGATGGAGACGGCGATGATGATGGTGGAACGCCAACTGCCGAGGAAGATCAGGATCATCATCGCCGTCAGGCACGCGGCGATGACGGCCTCGCGCACCACTCCGCTGATGGCCGAGCGGACAAAGACGGACTGGTCGGCGATGGGTGTGATCGTAAGCGCCGGGGGCAACTGGTCCAGGATGTGCGGCAGGCGGGCGCGCACATTGCGGATAATGTCCAGGGTGGAGGCATCGCCGGTCTTCTGGATGGACATCAGCGAGGCGCGCTGCCCGTCCACGCGGACGATGTTGGTCTGCGGAGGAAAGCCGTCGCGCACGTTGCCGATGTCGTGGATGTAGGTGGTGGTGCCGTTGACGGTCTTGATGGGCAGGTCGTTGAGCTCCGGAATCGACTGGGGAGCGCTGTTGGATTCGACCTGGTAGTCCAGGTGGCCCATTTTGACGTCGCCGGCCGGCAGGATGATGTTCTGCGCGCCGAGGGCGGTGACCACGTCGGAGGCGGAGAGGCCGTGGGCCTGCAGCTTCTGGGTGTCGATATCCACCTGTACCTGGCGCTGCTTGCCGCCGTAGGGGAACGGGATGGACGCGCCCTGCACGGTGGCGAGCTGGGTCCGGATAAAGCTGGTGCCATAGTCGTTGAGCTGCTGCTCCGTGAGGCCGTTACCGGCGAGCCCGAGTTGCAGCACGGGCACGCTGGAGGCGCTGTATTGGATGATCAGCGGCGGGGTAGTGCCAGTGGGATATTGCCGGAGCGCCGATTGTGCGACCGCAGTGATCTGGGCCACGGCCTGCGAGATGTTGACCCCGGGCTGGAAGTACACCTTGATGACGGCGACTCCGTTGAGGGTTTGCGACTCGGTATGCTCAATGTCGTTGACGGTGGTGGTGAGGCTGCGCTCGAACTGCACGACGATGCGGTCGCTGAGCTGCTGCGGGGAGAGCCCGGCGTAGTTCCAGACCACCGACACCACGGGAATGTCGATGTTGGGAAAGATATCGACGGGTGTGCGCAGGATGACGACCGGCCCCAGGAAGAAGAGCAGCAGGGCCAACACCACGAAGGTGTAGGGCCTTCTGAGCGCCAGTCGGACAATCCACATCGAAACTCCTTATGGCCGGGGACCGTTGGCAACAGCGTCCCGGGTTCGTACTTGCAAGGCAGGGCGACCCCCGTGGTCGCTATTTCTAAACGGACCGTTCAGTATTAGACGAACTCAACCTCGTGCAGGATGCAGACCGAGCTTCGGAACCGCGCCTGCAACTGTAGCATCCTGCTTGGCCGGCGGGCGTCGGGCAGATTTTGTGGTGCGCAGGCCGCCGAAGACGGCTGCGACCAGGGCGTTGGAGTCCTGCTCGTCGACGGAGCCGTGCCCGGCGAGCAGGCGAAAGATCATGGGGCCGTAGATGAGATCGAGAACGAGCTCGCCGTCGACCTCCGGGCGGATCTCGCCGCGGTCCACGCCGCGCTGCCACATGACGCGGGCGGCGTCGCGGCGGGCGAAGAGAAAGCGCTCGCGGAAGAGGGCGAGGAATGCGGCATCGCTCTGGCCCTCGGCGATGAACTGGCAGAAGAGGCGTCCCAGCGGGCTGGTGTAGAAGTCCATGACGGACTTGAGTTGCCGGGTGAAGTCCAGCTCGGCGGAGCCGGTGTCCGGCGCGGCGACCTGCTCGGTCATGCCGGCGAGATAGGCGTCCAGGGCGACCAGGCTCTTGTTGGGCCACCACTTATAGATGGTGGCCTTGCTGACGCCGGCGCGGCGGGCGATGGCGTCAGCGGTGACCTTGCGCAAGGGTTGGCGCTCCAGCAGATAGAGTGTGGCCTTCAGGATGGCGGCCTCGGCCTGGAGGCTGCGGTGCCGGCCGCGTGTCTTGCGCTCTGCGGCCGTGGAGGTTGGCTGCGACGGTGCGATGATGCGGCTCCTGCACTGGCCCGGGGCTGTGCCTGGCGGACCATGGAAACGGAAACTGTACGTCCAGTCCATTCTATTCCTGGCAGGCCGGCGCTGGTACACTCGCAGGAGGGGATTTGACCGCGCATTTGGCGGATTTTCGCCCCCGATTGAGTTGGATCCCGCCGAACGCATGCATTCTCTTCACCGTACAGACGATCTCCGCATCAAGTGGACCAAGGTGGTTCTGCCCCCGGTTTTTCTGGAGGAAGAGCTGCCCATCTCCGACCTGGCCTCTGCCACTGTTTTCGACGCCCGCAACGAGGTGAGCGAGATACTGGCTGGCCGCGACCCGCGCCTGCTGGTGGTGGTGGGCCCATGCTCCATCCACGACCCCAAGGCGGCGCGCGAGTATGCCGCACGGCTGAAGCCGCTGATCGCGGAGCTCTCCGACAGCCTGTGCATTGTGATGCGGGTTTACTTTGAGAAACCGCGCACGACAGTGGGCTGGAAGGGCCTGATCAACGATCCGTTTCTGGACCAGAGTTACAAGATCAACGACGGCCTGCGCCTGGCGCGCCATCTGCTGCTGGACCTGGCGGAGATGGGGGTTCCGGCGGGGACGGAGTTTCTGGACATCATCTCGCCACAGTACTTTGTCGACCTGGTGACCTGGGGAGCGATTGGCGCGCGAACCACCGAGAGCCAGGTACACCGGCAACTGGTGAGCGGGTTGTCCTGCCCGGTCGGGTTCAAGAACGGGACCTCCGGCGATGTGCAGATTGCGATCGATGCGATTCTTTCCGCCAGCGGCGAACACACGTTTCTGGGCGGCACCAAGAACGGGCAGACGGCGATCTTTGCGACGACGGGCAATCCCGACTGCCACATTATTCTGCGCGGCGGCCGCAAGCTGACCAACTACGATGCGGCGTCGGTGGACGCGGCCAGCGCGAAGCTGGAAGCGGCGGGGCTGCCGGCGCGGGTGATGATCGACTGCTCGCATGCGAACAGCAGCAAGGACTACGCGCGGCAGGCGCTGGTGGCGGGCGACATTGCGGGACAGATTCGCGCGGGCGACCAGCGCATCCTCGGCGTGATGATTGAGAGCAACCTGGTGGCAGGCGCGCAGAAGCACAAGCCGGGCCAGCCGCTGGACTCTCTCGTCTACGGGCAGAGCATGACCGACGCCTGCCTGGGCTGGCCGGAGACGGTGGAGATTCTGCGTGAGCTGGCGGCAGCCGTGGGCGCGGCGCGGAGCTAGCGGCGCGCGGAGTTTGACGCAGGTAGGCGAATGGCCGCACCATCTCCGACAGGGAAGAATCGGGAGGAACTGCCGTGGCAAAGAAGATTCTGATGCTGGTGGGCGATTTTGCAGAAGACTACGAGACGATGGTGCCGTTCCAGGCGCTGCAGATTGCGGGTCACCGCGTGGATGCCGTGTGTCCGGGCAAGAAAGCGGGACAGCAGTGCCGCACCGCGATCCACGACTTCGAGGGCGACCAGACCTACACGGAGAAGCGCGGCCACAACTTTACGCTGAATGCCACGTTTGCCGACGTAACGGCGGCGGACTACGACGCGCTGGTGATTCCCGGCGGCCGGGCCCCAGAGTATCTGCGGCTGAATGCCGACGTACTGGCCATCGTGCGGCACTTCGACCAGGCGGGCAAGCCGATTGCGGCGATCTGCCACGCCGCGCAGATTCTGTGCGCTGCCGGGGTGGTGAAAGGTCGCAGGATCAGCGCGTATCCGGCGTGCGGGCCGGAGGTGACACTGGCTGGCGGTGAGTTTGTGAGCGTGGCATTTGAGGACGCGGTCACGGACGGCAACTATGTGACGGGTCCGGCGTGGACGGCGCATGTGGCGTGGTTACAGCAGTTCCTGGCTCTGCTTGGATAAACTGGGGAACGTCTGAATAAGTCCTGATGTTGTTTCGGCGGCGATCCAACGACTGAGATTCTGACCCAAAATCGGGTCAGAATGACGCCTCCATTTATTGGTTCGTAGCACCTAATCAGAGTTTCCCTCGCTTGTGCCTTGGGCGGGATGGAGGAGTAGCGGAATGGCGAAGCTGGGATTTCTTGGGTTAGGAATTATGGGTGCGCCGATGGCGCGGAACCTGATGTTGGCGGGGCATGAGGTGGCGCTGTGGTCGCACTCCGCGGGCAAGGCTGCGGCGCTGGCGAAGGAGGGCGCAACCGCCTACGCGACCCCGGCCGAGGTGGCCTGGCGCAGCGAGTGCGTGTTTTTGTGCGTGGGCGACACGAAGATGTCCGCCGAGGTGATTCTAGGGGCGGATGGGCTGGCGGCGGGCAAGGTTGGCCGCTCCGGCAGCCTCGGGCCGCTGACGATTGTGGACTGCAGCACGATCTCGCCGGCGGAGAGCCGGAAGATCTCTGCGGAGCTGGCCAAGCAGGGCATCGACTTTCTGGATGCGCCGTGTTCGGGCTCGAAGGGCGGCGCGGAGAGCGCGACCCTGACGTTCATGGTGGGCGGCGAGCAGCGAATTCTGGAGCGGGTGCGGCCGTATCTGCAGGCGATGGGCAAGCAGTTCTACTACTGCGGCGCGGCGGGCATGGGCTTGCAGGCCAAGCTCTCGCAGAACATGATTCTGGGCAGCCTGCTGCAGGCGTTCAACGAGAGTTTTGTGCTGAGCACCAAGGCGGGCGTGCCGCCGCAGTTGATGCTGGAGATCGTGAACAACAGCGCGGCGAAGTCCGGCCTGGTGGCGCTGAAGGCGCCGCTGATCTTCGAGCGCAGGTTCGACCCCATCTTCAGCGTGAAGTGGCTGGAGAAGGATATGGCACTGATGCTGGAGTCCGCGGCAGAGCACGATGTGCCGGTGCCGGTGACGGCGCTGTCGCGGCAGATGCTGCAGGCGGCGATCGCGGAGGGATACGGCGACGACGATATCGGCGGCTCGATCCGCGTGCTGGAGAAGCTGGCCGGCTGCGAGGTGGTGGCGAAGGCGCCGGCGGGGGCTTGAGGCAAAGGCAAGGGCAAAAGCGAATCACAGAGAGCACGGAGCAAAAGAGAGATCACGGAGGCGTTTGCGGGCGAATCGTGGTTGACGGCCATAGATACGAGCCAGATACGGGCCCACCGTGGACTGGGATGGCGGGCCGCGGGTAGGATGTTGGGATTCGACGAGGGCGTGAGATGCAGAAGCTTTCTGTGCGACCGCTTTGCCTGTTGCTGATGGGATTGGCTGCCGCGGCGAGAGTGATGGCGCAGGACGCGCCTCCTCCGCCGCCGCGGCCGGCGATCAACCTGCCGCCGGTGGTGCGCAGTGTGCGGGCGAGCCATACCGGGCCGGGGATGATTGTGGCGCAGCAGCCGAGTTTTCCGGCGGAGATTGTGCTCTCCAACCACGGCGACAAGGACTGGCTGGAGTTTACCCAGGTGACCAGCCGGACGCGGGCGGAGATTGTGTCCGCGCGGCTGGGGTGGGCGTATGCGCTGCCGGCGGGGCTGGAGTTCCACCAGGGCGAGGTGATTACGCCGCCCAGCGGGGTGGCGGCGGGCGCGTCGTTCCAGGTGACGGAGCAGGGCGTGGCGCCGCGCGCGGATGCGAAGGACTTTGTGGCGTTTATGGAGCAGGTAACGCTGGCCGACGGCACCGTGGCCAACGCAGACCACGCGAAGATTACGGCGTTCTACACGGCATGCTGCACGGGGCCGAATGCGGGCAAAGTGGCGCTGCCGCCGACGATTCCGCGCGCGCAGCAGGACGTTCCAGGCGGTGCTGCGGGGACAGGGGTGGCACAGACGCCGGACCTGAAGCCGATTGAGTTTGCCGTGGTGTCCTTCCGGCGCACGGAGCGCATGGGACCGAGCCGCGTGGACCTGCCGGCGGAGGGCGACTTTATCGCCTACCATGGGGTGCCGATCGAGCGGCTGATCCTGTTTGCGCATATCGCGAAGAAGGGATACGTGTCGATTGTGGGCGAGCCGGACTGGGCGAAGACGGAGCTGTACGAGTTTGAGGCGAAGGTGGCGCCGGAGGACATTGCCCAGTGGAAGGCCATGACGCTGACGGACAAACGCGCGATGGTAGGCAGGATGCTGGAAACGGAGCTGAAGCTGAAGGTGCACCAGGAGACCGAGCCGCAGCCGGTGTACGAACTGGTGGTGGCCAAGGGCGGGCCCAAGCTGATGGACTACGAGCCGGGCGATACGGTGACGCCGAACGGCGGGCATCCGCTGACGGGCAAGGTGCTGAGCTGGTTCGACCCCTTCAACCTGACCTGCCAGGACACCACGATGGCGGAGCTGGTGAACTCGCTCTCCGGGCCGCAGCGCGCCGGGCGCGTGGTGGTGGACAAGACCGGGCTGACGGGCGTGTATGACTTTACCGTCCCGATTCCGTACCAGCCGCTGCCGGAGCAGTTCCAGCAGATGGCGGAAGACTCCGGCGTGCCGTCGTTCCTGGTGGGGCTGAAGCAGTTGGGGTTGGCGCTGCAGCCGGGCAAGGGCGTGGTGGACCAGATCGTAGTGGACCATGTGGAGCGGCCGGAGACGAATTAGGCTGTAGCGATATATAGATATAGGCCTAGCCGACGAAGGCAGAGTATTGTCCGAAATGGGCAAACGTCTCGGCTCGGCAAGCTGGATGGCAGGTCCTTCGACTCCGCCTCTCGCGATGGAACCACGAGTGTCTTCGCTCAGGATGGCCGGCCTCTTTCCTACGCACTACACTCGCTGTCGCGGCGCTGGTGCGGAAGACCGGCGGGTGTGTGATGGGAATCACAGACTGGGCGGGGAGGCCCTGCGTAAGCTGGGAGTGAAATGAGATTTGCTGGCAAAATCGTTGCGGCCGTACTGGTGATTGCCCTGTGGGCGACGCCCGTATACGCTGCGATGTCGTCTGCGGCGATGTCGGGGTACGGAGGCACGGCGCCGACGACCCACTGCCGGCTGTGCTGCCACGGGATGGCCATGATGGCGGTCGCGAATATGGATGCGAACGGCACCATGGCGGCAACCCACGCGGCGGAGGCCTCTGCGCCTTCCTGCTGCAAGCTTGCGCCCGCCCAACCGGCGGCGCCCGTGCCGGTACGGGGAACCCCCAGCCCGGTTGCCGGCATTGCTCTCAGCTCCCATGTCTCTGCGTTCGCGGCGGTGCTGCCGTCAGCGGCTGTGCGAGAGATGCGGCCGGCGCCTGACCGATCGCCGGTACGACGACTCCATTCCTTACTCTGCACCTTCCTGATCTGACCCCTCCCGTCTGCGTGTGATTGCTCAGGTCCTGACCGGCCTGCGGTGGTACCTATGGATGCGGTTTGAGGGGTGATTTCCATGAAGGCAAGATGGCCTTTTGCAGCGCTTTTGCTGCTGCCGGCGTTGACGATGCCGGCTCAATATGAAGCACCTGCGGTGCAGACGTCGGCGCCGGGCGACGTCGGCGCCGATCCTGCCGGGACGCTGCGGCTGGACGATGTGGTGAAGCAGGCTCTGGAGAAGAATCCGGAGGCGCAGAGTGAGCTGCATGGCATCGCGGCGCTGAAGCTGCGTGTGCCGCAGGCCAGGGCGCTGCCCGATCCGACGGTCTCCGTGGGCTGGGCCGGCAACCTGGCTCCGTTCAGCCTGCAGAGCGGCGACCCTTCCAGCAGCAGGGCCATCACGGTGGGCGAGCAGTTCCCCTATCCGGGCAAGCTCAAGCTGCAGGGCGAGATTGCCAGCAAGGATGCCGATGCCGCGCAGGCCGGGTATGAGGCGGTGGAGCGGCGCGTGGCAGCCGGGGTCAAGTCGACCTTCTACGACTATTCCTACTTCGACCAGGCGATCCGGACGACGCAGCAGGACAAGGATCTGCTGGAGAAGCTCTCCAAGATTGCCGAGGCGCGCTACCGTGTGGGCAAGGCGATGCAGTCGGATGTGTTGCGCTCGCAGGTGGAGATCTCGCTGCTGCTGGAGAAGCTGACGCAGTTGGAACAGCAGCGGGGCACGGCGCAGGCGCGGTTGAATGCGTATCTGCAGCGTCCGCCGGAGTCTCCGCTGCCGCCGGCGGAGGCGGTCGTGTCGCAGTCGATTCGCTACTCGCTGGACCAGCTGTACGCGCTGGCTGCGAGCAACGACACCGCGGTGGAACTGAATCAGCGGATGGTGGAGCGCGGCCAACTGAGCGTCGCTCTGGCAGAGCGGGCGTACCGGCCCGATATCGGAGTGGGATACATGTTCCAGCAGCGGAACGCGCAGATGGACATGAACGGCCTGACCGTCAGCGTCAGCATCCCGATCTTCTACAAGACCAAGCAGCGTGAGGGCGTGGCCGAGGCCAGCGAAGACCTGCTGAGCGCGGAGAACATGCGCGACAACCGGCTGAACGAGGTCCGGTTCGAGCTGAAACAGCAGTATCTTGCGGCCAAAGCGTCCGAGCGGCTGATGAGTTTGTATACGACGGGGATTGTTCCGCAGACGTCGCTGGCGCTGGAGTCTTCGATGTCTGCGTACCAGGTGGGAAACCTGGACTTTTCGTCGATGCTGGCGAACTTTACCACCCTGCTGAGCTACGAGACCGAGTACTACCGCCAGGTTGCGGACCACGAAACTGCCATTGCGCAGATGGAGAGCCTGACCGGCGTCTCCATTGCCGGCGCGCCGATTGCGAGTTCGCCCGCAGACAGCGCGCAGCCTGCGCAGGAGGAGAAATGACTGCTATGAATCGTTCGCCAAAGAAGCTGATTGCCCTTGTATTGCTGGTGGGGGCGCTGGGGTTTGTATACCTGGTGGGTTCGCATCGCTGGTCGCCATTTGTCCATGCCGCGGCTGCGGATGGAGATGGACGCAAGGTCCTCTACTGGTACGACGCGATGGCTCCGGAGCACCACTTCACCCAGCCGGGCAAGGCTCCGGACGGCATGGACCTGGTGCCGGTCTATGCGGATGCGGCGGCCACACCTGGCCAGCCTAACCCGGCGCCTGTTGCACCTGCTGCTACGGCGGCGGGTTCTCCAGAGCGCAAGATTCTGTACTGGTTCGATCCCATGCATCCGGCGTACAAGTCGGACAAGCCGGGCATTGCACCGGACTGCGGCATGACGCTGGTGCCGAAGTACGCCGATGACGAGAGCGTGTCGCGGATGGCGCCCGGCACGGTGGTGATCCCGGAGGACAAGCAGGTGCTGGCGGGCGTGCGCACCTCGCTGGTGGAGCGCAAGCCGCTGGTGCGTGAGGTGCGGACGACGGCGGAGATTGTGGCCGATGAGACCCGGATTGCGCATGTGCATGTGAAGGTCGCCGGCTATATCGACACGGTGTACGTCGACTCGATTGGCCAACTGGTGAAGAAGGGCGATCCGCTGTTTACGCTCTACAGCCCGGACCTGGTCTCTGCGGAGGACGAGTACCTGATTGCGAAGCGCGGCAACAAGACGCTGGGGAACGCACCGTTCCAGGAGGTGGCGCAGGGCGCGCAGTCGCTGCTGGCGTCGGCGCGCGAGCGGCTGAAGCTGTGGGACATCTCCGACGATCAGATCCAGCAACTGGACCAGAGCGGCAAGGTGAGCAAGGACCTGACGTTCTACTCGCCGATCGCTGGATTTGTGACGGACCGCAAGGCCTTCCCGCAGGCCTCGGTTACGCCGGACACGGAGCTGTACACCGTCTCCGATCTATCCACGGTGTGGGCTACGGCGGACATCTACGAGTACGAGGTTCCGTATGTGCGCGTGGGCCAGAAGGTGACGCTGACGTTGAGCTACTACGCAGGCAAGACCTATACGGGGACCATCAACTTTATCTATCCCACGGTGGACCCGCAGACCCGCACGGTGAAGGTACGGATGCAGATTGCCAACCCCGGCTTTGCGCTGAAGCCGCAGATGTTTGCCGATGCGCAACTGCGCGTGGACTACGGGATGAAGGTGGTGATTCCGGCGGAGGCGGTGCTGGACTCCGGCATGGAGCAGCAGGTGTTCGTAGTGCATCCGGGCGGGGTGTTTGAGCCGCGCGCGGTGACGCTGGGGCCGGTGATGGATGGCAATGTCGCCGTGCTGACCGGCCTGAAGCCGGGCGAGACGGTGGTGACCTCGGGAAACTTCCTGATCGACTCCGAGAGCAGATTGAAGAGCGCAACCCAGCACTGAGGAGAATGGCGATGAAGCTAAGAAAATTTGCAGTTGCTGGAGTTGTTCTGATCGTGGTGGGCGCGGCGGTGTTTTGCTGGATGCGGTTCATTCGTCAGCCGGCGCAGACGGCGTGCGGCTACTGCCTGCGGCCGCTGCACGCCAACCTGAAGGTGACGGCGGAGATCGGCGGCCGGACCGCCCAGGTGTGCTGCGCCGGCTGCGCCATTACAGAGGCCAACCAGGAGCACAAGCCGCTGCACCTGCTGGTGGTGCACGACTACCCCACCGGCAAGGCTGTCGATCCGGCGAAGGCGTGGTTTGTGGAGGGCAGCCGAGCCATGGCGTGCATGCACGATGCGATGCCCATGGATGAGATGAAAGGCACTGGAGAGCTGACCTACGACCGTTGCTCGCCGGGCACATTCTCCTTCGGCAACAAGGCGGACGCGGAGGCGTTCATCGCCGGCAATGGCGGGTCGGTGATCTCCTTTTCGCAACTGATGAGCGAGGCGCGATTCCAATGATGGATAAGATCATCGACTTCAGCAGCAACAACCGGTTTCTGGTTTTCCTGTTCGTGGCGGCGGCGCTGCTGCTGGGCTGGAACGCGATGCGGAACACCAAGCTGGACGCGATCCCCGACCTGTCGGACACGCAGGTGATTGTGTATGCCAAGTGGGACCGCAGCCCGGACATCATGGAGGACCAGGTCTCCTACCCGATCACCTCGGCGCTGCTGGGCCTGCCCAACGTCAAGGACATTCGCGCCTTCTCCGACTTTGGCTACTCGTACATCTACATCATCTTCGACGAAGGCACAGACCTCTACTGGGCGCGCTCGCGGACGCTGGAGTACCTGAGCTCGATCACACCCAAGCTGCCCAAGGGAGTCAGCGTGGAGTTGGCCAAGGATGTGACCTCGGTGGGCTGGGTGTATCAGTACGCGCTGGTGGACACCACCGGGACGTACAGCATCGAGCAGTTGCGCTCCTACCAGGACTGGTACCTGCGTTACGCGTTGCAGACGGTGCCGGGCGTGGCGGAGGTGGCGCCGATTGGCGGCTTCGTGCGCCAGTACCAGGTGAACGTAGACCCCAACAAGCTGCTGGCGTACAAGATTCCGATCAACATGGTGAGCGATGCCATTAGCAAGTCGAACAACGATGTGGGCGGCGGCCTGGTGGAGTTTACCGGCCGTGAATACATGGTGCGCGGGCGCGGATACATCCGCTCGCTGGATGACATTGGCAACACGGTGATCTCGTCCAACGCGCAGACGGGCGCGCATGTGCTGGTGCGCGACGTGGCCACCGTGACCTTTGGCCCGGACGCGCGCCGCGGGGTTGCGGACCTGGACGGCAAAGGCGAGGCCGTGGGCGGCGTTGTGATTATGCGCTACGGAGAGAATGCGCAGAAGGTGATTGCCCGCACCAAGGAGAAGCTGGAGGAGCTGAAGTCCACGCTGCCCCCCGGCGTGAAGCTGGTGACAACGTATGACCGGTCGGAGTTGATCGATCGCGCGGTGGACAACCTGCGCCACACGCTGATTGAAGAGCTGGTGATCGTGAGCCTGGTGATCATGATCTTTCTGTGGGACCTGCGCAGCGCGATTGTGCCGATTGTGACCATCCCGGTGACGGTGATCCTGGCGTTCATCCCCATGCAGTGGATGGGAATGACGGCCAACATCATGTCGCTGGGCGGGCTTGCGGTGGCCATTGGCGCGCTGGTGGATGCGTCTGTGGTGATGGTGGAGCAGACCCACAAGAAGCTGGAACACTGGGAGGAGGCAGGCAGGCCGGGCCCATCGCACGCGGTGGTGACCGCAGCCGTCAAGGAGGTTGGCGGGCCCAGCTTCTTTGCGCTGCTGGTGATTGCGGTTGGGTTTCTGCCGGTCTTTACGCTGGAGGGTCAGGAGGGCCGGCTGTTCAAGCCGCTGGCGTTTACCAAGAACTTCTCCATGGGGATTGCTGCGTTGCTGGCGATTACGCTGGCTCCCGCGGCCATGCACTTCCTGTTCTCGCGGATGGATGGCTTCCGCTTCCGTCCGCGCTGGCTGGCGAAGACGGTCAACGCCATCTTTGTGGGCAAGATTCACAGCGAAGAGAACCACCCCATCAGCAAGCCGATGATGAAGCTCTACCACCCCATCGTGGAGTTTGCGCTGGAGCACAAGTGGTCCACGATTGGGTGC
>Ga0302201_10000667_pt1 | contig 31046 bp, 26 predicted proteins | sample II_Bog_N3_2_FD_194586 | JGI IMG/M metagenome (GOLD analysis project Ga0302201, IMG submission 194586) | Peat permafrost microbial communities from Stordalen Mire near Abisko, Sweden - II_Bog_N3_2 | ecosystem: Environmental > Terrestrial > Soil > Wetlands > Peat | place: Sweden: Abisko... | reverse complement strand
GCTGGCTAACTCGGCCGAGCCGTTGATGGTGCGGATATTCAGTTTCAGCTTTCACCGCGAGGCTCCCACGGATGAATCTGGGAATGGGGGCGGGTTCGTTTTTGATGGGCGCAGCCTTCCGAATCCGGGACGCGAGGAGCAGTTTCGACCATTGACGGGGAGGGATGCGCCGGTGATTGAGTATCTGAATCGGCAGAGCAGTGTGCACCAGTTTCTGGCCAGTGCGATCTCTCTGGTGGATGCGAGCGTGAGCGCTTATCAGCGACGGGGATTCAAGAACCTGATGGTGTCGTTTGGGTGTACTGGAGGGCAGCACAGGTCGGTGTTTCTGGCGGAACAGCTGGCCAGCCATTTGCGGGGACTGAGCAGCGTGGACGTGGTGGTGCGGCACATTGAACTGGAAAAGATGGGGCTGGTGAATCAGGTGCTGGAGAATCAGGTCCGATGAAAGCGATGATTCTGGCGGCTGGGCTGGGGACGCGTTTACGGCCGTTGACGGACGATCGGCCCAAGGCGCTGGTGGAGGTTTGCGGGCGCACGCTGCTGGAGATTTGCCTGGAACGCTTGCGCGACTTTGGCGTGAGCGAGGTGATTGTAAATGCGCATCACTTTGCTGAGATGATTGAGGCTTATCTCAATGCAAATGACAACTTCGGAATGCGAATTGAGATTTCGCGCGAGCGTGCGCTGCTGGATACGGGTGGCGGATTGAAGCAGGCGGCTTGGTTCTTTCTTGAGCGTGATGGGGATGAGCCCTTTCTTGTGCACAACGTGGATGTGACGAGTTCTATTGATCTGGGTGCGATGGTGCGGTTTCATCGCGAGCATGGAGTACTGACGACGCTGGCTGTGCAGGCGAGGAAGAGTTCGCGGTATCTGCTGTTTGACGAGAATGGCGTATTGTGCGGACGGCAGACACAGTTAGTGCGGGATTGCGGGGAGACGACGGCGCTGGCGTTTGCGGGGATTCACGTATTGTCGCCGCGATTGTTTTCTGAGATGACGGAAGAGGGGGCATTCTCGATCATTTCTACTTATCTAAGGTTGGCGGCGGCAGGAGAGAAGATTGTCGCGTTTCGCGCGGATGGATGTGCGTGGCGAGATTTGGGAAGGCCGGAGAGTATTGCAGCGGCGGAGCGCGAGCTGAAAGGTTAGTTCACAGTTCTAAGTTCATAGTTCTAAGTTGTCAGCTAAAGCCACAAAAGATAGTTGTCAGTGATCAGTTTTAAGTTGTCAGTTAGAGCTATAAAGAAATGGAAGAAGCAGGTCCTTCGGCTCGCACGCTCGCTCAGGATGACAGGTACGAATAAGAAGCAATAAGAGATCAGAATAAGAAGTAATAAAAGACTTGAATAAAAATCCCTAAGGCTCTAAGAACCATAAAAGACGGCAGGAATCATAAGGCCTCTACTCTTCTTCACCGAGAATCCGCGCGTCTCTTCCACAAACTGGGTGCAACCAAATACCAGAAAGTCGCAGGATCAGATCCCCCGTTTGCGGGATGCCAGAGTAGCGAACTGGATGATATTTCCTAAGCATGTCGTTCCCGGTCGCTCCCCTCACCGGTAACGCAAATCCGATGCGCGATGAGTTGAATAATTGGCTCACCCCGCAAAAGTGCCGCTGACTGTTAGCACGACGCCGGCCCTCGTTCAGGGCCAAGATGGTCAACCGTGCGGCCCCTCTACTGCGAGACCGTGTTGGTTTCACGGCCCGCCAGCATCTGGGACCCGTAGTCCTTTGGAGGTGGAGAATGACACACTTTATTCCCGTAATTTGGGCGGCTTGGGGCGCACTGGTTCTGGCGGTGTTGGTCCTCAAGCTCTATTCAGCGAGACTGGCCCGCGATGAGGATAACCAGATCATCCTGCAAGAATCGTACGATCGCTTGAAGGTCGAACAGGCTGCCATCTCCGCAAGAGTCGGCAAAGTAGAGCCCGTGGTTCGGGCATCCATTTGGCTCGCGTTAACGGCAACGGTATTCGTGATCGGCTTCTACGCATTCGACATCGCCAACCAGTTCAAGTAGCACGAGGTTCCAGTGCGCCACCCAAGTCGTCGAGCCACAGTGGCAGATGTCAGCCCTCGGGCAACCGTCTGCCGCCATGTTTTCCATGGCGTGTTCGGACACTCGGCATGTGATCAGGACCGCTGACGTTGCTGCCTGGCGCGGTAGCCCTGGGGGCTTAATAGGCTGTGGATGGAGCTATCCCAGCCATCGGGCGAGGAAGGCGCTCGATGGCTGGGCCACCCACGGTGTTGCGCGACCTGGCAAAAAACGAGCGGCCCTGTGGAGGCCGCTCGTGGGTTTCTGAAACGGAAGGGCTAAACGGTAACTGGTTCGGCGGCAGTTACTTTTACTGGCGTGAGCCAGCCGAAGCGGTCGGGTTTAAGGCCGTTGGCGATGCCGAAAAATTCGTCGGCGATTCTTTTGGTAATATCGCCCGGCTTGCCGTCGCCAACCACGATGCGGTCGACGGAGCGAATGGGCGAAACTTCCGCGGCCGTGCCGGTGAAGAAGACTTCGTCGGCGATGTAGAGCAACTCACGCGGGATTGCCTGTTCAGAGACCGTGTAGCCGAGGTGGCGCGCGATGGTGAGAACACTGTCGCGCGTGATGCCGGAGAGAGCGGAGTTGGCCAGCGGCGGTGTGTAGAGCACGCCATTGCGCACGATGAAGATGTTTTCGCCGGAGCCTTCGCTGACCAGGCCGTTGACATCGAGGCCGATGCCTTCCGCGTAGCCGTTGATGTCGGCTTCCATGCGGATGAGCTGCGAGTTCATGTAATTTGCGCCGGCCTTGGCGAGCGCGGGCATGGTGTTGGGGGCGAGTCGGTTCCAACTGGAGATGCAGACATCGGCACCGTCTCCGCCGGGCATGTATTTGCCCCAGGGGAAATTCGCGATGTAGACCTCAATGGGCGACCCCTTGGGGCTGACGCCGATTTCGCCGTAGCCGCGCAGGGCAATGGGGCGGATATAGCAGGGGGTGACGCCGTTGGCTTCAATAACGTCGACAACCGCGGCGCACAGCTCTTCGAGGGTAAAGGGCAGTTCCATCCGGTAGATCTTGGCTGAGTCAAGCAGCCGCTGCATGTGCTCGGGAAGGCGGAATACCGCGGAGCCATGGGGTTGCCCGTAGCAGCGGATGCCTTCGAATACGCTGGAGCCGTAATGGATGACGTGGCTCATGACGTGAATATTGGCGTTTTCCCAGGGGATGAGATTGCCGTTGTGCCAGATCTTGGACGTGATTTGGATGGGCATGAGGGTTGAGGTGCTCCTTCATTTCCGGACTGAACACGGATAGCTAACAGGGTATCGCGAATGGAGGTGGCGTGTCACGGAAGGAAGTGAGGCGGCGGCAGGGAAGGGAAACCCAGGTTGATACTCCCCTGGGGACCGGTTTGAGAGGAGGGAACGGGGATTGCGCGGGAAGATTGCAACCAGGGCGATGCAGGTGAGAGTCTAATCACGGATTTGACCGGCAGGTAGCCGGCGGATGGAGTGCGGCGATTATCTTCGGAAGGCCAGCCAGAAACGCCATGATGCCCCGGGGCCGCGGGGCCGCGAACTCATTGAGGAAGCATGTCTTGAGGTGCGGATGGGCGCTGCTGTTTTTTGCTCTGCTGGGATTGGGCGCTGCTCAGGGGCAACAGCAATCGGAGCAGCAACGCTCGGCGCAGGCTCACTACTATGAAGCTTTCCGGCTGCAGGAGGCGGGACGGATTGCGGAGGCGGACCGGGAGCACAAGCTGTTTCTGGCGATTCTGCTGCATGAAATTGCCAACGGGCGAGCTAACCTGGGCGAATATGGGCGGGCGGTGCCCTTGTATGAAGAAGCGCTGGGGGTGACGCCGGACGACTTTAGCTTGTGCATGGATTATGCCGGCGCGGCTCTGGATGGATTTGACTGGAAGAAGGCGAAGGCGATGGCGTCGGCCGCGCTGGATTTCGAGAAGCGGAACGGGCTGCCGCCGAGCACGGCGGCGGTTTCGATCCTGGCGCAGGCGCTGATGGGGATGGGGCTATACCGGGACGCGCTGGAGCAGTTCAAGGTGATGGCGGAACTGGAGCCTGGATACAATAGTTCGGCTGCGCTGGCGGGAGCCTATCTGGCGCTGGGCGATAAGGTGAATGCGGGAAAGATTTTTGGCGAGATGCCGGCAAAGTTCGGGGATACGGCTCAGGTCCATATGGATATTGGGCGGTTTTACGGGCAGGCGCTTTACTACGACGAGGCGATTGAGGAGTTCAAGAAGGCGATTGCGAAGGATGACGGGACGCTGGCGGGACTCCACTATTCGATGGGCGCGACGCTGATGATGCGCTTTGGCGAACCGAGTTACGCGGCGGCCGAGGTTGAACTGCGGAAGGAGATTGCGCTGAAGCCGGATGAGTCGCTGGCGTATACCGCGCTGGGGCGCATTGAGACGATGCAGCACCGGTATCCCGAGGCCGAGGCGGATTTGCAGCGGGCTGTGGAGTATGACCCGCAGAGTACGGACGCCTACGCGCAGATGGGCCTGCTTTATGTGGACGAGGGGAAAGATGCGGAGGCGGAGTACGCGTTTCGCAAGCAGATTGCGCTGACGCTGGTCCCGGCGAAGCACGACTACGAGGTGCAGCGGGCGCACTTCCAGTTGGGCCGCCTGTTGCAGAAGAACGGGAACGCTGAAGAGGGCCGGAAGGAACTGGATATTTCACGGGACCTGCTCTACGAGGCGTCGCAGCAGGTTCAGTCCAAGCTGAAGGGCGTGGCAATGCTTGCGCCGGTAGAAAAGACGCGACCGGTCAGCGCGGAAGATCTGGCGGCTTTGAATGCGATGGAAGCACGGGCAGGGCGCATTTTGGCCAGCAGCTACGACAGTCTTGGAGTTCATGCGGCAATTGGTGGGGATTTTGCGGCGGCGGCGGGATATTTTGCGCGGGCGGTGCAGTGGGATCCGACGATGAACGTCGAGAACCGGAAATGGGGACGGGCGGCGTTTGCGGCGAAGGATTATGCGCAGGCAGTTGGTCCGCTCGGAAGCGCGCTGTGGCAGCAGCCCGGTGACGAGGAGGTGCGGTCGATGCTGGGCGTAAGCAGCTTTATGACGCATGATTATGCGCGGGCGGTGGAGATTCTGCGACCTATGGAAGCGAGCCTGGATGCGGGTACACCGCTGGGGCTGGCATATTTCGGTTCTGAAGCTGTAGTGGGAAACAGCGCGGACGGGCTGGCGCGTTTGAAGGCGCTGGTGGCGGCGCATCCGAAAGATCCAGATCTGCACCGGCTACTGGGCGAGGCCTATGCGGCAAGGAAGCAATATGCGCTGGGCGTGAAGGAGTTCCAGACTGCGCTGGGATTGGCGCCCGCCGATGCGGATGCGAAGTTTGGATTGGCGATGACGGAAATCGCGCTGGGCAAAAAGGTTGAGGCACAAGGCCTGCTGGCCGATCTGGCGAAGGCGGGATCGAAGGATGGGCAAGTCTACTTTCAACTTGGGAAGGTGCAGGCTGAGTTGGGACAAGTGAAGGCCGCGGTGGGTACCCTGCAGAATGCGGTGACGCTGACGCCGTCTAATCCTGATTATCATCGCGAACTAGCGAAGGCGCTGAAGATGAATGAACAGCCACAGGAGTCCGAGCGGGAAGCGCGCAGGGCCAATGATTTGCAGGCACAGGGCGGCGGCCACTCTTGAGATCGCGCTTGTTGCCGGGGATGAAGGTGGGAGACGGTTTCACGCGGCATCCGTTTGACGTGGAGTTCGCGGTCAGGACAAGCGGGCTGATTGCGGGACGGCACCTGAAGAGTGGGCACAAGCATGACCGGCATGCGACGGCTTACTTCGGGGTTGCGCCATCGGTGTTTCGAGGGCTGATTCGCCAATGGCGGAAGAGCCGGCGTGGCGAGAGGCTGGAGGCGTTCACGTTTGTAGATGTGGGCGCGGGGATGGGCCGTGCGGTGCTGCTTGCATCCGAGATGCCGTTCAAGAATGTGCTTGGGGTGGAGCTACATCCTGGCCTTGCGAGAATTGCGCGAAAGAACCTGACGGCTTGGCGGAGAGACGGGAGAGCGCGGACTCCGGTGAAGATGATTTCCGGAGACGCGCTGGAGTTTACATGGCCGGATGGCCCATGTCTGGCGTTCCTGTTCAATCCTTTTGGAGCGGTGATGATGCGGCTATGGCTGAAGGGGCTGGCGAAGAGCTTCAATGAACGCAAAGGCGAGCTGGACATTCTGTATGTGAACAACGAGCAGGAGTGGGTTCTGGAGGCGCAGAAGGGATTCGAGCGGCAATTTCTTGCGGAAGTGAAGCGGTCGAAGGCGGATGCCATTGCGGATTACCGAATTATGGCGAACCAGCCGGAGGGCGAGTATGCATCGTCGAACGCGGAGAGTTGTTCCATTTGGCGATGGGTTGGGTGAGAGCGAAAACAGGGAATAGGGAATAGGGAATAGGGAACAGGGAACAGTCACCCCAATAAAGGCGAGCTAATGAATTCTGAGAGAGAAATTGCGGTTGATTTGCTAAGACGCCTTTTGGCTGGCGAGCGAGGGGAGTTGCAATCTCACTTGGCTATGCTGCTTCAGAGATCGTCCCCGCTCAGGGACAGCGACGACTTTTATCGCCGGATCCTGCCTCCAGAACTCAGCGAACTCCGATTTTCCCAGGAGACGAGTGATGAAGTCGTTGCGGAGTTGTGTGCGAAAATCTCTCGCGATCCTGATGAAGCATTCATTTCCTCATTGTGCGGAGTTGGAGTGGACTTGGCGACTAGAACTGTCTCGAAGGTCCTGATAGATCCTCCGCGTCCGCTTACCATCCGCGAGTACTCACAGGCGCTCTCGTTAGTGAACGAATATTTACCGTATTGCCTCGAGGAGGATCCAGAGTTCCTGCCGAAGGACGATCTCGAGCGACTTTTTCAGACCGTCACGAGGGTATACAACCTCAAAGAAGGCAGCACCCTCGAAGAGGAATCTGCACGGAATCTAATCATTTATTTTGCCCCGAAGCTTCTGGAGAGCTTAACTCTATTGGGCATTGGGAAGAGCTAGGTCGGCGACACGGGGCCTGGCATTTGGGGCCTGAGGTTGTTGGGCACCCCTGGTGAGCGATCGAGTAGGTATAGGATCGATACCGTTTTACAACTGGTCGGAGCATCCAAGTAGAATGACTTAACCAAAGATTCGGGAGAACCTGGAATGCAGGCAGCACCTTTCCCCAGCAATGAAAGCTCGAGAATCGCTACACTTCGTCTTCTGAACATTCTTGATACGGAACCGGAAGAGCGATTCGATCGGCTTACGCGGATGGCGAAGCGGCTCTTCTCGGTTCCCATCGCCCAGGTGACGCTGGTGGACTCGGACCGGCAGTGGTTCAAGTCGAGCGTAGGCGTTGAGGCTTTGGAAACGCCGCGGGATGTTTCGTTTTGCGCACATGCGATTCTCGGCGAAGGCATCATGCTGGTTCCGGATGCGCGGGATGATCAGCGATTTTCCGACAATCCACTCGTTGTGGGAGACCCGAACATTCGCTTCTATGCCGGTTGCCCTTTGAAGGTGGGTGAGGAGAATTTAGGAACGCTTTGCCTGATCGACGACCGACCGCGGGAGTTCGGGGACGAGGAAATGCAATTGCTGCGCGATCTCGCAGAGATGGCAGAGCAGGAGCTGAACGCGGTTCAATTGGCGACCACCGACCACCTGACGGCGATCACCAACCGCAGGGGATTCGAAACTCTCGCACGGCATGCATTGCAGGTTTGCAGGCGGTTGCAATTGCCGTCGACCCTGTTGTCATTCGACTTGAATAGATTTAAAGAAATCAACGACACGCTTGGACATGCGGCGGGCGACGAGGCGCTCAAGATTTTTGCGCAGGGATTGCTCGCCATCTTCCGTGAAAGCGACGTGATTGGGCGGCTGGGCGGGGATGAGTTCGCTGTGCTGATGACCGGCGTAAAAGGCGATATTCACGAAAGTTGTCTGTCGCGGCTGAGAGATTGGCTGAAAGCTAACAATCGCGTTGAAAGAACTGGATACGAGATAGTTTTCAGCGTGGGAATCATCGAAATTGCCCCGCAGGAACGAGTCTCGATTGAGGGGTTGATGGCGCGGGCAGACTCAGCAATGTACGAACACAAGAGGGCGTCGCGCGGGGAGAGTTGAAGTCCGTGGTTCTCGACTTGAGGTAAGGCTGTGAGTGAACCGCATCTGATTCTGGGGTTGGGCGAGTTGCTTTGGGATGTTCTGCCGGAAGGTCCGCGTTTGGGCGGCGCGCCCGCGAATTTCACCGTGATGGCGGGGCGGCTGGGAAATCATGCGGTGATTCTGAGCCGCGTGGGCCGCGATCAGCTGGGGCGTCAGGCGCTGACCGAGTTGGAAGAGCTTGACGGGATGCCAGCAGACGCGAGTTCCGTGCAGACTGATGGGATTCACGACACGGGCCGGGTGACGGTTGAGTTAGATGGCGGCCAGCCGAGCTATACGATTCACGACCCGGTGGCGTGGGATTTTCTGGAACTCTCCGATGAATGGGTTCAGTTGGCCGAGCGGGCAGACGCCGTCTGTTTCGGCACCCTCGCTCAAAGACACGAGCGATCGCGCGAGACAATCCAGACGCTGGTTGGACTGACCCGCGAAGATTGTGTGCGGGTGTTCGATGTGAACCTGCGGGCGCCATTTTATTCCGGCGAGGTGATCCAGGAATCGCTGGAGTTAGCGTCGGTTGTGAAGATGAACGACGCCGAGATGCCCCTGGTGCTGGGGCTGATGGGGCTCGATTCCCAGGCAGACTCCGAAGCGTCGAGCGGATTAGTTCCGTTGCGGGCGGGCGCGCTGTGCCTGCTCAGGGAGTTTCCAACGTTGAAGATGGTGGCTGTGACGAGGGGCGGCGAGGGGAGCTTGCTGGTGACGCGCGAGGCCTGGGACCAGCACCCTGGAATCGCGACCAAGGTGGCGGATACGATCGGCGCGGGAGACGCGTTTACGGCGGCAATGACGCACTATCTGCTCCGCGGTGCGAGCCTTTCCACGCTGAATGAGGCGGGGAACCGATGGGGTAGCTGGGTTGCGTCGCAGGCAGGTGCGATGCCAGTGCTTCTTGGGGCGGTGCAGGCGCAGATTGCGGCAGCAATCGAGGGATGAGCTCAGATCGACTCAGAACAGCCGAACGCAGGCGAATGTGGATTGAATTGGAAAGACAAAGATTCACTTGCCGTTTTCCACGGCCATGTGTTTTAGTACGATCCATCCATCAAATCCGCAATTGACATATCCAATAACATCAATAAATGTAATTGTTTACATCGAAATTATTGAACCACACTCAAAATGAGATGGCCTTTTCAGTGTTATCGCGAACGGAAGCGCTAGCCACCTGTCCTTCCTCGCAGGATCACGTCTAATTGCATAGACAAATTCGAGGCTGCAGGTGTACTGTTCTTCTCAAAAGCCAGAAGAAAAACAGCAAGCCGCAGGGACCTGCGCGGTTCACTTTGGAAGGGGACATGAATGGTACGAGGGCGCAAATCAGCGATCAAGTTGGCGCCGCCGGAAGCGAGTCCCGGAGACACGACGGCAAAGCACAAGCGCGTGTTCGATTATCTGAATTCAGCCATCCAGTCGGGGGCGTTGAAGGCGGGTGACCGGCTGCCCAGCGAAGCCGAATTGGGCAAGCTGTTCGAAGCGTCGCGAATCACAGTGGCGAAGGCGGTGCTCGATTTGCAGCGCCTGGGGCTGGTGACGCGGCGGCCTGGCGCGGGCACGCATGTGCTGGCGCAGGACCACCCTACCGGACGCACATTTGGCCTGCTGATTCCGGAACTGGGGCTGACGGAGATTTTTGAGCCGATTTGCCATGGCATGATGCGCTCTCCATTTGCACGGCCCGATGCGCTGCTTTGGGGCAGGACATCCGCCTCCGTGGGCGAGAGCGCGAAGGAAGCCGAACAGATGGCCGACTCGTTTATCAAGCAGAGCGTGGCCGGTGTGTTTTTTGCGCCGCTGGAGCTGATTGGGGAGAAGGACGCGGCGAACCGGCGGATTGTGCGGTTGCTGGAGCGTGCACAGATTCCTTTGGTGCTTTTGGACCGGTGCTACATGCCCTATCCGGAGCGGTCCGCGCATGACCTGGTGGGCGTGGACAATCGGCGCGCCGGGTACAAGGCGGCGGCACATCTGCTTGGACTGGGCGTGCGGCGGTTGGCGTTTCTGGGGGAAGTGAATTCGGCGGGAACCGTGGATGGGCGCATTGCGGGATTTCACGAAGCACTGCGGCGGCATGGGGTTCGACCGGAGCAGGAGCCGGCGTGGCGGGGGAGCCCGCTGGACGCGGCTTTTGTGCGGCGGATGCTGGATGAATTGCGGCCGGAAGCGATTGTGTGCGGCAACGATCTGACAGCGGCGCGGCTGATGCAGACGCTGATGGGCCTGGGTGTGCGGATTCCCGAAGAGGTGCGGATTGTGGGTATGGACGATGTGAAATACGCCAGCCTCCTACCGGTGCCGCTGACGACGATTCACCAGGACTGCGCGGGGATTGGGGTGGTGGCGATGGCGACGATGCTGGAACGGCTGGAGCATCCGGAGCTGCCGGTGCGGGATGTGACGGTGCCGACAAAGCTGGTGGTGAGACGGTCGTGCGGGGCGTATCTGGGTAAGCAGGACGGGGCGGAGGGTTAGGGGGGAAGTTTGACTAAGCGAGACTCGGATTCAGTTTCTTCAGGGAGCGTTGGCCAAGCAGACAGGAAATGATGAACGCAAACCCCGCAATGGTTCCCACATTCCTGCTGGCAGTCGGGTGGTTCGCGGCTGGAAAGCATTTCTATGCAAGATCGTCGCGGCTTAGTGTTGCGATCGGGGTTTTGCTCGCGATACCATGTGCGCTTGCTGTCTCCTATTACACTCACCTTTTCGACAATGCGATCTGGTACTTCAATCTTCGAACCATGCCGTGGATCGAACTGACGTTTTCTGGGATAGGGTTTCTAGGCGGGGCGATCCAAGCGTGGAACGACGCGGAAACCCGAATAGGTCGCGCAGCGGTGCCAGCTGTGTTCGCGGTCATAGCGCTGATCCCGTTCATGAAGCCAATCCTGCAGCCGCTGGACACGGCGGCGCTCCAGGATAAGTGCACGGGAAACGTCTGCTTGCAGAGCAGCTTTGCGACGTGCGGACCGGCGAGCGCTGCGACGATTTTGCGTGGGTTTGGCGAGAGCGTAACCGAACGGGACTTGGCTGAGGAAAGCTATACGTATGCGGGCGGAACAGAGTCCTGGTATCTCGCGCGTGCCATTCGGCGGAGAGGAGAAAAGGTGGAACTCGTTTTGAGTGCCAGCACCCTTCCATCCCCGTCGATTGCAGGTGTACGTATGGGAGGCGGGCACTTCATAGCAATCGAAAGGGCAACTCCGGAGGCAGTGACTTTTGTCGACCCGCTTACAGGTGAATCGACGTTGACGCCTGCCGAGTTGCGCTTGCGGTATCGGTTTACAGGATTCTTTCTGCGGGTGTCGCCTGCCAGAAAATGAGCGGAAGTGAGCGCCTTTTAGAGTTGCGGTCGGTTTGCCGGGGAGCTCAGAACTGCGCCAACACCTGCCTGTGGCAGAAAGAGCATGAAAAGGGAATGCGCAGCCAACTGCATAAAGATCCCGGACCGAATGGCCGTTGATGGGGGCAGTATTCAGGGGCATGAATGCCATTCCTCCCTCCCTGATGGCCTTTATCCAGGCAGAGATAAGACCGGTGTAGATGCTTTGGGAGTTTGGGTAAACGTTTTCCACTTGCCAGCATTGCGGGCAGTGACCTAGGCTTGCGTGCGTATGCGTAAACGATATTTTGCCTCCTTTCTGCTGGTTGCCACTGCTGCAACTTTGAGCCTGCCTGCACAGACTGCCTCACTTTCAATCCAGGTGGATCATCCGACCGCCAAGGTTAGCCCGATGCTTTATGGGCTGATGACGGAGGAGATTAACTACTCCTACGACGGCGGGTTGTATGGGGAACTGGTGCGGGACCGGACGGTGCGCGCGGGTTGGGGTTCGCTGGAACATTGGGCGCTGGTGGCGCGCGGCGACTCTGAAGCGAAGATTGAAGTCGATACCAAGACGGGGCCGAGTGCCGCTGTGCCGCGCAGTATAAAACTCAGTGTGACGAAGGCATCGGAGTCTGCTCCGGCGGGATTGCAGAACGATGGGTATTGGGGCATGGCGGCGCGGCCCGAGTCGACGTATTCCGGATCGTTCTACGCAAAGAGCGACGCAGCCGGGCTGCCGGTGACGGTGAGCCTGGTGAACGATCAGACGGGCGCGGTTGCAGGGTCAGCGACGGTGACGGGTGTGGGCGGGGGCTGGAAGCAGTACACGTTTACGCTGAAGACCGGGCACACCGAAGCGGTGGCAAACAATCACCTGGTGTTGACGATTCCGCAGCCGGCGACGGTGTGGTTCACGCTGGTCTCGCTCTTCCCGCCGACGTATCACGATCGGCCTGATGGGAACCGGATTGACCTGATGGAGAAGATGGCTGCGATGCATCCACATTTCTTGCGACTGCCGGGCGGCAATTACCTCGAAGGCGACCACATTGCGGACCGGTTCCAGTGGAAGAGGACGATTGGGCCGTGGGTGGACCGTCCGACGCACCCCAGCCCGTGGAATTATAGGTCTTCAGACGGGATGGGCCTGCTTGAATTTCTGGAGTGGACGGAGGACTTGAAGATTGAGCCGCTGCTGGCGGTGTATGCCGGTTACTCGCTGGCGCAGGAGCATGTGGATCCCGGTCCGGCGCTGGAGCCTTATGTGCAAGACGCTCTGGACGAGATTGAATATGTGACCGGGGGCCCTGAGACAAAGTGGGGCGCGGAGCGTGTGAAGGATGGGCACCCGGCGGCGTTTCCGCTGCACTACGTGGAGATCGGTAACGAAGATGGGTTCGACCATTCGGGGTCGTACGACGGTCGATACGCCCAGTTCTACAAGGAGATCAAACTGCGGCATCCGGAGTTGCAGTTGATTGCGACCGCTCCAGTAAAGAGCGTGCGACCGGATGTGCTGGACGAGCACTTTTATATGCCGGCGGAGGAGTCGTTTGCCGGAGCGCAGCACTACGACAAATATGATCGCGGCGGGCCAAAGATTTTTGTGGGCGAATGGGCGACGCGGGAAGGAACTCCGACGCCGAATCTTCAAGCGGCGCTGGCCGACGCGGCGTGGATGATGGGCCTGGAACGGAATAGCGACCTGGTGCTGATGGCGAGCTATGCGCCGCTGTTTGTGAATGTGAATCCGGGCGGCATGCAGTGGGCGACGGATCTGATTGGATACGATGCGCTGACGAGCTACGGCTCGCCGAGTTACTGGGCGCAGGTGATGTTCGGCAGCCACATTGGCACAGAAGTTGTGCCGGTGACGCTCGATAACGGCGGCCCGCGGCTGTTTGCATCGGCAACACGGGATGAGGTGCGGCACAAGCTGATTGTGAAAGTGGTGAATGGGACATCGGATGCGCGCAAAGTGAGCATCGCTCTGACCGGCGTGGAGAAGGTGGATCACGCGGCGAAGCTGACGACGCTGAGCGGGAAGTCGCCGAACGCGACCAATAACATTCGCGAGCCGGAGGCGGTGGTCCCGGTGGAGCAGGGGATCACGCTGGATGGGCCGAAGTTCGAGCGGAGCTTTGCGGCTTATTCCATCAATGTGCTGGAGATTAGCTATTAGTGGCACAGGAAACAGGGAGTGGCGTGGCTGCTGAAATAATCGCTTAAAGATTTTCTAAAGCGGCCGCGCCTAACAAGGTACTCTCTCGTCAAAGGGATTGAGTACCCGCTTATGATTCGAATCAGGCTTGCCACATTTGCGCTTCTGTTTCTGGCAGGAACGCTATGGGCTGAGGAGCCTGATCTTTGCGCCGCCACGTCGACAGCTTCCGATGTTCAGTTTGTTTTGGGTGTGAAGGACGGTCGCGCTAGTTTTCAGGAAGGCGAGGTCATCCCACTCGCTCTGTCGTTTGTCTCTTCGACGCCGAATCGATATTGGATTCATTCCAGCATTGGGGCAGAGTACTGCCTGGAACCAGAGGTTCCCGACCCTCTTGAAGCGCATTTCAACTATAGAGTCATCTCCGGCGGAGGAATATTCAGCTGGCCGCAACTTAGCGAAAAGCCAACGAATGCAGAGGCCACTCTCAACAATAGGCACAGACTTGGCGTGGGGCACTATAAGCTGTACGCGGTGAATTCGGACGTATGGCATCCCGCTGGCCCCGGCGAGCCCAGTGGCGCCAATCAAACTGACGATGGTCACGTTCATGAGAGAATTCGTTCGAACACAATAGAGTTTGAAGTGAGGCCTGCAACCACTTCATGGCAGCACGAACAGGCACTCGGCGCGGTTGAGGTTCTCAGCGGCACGCCGAAGCCAGACGATGCAAAGCACGCTGCCGAAATTTTGCGGTTCCTCGATACGAGGGAATCAGTTCGGGAATTGGCAAAGGCGCTTGCAGCTCCCAGCGAGAACTCCTTTACCGGGGACGAACTGAGCAGCGGGCTCTACGAATCGTCGTATCCACAGATTGCGCTTGAATCGATACATAAAGAGATTGCCGCATCCGGACAGGCGGTCAATGGACAGTTGCTGGAAACACTGATCGAACTCGAAGAGGATGGGGAGCATGCTGAGCCTGCTTCGCAAGGCGATGGAGCGCGATCTGATGCCTTGCAGAGCTTTTGGAAACAGCAATTTGACAGACGCAATTCGTTCACCAAAGCTGCAATCGACGAGGTGGTAGCGGCGCTGCCGGGGAAGACCGGACTTGCTCGTGCGGTGACATTGAACACCGTGTTGACGAGTGGGGGCAACGATCCTTCACTGATCCAAAATCTGAAACCGTTGTTGGTTGCTTCGTGGAAAGATCTGCCCTCATCTGCTCAAGAGGACCTGCTCTCCTATCGGTGGAAGTCGATTGGGGGACCGGAGATGCTGCCAATACTGCGCAGCATTCTTGCGCAGTCTCCAAACTCATCGCACACGATTACAGCACAAATGCGAGATGCGGCATTGAGACATATCTATGAGTTGGATCCGAACGAAGGGCGGTCACTCATTGCACGTGAACTTCAGGATCCGCTCTCGAGGCCGAGTTTTGCGAACATCCGTTTACTTGGACCCGAAGAGATTGCGAGCAGTGTTCCGCAGGCAGTGGAGCGAATTGGCCATAACGCGGGCCGGCAAGTGGATTTCGAATTGTTGGATCGCTATGCCGGACCGGAAATGTTAGCGACGATTCAGACTGCATTCGAAGCGAATTTCGAGCATCCGGCCTGCGAACAGCAGACAAAGATGCTGCGCTACTTTCTGCGAGTTGCGCCTGATTACGGCGTGCAGCAGGTGAGGATGGCTTTTAGTGCTCGAAAGGACAGGTGGTGTTATCGCCAGTTGCTACAGGGTATTGGAGATCAAATCCCGCAGGCGCAGCAAGTAGCGATTGAAGCATTGGATGACGATGTTCCCGAGGTCCAGTTGGATGCGGCGTTGGCGCTGGGGCAGTGGGGTACGCCGGCCGCCAAGGACGCGCTGTTCGCCCGGCTGGAGCGATTGCATCGAGAGTGGTCGGGGAGGGTGGATGAGTTGCGAACGGCGTTCGAACTCAGTGGTCCTGGCTCCGATGCGAAGAGTCTTGAACAGAACCTGGTTGGCGCGATTGGAAGGGGAAACGGATGGCTTTGCACAACAGGGGAGCTGGCGCGGCTTGATGGTCTTGCGATGTCCGCGAGTGAGAAGCAACAGGTAGCGTACATGCAGAAGTCATTGGCCGACCGGCCCATCACAATCGAGCCCATGTGGTATTCCAATGGCGATGTGACCTTTTCAACGCAACAAGCCAGCAACCTTACCGAGGATCAATTGATGACGAGGTTCGGCATGTATCCTTCGGGGACAGTCTTCCTATGGAATCCCGGGCAGGCGATGCAAATTCCGGGAGGAATGACGGAAGCACTGCAAGAGGCCGAATTTCAGCGAATAAGAACAGCAGTTGGAGAACGGGGAGCCAAGCTGGAGAAAGCAGCGAGCGATCCGGCTGTGCTGCGATAAAGTAAAGCATTGTGATTATCAATATTGCCAGGCGCGCGCACGACCATAACTGGGAGCTTGATCCGATTACGCGATCGCTGCTGGATACAGATTTCTACAAGCTGCTGATGCTGCAGTTCATTTGGAAACATTTCAAGAGAACCCATGCGACGTTCACGCTGACGAATCGCACCACTTCGGTGCGCCTCGGCGACATGATCGGGGTGGATGAGTTGAACGAGCAACTGGAAGCGACGCGGAAGCTGAGATTTCACAAGTCCGAGCTGATCTGGCTGGCGGGCAATACGTTTTATGGGAAGCGAGGAATCTTTGAGCCGGCATTTCTGGAATGGCTGGATCAGGATTTCCGGCTATCGGAGTACGAATTATCGGAACGGGACGGGCAGCTATCGTTGAAATTTTCGGGGTTGTGGACCGAGACGACGATGTGGGAGATCTATGCGTTGTCCGTGATCGACGAGCTGAAGACGCGCGCCAGTCTCAAGCGGTTGAGTGAGTTTGAGCTGGACATTCTTTACGCACGAGCCAAGACGCGACTGTGGGAAAAGATGGAGCGGTTGCGCGGAGTCCCACGATTGAATGTGAGCGACTTTGGAACGCGCCGGCGGCACAGTTTTCTGTGGCACGAGTACGTGGTGAAGGCTATGAGCGACGTACTCGGCGCGAGCTTTGCAGGCAGCTCGAATACCTATCTTGCCTACAAGCATGACCTGGAGGCGATCGGCACCAATGCGCACGAGTTGCCGATGGCAATGGCGGCGCTGGCGGATAGCGAGGAAGAGTTGCGCACGGCGCAGTACCGGCTGCTGGAGTTGTGGCAGCAGACATACCAGGGCGAGTTGCTGATCCTGCTGCCGGATACGTTTGGGACCACGCAGTTTCTGGAGCATGCGCCGGAGTGGGTCGCAAATTGGACAGGGCAGCGCATCGACAGCAAGGATCCATATGCAGCGGGCGACGAATACATTGCGTGGCTTGAGAAGCATGGACGCGATGCGCGGCAGAAGCGGCTGATCGCGTCAGATGCGCTGGATGTGGGCCAGATTCTTGGGCTGCACGCATATTTTGGCGGAAGAATGCGGAACGGAGCCACGCCGGCGGATTTTCATAGCGCCAGGGATTTTGAGGATGAACGGAAGTGGATTCCCGAACGGCGGATCCGGTTCAGTTCAGGCTGGGGGACGTATCTGACCAACGACTTTCGCAATTGCAATCCGCTGGGGGGCGAGGCGTTCGACCCGGTAAGCCTGGTTTGCAAGCTGACGGAAGTAGAGGGCAGACCTGCTGTAAAGCTCTCAGACAATTACGGGAAGGCCATGGGACCGGCCGGTGAAGTGGAGAGGTACCGCCGGATTTTTGGAATGGCGGGAGTGGCAGGGACGCCGGTTTTGGTCTGAAAAGGACTCAAAAATAGTTTACAGATCACAACTATCTTCGGGTATTATTTGATGAGTGAGTAAGCGCTCATAAAAGGACATAGTGTATGTCACGACCCCGAAGCGAATCAAAAAGGCGAGCAATCCTGGATGCCGCATTGCAAGTTTTTGCAGAGCGTGGGATTGCAAACTCGCCGACTTGGGCGATTTCAAAGGCCGCAAGGGTTGCCGAGGGGTCGCTTTTTACATATTTCGAGACCAAAGATGATTTGATGGGCGAGCTCTACCGGGAACTACGGCAGGAGTTCAGCAGAAACCTCGAGGATTTCCCGCACGAGGCAGATGCGAAAACGCGGTTGCGGTACATATGGGATAAGTATCTTGATCTTGGCGCGGAACACCCAGACCACCTGAAGGTACTGGCTCAACTCCGGGCCTCAGGCAAGCTTTTCAAGGAGAACGAAACCCCTGCGTTTGCGTTTGTTGCTGTCTTGAAAGCGACGCACGAAGCGGTACTGGGGACCGAACTCGAGTCCGCTCCACCCGAGTTGCTGGTGCTGATGCTGCGATCACAGGCGGAAATGGCGATTGATTTCATCCAGGCCAACCCGGAGTCCGCGGAGATTTGCCGGGAAGTGGGATTCAGGATGGTATGGATGGGTTTGACGGGGAAGTAAAAACCGTTCTGTTTAGATGAGTGAGAGGTCATTCGATAAATAGAAACATTAGTTAGGGAGTCACGAAAATAAACATTCAACGACATAGAGGAATGAGAGAGTGGACGTGTGCGGATATTCCGCCGCAGGCCGGCCGGCAAGCGATTGTGACTGGCGGTAGCAGCGGTTTGGGCTATGAAATTGCCTTGGGACTGGCCCGCGCAGGTACGGACGTAATTCTTGCGGGGCGCGACGGGGCCAAGGCCAGATCTGCGCTCTCGAAGATACGTTCGCTGGCTCCGGCAGCGGTGGTGCGCTTCGAAAAGCTGGACCTGGCGGACCTGGGATCGGTTTCCGATTTTGCAAAAAGAATGACCGCGCAGAAGTACCCTCTTGACCTGCTGATAAACAATGCAGGGATAATGGCAGAGGGCGCGCGCCGGGTTACGGTGGATGGCTTTGAGATGCAAATGGGCACCAATTACCTGGGCCACTTTGCATTGACCGGGCGGCTGTTGCCGCTGCTGCAGCGCAGCCGAAAGCCGCGGCTGGTGCAGGTCAGCAGTCTTGCGCAGCGGCAGGGCTCGATTGATTTCGAGGACTTTCAGCTGGTGCGGAAATATTCGCCGTGGAAGGCTTACTGCCAGTCGAAGCTGTCCATGCTGATGTTCGCAATGGAACTGCAGAGGCGCAGCGATGCGGGTGGATGGCGGTTGCTGAGCACGGCTGCGCATCCGGGATACCTGCGGACAGGATCGACGGCGTATGCGCGGTCGGCTCGGTATCGGATCGCGAAGATGGGGTTCATGCTCCTGCCGTTGCTGAGCCAATCGGCCGCGGAGGGGGCGCTGCCGGCGCTGTATGCGGCCACTTCGCCGGATGCGCTGCCGGGCGGGTATTACGGGGCGACAGGCGGGTTTGAGATGGTGGGGCCACCTGGGCCCGTGGAGATTGGGGAGAGGGCGCGGGACGCCGCAATGGCGCGGAGGCTGTGGGAGATTTCAGAAGAGCTGACCGGAGTAAAGTGGCCCGTGAGTGTTCAAGAAGTCGGAAGTAGGTAACAAAGAATACGACCGATCGTCTTGTCGAAGGTCGTGTTGGCGAATGCGGTTCGGATTTCCTATAGAAGCAGTTGCGTTTTTAAAAGGATATGGCGGAGACTGTAGAAATGGCCCGGTCGATTTTTCGTTTTCTTCTCGTATTCATTTTTGTTCTCTCATATGCGTCTATCCTTTCTCGCGGGCAGAGCTCGAGGCAGCCGAGAATCCAGGACTACTTTCAAAAGAAACAGGACGTCATCACCTACGCCGTATTCGGCGCGGGTGCGCCCCCTTCGCAGGGAATGCTGGACCTGCTGCAGAGCCAGGTGGCCTGGGACCGGGCGACGCCGGAACCCACAAATCCGCTGGGAATGCATTTGCGGTTTGTGAAGATTGACGATGCTGCCAGCGCCGCCTCCGCGCCGCGTTATCGCGTGTTTGCTGATGGCGCGCCGGAAAACAAGGTGTTTTCCTTCGGTTCCTGGCTGGTGTCAAAAGACATTGTGCACGATTCCAACTATATCTATGCGAATGCCGGTGTGTCGGGGTCTCGCGATGTGTATGTGAACGCCCGAGGCCTGCTGATGTATCACAAGCCAAAGCCGGAAGAGGCGCGGAGTTCGAGACTCGCCGACGAGCTGGAGGTGACGCCCGTGGCCGCGAGCGGAGAGCCGATACGCTACATGCTGGACAGTCTGGACGAGGAATTGGAGATCGTGGGCACGTTGGTTCCTCACCCTGTCGAGGCGGAAGATGAGGGATGCCGGCTTGAGGTGCGCATCGCGCAGCCGGATGCGGCCGCAGTGTTGATTTTTATAGAAGGGTTTAAGCCAAAGGCGAAGATTCCTGTGGTGCTGCAATCGGCGAATGGAGCCGTAACCCCCGTGCTGGTTGCGGACGAGGACGGCCGCGCTGTACTTGCCGGCTTTCCGCATGTGCCGAACCATACACAGGGAGTCCTGAAGGTGACAGCGGAAGGCGCGAGTTGTTTGCCTTCAGTTGAATTACCCTGGGGCGCGGCAGCCGGAACCACGACAACAAAACCATAACCGCTCGCAGTGGGGCAGAGGCTCGCTGTTCGCTGGCGCGCGCTTCCTGCTTCCCCCCTTGCGGAAATAGAGCGCAAGGATGACGCCTCCGGAGCTATGCGTCAGGCAGACGGTGGAAGCTAGGTGGGTAGGGCAGGTTGCGCTTGGGTTTTTGTGGCATATAGAGAACAGGAATTAGCGCTCCGACTTCCTGGCGGGTTTCTGACTCGGAGTTTCCGTTGATCAATGTTCCGTCCTGGGTACGGAATTCATACTTCAAGTAAATTCCGCCCCTGCCGCCGGTGGAACACTTTGATACCACCGCGATGGTAGGCGTTCCTGCTGTGAGCAACATGCGCTCCAAGCGCATTGTCAGCAGCATATAACCGGGGAGAATCATGATCGACAGAAAGAGGAGCGCTTCCCAATCGAGGATAGGTGACCACTCCCAGTCAGCGGGGTAGTTGGTGGTGGGATCCGCAAGAACGTAGTTGATCGGTAAAGAGGTGCGCTCGTGGAAACCACGCAGGAGCTGAACCGGCACGCGCGCCTGGCCTGTAAAGGCTTCCCAGCCTACGTTGAAGCTGTATTGAACTGTTGCGAGTTTCGACTTCCACTTTACGATGACTCCCGTGGCCTCACCGGTGCCCCTGCCTGAGGTGGCACGATATCGGATCCCTCGTATGGCGTCCGCCCAGCCGCGGAAACCGAGACCAATGCAGAATGCCAAGAAGCCCACGGCGAGCAGAATCATGATGTAGCCGCCGCGCGCTATGCGTGGTCTTCGCGGTGGCGGGATTTTGAGTTCGGGCGGGACCATCGAAGATGCGGTGGAATGTGGGTCGGGGTTCATGCGGGGCTTTCGTGGGACTGGGTGTGAATGCTGAGAACATGGTACCGCCATAGGGCTCGGTTGAGTTCGCTCTCGAGGCGGCAAGTTGAGTTTGTTCGATCCAACAGCGTTGATTACGTTGTAGGATTTGGACATTGGAGAATCCATGCATTCGAGACATTTCTCTGTAGTGGCGGCGGTGGTTGCTTTTGGTGCATTGCATGTTGCGGCACAACAGGGCGCGCCTGCCGCGCGACCCTTGACGGCTATGCCTTATTCGCCCTCGCTGGATGTAACGAGCATGGACCGGTCGGTTGATCCATGCGTGGATTTTTATAAGTTCAGTTGCGGGGGATGGCAGAAAAACAATCCGATTCCTGCGGACCAGGCTGCGTGGAGTGTTTACGCGAAGCTTGCCAATGAGAATCAGCAATTCTTGTGGGGGATTCTGGCGGAGGATGCGCAAGCTCAGGACCGCACGCCGGTGCAGCAGAAGGTGGGCGACTACTTTGCGGCGTGCATGAATATTGATGCGATTGACGCGCTGGGCGACAAGCCGGTGCAGATTGAGCTCAAGAAGCTTGATGGACTGAAGACGCGCGCGGAACTGATTGCGGCGCTGACCGAACTGCACCATGAATGGCTGGGGAGCTACTTTTTCGGATCGGGTACGGACCAGGACCCGGCGGACTCGTCGGTCATGATTGTGGAAGTGGGTGCGGGCGGGCTGGGGTTGCCGGACCGCGACTACTATACCAAGACCGATGACAAGAGCGTGAAGATTCGCGCGCAGTATGCGGATTACATTCAAAAGTTGCTGGGGCTGGAGGGTGAGCCGGCGGAGCAGGCCAAGGCCGATGCGGATTCGATTTTGCGGATTGAGATGGCGCTGGCCAAAGCATCGTTGACGCGGGTTGAGCGGCGTGATCCACACAATGTCTATCACATGAAAACGGTTGAGGAGTTGAACGCGCTGACGCCCTCAATCAATTGGGTGGAATACTTCAAAGCGCAGGGCGCGCCGGGTGTAACGAAGCAGAATGTAAGCCAGCCGGAGTTTATGAAGGCCGTTGAAGCGGAACTGGCTACGGAAGATGTGGCGGCGCTGCGGGCTTATCTTCGCTTTCATTTGCTGACGGCTGCGGCGCCTTACTTGGGACATAACTTCGAACAGGCGAATTTCGATTTCTTCTCAAAGACATTGCGTGGTGTGCCGGCAATGCCTCCGCGGTGGAAGACATGCGTGCGGGGAGTGGATCGCAACTTGGGTGAGGCGCTTGGGCAAGAGTTTGTGCGGCGGACGTTTACCGCGGAGACCAAGGGGAAAGCGCAACTGATGACCGAGCAGATTGAAACGGCGATGCAGCATGAGATTGAGAATCTGGACTGGATGAGTCCGGCGACCAAGACGGAGGCGCTGCGGAAGCTGCACGCGATCCGCAACAAGATCGGGTATCCCGACAAGTGGCGGGACTACACGGCGCTGGAGGTGAAGAAGGACGACTACTTTGGCGACGTGCGGCGGGCCGGTGAATTTGCCTACGCGCGGGCGTGGAACAAGCTGGGCAAGCCGGTGGACCGGGATGAGTGGGGTATGACGCCGCCGACAGTGAACGCGTATTTCAATGCGCAGATGAACGACATCAATTTTCCCGCAGGGGTGCTGCAGCCGCCGCTTTACGATCCGAAAGAAGATGATGCGCCGAACTACGGCAACACAGGTTCAACGATTGGGCACGAATTGACGCACGCGTTCGACGATGAGGGACGGCAGTTTGATGCCAGCGGCAACCTGAAGGACTGGTGGACGCCGGCAGATGCGAAGGGGTTTGAAGACCGCATCAACTGCGTGCGCGATCAGTATGCGGGGTATGTGATTGTGGATGATATCCACATCACATCAAAGCTGACGAGCGGCGAGGATGTGGCGGATATTGGCGGGACGCTGTTGGCTTACATTGCGTGGAAAAAGCAGACGGAGTCTGCGACGCTGACACCGGTTGATGGATTGACGCCGGACCAGCGGTATTTTGTGGGCATGGCGCAGTGGGCCTGCGAGAACCAGCGGCCGGAGAACCTCCGCGTAAGCGCGATAACCAATCCGCACTCGCCGGGGTTTGCGCGGGTGAACGGCGTGGTGAGTAACATGCCGGAGTTTCAGAAGGCGTTTAGTTGTAAGGCGGGTCAGCCGATGGTGCACGCGCCAACGTGTCGGGTGTGGTAACCACCTGCGGCGTGGCAGACGTTCGCTGGAGGCTCGCACGGGCATACTGCTTTCCGCCCTTGCGACAGAATGAATCCGGCCCTGACGGGGTAAAGGCATTCAAATGCTTTGCCCCATTCATCGCATGAAGTCGCGATGAATGGGGCAGAACTTATAGGTATTTGTATTTAGGTAGATGGACTTTTCTAGCGGCCAACTCTGCCGCCGCCACCACCGCGCATACCACCGCCACCGCGCATGCCGCCGCCGGAGGCCATTCTTGCACCGCCGCCGCCACCATAGCTATAACCGCGTGGGGCTCCGGCGTATCCGCGAGGAGCTGATGCATAGCCGCGTGCTGCTCCGGCATAGCCATAACCGCGAGGAGCGCCTGCGTAGCCGCGAGGACCGCCGTAGCCGTAGGGACGGGCAGCAGGCCGATAGGCATATCCGCGTCCGTAACCGCCGCCGTATCCGCCAATGTATCCACCGATGACGACTCCGCCGCCACCGTATGCGTAGACCGGCGGAGGTGGAGGAGCGTAGGCGTAGACGGGAGGCGCTGGTGCGTAGTCCTGCTGCGGAGCGGGAGCATAATTCTGTTGCGGAGGATCCTGGGGCGCATAGTCGGCTGACTCAGGAGCCGCGGGTTGCTGATCGTACGTTGGCTCCTGAGGCCCCGGAAGCGGAGGAGGCGGAGCCATTTCGGCGACCGGCGGCCGCTGGGCGAATCCGTACGGATCACGCTGCAGCGGGGCGACATCGGGAATGGTGAGGTCGTCCATCACCTTGAGAGTCATGCGCGTTTCTTCCTTGAGGGTGGGACGCGGACCGCGCATGGGCAGCATAAGCAGATCGACGGGCCAGAGGATCGGTACGGACCAGAGCACGGCGTCGCGAACGGCGTGGCCCTTGCCGAGGATGCGTCCGTTGCGGTCGACGTTGTAACCGGGGACTGCGACTACGCGCGCATCGACGGGGATGACGGTGTTGGGCTCAATCACCATGCGGTCGAAGCGGAGTTCCATCCAACCCTTGCCTACAAAGTGGCCTGGATCTTTGTAATCTTCGAAACGGCCGACGAGATAGCTGTTGACTGGAAGAACGGAGCGCCCGTAGCGCTCGGAGTGGCCAAGCTGGCAGAGGACTGGGTCACCGATGGCGGTAGTTTTGGATGAGAGTTTCGGTTCTGATACGGTGCATTGGACCAGAGAGCCGGCAGGAATGAGCTGCTCACCGATGAGACAGAGTGGCGAAGCAGCGAGCAGAGAGAGTAGAGCGAGTGAGGTGCCTTTCATGACAGTCCCCCTTGAATTTGAAGGGCCCCGGACGGAGCCGATGAGCGAACAGGCCGCAACTCGGATGGATGCGCGGCTGTGCGCTCTTTTCCAGTCGATATAGGGGGAGAACCGGATTGCGGGGATAAGTTGCGTTGGGGGTAGAAATAAAAGTTTGACGGCACTGCGGAACTTTTTGAGGAAGCGGTAAGCCCGGGCCGAAATGGGACGCCCTGCAATCGCAAATCAGCAGCGTAGATTATTGCGCAGAGGGTGCGGGCTGCGCGGGGGCTGGTGGCGGCACGGGCCGGATTTTGGCGCGGAGATAAGCCACGAGCTGCGCAATTTGCACGTCGGTAAGGGAGTCGCCGAAGGGAGGCATTTTCTGCCCGCCGTTGAGAATCTGGGTGGTGATTTTTGCAGGCGGCCAGGCCTTGTCCGCGCGGATATTCGTGAGCGGGGGAGCCTTCTTACCGCCGGCGCCGTTGACGCCGTGGCAGTAAGCGCAACCTTTGTCGCGGAAGAGGACCGCGCCTGCTTCCTCGTCGGCCTTGTTGCTGGAGGCGTGTGCGGGCAGGGCCGCGGAAAGGAAGATAGCTGCTATGAGCGCGGCAAAAAAAGGCTTCATGGACTGGATCACGAAGATCATTTTCTCATGGGCGGGTGCAGGGATGCGTAGATCGAATGGTGTAGGTTGTGGACTTCGCGAATATCGCTCTTGCTTCGATAGGAATTGCGCGGAACTTGTCGCTCCCGATTTAAATTCATAGCATCATGATCTCCGGAGGCCTGCATGAGGCGACTCGTTCTCGTAGCTTTGATTTTTGTCTTGAACCTGAATCTCCCGGCGGCCTTTGCGCAGAAGGCAGACCCGGCTTTGCAACCCTTGACGTTTTTGGCGGGGCACTGGACCAGCGATACACCGGAGGCCCAGGAAGAAGAGTACTGGTCGCAGGCGATCGGACGAAGCATGGTCGGCACATACCGCTTGATGAAGGCTGGCGACGCAGTCTTCTACGAATTCTGGGTAATCGAAATGGAAGCCGGAAAGCCCGTCTTCAAGATGAAGCACTTTGATCGGGGCTTGCAGGGCTGGGAAGAGAAAGCCGATTTGGTGCGTCTTGAGCTGTCTGTTAAAGGTCCGCAGGATGTTCTGTTCGCCAAACGGGATGGCAGCCTGTCGCTCAGATATCAGCGCAATGGGGATGAGCTGGTGAGCACCTTGCATCGGGTAAAGGATGGGCAGCCGAAGGAAGATGTTTTTCGGCTGCATCGAAGCAAGGAATGATTCTGGGGCAGGGCAACTTTACGAGCCGGCCTACCTCAGCCGGCAAAAAGAAAACCGGCCGCGACGTGGGGTTTCCACGCGCGGCCGGTTTTGTGAGCTGTGTTGAAGCTCGGGTTCGTTCTACTTGCGTTCCCGCGGCGCAATGCCGAAGGTTACTGAGACCGAAAGGCTGCGAGACGACATAAAGGTCGGCTGATCGCCGCCAGCTATCGGCGTCGGTCCAGTGGTGTTGAAGGGATCGGTCAAGGTTGTCCCGGAGATGGTCTGCGTGAGGGGACTGCCGGCCAAAGTCAGAGCCGTGAGGTTGTGCTGGCTAAGCAGGTTGTTGGCGCCCAGGCGGATCTTGGTCTGGTCGAAAACATTGTGGTTGCGGACGGTGTAGTTGATAAATGAATTGAGTGTGCTGAAGGCGGGAACGACGGCCTGGTTGTGATACGCGCCGTTGTCCACACGCTGTTCGCCTACGCGCTTGTTGAAGATGCCAAGGTCGAAGCCATGATTCTGATAGGTGAGCCCCTGCAACTCGGTATCGCTGGGCGTCTGCTGCACCCACAAGCCGCGTGGCGCATCCACATACAAAGGCGCGGTCGGTGTGCCCGCGTTCAACTTACCTGCGTAAAAGGCGTTTGCTGCAGTTGCATTCAGGTATAGGTTCAGACCTTTTTGAAGCACCGCGGTGGTTTCGAATTCCACGCCCTGCGTCACAGAGCTGGGCTGCAGATAGTTCACCGTCTCTGAAGTTGTAGGGTCGATAAGGCTGGAGTAGCTGTTCTGGAAGCGGACATGGTAGACATCCGCATCCACTGAGATTCGATTAGCCTTGAACACCGTACCAACCTGATAAGTCGTCGACCGCTGCTGCTTGGGCGGAGTCAACAGACCCGGCGTTGGATTAACTGCCGTGGGCGTATGCGAGAAGTCGTAAACACTGCTGGGGGGAACGATGCTGCCGGTAGATGCCTGCGCATAAATCGCCCAATCGTTCTGGACACGGTAGTTCAAATCGAGCGAAGGAAGCGTTGCATAAAACGAGCCGGTATCAGTCGCGGTGGCACTGCACGCAGCGGTAGTGCTGGCGCATGTGAGTGGACCGACGGTCTTGCCGTCGTCGGCCTTATGAATTACGTCATAAGTGTAGTAGGCGAACTTCGAGCCCGCCGTAACATTAAGCTTCGGCGTTGCGTGGAATTCGAATTCAGCAAAAGGCTGGTACGAATCCGTATAGAACGTTTCGTCAAAGTTAGGGAGCGGCTGATCCTGCCAATTGTTCAGCGGATCGGTGGGATACTGGTGGCGATTCGTGTCAGCCCAGTCAAACCACATGCCGGCGCGGATCACGCCGAACTTCGAGGTTTGCGAGAGCGTTGCCGTCTCACCGTATTTGCGATAACTGTTGTACTTATCCACGGCGCAGGGTTCGGCATAAGTGGTCAGGCCGGTTGACCCGCTGGTCTTGCCCGTCGCAATCACATCGCAGGGAGCGATCTTCGCGCCGTTGTAATACGCCACGGCCTTTGAACCTGTACCGGCGATGATGGTGCCGGGGACCAGCGATGGATTGGCGATGGCCGCGGCCTGCGTGGCCTCCGTGATAGGCACGGCATTGGAGTAGAGTTCGCCATTGTCGTAGTTATAGGTGTAACCCTTGACGTCTAGATACCAACCGCTGCCGAATTCAGTCTTCAGACCGACATACTCAAAATCGGTGGGGACCTTGTAGTGGTTGTACTGATAGTCCAGCCAGTTTGTGGGGTCGGAGTTATTCACCATCATGAAGTTGTAGCCGTAGCCTGTGTAGGGCATAACTCCGTTGGCCGCGGTGTTGTATGTTGTGCCACCAATGGTTGTGGTCGCCGTGCAGAGAGATGTGGGAGTCGAAGCGAGGGTCTGGCAGCGGGTCGGGTTCAATCCATACGTGTTGGCTGTGAGCTGAATAACTCCGCTGAAGCCAGTAATCACGGTCTTGGGCGAGAGCTGATATTGATACAGCAGCGACCCCGCGTTACGGGTGTTGTAGTTGAATGTCTGATAGCCGTCGGAGGTCATGTGGTGCACGTCGACGAAGAGGTTTGATTTTTTGGGGCTGCCAAAAATACCGAAGGGGCCGGAGTTATAGGAGCCTTCGAAGAGCTTGGTGTTCCATGTGCTGTAAGTAGCTGTGCCGCGCACATCCTGCTCGCTCGTAAGGGGCATTGAGAGCAGGTGGATCGAACCGCCGAAGGGAGTGGGCCCGATAGTTGAAGCCGAACCGGGGCTACGATCGAAGTCGACGCCGCCTATCCACTGCGCCGGGAAAAAGGCCCACGAGTGGTGCGTAGGGGAGTTGGTGTCGTAGAAGGGAATGCCGTCGAAGTCGATGTCGTAATCGCCGTCGGGGAATCCGCGGAAGTAAGTCTTGGACTGACCCAGACCAACGCCGTCAGAACTGGTGGTAAAGGCGCCTGGAACGATCTGCACGATCTCACCGAAATCGGAGACGGGCGAAGTGAAGTTCTGAATATACGTGCCGGAGATGAGTGACTGCGGCGAACGTTCCTCAATGAATCCGCCGCTCGGAGCGGTTTGTGAAGCGATGGAATCGACGCCGGCGTTGACCACAATTTGCTCGGCAACCATGCTCACATTCAGCGTCAGGGGCACGCGCACGGATTGACCGGCAGCAACAACCACGCTGTTTTTATAGTTGACGGCGAAGCCAGTCCCGGTTGCTTCAATGGAGTAGGTTCCTGCAGCAAGACCGTCAATTGAGTAGGAGCCGGTGCTGTCAGAGACGGCGGTTTTGACCGCGCCAGTTCCGTCGTTCTTAGCGGAGACAGTGGCATTGGGAACTGCGGCGCCTTGTACGTCGACGACGGTGCCCTCGATTTTCGAGCTGGTTGCCTGCGCGCGCAACATGCTGCTCGAAAGCAATAGGAGAACCGATAAGGCGAATGCGAACAGACGCCTGCGTCCGCTCATGAAACTGTGTGTCACGAAGTGCCTCCAGAAATGGGTAAAAGAATGGTTGGGCGCGGACAGTCGACCTATTTTTTGCCGCACTGCAACCGAAACTAACAACCAGATGTGAAGGTTCGATTACTGCCATGTTTCGGAATGGTTACAAACGGTGGAAAACACGGAGATTCCTGAAGTAAAAGCCGGGACGTGGAGGGCCACGGTTCAGGAATGGGCCGCGAGGGCTGGACAGTTCAGCCTTTGGGGGTCTTGCGTGCGGCGAGCATCTCCGCCATTTTCTCGATGCGATTGAGGCGGGTTTCAGGCTTTTTGGCGCTCTCAATCCAGTCGACATATTCCTTCTTGTGGGAGTACGAGAGAGCGTTAAAGGATTGTTGCTGCGCCGGAGCTTTGGCGAGGGCGGCCTCGATGTCGGCAGGAACGGTGACGGTACGCGGAACGTCGTCGAGTGCAAGCTCTACCTGGACGGTGTCTCCGGGATTTGCCGCAGCGGAGGCGAGAATGTCTTTGCCGACGCCGAGGATGTGGACTCCTGCGCGAGGCATCAGCGAGTTACGGAACGTGAATCCGTTGATGGTGGCGCGGACAGGAACCTGGCCCTTGCGGCCGAAGATTTCAGGGACACTGAATGGGATCTGGAGATAGGTCCATGCGCCGCCCGGGCCGCGGCTTACGAGTTCGGCTTTGAACTTGAGGGGATTGGCAGCAGCTTTGGGCATCGGTCGCTCCTATTAGTCTCCCACCGGCGTAGCCGATCCACGGGAGATGAAACCGTAGCGTCGATCTCTAGATCGGCTGTTGTGTGGGCGTCCTCGCCCGCGCTCTTGAAGACCGGCCAACCTTGTTTCTTATCAGTGGTGCCGAACTCCCTTTGAGATTTTGCCTTGGAACGAGTCGCAGCGCAAGAGGAAATTTTCGGCCAGAGGACTGGAGTAGTCTGACTGGATATGGCGGTGGGTTCGGGATGGTATGCGGGCGAGTTGCGGCGGGAGTTGATGGTGCGGAATCGCGAGTGGGTGCAGGGCAGCGGGCGTGTCCGTCCCCATGTGGAGAGCTATGGAGCCAACCCCGTGATTGTCTACGAGCCGGATGGCGCCGCGCTGCACGGGAATTTTTTCGATGATGCCTATGCGGCAATTGTTGCGAACAAGGACTGGCTTCGCCGATTCGACAAGATTCATGCGCAGGGGCGCGCACTGCCCAAGGCGGAGAGTGGAAGACGGTGGCGAGAGCTGGACTCGTCAATGAGTTCGGACGCGCTGCTGATGAATGTTTTTCTTGGTTTTGGAATGAGTGAACTCGCCGAGTTGAAACGAGTGCTGGGTGTCGAGGGCGACGGGCCGCCCGAGTTTGGATGGAAGGCGCGAGTGCCCCTGGCTTCAGACCCGAATGGTCGAGTCCGATTCGACCGGACGGAGGTGGACATGCGATGGGGCGGCCTGCTGGTGGAGGCGAAGCTGACGGAGTCGGATTTTCAGACGCGTGCGGCGAAGGTTGTGGAAGGGTATCGGGATTTCGATGCGGTGTTTGATCGAGAGCTGCTGCCGCGTGTGGAGTTGCGCGCGGCGCGGCGGCGAACGGCTGTCGAGTTCGCTGAGGAATTTACGCAGGAATGGGAAGAGCCCGAGGCTCAGGCCGAGTTTGAAGCAAATGAGATTGCACGAGAATTTCAGGCGGGGATTGTTGCTAAGGCGCGTGAGGCGGAGCCGGTTGAGCCGGGGTATGCGGGGTATCAATTGATTCGGAATGTGCTGGCGGCCTATGCGGAAGGGTGCAGCTTTTGCGTGGTGCATGATGAGCGTCGGCCGGATTTGCGGGAGGCGTGGTTTGACGTGATGAAGGCGGTCCGGAGCGCGGAGGTGAGGACGCGGTGCAAGGTGATGACGTGGCAGGAACTGGCGGCATTGGCGCCGGATGGATTGCGGGAGTTTTTGGAATTGAAGTATGGGATTGCGGCCTGAGGTGGTGCGGCCTCTTTACTCGAATGCAGCCTGGGGAGCGAGTTGGCTCAAGTTCTGTTTCTCGAATTTTTTGGTTCGGAATGTCATGTCAAGAAAAGGATAGACCAGAAACGGATTGTATTCGCGAATTGTTTGGCATGCGCAAGTCCGACAATCCAGAGCCGGGGAATCCGTCTGTCTGTCCTTTTCGAGCGAGAACTAACTCCTGCGTCGGGCAGTTGCGAGGTTGCCAGCAGATTTACGGCGGGAAACAACATACCCATCGGGGATCCTGTCAAAATCCTCCGGCGCGGGATTACTCGGACGGTCGAGGACGTCGAGGGCCTTCGAGATTAAAGCAGGATTTGGTT
>Ga0302201_10000662_pt1 | contig 31123 bp, 22 predicted proteins | sample II_Bog_N3_2_FD_194586 | JGI IMG/M metagenome (GOLD analysis project Ga0302201, IMG submission 194586) | Peat permafrost microbial communities from Stordalen Mire near Abisko, Sweden - II_Bog_N3_2 | ecosystem: Environmental > Terrestrial > Soil > Wetlands > Peat | place: Sweden: Abisko... | reverse complement strand
GGCCGCGTTCTCCTCTCCGGAGGCCTCACCGGGCCGGAGGGAAGTCTCTTTATCCTGCCCATCGTCGCCGCGACCGCCGCTGTCATCGTGCTCACTCTGCCCAGGTCCATTCCGGCGACCCAATCTCGACCACGCACACGCGATCCACTGCTGGATTAGACTTGTCATAAGCCATGAGCAGCGACGACCCGAACTCCACTCAGTCCAGCACATCCGCTCATCCCAGCAAGATGGAGCTGCGCTACCGGGGATTCTTGCGCCGCGAGGAAGGCAACAGCGGAGAAGACGCCGCGCCCGATGGTCCGCCCACACCAGACGCCGAGCCGGAAGCCCCGCCCACAGCAGACGTCGCACTCAAAGCCGCTCTCGTAGCCGACCTCGATGGGCCCACTCGCCCCGCCGCGGGCCACAGGCTGCTCGTCTTCTGTCTGCTCTTCGCGCTTGTCGCCGCACTCGCCGCGTCCGCAGTCCTCGCCGGGCGTCACTTTATCCGCAATGCGATGCGCCAGAACCTTCCGCAACTTGATGGCCCGCTCACCGTCCATGGCCTCGCCGCGCCGGTAACGGTGGCCCGCGACGTTCGCGGCGTGCCTCACATCCACGCCAACTCGATGGACGACCTGATCTTCGCGCAGGGCTACGTCACCGCCCAGGACCGCCTCTGGCAGATGGATCTGCTGCGCCGCCACGCATCTGGCCAGCTCGCCGCCATCCTTGGCCGCTCCATGCTGGAGCACGACCGCCTGCAGCGCATCCTCCAACTGCGCGCCGCCGCCGACCGCGCCATCGCCGTCCTGCCCGCCGATCAGCGCCACTGGCTGGAGGTCTACGCGCGCGGCGTGAACGCCTCCATCGCCGCCCAGCGCGCCCACCTGCCGGTCGAGTTCCGGCTGCTCGCCTACCAGCCCGCCCCGTGGACCCCGCGCGACTCCATCCTGGTCGAGCTCGCCCTCTTTCAGGACCTCACCACCGGCTTCCCAGCGAAGCTCGGCCGCGAGGCTCTCGCCGCGCATCTCTCGCCCGACCTCATCGCCGATCTTTACCCGGTAGGCTCCTGGCGCGACCACTACCCCGGCCAGCCCATTCCCGACGTCTCCGCGCCCCAGCCTGAGTACAACGACATGCCGCTTGACGAGTCGCAATCGCACCTCCACATACCCACACCCGCCACCACCTCCCCGTCCGACCTTCTCGCCCTCAATCAGACCCTTGCCCTCTTCCACGCGCCCTGCAGCACCTGTGTCGCCGGATCGAACGCCTGGGCTGTCTCCGGCTCGCGCACCGCATCGGGTAAACCGCTGCTCTCAAACGACATGCATCTCTCGCTCAGCGTGCCAGAGCTGTGGTACGAGGCCGACCTGCAAGCCGCGAACCCCGCTCCGCTGGCCGACTTCCACGCCGCCGGAGTTACCCCGCCCGGCACGCCCTTCGTCATCAGCGGCCACAACGACCACGTCGCCTGGGGATTCACCAACCTCGGCGCGGACGTACAGGACCTCTACATCGAGCACACCCGCGGCACCGCCTCCGGCGCAGAGTTTCAGCTTCCCAATGGCACCTGGAGCGCCGTCCGCTACCAGACCGAGGTCATTCAGGTCCGCGGCAGTACAGACGTCATCCTGGACGTCCCCCTCACCCGTCACGGCGACACAGACATCCCCATCGTCTCCAGTCTTTTCCCCACCGAACGCCGCAGCATCAGCCTGCGCTGGACCATCTACGACCCCGCCAACCTCACTACGCCCTTCTTCGCCGTCGACTCGGCCACCGACTGGACCTCTATGCTCGCCGCCTTCGCCGCCTGGGGAGGCCCCGCACAGAACCTCATCTACGCCGACGATCAGGGCCACATCGCATATCACGCCCTGGGCCGCATTCCCATTCGCGGAGACATCGAGAATCCCGGCCCGCTCTCGCCCGTCCCCACCGACGCCACCGCGCCGGACGAGCCCTCGCATGAGTGGGCAGGCTATATCCCCTTCGACCAGCTTCCCCAAGCCTTCGATCCCGCCGACGGCGTCCTCGCCACGGCCAACGCTCGCGTCACGCCCGACGGCTACCGCTATCCCATCACCCTCGACTGGATGGCGCCCTACCGCACCGAGCGAATCTACCGCGTGCTCGAAGCCAGCCCTATGGAATTGGAAGCGACCGACGCCAATGAACCCGGCAATGTATCTGCGCCCGTTCCTGGAGTTGGTACAGGCAAGACGCTTGCCCCCAGCCACCCGCTCACCGCGCAAGACATGCTCACCCTGCAGAACGATGTCTATTCCAACCTGGACCACATCATCGCCCAGCGGCTCGCCTACTCCATCGACCACGCCACCGGCCCGCTAAAGAACGATTCGACGCTGCATCAGGCCGCCGACCTGCTGCGCGACTGGAACGGCAACGTCGATGCCAACTCCAGTGCGCCTGCCATCGTCAACGCCGCCCGCGTCGCCTTCTGGCCCATGCTGCTCATTCCAAAGCTCGCTCCAGAGGCTGCCGCGCCGCTTGCGCAAGGCGCGGACCTCTCCAGGGTAAAAAACCTGCGCAACGACGCCGCCCGAGTCGCCAACCTCTGGCAGATCTATACCTGGGGCGAGCGCTCCAGCGTTGAGGAGCAGCTCATCTCCCACGCTCCCGCCCGCTGGCTCCCCACCGGCTTTGCCACATGGGACGACTTCCTCGCCGCCGTCGTCCAGCGCGGCCTTCGCGTGGCCCATGCTCCGCGCGACCTCAGAGGCTGGCAGCAGGGAAGCGCCTTCCCGCTCCAGATCGACCACCCCATCTTCTCCCGCGTAACCCTACTCGCCCGCCTCCTGCTCGGCGTACCCACCGGGACCGGCCCGCAGCCGCAGAGCGGCGACCTCACCACCGTCAAGCAGGTCGGCCACGCCTTCGGCCCCTCCGAGCGCTTTACCGCCGACCTCAGTGACCCCGACCGAACCACCCTCAACCTGGTACTCGGCCAGTCCGGCAACCCCGCCAGCCCCTGGTACATGGACCAACTCCAATCCTGGCTGCGCGGCACAACCTACCCGCTCCCCTTCACACCAGCCGCCACCCAGCCCACCATCACCCACACTCTCATCCTCACCCCGCGTTGACCCCGCCATCTCCGGCCCTCGCCACCAGCTCCGCAAATCTCCCCATCTCCGCCGAATAGCCCAGCAACTCGCCCGCGTCCATGTCGAAGTACCATCCATGCAGCATCAGCGTTCCCGCGGCCACGCGTTCCTTAATCCACGGAAACGACCGCAGGTTCTCCAGCGAGAGCGTAATTGCCTCCTGCTCGCAGGCCTTCCGCTGCACCGCGCGGCTCTCGCCCGCCATCTCCCGCAGCACGCGCTCCCGCGCCGCCCGCGCAATGCTCACCCACGCGCCGATAAACTCGAACCTGCCGCCCGGCTCTCCCTCGCCGTCCATTAGCGCTCCAATCCCGCCGCAGCCGGAGTGCCCCAGAACGATGATCCGCTCCACGTTCAACTCCTTCACCGCGAACTCGATGTCGGCGCGTATGCCGGGCAGCTCCGCACTGTCGCTGTACGGAGGCACCAGATTCGCCACATTCCGCACCACGAAGATCTCCCCCGGTCCCGCGCCCAGCAGCATCCCCGGATCGGCCCGCGAGTCGCAGCACGAGATCACCAGCGCCCGCGGGCTCTGCCCCTGCCGCAGCCGCTCAAAGACGCTCTCGCCGCCGCCGAAGTACCGCTCCTGAAACCGCTCGAATCCCGCCAGAAATGCCGCAATATCCGCCAAATCCACCCCTCCGCAACGCATCAAAACACCGTCTCCCAATAGCATCGCACGAATCGCCCCCACCCCACCATGCGTCGTCATTCTGGCGAGCCCATACGAGACGTCATTCTGGCGCAAGCATTTCGCCGAGGAGATGCGCTAGGCTAGAGCTATGTTTACGGGACTGGTGGAGACGACGGGCGAGGTGATCGCCTTTACCCCGACGGCGGGCGCATCGCGGCTCACGGTTGCCGCGCCGGGGATCGCCGAGCGGCTGCATCTGGGCGACAGCGTCGCCGTCTGCGGGGTATGCCTGACGGCGCTCAGCATCGAGCCGGGCGCATTTCCTCCACGCTTCTCGGCCGACCTTGCCGCGGAGACCATCGCGCGCACTACGCTCTCGCGCCTGGTTCCGGGTTCGCTGGTGAACCTGGAGCTGCCCACCGCGGCCGGATCACCGCTGGGCGGTCATGTGGTGCAGGGCCACGTCGATGGAACAGGCACGCTGATCTCGATTGAGCCGGTCGCGGCGGGAACCCAGCCTGACCTCGTGCAGAGCGGCTGGACTTCAGCTACCGCAATACAGCCAGACGCGTCGCAGGCTGGCGCAGGGCTTACCGACTGGGTGGTTCGCGTGCGCCTGCCGCGGGAGCTGATGCGCTATGTGGTTCTGAAGGGATCCATCGCCGTCGAGGGGATCAGCCTGACGGTCGCGGGCATCGAAGGTGACGAGATATGGATTGCCATTCTGCCCCATACCTACTCGGCCACCAACCTGCATACGCTCACGCCGGGGATGGCGGTGAATATCGAGGTGGATGTGATGGCCAAGTACGCGGAGAGTCGCGCGCAGGCCGACGCAACAAAGCGCGAGCTGACGGTGGAGTCTCTATTGGCCAACGGCTTCTGAGCGCGATTCCGCCTCATCCGTTCACGGTACAACTGCGAACGGATGAGGCAAAATACTCATGCGGTGGTGCTGTCCCAGTCGTAGCCCTGTTCTCCGTGCTGCGTTAGATCCAGGCCCTGCTCCTCGTCGTCCTCGCTGACCCGCAGCCCGACAACATGGTCGACGACAAACAGAATCACCAGTGTGCCGACGATGGCGAAGCCCCAGCCGATGGCGGCGGCGGTGAGTTGATGCAGCACCTGCGCAGGGTTGCCGTCCACCCAGCCCGTGGGCCGCGGATGGCCGAGGGCGTCCTTGCCGAAGATGGGGTTGATCGCACTCGATGCGAAGATTCCGGTTAGCAGAGCACCCATCGTTCCGCCTACGCCATGCACGCCGAATGCGTCCAGCGAGTCGTCGTAGCCGAACCATCCCTTCACCTTGACCACCATAAAGAAGCAGACCGCACCGGCGATCAGCCCGATCAGCACCGCCGAGATGGGTTGCACGAAGCCCGCCGCCTGGGTAATGGTTGCCAGCCCCGCCACCGCGCCGGATACGGCGCCTAGCGCGCTTGGCTTGCCGCTGCGGATCCATTCCGCCGCGCCCCAGCTGATTGCGCCCGCAGCCGCCGCGAACTGCGTGTTGACGAAGGCGCTGGTGGCCAGCGGGCCCGCGCCCAGCGCGCTGCCCGCGTTGAAGCCGAACCAGCCCACCCACAGCAGGCCGGCGCCGATAAAGCAGAGAACCATGCTGTGCGGCGAGATGGCCTCCTTGGGGTAGCCAAGCCGCCTGCCCAGATAGAGCGCGGTGACCAGCGCCGAGACGCCCGAGGTGATGTGGACTACAGTGCCGCCGGCGAAGTCCAGACAGGGATGGCTGCCCGCCGCGTTCAGTAGACCGCCGACGCCCCACACCATGTGCGCCACTGGGCTGTAAACCAGCAGCGCCCACAGCACCGAGAAGAGCAGCATGGCGGAGAACTTCATGCGCTCGGCGAAGGCCCCCGCGATCAAGGCCGGCGTGATGATGGCGAACATGAGCTGATAGATCATGAAGCTCTGCTCGGGAATGGTGGGTGCGTAGGCCAGGTTCGGCGTCAGCCCCACGCCGTGCAGAAACGCGTTGTGCAGGCCGCCGATATAGGCGTTGCCCGGCCCGAAGGCCAGCGAGTAGCCGCAGACCACCCACAGCACCGTGATGACGGCCATCATGGCGAAGCTCTGCATCATGGTGCCCAGCACGTTCTTCTTGCGCACCAGGCCGCTGTAGAAGAGCGCGAGCCCTGGGCCGGTCATCATCAGCACCAGCAGCGCGCTGGTCAGCACCCAGGCATTGTCTCCGGCAGATTGCGCGGTGGCTGTGGCGGCGGCTGCCGATGCCGCAGCGGCGGCCGAGGAAGCCTTGTTCTCGGCCACCTGCTTCTCCAGTTGTGCGATGCGATCCGCATCGGCGGCGCGGTCCGCAGCGGCGATGCGATCGGAGGTGACGATATGTGGCGCGACCAGCGCATGGCCGGTTGTGGCGAAGCAGGCCAGAAAGAGGAGAGAGACGAAGAATACCCTGAGGCTATTGACGGAGTGAAACTGCATGGCCGGTATGCTCACTGATTGATTGAATGACGACGGATGCGGGTTGCAGCCGTCGCTGGAATTGTAATGAATCTGCGCCCGTTTGTATCTATTATTGCAGGCTACCGGCCGTTGCCTGAGGGGGACAGGCTGGATTGGCTGTCGATGGAGGACGCCGCAGACCGTGTGGTTGCAGCGGTTGCGCGCAGGCTCGAACTGGCGGAGTTGGCCAGGTGGAGTACGGCACTGGGTAGAACGCCGAGCAGCAGCGTGGCTGCGGCGGCGAGCGTGAGGGCGATGCCCGCTGGAACGCTGATCGTTGGCGTTGCAGTGAGGCTGGCGTCGGTTTGGCCGGGAGTGGATACGGTCTCGACCGGCTTCGTGTAGACCGAGCTGAGCAGCCTCAGGTAGTAGAAGCAGGCGACGCCGCTGTTCAACAGACCAATGATAACGAGCCAGACGTGCCCGGCCTGGATCGCTGCACTGAAGACGTAGAACTTGCCGAAGAAGCCGCCGGTAAACGGGATACCGATCAGCGAGAGCAGGAAGAAAGCGAGCAGCGCAGCCAGCACGGGACTACGCATGGCGAGTCCCTGATAGTCCTTGAAGCTGCGCAACGTCTCTTTGTATCCGCCCGCTTGGGTCACCACGGCAAAGGCCCCGACGTTCATCGCGGCGTAGGCTGCGGTGTAGAAACAGGCGGCGCTGATGCCTGCGGACGGAAAGGCCGTAAAGGCAGCCAGCAGGTATCCGGCGTGCGCGATGCTGGAGTACGCCAGCATTCGCTTCACGTTGGTCTGCTTCAGCGCGCCTAGGTTGCCGATGGTCATCGAAAGCGCGGCGAGTCCCCACATCAGCATGGCCCAGCGGCTCTGCATCTGTGGAAATCCGCAGAAGGTGATGCGCAGCAGGACCGCGAATGCCGCGGCCTTGGGCGCGGTGGACATCAGGCCGACGACCGGTGCGGGCGCTCCCTGATAGACATCCGGCGTCCACAGGTGGAAGGGCGCGGCGGAGACCTTGAAGCCGAGGCCGACCAGCATCATGGCCAGAGCGAGGAAGGCCATGCGGGGAGTGGCGCTGGCGGCGAGGCCCGCAGCGATGGCGGCGATGCTGGTCGAGCCGGTTGCGCCATACGCCAGCGCGATGCCATAGAGGAAAAATGCCGTGGCGAACGAGCCGAGCAGGAAGTACTTGATCGAAGCCTCGACCGCCGTGCCGTGTCCCTTTCGGAAGCCCGCGAGGATGTATGTCGAGATGGAAGAAATCTCAAGCCCGATGAAGACCATCAGCAACTCGACCGAGCAGGTCATCAACATCATGCCGACCGCGCCGAACAGTACCAGCGCGAAGTACTCGCCCGAATAGCTGGCGTGGCCATCGAAGTAGTCGAGCGAGCCGAGCAGCGTTGCAACGACGACTGCAGCGATGAGCAAATGGAAGAAGATGCTGAAGGCGTCCACCTGGATGTTGCCGCTGAAGGCGGTGAGCACGCCGAGCCGAAGCTGATACCAACTGATGAAGCCGGTGGCCGTGGTGCCAGCGATGGCCAGCCAGCCAAGCGGCTTGCGGCTGGTGGTGGGCTTCAGCACCGCTTCGATGAGCATGATGAGAACGCCGGTGAGGATGAGTACGTACTCAGGCAGCAGCGCGATCACGGAGGCGGGAAGGTTCATCGGCTCGCGCCTCCTGCGGTGGTTTGAGGCGAATTCGTCTGTAGCGCCGCAGGGTCGGCGGGCGGCATTGCATGGCTGGCTGCAAAGTGATCGGCCATCGTTGCACCGTAGGTGTCGATGGCGCGCATCCACAGTTGCGAGAAGAGGCCCATTGCAAGGAAGAGCGCGACCACGGGCCACAGCGTCAGATGTTCGCGAGCGTCGAGATCACGACCCGCGACCGTTTGAGGCTTCGGGCCGAGGTCGCAGTAGAAGACGCGCTGGATCATCCGCAGCATGTACGCCGCGCTGAGAATCACTCCGGTAGCCGCCATCGCAGTCCACAGGTGATGATGCGCGAAGGGCGATTGCATGGAGCCGGAGAGGATGAGGAACTCGCCGACGAAGCTGTTCAGCATGGGCAGTCCGATGATGGAGAGCGTCACCAGGACGAACATCGTTGCCACCCAGGGCAGCCGTTGCGCCAGCCCGCCGTACTGCCGCATGTCGTATCTGCCGTAGCGCTCGTAGAGCAGGCCCAGCAGCATGAAGAGGGCTGCTCCGGCAAGGCTCTCGTTGAGTATCTGATAGATGCCGCCGTCCAGTCCCGCAATGGTGAAGGTGAAGATGCCGAGAACGATGAAGCTGAGTTGGCCCAGCGTGGAGTAGGCTGCGAGCTTCTTCAGGTCGTTCTGCACCAGCGCCAGCAGTCCGCCGTAAACAATTCCGATGGCCGCGAGCGCGATCATCAGCGGAGCGACACGCTGCGACTGCTCCGGGAAGATGGCAAAGGAGAAACGCAGCATCGAGTAGAGCGCCGTCTTGCCCGCAAGAACCATTACGGCTGCAGTCGGTGCTTCGGCGATGGCGTCCACCAGCCATCCATGCAGCGGAAAGACGGGAACCTTTACAGAAAAAGCTACGAGGAAGCCGAGCGACGCGATCCACAGTGCGGCCGCATTGGGCGAGATGGCGTGCTCGGCGGCGAGAGCGGCCAGCGTGGGCAGGTCGAAGGTTCCGGTATGCGCGTAGAGCCACAGCATTGCGACAAGCAGAAGTCCGGAAGGGATGAATGCATACAGAAAGTACTTAATGGCGGCGCGGCGGCGCTTTTCACTGCGTCCAAATGTGGCGATGAGAATCGTCATCGGCACCAGCGACATCTCCCAGAACGCGTAGTAGAGAAACATGTCGAGCGAGACGAAGATGCCCATCATCGCAACCTGCTGCAGCAGGAAGAGAACATAGAAGAGCTTCTTGCGCTCGCCGATGGCGCGCCACGAAATCAATACACCGAGCGGCGCGAGCAGACCGGTCAGCACCATCAACCACATCGACAGGCCATCGACGCCGAGATGGTAGTGGATGGCTGGCGTGGCAATCCACGGCAGGTTTTGTTCGAACTGGAAGCCGCCTGGATGGCCCGCATACGAGTAGTGGAACGGCAGATGAAGCGTGAGCCCGAAGGTTAGCAGCGTGACAGCGAGCGCGGCCCACTGCATCGTCTTGCCGCGATCCGGCAAGAGCGCCAGCAGCAGCGCGCCGGCCAGCGGGAAGAAGACAATGAGGGTCAGAATGATGTGGTCGATGTTCATCATAGGTGGCCCCACAGAGAGTTGCCGAAGATCATGACGGCTATTACGGCGGCGGCGCCGATGGCGAGCCATCCGGCGTAGGAGCGAATGTTGCCGGATATCTGCTTGCGCTCGATCCAGGCCAGACCGCGCGTGGTGGCGTCCGCGGCTGCACCAGAGCCATCGACGATGCCGTTGTCAACGACGAGTTCCAGAATCCCTCGCGTGAACATCAACATCGGCGTAATCAGAAATGCGCGGTAGAACTCATCCACCCAGTACTTGTTCTTGGCGACCGCGTAGACGCGGCTGTTGCGCTCCGCGAGCGCGGCTGCGGTTCCTGGTTTTTCGTAGTAGAAGACGTAGGCGATGTAGAAGCCGAGCGCCGCGGTCAACACGGAGATGGCGGCAAGCACGAGTTCAAGCCCATGCCCTGTTGCCGATGCGACGGCTTCTGTGGCGGCTGGGTTTGCAAAGACGGGGTCCAGGAAGTGCTCGATGCGGTTGCTGCCGAAGAGCGCGGCGGGAATGCCGATCCATCCGCCAACCACCGAAAGAATTGCGAGAATCGCCAGCGGAAGCAGCATGACCCAGGACGACTCGTGCACGCTGTGATGTGCGTTCGTGTGATGCTCAACGCACGGCTCGCCGAAAAATGTCTTGAACCATAGCCGGAACATGTAGAACGAAGTCATGCCCGCTGTAAGCAGACCGGCCAGCCACAGAACGATGTGCAGCGGATTGTTCGAGGTGAACGTCTGGTAGAGTATCTCGTCCTTGGAGAAGAATCCCGCAAACGGCGGAATCCCGGCGATGGCGAAGACGCCCGCGCTCATGCACCAGAATGTGATGGGCGTTCGCGTGCGCATGCCGCCCATCTTGCGCATGTCCTGCTCGCCGGAGAGTGCGTGAATCACAGAGCCGGCGGCGAGGAAGAGCAGTGCCTTGAAGAACGCGTGCGTCAGCAGGTGGAAGATGCCGGCAGCGTAGGCTCCCACTCCGCAGGCCATGAACATATAGCCGAGCTGCGAGATGGTGGAGTAGGCCAGCACGCGCTTGATGTCGTGTTGCACCATGCCGATTGAGGCCGCGAAGATCGCCGTGGCCGCGCCGATAATCGCGACTACGGTGAGCGCAAGCGGCGAGCTGTTGAACAGCACATGGCAGCGTGCGACCATGTAAACGCCCGCTGTCACCATCGTCGCCGCGTGGATCAGCGCGGAGACCGGAGTGGGACCCTCCATCGCGTCGGGCAGCCAAATGTAGAGCGGAATCTGCGCGGACTTGCCCGCCGCGCCGAGAACCAGCAGCAGGCAGATCGCGGGCAGAAAGTGCGCGCCCTGCTGCTGCCACTCCGGGTGATCGGTGATCGTGGCAAAGATCTGCGAGAAGCTCAGCGTGCCGAAGTGAACGATCAGCAGGAACATTGCCAGCAAAAAGCCGAAGTCGCCGATACGGTTGACGATGAATGCCTTCTTGCCCGCGTTAGCGGCGGAGGTCTTCTTGAAGTAGAAGCCGATCAGCAGGTACGAGCAGAGACCCACGCCCTCCCATCCGACAAAGAGCAGCAGGAAGTTGGAGGCCAGCACCAGCACCGACATGAAGAACATGAAGAGGTTGAGGTAGGCGAAGAAGCGCCAATAGCCCTCCTCGTGCGCCATGTATCCGACCGAGTAGATGTGAATGAGGAAGCCGACGCCGGTGACTACGCCGAGCATAATCAGCGTGAGGTGATCGACGGTAAAGGCGAAGTCGGCGTGGAAGCCGGAGATTGCGATCCATTCATATCCAAAGGGTCGAATCACCGATTCGATTGTATTGGGCGCGCCTGCGGAGCACATCGTCATCCATAGCCACGCGACGAGGGCGGCGGGTGCGGCGGTGAAGAGCAGCGCCACGGCGCCGACGACAGCACGCGGCAGCCTTCGCCCCAGCGTCCCGTTGATCAGGAAGCCAGCGAAGGGAAGCAGCGGAATGAGCCAGAGATAAGTCGCGGGCATGGGGTTCATGATTTCATCAGGTTGAGCTCGTCGACGTTCAGTGTCTGTCGCGTGCGGTAGATGGAGATGATAATTGCGAGTCCGACCGCAGCCTCGGCAGCGGCGACCACCATTACGAAGAAGACGAATATCTGTCCGCTCACCTGATGCCACATGTGGGCAAAGGCGACGAAGGTCAGATTGACGGCGTTCAACATTAGTTCAATCGAGATGAAGATCGTAATCACATTGCGCTTGATGAGGAACGCAGCGATGCCGATGGAGAACAACATTGCGGCGAGGATGAGGTAGTACGCTGTGGGCACTGGCATCTGCTATTGCTCCTTCCGCGCGAGGACGACTGCGCCCAGAATCGCGACGAGGATGAGCACCGAGGTGACCTCGAAGGGAAGCAGTTGCCGGGTGAAGAGCATCGCGCTCACTTGGGCGATGTTGTCCAAACCATCGCTCAGGTCGCCGCCGATGTTGGAAGACTTCAGCGCGCCACGCTCGGAGAGAAAGACAAAGCTGAGCAGGCAGAAGATGGCCGCGGCTCCAGGGAACCCGACTGCGTATGCGGCGCGGCTGCCTTTGGTGCGCTGCTCTTTGCCCGCGTTCAGCAGCATGATGACGAAGACGAAGAGCACCATGATGGCGCCGGAGTAGACGATGACCTGTGCCGCTGCAAGGAACTCCGCGCCCAGCGACCAGTAGAGGACGGCAAGCGACATCATCACAACCACCAGCGACAGCGCGCTGTGGATGGGATGGCGCTGGAAGAGCAGGTTCAGTGCTCCTCCCAGTGCCAGTGCGCCAAAGATGATGAAGAGTGCCAGTTGCATGAGGTTCCGTACATCCTTCGTTGATGCGCGATGAGACAGTCCGTTGAGTGCCGGGTGCAGCAGCTACCGGTGTCTAGAGATTGTAAGGCAGTGCGGATTCAGCCCCGCATCGCAAGAACAAAGCTGGTGACGATGATATTGGCCATGGCGAGCGGCAGCAGAAACTTCCAGCCGAAACTCATCAGTTGATCGTAGCGGAAGCGCGGCAGTGTGCCCCGCACCCAGATGTAAAGAGCAAGAAAGCTGAAGACCTTAACAACAAACCAGCAGACCGGAAAAATGGCATTAAAAACCGGCGTGTTGAGCAGGATGTCAAAGATGTGTCCGAAGGGGCTGGACGCGCCACCGAAAAACAGCAGCGTAGCAACGCAGCCCACGGTGATCATGTTGGCGTACTCGGCCATGAAGAACATGGCGAACTTCATGGAGCTGTACTCGGTGTGATAGCCGGCGACCAGTTCATTCTCCGCCTCGGGCAGGTCGAATGGCGCGCGGTTGGTCTCGGCGTATGCGGCCATCAGGTAGATGAAGAAGGCGACAATCTGGAAGCCGCCAAAGATGTTCCACGAGAGCGCGCCGTGGGCGGACTGGCTGTTGACGATAGTGCGCAGGTTCAGCGACTGCGCGCGCAGCACAACGCCCACCAGCGAGAGACCGAGGGCCAGCTCGTAGCTAATGACCTGCGCGGTGGAACGAAGCGAACCAAGCAGCGAGTACTTATTGTTCGACGACCAGCCGGAGAGCGTGATTCCATACACGCCGATCGACGTAATGCCGAGAATGACCAGCAGGCCGATATTGACGTTGGCAATCTGGAAGAGGTCCACGCCATCGACGCGCGTGACCGCGCCGAACGGCACCACTGCGACGGAGATCAGCGCGCAACCCAGAGAGATGATAGGCGCAAGAATAAACAATGGACGCTCAACCGCGAGCGGATTCATGTCTTCTTTAAGAAAGCTCTTGGCCCCATCCACCAGCGGCTGCAGCAGTCCAAATGGGCCGACGCGGCTGGGGCCCCATCGGTTCTGCATGCGCGCCAGCAGCTTGCGTTCCAGCAGCACCGTGTATGCCACTCCCATCAGCGTGATGACCAGCACCACCGCGACCTTGAGCACGCTCAGGAGCAGGAAGACTTCGAAGTTGGTCAGGTGGGTCAAGGTCTCTCTCTGTCTCTATTCGGATGTTGTCTGTTTGTCGATCTGAATCAGGGATTGCCTGGGCTGGTAGTGTTGCAGTTCGTTGAGGATCGCGGAGTGGCGGCCAAGCGAGCCAGAGGTAAAGAGCGTGTTGCTGGCTGGCAGCACGAGGTCGCGGCGGTTGCTGATCTGCACCAGCCCCGCGTTGTCCTTGATTGGCACGACTGCGGGCGATAGATGCTGATCGTTGCCGGAGAGCAGTTGCAGGCGCAGCACGTCGTTGTAGCCGGGAACCAGTCGCTGAATCTCGTCGAGAATCGCGCCTGGATCGAAGGGGCTGAGGCGCGGCTCCAGGTTGTTTGCGGTCAGCCACACGGCATGGCGATCGGCCTCGCCGGACTGCGCGCCGCGCGTCTGTCCCATGTCCGCGCGCACGCCTGCGCCGAAGGGGACGAGCTTGCAAACGTCCGCGCCCATCTTGTCGGCAATGCGCACGATCAGCTCGAAGTCGCTGCGCACGCCCGCGCGGTCAGCAGCCTTTTTCACCTGCTGCAGGTCGCCGTAGCTATTGGTGACGGAGCCGGACTTCTCGTAGAGGTTCGCGGCAGGCAGCACAACGTCGGCCAGCGCGGCGGTCTCGGTGAGGAACATCTCCTGCACCACGACGAAGGTCTTCTTGAGCGTAGCGGGATCGACGTCGTAGCGCGCAATGGGATTCGCGCCGACGACGTATAGCGCGGAGAGATTGCCTGCCTCGGCGGCGTCGAAGATCTCCAGCAAATCGAGGCCGGGCGAGGTGGGAGATCTGTACTCCAGAACAATTCGGCTGCTGGGATCCTGGGTGTCGATGGGGCCTATGGGCGTGTAGCCAGGCAGCATGTCGGGCAGCAGACCCATGTCGGAGGCGCCGCGTGAATTGACGTAGTCAGACAGCAGAGCGAATTTCGCGCAGGGCAGCGTGAGACCGAAGTCGATCAGCCGCTTGATCTCCGCGCCGCGCAGCTCGTTGCCGATAAGGATCAGCAGCGACTCCTCGTTCCTGATTGTGTCGCGGAAGTTGGCCAGCGCTGCGCTGTCGGCGGCGGCTGAGTAGGCTTTGGAGTCGTCGCCCGAGAGAAACGCCGCGAGCGCGCTGTAGCCATACTCCGCAACCCGCAGGAAGGTCCTGGCCTGGCGGCTCAGCTTGATCTCTGCCGTATTCGCGATATAGAGTCTTGCTCCGTTAAGGCGAACATTGCTGCGCAGGTTCCACGCGGTCGCGGGGCTCTGATTCGTTGGATCTCCGCCGACCAGCAGCACGGCCTTCGCGGTGAGCGTCTCGCGCAGCGATGCCGCGCGTCCTGTATTCCCAGCCAGCGACTGCGCGAAGGCTACATAGTCTGCCGTGCGGTGGTGGTCGATGTTGTTGGTGTGCAGCACGGAGCGCGCAAACTTCTGCAGCAGGTACGCCTCTTCGTTGGTCAGGCGGTTTCCGCCGATCACGCCGAAGCTCCTGCCGCCGCGCGTGTCGTGCAGCTCGCTAAACTTGCTGCCAACGAAGGTAAGCGCTTCTTCCCAACTCACCGCCTTCAGCTCACCATTCGCCTGCCGTACCAGCGGCTGCACGATCCGCTTGCGGCTGTTGGCGAAATCGAAAGCGTAACGTCCTTTGTTACATAAAAAGTCGCCGTTGATGCCGGATTTATCGCGATTGTCTCCGCGAACGATCTCCGATCCATCCGCCGTCGAGCGCACACCCAGCGTTGTCTTGCAACCATCTCCACAGTGCGTACAGATCGTAGCGACGTGGTTCATCTCCCAAGGCCGCGTCTTGTAGCGATACGTTCCACTTGTCAACGCGCCCACCGGGCACACGTCGATGCACATGCCGCACTGCTCGCAGTCCAGATGCGCGAGGTTGTCCGGCGTGAGCTGCGACGGCACATTCGGCACGATAATCGACGACGAGCCGCGATTTTCCACCGCCAGCGCGAAGACATCCATCCCTTCGCCGCACGTCCTCACGCAGCGGTAGCACAGGATGCAGCGTGGCCGGTCGAAGTACACCACGGGCGACCACTTCTGCTCTTCGCGATGGTTCTTCGGCTCGGCGTAAAAGCTGTCCGCTGCGCCATACTTGAAAGTCATGTCCTGCAGCTCGCACTCGCCGCCTGCATCGCACACCGGGCAGTCCAGCGGATGGTTGCCCAGCAGCAGTTGCAGCGTGGCCTTGCGCGCCTGGATCACCTCCGGCGTGTCGGTGAAGAAGACCTGCCCCTCGGCGATCTGCGTGGTGCATGCGGTTTGGAGCTTCGGGACTTTCTCCTGGCGCACGACGCACATGCGGCACGCAGCCTGCAGGCTGAGGCCGGGATAGTAGCAGAATGCAGGGATCTCTATGCCCGCGCTCTTGCAGACCTCAATCAGCAGCGAGCCCGCGGGTGCGGTGATCTTCTTGCCGTCTACGGTAATGGTTACATCAGCCATTGAAATCCCTAACCCCGAATCGCCGATCTCTCTTCTATACAGATGTCTTGCTGCATTCAATGCTGGTGCGACTTCTGAATCAGAATCTCCTGATCGGCGCTTCGGCGCGGCATCCTCGAGTGGATCATCACGCCGAGAGCAAATACGGCGAATGCTATCGCGAGAAATACAGCGATTCTCAGCCCGCGATCGCTCAATGTCCCGCTCCAATCAAATTGCGCTCCTCGGGCATAAGTGCGGTTCCGGCCTTCCTGCCCTCGATGTAGTCCTCAAACTCCTTGCGGAACTTCTTGACGAAGCCCAGCGTAGGCATGGCCGCCGCGTCTCCGAACGGGCAGAAGGTCCGGCCCATCATGTTTCCGGCGATATACTGCACGGTGTCGATGTCCTTCTTCGCGCCGCCGCCCTCATACACGCGGGTCAGCGTCTTCTTGATCCAGTCTGTCCCTTCGCGGCATGGAATGCACCAGCCGCAGCTCTCATGCTGGTAGAACTGGATCGTGCGCAGGGCGAACTCGACGATCGACACCGTCTCGTCCAGCACCACAATCCCGCCCGAGCCGAGCATCGATCCCGCCTTCGCCAGTTGGTCGAAGTCCAGGCCGATGTCGATCTCGTCGGCGCGCAGCACCGGGCAGGATGCCCCGCCGGGGACGACGGCCTTCAACTGCTTGCCGCCGAGAATGCCGCCAGCTACTTCATAAATCGCCTTGCGCAGCGAGTAGCCCATTGGCAGCTCATAGACGCCGGGGCGGTTGACATGCCCGCTAATTCCAAACAGACGAGTGCCGCCGTTGCGCTCCGTGCCCAGCTTGGCGAAGGCCTCGCCGCCCATCAGCAGAATGTGCGGCACATTGGCGATGGTCTCCGCGTTGTTGATGATCGTCGGCCCGCCATACAGTCCGACGACCGCCGGGAAGGGCGGGCGGATGCGTGGCACGCCGCGCTTGCCCTCCAGCGACTCCATCAGCGCCGACTCTTCGCCCACCTCGTACGCGCCCGCGCCGGTCTGCGTGATGATGTCGAAGTCAATGCCGGAGCCGAAGATGTTCTTGCCCAGATGGCCGCGCGCGTAGGCGTCCGCGACCGCCCGCTCCATGATGTTGAGCAGGTACCGATACTCGCCGCGCAGATAGATAAATCCGGTCTTCGCGCCGATAGCCAGCCCCGCGATCATCGCGCCCTCGATGATTGCGTGCGGATCCTCGCGGAAGAGGACGTGGTCCTTGCACGTCCCCGGCTCGCTCTCATCGCCGTTCACCAGCACGTACTTCGGCTTGGCCGCTGTCTTCGGCACGAAGCTCCACTTCATCCCCGTGGGGAAGCCCGCGCCGCCGCGCCCGCGCAGACCACTGGCCTTCACGGTGTCGATGATCCAGCCGGGCATCGCTTCCGGGCCTTGCGCAATCGCCTTCTGCACGGCGGCGTAGCCGTCCAGTTCGATGTACCGGTCGATATTGGTCGCACCCTGGCCGAAGCGCCGCTTCAGGACGATCACTTCATCGGGATGGGAGACAAGTCTCGGCATTACTCCCCGTCCTTTGCAGCGTCGATAGGAGTCTGCCCGGCTGCGTACTGGTCGAGAATCTCGTCCACCTTGTCCGTGGTCAGTTCGTCGTGGAACTCGTAGTTGACCTGCATGGCCGGGGCGGAGCAACAGTCTCCGATGCACTCCACCTCTTCCAGCGAAAACTGCCCATCCGGCGTGGTCTGCTTGTTCTCGATGCCGAGCCTCTTCTTGCAGTGGTCAAGAATCTCGTAGCCGCCGCGCAACATGCAACTGATGTTGGTGCAGACCTGCACGTTGTACTTGCCCGCAGGCTTCGTCCGCAGCATCGAGTAGTAGCTCAGCACCGAGCGCACGTCGAGGTCGAAGAGGTCCAGCCGCTGCGCCACCTCTTGAATCACCGCCTCCGACACGTAGCCCACCTCATCCTGCGCGTAGAGCAGCATAGGCACCAGCGCCGAGCGCTTCACCGGATAGACCGTCACCAGCTTGTCGAAGCGTGCCGCCAGCTCCGGCGAAAAGATCGAATTGGCAATCGTGCTCACTCTTACATTATCTCCGGTTACTTCATCAGGGTCGCAACAAAGAGCTCTACGGCGATCTCCATATCATCTAAACTTTCACCAAACATTGTGATGGTGCCATCGGTTGACATGGACCAAGGTTCCGCGGCGTCAACGCTCGCAGTGATAATCCTCAAACTTCCTTCGCCGCTTTCCGTGTTGAGCCACATGCTCAATACTCCGGCGCTTGAACCTATAAACACTTCGTTATCGAACGGCTCATCGATCTTCACACCGCTCAGCTTTCCTGATATTTCCAGCGCCGCTAGATGCGAACGGAACAGGCTGACCATCGAGACCCAAAGTTCGTGGCGGATCAGCGTGTTTCGCTCGGATTGAGGCTCTTGCAACTCAATACCTCAGGGGCTAAAGCCCGTCCTTCTATTCATCTCTGTGGCACTGCTAAAGCCGTGCCCTTAAGCAAAACGCTATCTATCGATCTCTCCCAACACAATATCAATGCTCCCGATCACCGCAACCACATCCGCCAGCAGCCGTCCCTTGCACATCGTCTCCAAAGCTTGCAGCGTAGCGAAGCTTGGATTCCGCATGTGGACGCGGTAGGGCTTGGCGGTGCCGTCGGAGACGACGTAGTATCCCATCTCGCCGCGCGGGCTCTCGACGGCCTGATAGACCTCGCCCGCCGGCACAGCGAATCCCTCCGTCACAATCTTGAAGTGATGGATGAGCGCCTCCATCTCGGTCTTCATCTTCTCGCGGTTGGGCAGCACGATCTTTGGCGCGTCGGCAACGATCGGCCCGGGCTTTCCGTCCGCTCCGCGAGGCAGGCCCGCCAGCATCGCCATCGCCTGATGGCAGATCTTCACCGACTCGCGCATCTCCAACATGCGCACGGTGTATCGCGCCCAAACATCGCCGCCGGTGGAGACGGGCACGTCGAACTGAAACTTTTCGTAGCCGGAGTAGGGCATATCTCGCCGCAGGTCCCAATCCACGCCGCTGGCGCGCAGCGGAGGCCCCGTCACGCCCAGTGCAATCGCGTCCGCGGCGGAGAGATAGCCGACGCCCTTTAGGCGTCCCATCCAAATCGGGTTGCCTGTTAACAGGCCTTCGTACTCGTCGATGTGCGCGGGCATCGCGTCGAGGAACTCCTGCACCGTCTCGAAGAAGCCCATCGGCGGCTCCAGCGCCAGTCCGCCGATGCGGAAGTAGCTGGTCATCATGCGCTGTCCGCTGACCGCCTCGAAGATGCGCAGGATGGCTTCGCGTTCGCGCCAGCAGTACAAAAACATGGTCAGCGCGCCGATGTCCATGGCGTGCGTGCCCAGCCACACCAGGTGCGACTGGATGCGCGTAATCTCGTTCAGCAGCACGCGCAGCAACTGCGCGCGTTCGGGAATCTCCAGCCCCAGCAGCTTCTCCACCGCCAGGCAGTAGGCCAGATTGTTGGTCATCGGCGACAGGTAGTCGATGCGGTCGGTCAGCGGCACCACCTGCTGGTAGAACTTGGCCTCGCAGGTCTTCTCGATGCCAGTGTGCAGGTAGCCGATGTCGGGCGCCAGCGCGATGACGATCTCGCCGTCCAGTTCCAGCACCACGCGCAGCACGCCGTGCGTCGATGGGTGCTGCGGTCCCATGTTGAGCACCATAGAGTGCTCTCCCGTGCCCGCGTTGCCGTGGCGCTTCGCGTCCTCGATGACGTCTTCGACGCCGGGAGTAATCCTGTCTGGAGCTGCAAGCGGTGCCATAGCGTCTTTGCCTTTAACTTGAATCTTGTACCTTGCGCCTCGTACCTGCTTTACCGGTAGCCTTCGACGGGGTAGTCCTTGCGCAGCGGATGGCCCTGCCAGTTTTCTGGCATCATGATGCGAGTGAGTCGTGGATGGCCGGGGAAGTCGATGCCGAAGAGGTCGAAGACCTCGCGTTCGTAGAAATTTGCCGAGGGCCACGCCGAGGTGATCGACGGAACGCTCGCGTCGCGGGAGTCGAGCAGGACCCTCAGCCGCACCCGTTCCTTCAGCCCGTGCGAAACGATGTGGTACGAGAGCTGAAATCGCGGCTCCTGAGGGAACCAGTCCACAGCCGTCACATCCTCGAAGAAGTTGTAACCAGCCGCCTTCACAGCCTCACACGCTGCAACGATGTTCTCTCTCGCAACGGTGATGGTCAGCTCATTGCGGTCGAACTTCGCGTCCGTGGCCAGCTCCGCCAGCGCCACAACGGCCGGGTTCTCCGCCATCGTCTCGAAGACGGCGGCCTTGCCCAGGAGCGCGCTTGCCGGATCATACATTTACAGGTCTCCCTTGTCGTACGACCAGTTCAGAATCCCCTTCTTCCACACATAAAAGAGGCCGACAGCGACAAAGCCGAGGTAGACCAGCATCTCCCAGAAGCCGAACATCGCCGAGCCGGTGATGGCCGGCAGCCGGCGGAAGATCACCGCCCACGGGAGCAGGAACACCGCCTCCACATCGAACAGGATGAAGAGCATCGCAACCATGTAGAAGCGAACGGAGAAGCGGCCTCGCGCGTCGCCCACCGGGTCCATGCCGCACTCATAGGGGTCCAGCTTGACGCGGTAGTTTCTGTGCCTGCCGACGAAGAAGGACGCCACCACCATGCCGCCGGCGATGCCCAGCGCGCCCGCGATATGCAGCGCCAGAGGAAGGTAGTTCCAGATGTATGGGGTTGTCTGCATCGCCAGCTTTGACTCTAGATTCGGGCCGGTCAAGTGTCAAGCAAACAGGGGCTGGAAGGGCCGTTTTTCGCTGCGATTCGGCGCAGCCGCTATTGCAGCAGCCCCATGTACCAGGCCAGGATCTGCGGCCCAAAGAGCGCACTCAACAGCCCGCCGGCGGCGAGGAAGCTGCCCAGCGGTAGCTTGCTTGCTCCACTGGCCCGCCGGCGCGCGACCAAGGCGAGCCCATAGACGCTGGCCAGGATCACTCCGGCGAAGAGCGCGAGCAACGTCTCGCCGAAGCCGAGAAACGCGGCGATCATGGCCAGCAGCTTCACATCGCCCAATCCCATGCCGTCGCGTTTGCGTAGCGCCTTGTAGCTCCAGCGAACCACCAGAAGAATCAGCGCCGCGCCCGCGATCGCCGCGATGCGGCCCAGGATCAGTGCTTCGGGCCCGGTCAGGAAGACGTTGCCCTGCGACGCAAAGCTCCCCGGACTCGACATCCGAAGCTGGTGCGTCGTGTTCAGCACGATGTCACCCTCGCCCGGCGCAAGAAAGAAAGCCTGCACGCAGACCAGCAGTAAGCCGATGCCAATCCCGCTCAGCGTAAACGCATCCGGCAGCCGCTGCGTCTGCCAGTCCATCACCATCAGCCCAATCAGCAGGAAGCCGAGAATGGCGAAGCCCGCGACGTCAACGTACTCGCCCGTGGTGGGTCCACTCAAACGTGATACTTTCGCAAGTTCGAGGCTGAAGAGATCATTTGCGCAGATCGCAAACCACACCCCCACCGCCAATTCCACCGCCGGATAGCGCCACGAAATCCTCGCCTTGCAGTCCCTGCATCGCCCCCGCAGCATCATCCAGCTCAACACCGGCACATTGTCATACCAGCGGATAGCGTGCCCACACGCCATGCAGTGCGAGCGTGGCTTCACTATGGACTGATGCGCCGGCAGCCGTGAGATGCACACGTTCAGGAAGCTGCCGAACAGCAGTCCGAGAACTAATCCGAGCAGCTCGAAGACGTATGACGGTGTCACGTTTGCAGTATACGTTCCACTCACCCACTTACCTTCAACTAACAACCAGCAACTAACAACCGTTTTCAGAAGTCCACATGCATCCGCACCGACTCCACCAGCACCGGTCCGCGGTCCTGGTTGTACCCCGGATGGTCGATGTACTGCGCGTCGAGCGCGTAGGAGAGGCCGCGCCAGGTGTGCAGCGTGTAGTAGCCCTCCACTATGTCTTCGCGCGCGTAGTTCAGGTTCCCGTCGCCCAGCAGGAATCCCAGCCCACCCAGTCGTAGATACTCCTGATGATCGCTCTTGATCGCATTCGAGACGAACGCCGCTCCAACCTTGTCGCTGGCGCGTCCCCATTGCCTGCCCGCATAGTCGCCGCCGACCTCGACCGTCTGATCGACCTCGGTGTAGACGAAGGATTCGTGCTGTCCCTCATTCCACCCGAAGCGACCGAAGACGCGCAGGTTCTCCGTCAGCTCCTGCTCGGCGTTCAGTCCGAAGCCGTACTTCACAGCGCCGAACGTCTCATGCTTGGTAATCTCCGGCGTCTTATCCACTCCCGCCAGATACGCCTTCACCGCGTCGCGATACAGCCCCATATGCCCATGATTGGCGTAACTCAACGCACGAACCACCCCTTTGCGTTCGGGCGGGAGCAGACCGCCCAGCAGCCCATGCCGCCACTCGACCTCCATGTTCTGTCCGCTGGCGCGCTTCAGGCTCCAATCGAAGTCGATGCCATTGGCCACCGTCGGCATGGTGGCAAGGCCGTAGCGTGCGGACCAGTTCTTGTCGTCGTACTCCGCAATCGCGGCGTAGGTGTAGCCGCGCGTGTCGGCGGCGTAGTCCCACGCGCCGTTGTTGTCTGTCGTCCAGTTCATGAACTGCAGGTGGCTGTCTGTTCCCACGCTGTTCAGGTCGAAAAAATCCGGCAGCCCCATTTTGCCCACGCGAAGCTCCAGCCGCCGCTCCGGCACCTCGGTCGCCAACGAGAACGGCCCGCGCCCTGATGCCACCGTTTTGCTGGTGAACCCGATCGTCTGGTGCAATTGCACACGCGCCATGTAGGGGATTGGCCCGAGGTTCGGATTCCGCACCACGTCCAGGTTGGTGAATCCCGCCAGTCCCAGCGCCTCGCTGATCCCGCGCCCGCCCGCCGACTCTTCGTCGTAGATCGCCTCCAGGTGCCGCTCCGGATTGCGCACCAGCTCCGCGCCCATATACAGCGTGCCGATCAGCGACGTCTTGTACTCCCCGCGCCCCAGCAGGCTGTTCGTCCCCTCATACGGCGTGTGGAACGGCCCATGTGCCTGGAAGATGATGTTTGCCTGCCCGGCGACGAAATACCGCGTGCCGTCAGGGTGGCGAAAGAACACCGGAGCCGCCTGCTCCGCCGCGACGGGCGGAATGGTGTGCGCGGGCACCGGTCGCGTTGCATCCGCCAATATCGGATTCATCGCCTGCGCCGCTGCATCGCCTGCCGCGCCACCAAAGAGCGAAGCCGTCATCAGCACCGGCATCAGGATCGCCTCCAGCCGTCTAACCGCTGCGAAGAGATAAATCATCCGGCTCCGATTCTGTATGTGTTGTGTGAATGTAGTGCAAACGCTCATGCAAAGGATCGCCTTGGTTTGAAGTTCTTTGCGACGGCCTGCCTTGAGCCACGCTATTGTCTTGTTTCATATAGTATACCCCCTTAGGGTATAATCTACTATAGAAGCAACGAAGGAAATTGAGATGTCCCAAACAGATCGCGACCACGCCAAGATTCGCAACCGCGTAAAACGCATCCACGGCCAGATCGAGTCGGTGGAACGTACGCTCGCCACAAACGACCACGACTGCGCGCAGGTCCTCATGCAGCTCGCCGCCGTGCGCGGAGGCATCAACAGCCTGATGGCCGAGGTGCTGGAAGACCACATCCGCGTGCACCTGATCGTGGACGGCCACGCTCCGCTGACGCCCGACCTCGGCGAGGAGTTGATCGATCTTGTCCGCGCCTATCTGAAGTAGCGCTCGACGGACGCGTGAATCCTCGCAACCGCCTCTTGCCGAACCTCAAGAGTCTACGATTCACGGAAAGGGCAATCGGTTTTTCTTGCTCTTGAGTGATCGTTCGGAGAATGGGATCAAAGGCTTTCTGCGATGCGGAGGTTTCTGAGTACCCTTTCGTACCCTATGCGACGCTGAATTGTCCGTCTGTGCCACTTACCCAGCCGATAGAAACGGTATGTGGCACCGTAGTTCGTGGAATTGTTCTCGCAATCCGCACTTCCTTTTCCACCTGACACGAAATACGCATCTCGGGTACCGAGGTGCCTTATGATCCTTCATTCGGCACTTATCGTGTTTCTAGCTGGACTTGTTATCTTCTCGAGTTGCAAAGCCAGCGTCTACGGCAAGTTGATCGGCAAAGAAATCTTCCGGGCTGGATTACCGGCGTTTCTGCTGCAAGAAGTGCAGGACATCTATTCTTCGCTGCCGTGTCTCGGCAGATTCAGATCTGACTCACAACATGGAAGATCGACCGCCTGGGTCCTGCACCTGTCATGGGTAGGCGCGATCCTGTTCGGCTGCCTGGCACACGATGCACGTGCCGCAATTCCCTCGCTGATTACGATCAGTGTCGGCCAGCAGTCTCCACCGCTGAGCGTCACGGTCACGATGTCCGCGAGCGGTGTCGCGATTGCGCCCCAGGCGTTGTTGCAGGGCTATGCCGGCATGGATTTCTCGGTCGTCAGCGGAGGGACCTGTGCCGCGACTGTCTCCTACGTCTCCGGACAGCAATGCACCGTCAACGTCGTCTTTGCGCCGAAGTTTCCAGGCCTGCGCAGCGGGGCTGTAGTGTTGCTGGCAACCGACGGCAGCTTGCTCGGCAGCGCGCTCGTGGACGGGAATGCGATTGGATCGCTGTCTGTATTAAGTCCGGGCGTCATCAACACCGTTGCCGGCGATGGCGAACTGAACTTCCGCGCCGACAATGTTCCTGCCACCCAGGCATCAATCTTTCTTCCGTATGGAGTCATCGTCGATCCGGCGGGCAATATTTATCTCTCCGATACGAACAACAACCGCATCCGCCGCGTCGATGCGCAGAGCAGTCTCATCACCACCATTGCGGGCACTGGCGTATCGGGCTACTCCGGCGACGGAGGTCCGGCCACAGGGGCCAGCATCAACCAGCCCGGCGGTTTGATTATGGACGGTGCGGGCAACATCTACTTTGCCGATAGCGGCAATGACATCATTCGCCGCATCGACGCGGTAAGCGGCATCATCACGACCATTGCCGGGGTGCCCATGGCGCAGGGCTACTCTGGGGACGGGTCCGCGGCGACCTTGGCGAACCTCTCCTCGCCCAGAGGCATCGCGTTCGACTCAGCCGGTGACCTCTTTATTGCGGATACGAGCAACAACGTCATCCGTGAGGTGAACGCGACGACGGGAACGATCCAAACGGTGGTTGGAACTGGAGCCGCGGGATACAACGGCGATACGATCTCGGCCACGTCGGCACAGTTAAACTCTCCGTGGACCGTCAGCGTCGGCATAGACAACTCGCTGTACATTGCCGATCTCTCCAATAGCCGCGTGCGCAAGGTAAGTGGAGGCGTGATCTCCACGGTGGCTGGAACTGGAAGCCGGAGCTTTGGGGGCGATGGCGGCGCGGCTACGGCCGCGAACCTGAACGATCCTACCAGCGTCATTCTGAATCCGGCGGGCGATCTATATATTGCCGACTCGGGCAACAACCGCGTGCGCAAGGTCTACGCAAGCACCGGTATCATCGAGACCGTAACCGGCAACGATAGCGAACAATTTGCCGGCGATGGCGGGCCTGCCAACCAGGCCAGCCTCTATGCCCCGTACGCGCTCTTCTTCGACCAGAGCGGCAACCTCTTTCTGGCGGACACGCTGCACAACCGCATCCGGAGCATTCTTGCCACTCCGGTTGCCCTCGCGTATCCGGTGATGCGGGTGGGCAAAACCTCCGCGCCGCAGACCACCGGCCTGGAGAACGATGGGAACTTTAACCTTAATCTGTCCGCGCCAGTCTTCCTCAACGCGGCGCTTGATTCCACGACGACCACATGCAGCTTCACCACGCCGATGGCCCCCTCCACCGCCTGCAACCTTGGCGTGGAGTTTGCGCCAACGGTAGTCGGCACCCTTGTGCTCGGCTCCGTGACCTTGAACTCCGACGCAGGAAACACCCCGACGGCGGTCAATCTTTCGGGCCAGGTGCTCAGCGTCGAGCCGACGACCGTCAGCCTGGTCTCAAGCGTCAATCCAAGCCTGGTAAGTCAGTTGGTGGTCTTTACCGCGACAGTGGCCAGCGACGATCCCTCGCGCAGCGGGCCGGTCAATTTCCTGGACGGAACGACGCTCATTTGTAGCAACATATATCTTATTTCGGGCAGCGCCGCGTGCTCCACGTCGACACTCACGCTCGGCTCGCACAGCATGACGGCCAGCTATGCGGGCGACAGTAATAACGCGGCGGGCGTTTCTCCGGCGCTGGTCCAGATCGTCAAGCAACAGCCAAATCTAACTCTCGCGGTTACACCCAACCCGGCGAACGTAACCCAGAGTGTCATGCTGACGCTCACGGCGACAGCGGCAACTGGGACTCCGTCGGGCAGCGTGGTCTTTTACGACGGCGCAACCGCACTCAGCGGCAACGTGAGCCTGAGCGGGAGCGGCGTCTCGACCTATTCGACAACCCAGTTGGCCCCGGGACAGCATAGCCTCTCCGCACAGTACGCAGGAGATACGAGCAACGCCTCCGGCCAATCGAATGTTGTGACTGAAGTTGTGAATCAGATATCGACTGTGACGACGATTGCCTCCAGCAACCCCACCGTCAACGTGGGCATGCCGGTCACATTTACGGCGACCGTAAGCAACACCATCGGTCCAGTTCCCACCGGATCAGTGCAGTTCACGGATGGACCCACAATTTTGGGCAGTGGCGCGGTAGACAGCAACGGCCACGCATCGCTGACACTGGCGACGCTGGCCCCCGGCACGCATACCATCGTGGCCACCTACAGCGGCGACACCAATAACTCGGGCAGCGCATCCATCGGGCTGGTCGAGACCGTTCAGCAGATTCCGACCACGACGGTCCTCACATCCGACCTGAATCCAGCCAGCGCGGGCGCGACCATCCACCTTACCGCGTCGGTCGCCATCGGTGCGGGAGCATCGCCAGACGGTGCGATCGCGGGGTTGGTCACCTTCAGCGAAGGAGCTGTGATTCTGGGAACGGCACAGGTCAACTCCTCCGGAATTGCCAGCATTGCCGTCAGCACGCTCACGGTCGGCCCGCACAACATCTCCGCCAGCTATCCGGGCAATACAAACTATGCCGGCAGTACCTCCAACATCCTGGTCCAGGCGATATCATCCACCGCAACCACAACGGTGCTGACGGCGGGCGGCACGACCTCTTTCTCGGGCAAGCCGGTGACGCTCACGGTCACAGTCATCAGCCCCACCGGAACTCCGACGGGCAATGTCATCTTTCGCGACGGCGCCACAAACATCGGCCAGGGAACGCTCAACGCGCAGGGCGTTGCCACGCTTTCCGTCTCTTCGCTTGTGGTCGGGCTGCACACGCTCACGGCTGTCTATCAGGGCGACAGCAGCTATCTCACCAGCACCTCCGCGTCGCTGGTGGAGACAATCTCTCTGGCAACCACCGGTCTGACTCTGGCGAGTCCCGCAAGTCCGGTGGATGTCGGAACAACGGTGACGTTCACATCCGTCCTGACCGGCAATGGCATTGCCCCGACGGGCGCACTTACCTTGCGTGACGGCAGTGCAGTAATTGCCACGCAGAACGTCACCAACACCGGAACATTTACCTTTAGCATCTCGACCCTGGTAATCGGCACTCATACTCTGACTGCGCAGTACGCAGGAGATACGAACAACTCGCCAGCCACTTCCAATGCCATCACGATTGCCGTGCAGCAGGCCGCAAGCAGTACGTCGCTGACGGCCAGCGCCAATCCATCGACCCTGGGCCAGAACCTCACGCTCACGGCGGTCGTCACCAGTTCGGGCGTGAACATCATGGGCTCGATCAGCTTCCATGATGGCGCTACGGCAATCGGTTCGGCGGCGCTCAATGCGAATGGCACGGCGACGTTGACAACCGGCTCCCTTTCCTTCGGCCCGCACACGCTGACCGCGGTCTACTCCGGGGACACCAACCACACGACTTCCATCTCTGCCGCTCTCAGCGAGCAGATCGTGCAGGCGGCCGGCGTGGTTTTGACATCGAGCCTCAACCCGTCGATCTCGGGCACGAATGTTGTCTTCACCGCAACGCTGTCGGGCGTCGGCTCGCTCATCCCTACCGGCTCCGTAACCTTCAGTGACGGAGCGAACGCACTGGCTACAGTACAGTTGGGCGCAACCGGCGCGGGTAGCCTGCAAACCGCTGCCCTGACGGTTGGTTCCCACGCCATCACGGTTAGCTACAGCGGCGACAGCAACTATGCGGTTGTTAGCTCTTCCTTGATCCAGACGGTGCAAAGCGCGAACACGCAGGTGACTCTGACGGCAAGCGCGAACCCGGCAACCTACGCAACGCCAGTCGTCCTGACGGCCACGGTCACCAGCAACGGCGGTCTGGCTACGGGCACGGTCAACTTCACCGATGGAGGCATAGCGATTGGCAGCGCAGCCCTCAACACCGGCGGAGTCGCTACCCTTAGCATATCGTCGCTGGCTCCGGGCACGCATTCCATCGTCGCCAACTATGCGGGCGACGGACGTGCCAGCGCCTCGACTTCGGTTCCGCTTGCGCTCAATGTGCGTCAGACAACCTCGGTCGCGCTGGCAACCAGCGCCAGTCCGGCACAGACGCTCAGCGCAGTCCTGCTGAGCGCTGCTGTGACCAATAGCGGAGTCACGCCGGTGACAGGCACTGTGACTTTCGCCGAAGGCACAACGCTTCTCGGCACGGCTGCGGTGGGTGCCACGGGCCATGCCACCCTGACCGTTGCGTCGCTGGCAGCCGGGAACCACACCATTGTCGCCAGTTATGGAGGCGACAACAATGACTTCTCCAGCGTCTCCCCAGAACTGACGCAGGGGGTTCTACTGCGCGCCACAACAACCGCGCTTGCAATCTCTGAGATCGATCCAGCCAATCCGCAGCAGGTAACTCTTATCGGAATCGTGGGCTGGACGGGACCAGTTCCGCCCACAGGGACCATCACCTTTACTAACGGCAGCGCGGTGATCGGCAGCAGTCCGATTGACACCAGCGGCGCTGCGACCATCAACATCACCCTCGATGCCAACATCACGGAGAATGTTGTCGCTACCTACAACGGCGATATGTCCTACGCCTCCTCGGCTTCGCTGGCTACCTCGGTCACCGGAGGCCCGGCGACGCAGTTCACCCTGGCCCTCAATCCTTCGAGCGTATCCATTCAAAGCAAGCAGCACATAGTTATCCAGGTGTCGGCCGCATCCATCAACGGATTCACCGATACGCTGCTCTTCGGCTGTCTCGGCCTGCCCTTCGCCGCTACCTGCACCTTCAGCAGCGTGCAGACCAGTCTCGCCAGTGAAGGCGCATCCACCGTGCAACTCACCATCGACACGGGTGATCCTCTGGGCGCAGGAGCGCTGGTGGGCCTCAACCGGTCGCGGAACTCCAACCTTCTGCTTTGCTTCCTGCCAGGATGCGTCTTCGCCGGATTCGCTCTCTTCCGCCGCCGCCGGGCTTCGTTGCAAGGCCTGCTTCTTCTGATCGTCGCGATCGCTGTCACGCTGTCGGCGAGCGGCTGCGCTGGCCTGCAGATTAATGGCACGCCCGCCGGCTCCTACACCTTCAAAGTGACGGCTTCGGGGCAGAACACCGGAGCGACTGAAAGCCAGGTCATGAACCTGACGGTCACTCAATAAGAGGCTTCCCATGCAGTCCTTTTTCCGCTTCTCGCAAACTGCCGCCGCACTCCTTCTGCTCGCTATGTGCGGCAGGGTAGTGCACGCGCAGGCCCGGGCTACTGCCTCCGGGCCCGGAAGCTATGTTGCGATCGGCGGCGCGGCTTCGGTTTTTCCGTCCGACTATGACGGACGCAATATCGTCGGCGGAATGGTCTTCATGGACGTCCAGCCGACCTTTCGTTACGGCTTCGAAGAGGAGACGCGGTTTCTGCGCTACCGCACGGATGAAAATGTCAGTCAGACCAACTATCTTGTGGGGGTACACGTCGGCATTCGACCCCAGCGGCTGCGGCCATACGCCAAGTTTCTGGTGGGAGCCACAAAAATCCAGGCGCCATTTGGATATGCCCAGGGGACCTTCTTTACCTTCGTGCCCGGCGGCGGCGTGGACTACATGCTCAGCAATCGCTGGACGGTAAGGGTTGTCGACCTCGAATACCAGATTGTTCCGCAGTTCATGGGAAGCGAGGTTCGGAATTTCGGAATCAGCATGGGCCTGAGCTTTCGCATCAACGATGTTATCCGGTTGCCGCAACGAGCAACATTGCGTCGCTGATCGCAACCGGTTACCACGCAGACAGTACCATGTGGGAGACTTCCTCCACTCGATGCCATGCAGATACTCGGGGTTATTCTGATGCCCCTGGAATTTGCGAAAATGGGCAGATTATGGATATTCTTACCAGACACGGGAAAGGAGGATGGTCCAGCCTATGAAAATTGACAGCAACAGTTGCAAAACGCTACGTGAGGTGACTGAGGCTTAGAGCGTCCTGCTCTTGGCTGTAACTGTAGTTCGGCGATACTGCAATCCTGCGCCGAGGGCCGTCCGGGCAAGGACGCCTCAGGTCAATCTCAACAGATCACCGCCGCAAAGCCCGCGCCCTTGGTGCGGGTTTTGTGTTTCTGCCGCGAGCTTTGTGTTTCTGCCGCGGGCTTCCGTCCAACTTTACTGTCTCAACCAACAACCAGCAACCAGCAACCAACAACCTGTAAAATGTCTCCATGGAACCTCTCGTCATTGCAGGTCGCGCGTTCAAGTCTCGTCTTATTGTTGGAACAGGGAAGTACAAGGATGGCCCGCAGACCAAGGCCGCCATCGAAGCCTCGGGCGCGGAGATGGTCACCGTCGCCGTGCGCCGCGTCAACCTCGACCGCACCAGCGAGTCGCTGCTCGACTTCATCGATCCCAAGCGCTTTTTCCTGCTGCCCAACACCGCCGGCTGCTTCACCGCCGACGAGGCCATCCGCGCCGCGCGTCTCGGCCGCGAGGTCGGCCTCTCCGACTGGGTCAAGATCGAGGTCATCGGCGACAAGGCCACGCTCTACCCAGACATTCAGGCCACGCTGGAGGCCACGCGCGTTCTCGTCAAGGAGGGCTTCACCGTCCTGCCCTACACCTCCGACGACATCGTCTACGCCCGCCGCCTCATCGACGCGGGCGCCGCCGCCGTCATGCCTCTCGGCGCGCCCATCGGCAGCGGCCTCGGCCTGCAGAACACCGCCAACCTGCGCATCCTCCGCGAGCTCATCACCGAGGTCCCGCTCATCGTGGACGCGGGCGTAGGC
>Ga0302201_10000656_pt1 | contig 31244 bp, 26 predicted proteins | sample II_Bog_N3_2_FD_194586 | JGI IMG/M metagenome (GOLD analysis project Ga0302201, IMG submission 194586) | Peat permafrost microbial communities from Stordalen Mire near Abisko, Sweden - II_Bog_N3_2 | ecosystem: Environmental > Terrestrial > Soil > Wetlands > Peat | place: Sweden: Abisko... | reverse complement strand
AGCGCGGCTACTGGCCCCGTGGTGGCGTAGACAAGAACATGCGGCAGCGGAAGCGCGCTCGAAGTGGTGCGCGGATCGTAGACCGTCCCGCTTACCGTCGTGTTCTGCGCGCAAGCAAGCACGCCCGCGGCAAGCAGCATGGCGAGGGCCAAGGCCGCGCGTCCGCGACGACAGGCTACGTGAAGACGAACCAATGCCAAACAACGTCTGCGAAAAACAGCAATCATGGACGGCCCCTGTCTGCGCGCGTCTGCTTCCCGCAAGCGACTGGACACGGCAGGAACCCGTCAAACATCATACCGCTGATCGCATTACCTATCGATTAACGTGACCGGAATCACTCGTAGTGATAGCGCGCCTGGAGAAAGTCGATTCGCTCAGCGGTCACGAGATAAACCATGCGGTGCTCGCGAGTGATCCTTCGGCTCCAGCAACCGGCATAATCATGTCGTAACGGCTCAGGCTTGCCGATACCTGCAAACGGATCGGCGAGAACAGACTCGACCAGTTCGAGCGTTTTCAGTGCTGCATGTCGGTCGTTTTTGACAAACCAGGCGAGATCCGCGCGGAATTCAGGCTGGAAAACGGCTACGCGTCCTGACGGCTGGCCTGATCGTGCCCCATGTTGAGCCATCTCGCTCCTTACCATGATGTCTTGACGCTCAATCTATTTCTTCAAAGCCCCACAGACTTTCGTAAATCATCAATGGATTCAGCCTTGCCTTCGCCTCGCTTTGCACGATTCAAAGCCCTCCGGAGCCGCTCCGCGTTCTTTGGCGAACGCAATAGATACGCCGTCTCTTCCAGGCCCGCCAACTCATCGGCGGCGATAATCGCCACATCGCGCGCGCCGCGCCGCTTCACCACCACAACTTCGCGGTCGTCGACCACGCGGTCCAGATACGATGCCAGGTTTTCGCGCAATGCTGTGTAGGTGGTCTCGATTGGCATGAAATGATCCTCTCCTTTAACGTACAGCATTCCTGTACCGGCATCAGAGCCGCCGATCCCTTCGCCTACGGCAGCTTCGCCGCCGCCTCCGGATTCCAATGGTCCTTCCCCGCCAGAAACACCCTCGGCCGGTACCGCGCCGCCTCGCGCGCCGTCAGTTGATGCGACCACGCAACCCGCGCCGCTACATTTGCACCCGGCCCTTTCGACTCGAACTCCGCGTAGTACGCTTGCGGCGTCTCGTTCGTTCTTCCCCACGCGCTCCAGCCCCCGGGAATCACATCGGCGGGCAGTTCCGTATCGATATAAACCACGCGCGAAAACGGCCGCCACGGCCGGCCCAAACCGACAGTATCGCGCGGCGCACCTGCCGGGATGCCGCTCGTGACCTTACTGTCGATAATGACGTAGCCCGTCGTCTGCTCCGGCGATGTGCGCGATTGCGCCGTCAAATAGCCGGGCCCGTTCGCGTGCAGCTCCGTGTGGTCGAACACCGCCGTGGCGTTGCCGAAGATGAAGTCCACCCCGCCCTCAATGTAGGAGTCCACATAATACTGGCGTCCGTAATCGGCAAAGAGCGTGTCCTGGTGGCCCAGAAATCTGCAATTCTTAAACACCGCCCGGTCCGCCCTCACTGCCGCGGCCACCGCCTGACCGGTATTTCCGGCTGTGTTCTCAAAGGTCAGATTGTCGGCCTCGAATCCGTCGCCGTTGATCTCCACGGTCTCCGTGAAAAATGTCCCGCCGGCCTGTTTCGCGTTCAGGCTGTTGGTAATCACCACGTCCGCCGGCGACTTCCCCATGCCCACCAGCGTGATATTGGTGTGGTTCTGGGTCACGATCACCCGCTCGTGGTAAACCCCGGGCGCGATCTCGATATACACGCGGCCAGGCTTGCCATCCGGCCCCTTACCGGCAAAGGGATGGTGATCCATCGCCATCTGAATCGTGGGAAACGCACTCGTACCTTCCGCCCCAGTCTCTACATCCGGCGAAACGCGCACGTGCACGTCCTGCGCGTGGCCAGCGCCGCGCGCTTGCAGAAAGCAACATGCCGCCACAACCGCAACGGCCATCGACAATCGACTGCTCATGCTCCTATTCTCTCCCTTTCGAACAGTTGACTCTAAGCCTGTGTTAGCCTGATCAGCATCGCAGCCACGGGTCGCGTTTTGACCCTCAATTTGCCCCGGCCGGCTTTCGCCCGCGGAAGCGCTCGGTTCACGCTGCTTTTTGAGAGGTACATGATGCACTGTCTCCGCAATACTCCCATCATTCTCGTTCTAGCGGCCTCAACGGCGCTCGCGCAAAATCCTGCCCCTCCCGCCGCCGCGCAAACGCCCATCTCGCAGGACGTCACTGCAAAACCTGCTCCGCTTCCCGTGACCAGGAGCTTCGACGTCTCCGCCATGGATACCAGTGTCGATCCCTGCGTGGACTTCTACCAATACTCCTGCGGCAACTGGATGAAGAACAACCCGATTCCCGCTGACCAGGCACGCTGGTCGCGTTCCTTCTCCCAGGTCCTGTTGCGCAACCAATATCTGCTCTGGAAAGACCTGGAATCGGCAGCCAACGCCCCGAAGACTCCTCTCGAAAAGCAGTACGGCGACTTCTACGCCTCCTGCATGGACACGGCCACCATTGAAAAGCTCGGCCTCGCGCCCATCCAGGGATCGTGGAAGCAGATCGCCGCACTACAAAGCATCCACGGAATTCCCGCCCTGCTCAGTTGGCTTGAGAACCACGGCATGCCCGACGGCTTCTTTGAATTTGGCGTCTCCCAGGACCAGAAAGACTCCTCCAAGCAGATCGCCGAAGCCGATCAGGGCGGCCTGTCCCTGCCCGACCGCGATTACTATATCGTCGACAATCCTCACTTTGCCGAGATCCGTGCCGCTTACGTGGAGCATATGAAGAAGATGTTCATCCTCGCCGGCGACTCGCCCCAGCAGGCTGCCCAGGAAGCCGCGTGGGTATTGGAAATCGAGACCGCCGCGGCAAAGGCCTCCATGGCCCGTGTGGACCGCCGCAATCCCGAGAAGGTCTATCACATCTATACCGTGGACGACTTCCAGAAACTGACGCCGCAATTCGAATGGAAGGCGTACTTCAGCACCATCGGCATCGGCCATTTCGACTCTCTCAATGTGGTCGCGCCCGATTTCTTCAAGGGACTCAACACGCTCCTCGCCGGCGAGCCGCTGGCGGCCTGGAAGAGTTATTTGCGCTGGCACGTGCTGCACGGTGAGGCCTCGCACCTTTCCAGCGCCTTCTTCAACGAGGATTTCTTGTTCTTCTCGCAGACCCTGGGCGGGCAAAAGGTGCCGCAGCCCCGCTGGAGACAATGCACCCGCGCCACCGACGTGGCGCTGGGCGAGGCCGTGGGCCAGGACTGGGTGAAGCAGAACTTTCCGCTCGCAGCCAAGGCCAGCATGGACAAGCTGGTGGCCGCCCTCGAAAAAGCCCTGGCGGACGACATGCGCGAATTGCCCTGGATGAGCGATGAGACCAAAAAGGCCGCCGCAGAAAAACTCGCCATGATCCGCAACAAGATCGGCTATCCGGAAAAGTGGCGCGACTACTCCATTGTGAAGGTACACCGCGTCACGTTTGTGGCCAACGAAGAGCAGGCGGCCATCTACGAGCGCAATTACAACTTTGCCAAGCTGGGCAAGCCCGTCGACGAGAAAGAGTGGGGCATGACTCCGCCCACAGTGAACGCCTATTACAACGCCTCGTTCAACGACATCAACTTCCCGGCCGGCATCCTTCAGCCGCCGTTCTTCGACTTCAGCATCGATCCCGCAGTAAATTTCGGCGGCATTGGCGTGGTCATTGGACATGAGATGACGCATGGCTTTGACGACCAGGGCTCGCAGTTCGATGGCAAGGGCAACCAGCGCGAGTGGTGGACGCCCGCCGATCGCAAGGCATTTACCGAGCGCACCGATTGCGAAGCTGCCGAGTACAGCGGATTTCAGGCCGCGCCGGCGCACGGCGACACGCCCGCCGCGTACGTGAACGGGCGTCTCACTCTGGGCGAGAACACGGCTGACAATGGCGGGTTGCGCATCGCGTATCAGGCGCTGCTCGACGCCCTGGCCGAGGAGCACAAGAGCATCGACGACAAGATCGACGGCTTCACCGAGGCGCAGCGCTACTTCATCGGTTTCGCCCAGGTCTGGTGCGAGAACCGCACTGAAGCCATCTCCCGCCAGGCCGCGCTCACCGACCCGCATTCGCCAGGCCGCTGGCGCGTCAACGGCGCCGTCCAAAACTTCGACGCCTTCGGCAAAGCCTTCAACTGCAAGAGGGGCCAGCCGATGTACCCCGAGAACTCCTGCCGAGTCTGGTAGAGCCTCCAGCCCCGGGTCGTCAGCAAGCAAACTCGCCACAAAATTGGGCGCCCCACATCTCGATTTTGAGATGTGGGATCGCACGGAACCCAATTCTCCACGGTCAACCGGGCAAGAAATGGGGCCATCTGGGTCCCGCGTTTGAGATCCGGGACTCACGGCCCCAGATTCGCACCCGCCGGTACGCCGCGGCTCCTCAAAGATCCCCCCCGCACCGCCCCGGCAAAATTTCCAGAAGACCATCGCTGCCCATTTCCGCACTCAGAACGTCTATACTGCGATTACATCCAGAGAGTGGGTTTGCCGGGTAACGAAGCAGGCCGAGGGGCCAAGGTCAGGGCGGCGAAGTGTTGGAAATCGCGGCTTTCGCCCGGTCCCAGCCAGAAACTAGGCACAACCTGCCCTCGCCTTTTACAATTCATCAGGGATTCCATCCCAACCCAGCACTGCTCGGGAACGACCAAACTTGGCGGCGCACGCCTAACCAGGATGAAGGAATAGCATGAGGTTTACGAAATTCGGCAAGGCGCTTTTGATGGGCGTCCTCTCTGCAGGCATCATCTTTGGCATAACGTCTTGCGTTGAGAGTTATACGGTTGGCTTCTTGTATGTAACGGGAACCGTCACCGCCTCGTCTGGGAACAGCGGCATCATCACCGGCTATCGCATCGACCACAACGTCGGTACCCTGGCCCCCATTGACGGCCTGCCAGTCTCTACGGGCGGCGCCAACCCGGTCCGCGCCGTCCTGACTCTTGGTAGCCGCTTCCTTTATGTTCTCAATCGCGGCGTGAACAACGCCGGCAACGGCAGTTGCTATGGCGTAGGCAGCGCCGAGTGCCAGAACGCCAACATCACCGAGTTTGCCGTAGGCGGCAATGGCATCCTGACGCCCCAGGAAACCTTCTTCACCCAGGGCCAGAACCCGTTCCGGCTTATCGTAGACTCCTCGGGCAATTATTTGATGGTTCTGGACCACGACGCGCCTGACAACGCCAGCCCGTCGAGCACCGACAACTGCGCGCGCGCCCTGGGAGGTGGGACCACCACCTGCGGCGACATTACGATCTTCCAGATCAACCAGACCACCGGCCGCTTGTCGCTGGTCGTCAATGCCCAGGTAACTGCGAGCAACGGCTCCGCGCTCACCTACTTCCCGGTTCCCGCCAATCCCATCGATTTCGTTCTCAGCGGCCAATTCCTCCTCACCCTCACGGGTGCATCGGCGCCCACCTCCTACCCGTATACCGGCGGCACCTCGGTCTGGCCGTACTCATATCCCGGCAACGGCCAGTTGACGCTGAGCCAGAACAGTGTGCAGCCGTTAGGCATCCATCAAGGCAACGCCATTGTGAATGCCAATAGCGTTATTTACGTGCTCGACAACGAGCCACTCACCATCACATGCAGTTCCAGCACGTGTCCATTCCCCGCAGGCACCTACCCCGGACAGATTCTGCCCTTCACCACGGGCACAGGCGGCGCGTTGCAGGCCCAACCCAGCGGCATTTTCCCCGACACAGGTACGCTGGCCAACCCCATTCAGCTCCTGGTTGAGTCGAAGGGAAAGTACCTCTACGTCGCCAACCTGGGCAACAACACTACCGGAAACAACCCGCAGAGCGGCATCGCCGGGTACGATATCTTCACCGCGCCTTCCTATGAGTTGCAGTTCATTGGCGACGAGCCTTTCGGCTCCGGGTCGGGTCCGCAATGCATCGTCGAAGATCCATCGAGTCAGTACGTCTACACAGCCAACGAATATGACTCCACAGTCACGGGGCGCGCGCTCGATCCCGATACCGGCGACCTGAGACAAATGCGCTCTACGGAGACCTGGACCCTCAAGGGCCAGCCGACATGGTGCCTGGTGGACGGGCGGACCGGATGAAGCCACGCGGCGGCGCCGGCCCAATTGCGACACGCCGGCCGGCGCCTCTTGGGAGGGTCCGGATGCTTCGGAGTCTCTAAAAAACAAGGTTCAGATCCCGGCAGGGTGGTTCGCAGCTCGCACCTTGATTTGAACAAGAATTCACTTGATCGAAAATTGACTTGATCAAAAACCAGATTTTTTGAGGGGCCATGGGTGGCCCCGCTGACGAAAGATGCGCATGAAGTTTTCCAGATCGAGCCAGCTCGTGCTGGTTGCCGCGGCCAGCCTCGTGGCGGCTTCGCTCATTACTGCCTGCGAGACGCTCACCGTGGATTTCGTCTTCGTGGCCAGCACAAGGGCCGCCGGCGCCAACAACTACGGCGAGATCGACGTTTTCGAGATCAACTCCGAGTCCGGCCGCATGCGCCAGATTCCCACGTCGCCATTCCCATCTGAAGGCCGTAACCCCGTTGCCGAGGCTGTCTCCGCCGATGACCAGAACCTGTTCGTCGTCAATCACGACGACAACACCATCGTCCAGTTCATCATCGGCAACGATGGCAAGCTCTATCCGTACAACACGGTCAACACTCCTGGAATCTTCCCGCTGGCCATCGCCACCAGCAAATCCAACGTCTTTGTGGTGGATACCTACCAGCCCCTTCCGCTTTGCTCCCCGGCCGATCCTTGCTCTGGCTCCATCGCCGTGTACCCGCTGACCGCCGCAACCAGCAGCACGCCGATCGGGCTCGGCACCGCAGCCACTAACCCGGCGGTCAATGCCCAATACTGGCCACTGACGCTCACCGGCGCCAATGCTTCGCATGTCATCGTGCCCACGGCCGTGAATGTTTCCGCCTCCGGTGCCTATGTCTACGTCACCGCCTACGATTCTTCGGTCACGCCCTCCGCGGGCTATGTCTTCGGCTTCTCCGTTGGGTCGGGAGGCGCGTTGACGGCCGTGCCCGGCTCGCCCTTTGCTGCCGGCATCCAGCCCTCCGCCATCGCCAGCGATGCAAAAAGCGCCTTCGTGTACGTGACGGACTCCGTGCGTGGCAACGTACTGGGCTACTCCGTAAGTGCCACCACCGGTACCGCCGGCGCACTCACCGCGTTGAGCGGCAGCCCCTACCCCGCCGGCAACGATCCCACCGGCGTAGTCGTCGACCCCTCGTATGCCTATGCCTACGTCTCCAACTCGACCGACGCCACCGTCACCGCTTATTCAATGAGCAGCACCGGCGTGCTCACGCGCATCAACAGCTACGCCACCGGCCTCCAGCCCGTCGCCATCGGCATCGATCCTTCCACCAACCACTTTCTCTTTACTGTCAATTTTCTCGACAACACGGTTTCAGATTTTGAGCTGAGCACGACGGCCGGTACCCTGCTCGACGCCCAGTTCTCACCGTTTCCCACCAACGCCCAGCCCGTGGCCGCGGCGGCCATTCCTCACAATGGCACGGGCGGCGGCGTCGGGTCGCATTGAGAGCATGGTTTCGTCCGGCTCGCGCATGGCAGCCGGTTCTGGTAATACCCCGTACGCGCCTTTTACAATAAACACGGGGCAACGTAAACGAGATTTCTTAAGGGCTTTTGCAGCCAAGAGCCCATGACGAAGGAAGCGCATGAAGTTCAGTAAATTGAGCCAGCTCGCTCTGGTCTCTGCGATTGGCCTCATTGTGGCCACACTCCTGACGGCCTGCCAGCTTGTCACCATCGACTTTGTTTACGTGGCCGCCTCGGCGGGCGCCTCTGCCGGCAGTGCGGGCCAGATCTATGGCTACGCCACCGATGCGCAGTCCGGCGCCATCCGCTCGGCTATCACTCCCATCGCTTCGGGCGGCACCAGCCCGGTGGCCTTGGCCATGACTTCGGACTACCTCAATCTTTATGTCGCCAACCAGGGCAATAAGTCCGTGGCGCATTTTACTGTCGCCGATAGCGGCACTTTGACGCTGGCGGACTCGATTACCCTGCCCAACACTCCGGTGTACTTGGCCGTCAATCAGGCGAATACCTACCTGTACGTGATTTCGGGAACCACTTCCGCCACGCTGACGGAATATGCCCTCAGCAGCGGTAAAATCGGCAGTGCCACCGCGACGGTTTCGCTCACACTCCCCGGTTACCCCACAGACACCATCCTTCCCACCGGTGTCGTCACCCTCTTCAACAACAATGCGGTGTACGTGGCCGCCTATGACCAGTCGGCTTACAACCCGGGTGGTACCACATCCAGCAACGCCAACCCCGGCTGGCTCTTTGGCTACTCGGTTGGTTCCAGCGGCGCACTCACCGCTGTCGCCGGCAGTCCCTATCAAGCCGGCGTCAAGCCCTCCGCGCTGGCCACCGATCCCACCAGCCGCTTTATTTTCATCACCGACTACGCTTCCAATGAGCTCATCGGCTACACAGTGCTCTCCACCGACGTGCTCAGCTTCATGATCAACGGGCCGTTCAAGACCGGCAACGAGCCCACCGCCATCACCGTCGATCCGCGCGGCATTTATATGTACGTCACCAATTCGCTGGATAACACGGTGTCGTCCTATTCAATCTCCCTGCCCACCGGCACGCCTTCCACCATCGTGGGTTCGGGCTCCACGGCCGGAAACACGACCGATACCGACCCGGTGTCAGTAACCATCGAGCCCTCGCTGGGCCGCTACGTCTACACCGCCAACCGCCTCGGCAACTCGCTCTCCGGCTTCAAGCTCAATCCCGATACCGGCGCTTTGACCTCCAACCTGGCCACACCCTATCCCACCGGCGCGTACCCCATGGCGGTCATCGCGGTTCCGCATGGCAACCATGCTACGCAGTCCGTGACTCCGTAGGAATAGGTGTCAGGTTTCAGGGGTCAGGTTTCATTGAGAGAATGAAAAGCCCAGCCGCAAGGCTGGGCTTTTTCATTCCTCCCAGTGATTCTGGTTGAGCAGAAGATCGCATCCCCAAGAAATTGTCATCCTGAGCGAAGTAAGCCGCTCTTGCTCTTGCTCTTGCTCTTGCTCTTCGCACGATCGGAATCGAATGCGGGCCAGCGGTCCACTTCACTCGTTCACTTCTTCACTTCTTTCACTCCATTCACGAATCACGATTCACGAGCCACGGCTCTTTTACCACATTCGTCGCGTGCATCCACTCGCGCAATTTGCGCTGCGCCGGCTTCTCAATGAAGTAGAGCGCCACCAGCGACAGCGCGACCAGCAGAACGTAACTGAGCCACGGATCGAAGCGGCTCAGCCCCAGCACCTCAAGCACATGCGAGCCGTGAATCATGTTCCAAAGGTTGAAGTGCAGCAGGTAAAGACAGTAGCTGGCTTCGCCCACAAACACCAGCGGCCGCACGCCCAGCGCGCGCGCCAGCGGATTCTCCCCCGCCAGCCCCAAAACGATAAAAGCAAACAGCGGCATCAGCAGGCCGTCGTGGATGATGGCGTAAGGAACCAGGGGCCCCAGGCACAGGATTCCGTAAAGTCCCACAAAGCCAATCAAGCCAAGCCACAAGCGCACGTAGCTCGCGCGCGGGATAATCGCGTCCAGGTTGGCCAGCATCACGCCAAAGATAAAACTGAAAACGTGCGCGTACGGCGTGTATTTCAGCGCCCACAGCCACGGCCCGTAACTCCAGCGGTCGGGATGCGCGATGCCGTCGGGATTGAAAGCCATATAAAGTGCGCCCGGCACCAGTCCCAGCATCCACACACCCGCGAGTTTCGCGACGTACGGCCCCATGCGACCGGGCTTCTTGGCACGCGCCAGCCACGGAAAAATCACGTAGTAGAAGGCTTCGGCCGACATGGTCCACGCCGGCGTGTTCAAGAACGTGGCCACCGCCGGAATCCACCCCTGTAGCAGCAGCGGAGTCAGCACCACCCCTGTCCAGAACATGGCATGCGTGTGGGATCTGTACTCCGACCCCAGGGTCCCGAGGCTCAGCAACAGGCTCAGAAGGTAAATAGGATAGATGCGGGTAAAGCGCGCCTCCCAGAAGCGTTTGCGATCCAGTTCGCCGTTGCGCGCCCGTTCGTTGTAGTTATAGCCGAGCACAAATCCTGAGAGCAGGATGAAATAACTCACGGAGATGAAGCCCGCGTTGACCACCGGCGCCAGGAGCACTGGAATGTGCAGCGAGCCCGCCATAAAAGGCGCGGGGAAATAGAAGTTGAAATTGAACCACTGGGGATTGGAGAAGTGGAAGAGCACGATGTTGATGGCCGCGAAGCAGCGCAAGCCTGTTAGAGCTTTCAGCGGCGCTGGCTTGCGAGTTTCCACGAACAGTTAGACGCTCCGATGAGGCAGGGAATAGGGAGTAGCCAGTAGGGAATAGTGAAGGACGGCAGGAATTGCGGATCAATTAGAAGAGCGCCTGCTATTCGAGATCAGATCCAGCAGTGCTTCAGGGCCTTTTCATCTCAACATCTACTCCCTACTGGCTACTCCCTTTTCCCTGTTTTTACGCCGTCACCAGCGAACCCACCTTTTCGCCCATTACCACGCGCCGCATGTTGCCCGGACGGTTCATGTTGAAGATGATCATGGGCAGGTTGTTGTCCTTGCACAGGCTCACCGCCGTCAGGTCCATCACCTTCAGCCCCTGGCGCAAAATGTCCATGTAGGTGATCTCGTCGTATTTCACGGCGTCTTTCACCAGCACCGGGTCGGCGTTGTAAACGCCCTCCACCTTGGTGCCCTTCAGCAGCACATCGGCCTTGATCTCCATGGCGCGCAGGCTGGCCGCCGTGTCGGTAGAGAAAAACGGATTGCCGATGCCCGCCGCGAAGATCACCACGCGGCCCTTTTCCAGATGCCGCACCGCGCGCCGCCGGATGTACGGCTCTGCAATCTGGTTCATGAACACCGCGGTCATCACCCGGCACTGCACTCCGCGTTGTTCGAGAGCATCTTGCAGGGCGATGGCGTTGATCACCGTGGACAGCATGCCCATGTTGTCCGCGCTCACGCGGTCCATCTCCTTGGCCTGCTCCTCTACGCCGCGGAAGAAGTTCCCTCCGCCCACCACCAGGCCGATTTCCACGCCCAGTGCATGAATCTCCGCGAGCTCGCCGGTAATCTCGGACACCTTTTCGGCATCCAGGCCAAAGCCCCGCTCGCCCGCAAGAGCCTCACCCGATAGCTTCAATACGATCCGTTTGTACATGCCGTTTCGAGTATCGCATACGCGCCGCCGGTCCCGTCTTCCCCGCGCGGTTTCTTGCCGCTTTCGGCATCCGCGCAGACTTTCCCAAATCCGGGCTCTCTCCCCGTCCGTCTCAAATCAGGAACCTCCCACCGCTTTTCTCTCCCTGCCCGTATCCCACTCAACCTGATTCTTCTTAGACTTGACTCATTCCAAACGAGCTTCCTTCCTCGTTGGTCGACAGGGCTTCATGGTCGTCAAAACCCAGTGCAAAGGCCGAGAGTTTACCGGCGTCGAAGTCGGCGCGAACAATGTGCGCCGCTATTTTCCCAGGGAAGCCAACGTCATCGAGCTGCACCTCGACCATCTCCTCATTCAGCTCGGCCTCAAGCCCGATTTCTGGCAGGGCCACGCACAGATCTGCGATCCCCGCCTCCGCGCGTGGCTGGAGTCGAAGAACTTTCACGGGCGGCCGGGCGACGCCCCCATTCCTCTGGCGCTAATTCCGTCAGGCAAAAACTGCTTCCGGCTGCAACCTGTCGGCGCGCAAGCGCGGTCCAGGATCAAGCCCACCCTAGTTCCCTTCCACCCCGCCTGACGAAGTGACGAGGGAACAGTGTGAGTGTGAGTGGTTGCCGATCAGCGCGAATACGCACTCACACCCACACTCACACTGTCTTGTTACACTCTCATTGGAATGAATCTCACCCAGCTTGAACAAGAAATCGCGCGGCACTTTGCCGCGGGAGCGGCTGCCAGCGGCGACCCGGCGGCGATGAAGGCCTTTCTGGAGCTGCGTGCATGTCTCGAGCGCGGCGAAGTGCGCTCTGCCGAACCAGACGCCGCAGCACCCACAGGCTGGCGCGTCAACGCCTGGGTCAAGCAGGGCATCCTGCTCGGCTTCCGCCTCGGCGCCCTTGAAGGTTCAAACGCCGGCGCTCTTTCGTTTGTCGATAAGCACACCTTCCCTCCGCGCCTTTTCTCCGCGGCTGACGGTGTGCGCGTTGTAGCGGGCGGCTCTGCGGTCCGCAGCGGCGCTTATGTGGCGCGCGGCGTCATTTGCGCTCCGCCCATGTGGGTCAACACCGGCGCTTACGTCGACGAGGAAACCATGGTCGATTCGCACGCCCTGGTCGGTTCCTGCGCCCAAATCGGCAAACGCGTGCACTTGAGCGCCGCGGCGCAAATCGGCGGTGTGCTCGAGCCGGTCAACGCCAGCCCTGTCATCATTGAGGACGATGTGCTCGTCGGCGGCAATTGCGGCGTCTACGAGGGCACCCTGGTGCGCAAAGGCGCTGTCCTCGCCGCCGGCACCATCCTCACCCGCGGAACGCCTCTCTTCGATCTCGTCAAAGGCGACGTGCTCCGCGCCAGCGGAGAAACTCCACTCATCGTTCCCGAGAATGCCGTCGTCGTCCCCGGCGCCCGCGCCATCGGCAAGGGCAAAGCCCATCCCCAAAGCGAAGCCTGGGGCCTCAGTCTCTACGCCCCCGCCATCGTAAAATACCGCGACGACAAAACCGACCTCAGCACCACCCTCGAAGACTTGTTGCGCTAGCGTGGCGAGTCAGAAGTCCGCGTCACAATAAAATTGTCATCCTGAGCAACCAAAATCGGATGTCATCCTGAGCGAGCGCAGCGAGTCGAAGGACCTGCGGTTGCTTTTCGCGAATTCCACTCAGCACGAAAACTGGTTGCCCCATCCTAAACGCGCCCTTTGCGTTTAGGGTGGGATCACACGCACGCAAGCGTGGGAGCCGCTCTCTGCTCCCTGTTCTCGAATGCTATCCTTCTCCTGCAACAAAACCACAAAAATGAAACTCTTCCTACGCATCGTTCTCCTTCTGCCCGTCGTCCTGCTTGCCTCCTTCTCTCACGCTCAACTCGCCAGGCACGTCGATCCCTTTCTCGGCGCATCGGGCGGCGGCAACGTCTTTCCCGGCCCCGTAGTACCCTTCGGCGAGATCAAGCCCGGCCCCGACATGGCAGCGCCGGCCGGCCACGATCCCAACGCCGGCTGGAACGCCACGGACAATATCCGCGGCTTCAGCCAGACCCACGTCAGTGGCACCGGCGGCGGCGCAAAATACGGAAACATCCTCGTCATGCCCACCACCGGCGCGCCCGCGCCGCTCGACGCAGGGTCGCCGCGCGCCGATGAACACGCCTCCGCCGGCCTCTACTCGGTCACGCTCGCCCGCTACAACATCGGCATCGACATCACCGCCGCGCGCCGCAGCGCCATCTACCGCTTTAAGTACCCCAAAGGCGCACCCGCCAATCTCCTCTTCGATGTGAGCCATATCCTCGCCTCCGGCGCGAAGCAAAATGAAGATCAACGGCTCACCGGCTGTGAAGTTCGCATTCTTTCACCGACAGAAATCGAAGGCTCCACCAGCGTCACCAACGGATGGAACAAGCAGCTCACTTCCTACACTGTCCATTTCTACGCGCGCTTGAGTACGCCGGCCGCATCCTGGGGCACATGGCTCAACGACAAGCTCACCCCCGGCAGCAAGAGTGCGCGCACTCAATCCGGCTCCAGCACCGGCGCATGGCTCACCTTCGCCGACACCGGAGATCATCCGGTCCTCATGAAGATCGGTATCTCCTTCGTCAGCATCGCCCAGGCGCGGCAGAATCTCGCCGCTGAAATTCCCCGCTTCAACTTCGACGCCGTGCACGCCGCCGCACTCGCCCAATGGGACCGGGCGCTCGGCAAAGTCGAGCTGAAGGGCGAAACCCCCGAGCAGGCGCAAATTTTTTACACCGCGCTCTACCACACCATGCTCATGCCCACCGACCGCACCGGCGAGAACCCGCTCTGGAAGTCGAGCGAGCCGTATTACGACGACTACTACGCCATCTGGGACATCTTCCGCACCTCCAATCCGCTGCTCCTGCTCATCGCTCCAGAGCGCGAGACTCAAATCGTGCGCGCCCTCGTCGATCTTTACCGGCACGAGGGCTGGCTGCCCGATGCGCGCAGCGGCAACTACAACGGCCGCACCCAGGGCGGCAGCAACGCCGAATTCATCCTTACCGACGCCTTCGTCAAAGGTGTCAAGGGCGTCGACTGGAAGACCGCTCTCGCCGCCGAGATGCACGATGCCGAGACTTCCCCGGCCGACCACTTCAAGGAGGGCCGCGGTGGCTTGGACGACTGGCATCGTCTCGGCTACGTTTCGATTGAGGGCTCTGACCGTCCCGCGTCGGTCGACATGGAGTACGCTGCCAATGACTTTGAGATTGCTCTGCTCGCTAAAGGCCTCGGCGACACCGCAGACTACAAAAAATACCTCGAGCGCTCCGCCAACTGGAAGAAGCTTTGGGACCCGGACTTCAGCGAAGGCGGATTCACCGGCTTCATTCGCCCGCGCCATCGCGACGGAACCTGGCTCACGCCCTTTACGGCCATGATGAGCGGCAGTTGGAACGGAGACACGTTCTATGAAGGCAACTCCTGGACCTACTCCACCTTCGTTCCACAGGATGTCGCGGGAATGATTGAGAAATCTGGCGGACCGGAGACCTTCGTGCGCCGCCTCGACGCGTTTTTCGACGTCCCCGCACGCTACGATGTAGGAAACGAGCCCGGATTCCTCGCGCCCTACCTCTACATCTGGGCCGGCCGCCCCGACAAAACCGACGCGCGCGTGCGCCAGATCATCGCCGCCAGCTATCATGCCGGACCAGACGGCCTGCCCGGCAACGACGACTCGGGCGCAATGTCTTCCTGGTACACCTTCGGGCAGATCGGCATCTTTCCCAACGCCGGCCAGGATGTTTACCTCATCGGCAGCCCCGCCTATCCCCAGACCACACTGCATCTCGCCGGCGGCAAGGACTTCGTGATTGAAGCCAGAAATCTCTCCGCGGAGAACATCTACGTGACCTCGGCGACACTGAATGGCCAGCCACTCGACCGGGCGTGGCTCCGTCACCCGGAGATCGCGGCTGGCGGCCGGTTGGTGCTCACCATGGCCAACGCGCCCAGCCAGTGGGCCCAGCACAATCCGCCGCCTTCCACCCCTGCCCCCATACCGTAGCGCCAGTCTCCAGACCGGGGTCCCCAACGAGTAGCGTTTTGCCCGTTGGGGTGGGAGACCGGCTGTCGTGCGGGTCTCCAGACCCACACATATCGGAATGCCCCCAAAAAACGTCAACGAAGACCCCCTTCGCGCGTCTAATCGACTGAATCAGTAGGTTCCACGAACTTCTATGAAAACCAAGTCAACTCTTTGCCTTGTTTTCTCTCTGGCGGCCGTTTCTATCCTTGCGCTTTACTTTCTGCGCCCATCACGCGCCGCGCAGCAGCCCTCCCCGCCCCTCTCAACCCAACAGCCCAACACCACCCTCAAGGTGCAGGCGCGCGAAGTTCTGCTCCCCGTGGTGGTCGAGGACAAGCACGGAGCCCTGGTCACCAACTTGACGGCCAAAGACTTCACCCTCACCGAAGACGGCCGCCCGCAGGTGATCAAGAGCTTTACCTCGCAGAGCAACCTCCCCTTCCGTCTCGGCCTGCTGGTCGACACCAGCCATAGCGTTTCCTCGGCCTTGGACGCTGAGCGCAAGGCCGCGGGAAAGTTCATTGACCTCATGCTCCCCGCCGATGCGAAGGCCGGCGTCCAGGGCGACGAAGCCTTCCTCATCCACTTTGACCGCGAAGTCGAGCTCCTTGAAGACTTCACCAACTCGCGTGACAAGCTGCACCACGAGCTCGACGGCATGGGGCCAACCTCGCGGGAGCGCAACAACCAGGGCCCTGAAACCAGTGGCGACGACCGCGGCGGAAATGGCGGCTATGGGCAGCACGGCGGCGGGCGATTCGGCTCTGGCACACAGCTTTACGACGCCATCTACCTTGCCTCGGACGAGCTCATGCGGCCCAAGTCGGGGCGCAAGGCGCTCATCGTCTTCTCTGACGGCGCCGACCACGGCAGCAAAGAGACGCTCAACGACGCCATCGATGCCGCCGACCGCGCCAACCTCCAGGTCTTCACTATTTACTTCAAAGGCGAGGAAGAACGCTCCAATAGCGGCTTTCCCGGCAACGGCGGGCACCATGGCGGCATGGGCGGCGGCGGCTATCCAGGCGGTGGCGGAGGACACCGCGGCGGCAACCCGAAGAGCGAAGCCGGAGTCGACGGCAAGAAAATCATGCAGCAGATCGCGTCACGCACCGGTGGCCAGTTCTTCGAAGCCAAAAAGAAGGACAATCTCGACGACATTTACAACCAGATCGCCGCATCCCTGCGCCAGCAATATCTGCTCACCTACACGCCCGATAAGGTCGATACCGACGGCGAGTTCCACAAAATCGTCCTCAAGACCGACAAGACCGACCTCAACGTGATCACGCGCGAAGGCTACTACGCCCCCGCCCCCGACAAGTAACAGCAGAGATCGGGAACTAATCCCAAAGAGCGTTTCAAAAATCGGCTTTTTAACAAGGGCACGGCTTCAGCCGGGCCAACAACGCACCTCAGCAAATAAGGGGCTTTAGCCCCTTAGAGAGGACAACCAGAATCGATATAGCCACCTTTGTAACGCGCACCGCGCACAAGAAGGCCCACGGTTTCCGTGGGCCTTCTTCATGCAAACAGCAGTTTCCGCTTAGCGATGCCCGTGCTCGTTCTGCTTGGGCGGCGGCTGGTGCGACTCGTGCGATGGCGGCGGTGCCTGGTGAGCTTCGTGCTGCTGCGGCGCCGGTTGATGGGTTGCCTGTCCGCCTGCCGAATGCGACGGAGCAGCGTTCGTATTCGAGTGCGAGGCGTTATACGTCCTTTGTTCGGGCGCATTGCTCGTATTCGAGTGCGACGCGTTATACGTCCTCGGCTCCGGCGCGTTGCCCGTGTTCGAGTGCGAACTGTTGTAGGTCTTCCCCGGAGGCGTGTTTCCGTTCTGTCCACGCGGCTCCGGCGCATTGCCAGAATTCGACTTCGAGGAGTTGTAGTTAACGGCCCGGTTCGTGTTGCCGCCCGTATTGCCGCCCGCCGGCCGCGCCATAGCCACATTCTGCGGATGGCCGCCGTTATGGCTGGCGTAGTTGTTCGTGTTGCTCTTGGCCACGGTTTCATGCTGCGTCTGCATCGCGGTCGGCGTCATGTGCTGTTCATGCGAGTAGGCATTCTCCTGCGGTGTCGGCTGGTGATTGATGCCGCCGGGCCCGCCGCTATAAGCCACGTGCCTGTCGTTCACGACGGTGTTGTTGCGCACAATGGTGTTGTCCACATACGTGTTGTGGATGACGGTCGTGTTCACGCGCACCACCGCGGTGTTATAGGCAAAGTCGCGGCCGTGCCACGCACCGCCCACGAAGCCGATGCCCATGTAGCCGAATCCATAATTCACGCCGCCGTAATAGCCCACGTGCGGTCCCCAGTAGCCCGGATGCCACGCATACAGGCCTTCTCCCCAACCCCAATAGCCGGGCGTCCACAGGAAACCTACCTGTGGCGCGGCCACCCAGGTGCCAGGCACCCAAAAATAGCCGTCAGGACCGTAAGCCCAGTAGCCCGGCGTCCACATCAAGCCAGCTTCCGGGCATGGCGGTTGATCGGCCAATACCAGCACCGGCAGCGGCGGCGGGGCAAAACCCACACTAATGAAAACTCCCGCCCGCGAAGATGCGGGGATGACACAAAGAAGCAGCGCCAGCAACATTACGCGCATGGATTTCGCGCGCATCACCTGGAAAATTCGCATGAAAAACCTCCTCTTTTTCACTTTCCGTTTTTCTCGCCAGCTGGGGCGCTGCCGTTCGACAGCGCAACCAGTCTACGTCAATTGGAACCCCTCCCATGCAGAGAAGTTGCACGGGAGGGGGCAGGTTTTCCACAATTCGCATTGAATCGAATAGCTTTACTGGCTGACTGACGCGCCGCGTCTAGCTCCGCTAACTCCGCTAACCCCGCCAGCTCCGCTAATACCTGTAACTAATCCCCAGGCCCACCACGTGTCGCGCTTGCAGGTTCACCGGCACGTAGACAACCTGAGGATACCCTGCGGGCAAGTAGGTCGGCGACGGGATCGATCCGATATTTCCTGCCACCTGGCCGATGCCAATATCAAAGGCGAAGTGCGGCTTTTCCCGCTGCGTCACGCGCACAGCGTAGTCCATGGTGGTGGGCAGATCCGCTTTTCCCCCCACCAGCGGAATGCCAGCGGGCGGGTTGGGGCCCAGTCCCTTCGATGTGCGCGGCTCCTGCGTAAAGCCCGCCGAGGGCACAGCCACGATTCCGTGGCCGATGGGCAGAGGAATACCCAAACCGCCGAACAGCCGTCCGCCAAAGCGAGTGCTCTGGCCGCCGATACCGAAGATCGTCCCATTGGTCGCCTTCCAGCCAATGTTGGCCAGAAAGGGCACCGGCTTCTTGGCCCAGGTCTTGGTCACAGCAACGTAGACGTCTCCATTCGTGTAGGACTTGGCAGCCGGGACGGCCGCAGGAGTACACGAAGAAGTCTCAAGGCAGTACTGATCGTAGAGTTGAACGGCAGTAGGGCCCGCCTCGCCGGTTACGAATTTGTCGCCGGTTCGAACCACGCCGCCTACCGCGACCCCCGGAGTCCAGGGACCGAACTGGCCATCGTTAATTACCACGACCTTTCCGTGAAAGACGTTCATGCCGGTCGCGTTCCAAAGCTGGCTGAAATTCGGCTGCACCGCCACAGCCGTGGCAGACGATGTAGATCCCAACACTGCGTTGGCCAGCACTGTGGTGCTCGGGCCGCTGTTGCCGAACTGATGCACGCTGCGGGTGTAGCCCGCCTCCGCCCGGCTGGCAAAACTCTCGGTGATGCTGAAGGTTTCAATGTTGCCGATGACCGCCGAAGCATTGATGAAATGGAAGCCGATGGCCGGATGCGAAAAGAACTGCCCCTTCTCGGCATAGACCACGTACGCGGTCGGCGTTAGAAATCCGCCCGTCTGGCCCTCCAGCGTCAGGTATTGCGCGGTGAGCCGGCTAGCCGGCAGAGCGCCCAGCAAAAGGACGCAAAGAATGAGCTTGAGCGAGACGGTCAAACGCATGTTTCACTCCACCAGGACACAGGCCTCTGCGGGCCCGAATCCCAAAAGTTTTTTGGGAATTCTTCCTCTTGTAACACAACCCAAACAGACTTGTCTCCTGCCACAGCCGCGGTGATAGACTCAGCCCATGCCGCGCGGTGTTTTTATCACGCTCGAAGGCCTCGACGGGTCGGGCAAAACCACCCAGATCAAGCGGTTGGCGGCATGGCTCACGCGCCGCGGCCAGGAGCCCGTGCTGCTGCGCCAGCCCGGCAGCACCGCCACCGGCGACCGCATTCGCGAGATCCTGCTCACCTCCCGCTCCGCGGCCGTGGCGCCCATGGCGGAGATGGCTCTCATGTTCGCCGACCGCGCCCAGGCCATCGCCGAGGTCATTCAGCCGGCTCTCGACGCCGGCCGCATCGTGGTCTGCGACCGCTTCACCGATTCCACTGAGGCGTATCAGGGCGGCGGCCGCGAGCTTGGCTCCGAGATCGTTCTCGATATGCATCGGCTTATTTGTGGCGGACTTCAACCCGACCTAACTCTTTTGCTTCTGCCCGGCTTTGCAGCCTCGCTCAACCGCGCGCGCCGCCGCAACGATCGCGTCGAGGCCGAAACGGGTTCCAGCGAAGGCCGCTTCGAGTCGGAGAAGGATGCCTTCTTTCGCCGCGTCTGGGAGAAGTACCGCGAAATCGCCGCCCGCGAGCCCGGCCGCGTCGTCCTCATCGAAGGCGACCTCTCGATCGACGAGGTCCACGAGCAGATCCTCGAAGCCGTCTCCGAGCGCATCGTCACGAACAGAGTGTGAGTGTGAGTGTGAAGTGCGCGACGGACAGCCGTCGCTCAGGATTTCCTGCATTTTTGTCTACTGCCGGCCTCGATCGGGGAAGTCTCATGGAATCAATGCCAATGATCGTTTATTTGGTGCGCTGACCCCGCCAAATGTTCGCTCAAGCGGTGTCACTTGCCCCCGCAAATGTTCGCTTCTTAGGTTGCGATTTTTGGAGGGGAATACCTTGAAATTGGCCATTTAATTGGTGAGTAAAACCGTAGAATTGACCAAATAAGAGCAAAGGTTCACAGAGAATTTCCCACAAAGACGCCTAAATGGCTTTTTGACCTGTTTTTGGGGTTCAAACCTGCGCCTGCGGAGTAAGGATGATTCTGACTTATGTTAGAATGGCAGTAACAATGAGGTGCCAGCTATGAAACTCAAAGTAACTACGGTAGGCAGCTCCGCGGGAGTGGTCTTGCCCAAGGAAATCCTGACCAAGCTCAAAGTCGTGAAAGGGGATTTCGTCTTCCTCACCGAGTCGCCCGATGGATTTCGCATCACGCCTTACGATTCCGAGTTTGAGCAAGACATGGCTCTGGCGCGCCAGGTGATGCGCAAGCGCCGCGATCTGCTTCGTGAGCTGGCCAAATGACAGGGCCGGCGTGGAGATGGATCAAGGAAAGCTCCGTCCTCGCCATTCACGAGGAGCAGATTGCGGAACACGGCGGCCTGGCAGGCGTACGGGAACTGCCCCTTCTGCAATCGGCGTTGGCGCGGCCCCAAAATCTTGAAGCATACGGAAATCCTGACCTTGCCGATCTTGCCGCTGCTTACGCTGTTGGCATTGCGCGCAATCACGCGTTTCTGGATGGCAACAAGCGCACTGCATGGGTCGTCACTGAAACTTTTCTGCTCAAGAATGGGTACGAACTGATTGCGAACGACCGGGACGGCGTGATGACCATGCTGGCCGTGGCCGATGGAACCATGTCGGAACCGGAACTCGCGATCTGGCTGCGCACCTACATCCGGCCTTGTGAGGCGGAGTAAATTTCTGCGCCCGCGATCGGAGTGTGGAGGAGGCCGGCTAGCTTGCTGAAAACGGAGAGTCGGGGTTTGTGGCTTCCCACTCATCCACGATAAGACCGTGGATGAATTGGGCACAGCCGGTCTTAGATAGTTTATGGCCGGGCCACGGGTCCGCGTGCGCAATCGGTCAATCGTTTGGGTGAATCTGTGTGGTCGGTGCTCGGACGGCAAGAGCGGGGATGCTCTGAATGAGCTCGTCCAAGTGCCCTTCCAATTTTGGTTCGGTTTGTTGAAGAATTTCAACGTAAAGTTCATGACTAATCGGAAGCTCTAACTCCGACCGGGCTGCGACCAGTAAGGGGATGAGCATTCGGTTAACTTTGGTGAATTCTACGAAGCATTGTTTTGCGAAAGGACCGTGCTTGGCGGCAAGGTCGGCGGTCATCAGTTGAATTTCTTGGCTTGTCGTTGCAATGCGCTTGGCCTCGAAGTCAAAGTTTTCCTGTATCACTTCGAATCTGCGCGGGTCCTGAACGCCATCGATATTGTGGTGCCGCATAAGCTCGAGCATCGCGTCGCGTGTCTTTTCAAACCCACTGAGTAGAGCGATCTTTGCTGCAATCTGTTCTTGCAGGATGGCGAAGACCATCCGTTGTTGCATCAGACGGGTGAAGGCGCCCGAGAACTCCACACCAAAGCTGGTGAGCGCGCGAAGGGTTCCTTCGCCCGCGACGAGGTTGACCTTTGCAAGAGCTGGAGATTTTTCAACAGCAATTGCCGAGATATCCTTCAGGGAAAAACTCAAATCGCTAATCTTAGGGAGTACGCTCACCTGAACTGAAATCGCCTCTACCCCTGCTGCGTATGTATCCTTTCGAAACGCCATTTCTCGTTCCCTATTTTTTAGCTCTCTGTCGTTTTGGAGCTGTAACCTCAGGCGGCGGTCGCTGGCGCGGTTGGTGAGGTAGATGCCTGTGAGCGTGAACAGCGATCCGATTACGACCCCCCAAAACGTGGCGGGGATTTCAGCAAGTAGCTGAATAAGAAATTGAAGAGGGTCTTTCATTGCTGTTCTCCCTTGGGGGCCTTCGATTTGGCCTGAGGCCGCGCCGCGCAGGTTGGAACTCCTGCGGGGTTCTCTATCCTCCGATGGTACTGCCGGCGGGAGGGATACGAAATAGTCGAAACGCGTTTCCCGGGTTGTGCGTCGGGGCGGGTGGGGGGGACCGTGATGTGCCTTTCTCTCATCGCGAGGGGAATGCTCTAAATCGCTCCCGCCCCGGTCTCCCCTTTCGCCTGACGCCGTACAATTCTTGCATCACATGCATGGAGGCTCTTATGCAGATTTCGCTGCGCCGAATCCTTCTCGCCCTGGTTGCTCTCGCCTTTGTCGCCGGCCTTTCGCGTCCGCTGTTGGCGCAGGGTGCGCCCACACAAACGGCCGCCGGCCAGCCGTACATCATCGAGTACTACTACAAGTGCCAGTGGGGCCATCAGCAGGAGTTTCTCGACCTGTTTTTGAAGAACCATTGGCCGCTGCTCAAAAAGATCCAGGCGACGGGGCGGATTCTGTCGCTCAAGATCGAGTCGCCGTCGTACCACACTACCGAGGACGGCCGCTGGGACTATCGCGTCACCATCGTCTACAAGAACTCGACCTTGGCGACGAGCACGAATCCGGATGAAGCGGCGTTCATCGCTCAGCTCTGGCCGGACAAAGAAACTTACAAAAGAGAAGAGCAGCGGCGGTTTGAGATTCTGCTCGGGCATTGGGATTTGCCGGTGACGGATGTGACGCCGCGGTAGCAGTGGTTAGTGATTAGTGATTAGTGATTAGTGGTCGGCGCCCGACTGCCTGGGCGAGGGAGTCTCGTCCGATCTCAGGCTTCTTGCTCCCTTGCTCACTCGCTCCCTTGCTCCCTGCCTCTCCGCCACTGGCGGACCAGATCCGCTGCAGCTTCAGGCCACTTGGGGAATTCAAACTGGAAGCCCGCGTCAAGCAGACGGCCCGGAACAACGTAGCGGCTCTTGAGAACCAGCTCCGGCTCCGTGCGCAGAAAAAACATGCCTATCTTGAGGAGCGCGGCGGGGGCGGGCAAGCCGTTCGGCACGTCCCACGCTTCGCGCAGCGCAGCCATAAACTCGCGATTGGGCAGCGGGTGGGGCGCGCAGAGATTTACAGGGCCGTCGATTTCTTCGTGCGCGATGAGAAATTCGAGGGCTCGCGCGTAGTCGGCCTCGTGCATCCAGGAAACCATTTGGCGGCCGTTGCCTTGCTTGCCGCCCAGGCCGGCGCGGACGAGATGGGAGAGCGTGGCGAAGACACTGCCGGGCGCAGGGCCGAAGACGAGCGATGTACGCAAGGCAATCTTGCGCGTGCGCGGCGTCGCAGTCGAAAAGAACGCGGACTCCCAATCTTTCACCAACTGAACAGTCCAGTTCCACTTCTCCGGTGCGCGACGGTGCTTTGAGATGAGCTCGTTGCCGCCGATTTCGCCGGTTGCTTCGTCCATCGCCTTGTCGATGGAGTGCCGATAGATGGTCGCTGTAGAGGCGTTCATCCAAAGGCGCGGCGGATTGACGAGGCAGGCGAAGGCCTGGTGCAGCAGGCGCGTGGGGCCGATGCGCGAATCGTGAAGCGCGCGCCGGTTGCGCGCCGTGTAGCGGCAGTCAACGCTACGGCCGGAGAGATGGATGCAGACATCGGCGCCCTCGAGCGTTTCTACCCACGGCCCAAGCGACAGCCCGTCCCAGTGCACGGTTTGCCAGGGTGCGGTGTAGGGGCCGCGCGTGAGCACGGTAACGTGATGGCCGCGCTCCTGAAAGAACCGCGCCAGCATGCGGCCCACCTGGCCGCTGCCGCCGGGGAGCACGATGCGCAGAGGACGTGCGGGCTGGGGGCCGGAATCGCTCATGAAATCAGCCTATCGCGACGGGAGTGAGCGCCTCGGTCCATTCCGAGGGCGTGTCGACAAGGATGTCCGGCGGATTATCGACGAGAGTGTGGGGACCGAAGCCAAAGGTGCATCCCAGGGACCAGGTTCCGGCGTTGCGCGCGGTCTCGACGTCCACCTTGCTGTCGCCGATCATGACCGTTTGATCGGGACGCGCGCCGGTTTCTTCCATCAACGTGCGCAGGCCCAGGGGATCGGGCTTTTTCACGGGGAAGCTGTCGCCCCCGTAAATATGGAGAAAGTAATCGGCCAGGCCGAGCCCCTCGCAGATGCCGCGGGCCGGGCGCACCGGCTTGTTGGTGAGCACCGCCATGATTCTGGAGGGACCGCTGGGCGCATCGTGCAGCTCGTGCAACGCCTTCAGCGCGTCGAGTACGCCATCGTACGCGTAGGTGAAATCCAATTTGTGCTCGCGGTAGTACTGGAGAAAGAATGCGTAGGCCCGGTTGAAGAGAACTTCGTCCACCTTGTCGATGGTGGAGTTGCCGGCCATGGCCAGCGCGCGGCGCATAAGCATGGGCGCACCATTACCGACGAACCCGGCAATCGCGGGATCGGGCAGATGCGGAAGTCCGGATTCATCGAGCGCGGCATTGACACTATTGCACAGGTCCTGCGCCGAGTCGATGAGCGTTCCGTCGAGATCGAAGACGAGCAACTTCAATTGCGCCGCGGGAATGGGGCGAAAAACGCGGATCATATCTCCAGTGTAATGGGCGCCACTCACCTCGCGTAAAAGGCGGCGGCCATCGTTTACACTTGGCAAACAGCGAACTGGAGAAGCGATGCGAGCCCTGAAAAAGTACAAGACCGTCCTGCCGCTTTTGCTCGTCGCAGCATTTGCGCCGGGATGGCTAACCGCGCAGCAATCACCGCAGCCGGCCTTCAGCAGCAGCGCGCAAGCGGAACGCATTCCCAACCTGGACGCGCTCAAGAAAGAGCTCAGGCAATATCACGATTGCACCTGTACCTGCGGCTGCTGGTCGCACGACCAGGATGTGCAGGCAGATCGCGCTATTGCGTTTCTGCGGCAACGCGCCGCGCATCGCCACACGCAGGAAAAGCTGGCTTTGATTCTCGATATCGACGAGACTACGCTGTCGAACTATCAGGAAGAAGTGGGCGCCGATTTCGCTTACAACAAACCGGTCTTCGATGCATGGGTGGAGACGGCGCAGGCGCCGGCGATTCCCGGCACGCTGCGGCTTTACAAAGAGGCGCTACGGCTGGGCGTGAGCGTCCTCTTCATCACCGGACGCGACGAGTCGCAGCGCGGGGCTACCGAGCGCAACCTGCGTGCGCAAGGCTTCGACCATTGGCAGGAGCTGATGATGCGCCCCGCCGATCACGGATCGCAGTCCATCGGCGAGTTCAAACAGGTGGCCCGCAGCCAGATGGTGGCCAAGGGCTACACGCTGGCGCTGAATGTGGGCGACCAGTGGAGCGACCTGAAAGGCAAGCCTGAAGCGGAATTCTCGGTGAAGTATCCCGATCCGTACTATTTCATTCCGTAGCAGCGCCTGGCTTCGCCGAGTGCTATCCTCACAGCCAGATGCACGGACTGCTTCTGTTCAAACCCGTAACGGTGGCGCTGCTGATTCTGGCCAACGCTTATTTTGTGGCGGCCGAGTTCGCGCTCGTCTCCATTCGCGAGACGCGCGTGGAGCAGCTTCTTGAAGCGCGGGTTCCGGGAGCGCGCGCCGTGCGGCGGCTACAGCGCAATCTCAACGATCTTCTGCCCGCTGTCCAGTTGGGCGTGACGCTGTGCTCGCTGGCCCTGGGCTGGCTGGGCGAGCCCATGGCCGCGCAGTTTCTCGCCCAGTGGATCGGCGTGCTGCCGCACGCGCAAATCTATGGCAACGTGGCCGCGCTGGTGCTCGGCTTTTGCCTCATCACCTACTTACACGTAGTGGCCGGCGAGCTGGTGCCCAAGGCCCTGGCCCTGCGCCGTGCTGAGGCGCTGGCCATAGCGGTGGCGCCGCCCATGCTGGTGTTTATGGCTGTGGTCCGCCCCGCGGTGCGGCTGCTGAGCAAGTCGGCGTCGGTGGTGCTGCGTGCATTCGATATGCCCAAGACGGAGCGCGCCGCATCCATACACTCGGCCGAGGAGCTGAAGCTGATTGCCACCGCGGCGCGGCGGCTGGACGTGATTCCCGAGTTCCAGGAGGTGCTGGTGCACCGCGCTCTCGAGCTCAGCGACGTCGTGGTGCGTGAGATCATGACGCCGCGGCAGAAGATCTTCTCGCTGCCCTCGAACATGCTGCTTGAGGAGGCGATCGCGCGGGTCCTTGCCCGCAATCATTCGCGCATTCCTGTCTACGACGAGGCTCGCGGCACCGAGCACATTGTGGGCGCGGTGTACGCGCGCGATCTGTCGCGGCTTTTTTATCAGCGCGCTACCACTTCTTCGGCTGCGTCGCCGCCAGCCGAGATGCGTCTCGCGCAGATCATGCACGAGGTGCTGGTGGTGCCGGAAAGCAAGTCCGCGCTGGAACTGCTACGCGATTTCAAGCACAACCGCCGCCACCTCGCCATCGTGGTGGACGAGTATGGCTCCACGGTGGGGCTGGTGACGGCGGAAGATGCCATCGAGCAGCTTGCGGGCGAGCTTGAGGACGAATTCGACGCGCCTTCGCATCCGGTTTTGGGCCGCGCCGGCGAAGCGGTGGTGATGGATGGCAGCGTGAATCTGCGCGACCTGGAAACGCAGTTGGACTGGAGTCTGCCCCGCGATGGCGGCGTGGAAACCCTGGCCGGTTTCGTGCTCGGCCAGCTCGGGCACATTCCTCAGCCCGGCGAATCGGTGGTGTATGAGGATCGCCGGCTGACGGTAGTGGAGATGGATGCGCGGCGCATCGCCAAAATCCGCGTAGAAAAAGTGGAAGGCGCGCCTGCGGAGGCCGAGTAGGGGTGGTTCCGGGCCGCGGAATGTTGGACAACGCGGCGAGTGCGCGGTAATTTGAAAACTGCGCAGGTCCTGCACGATGGCTTCCCCAATCAGCTCTCGGATTTTTGGAATGCTCCCCGCCGGTGAGGCGGTGGAGGCGTGGACGCTCACCGGCCGCGGCGGCCTGGTGCTGGAAGCGATTACGTACGGCGGCATTGTCACGCGGTTGCTGGCGCCGGACCGTAATGGAAGCGCAGGCGACGTGGTGCTGGGTTTCAACGACCTCGACTCTTACCTCGGCGGCCATCCGTATTTCGGCGCCATCACGGGCCGCATGGCGGGCCGCATCTCTGGCGCCGCCTTCACGCTCGACGGCATAACGTACCCGCTGGCGCGCAACGATGGGCCCAACCATTTGCACGGCGGGATTGAAGGCTTCGACAAGCGGCTCTGGAGCGCGGCGCTGGTCGATCGCGAGGACGGCGCACCGTCGTTGCGGCTCAGCTACGACAGCCCCGACGGCGAGGAGGGCTACCCCGGAAATGTGCGCGTCGCGGTGACGTACACGGTAACCAATCAAAATGAATTCCTGATCGAAAGCGAAGCGGTGAGCGATCGAATCACGCCTCTGAGCCTGACATATCACTCCTATTTCAACCTGGCCGGCGAGTCCTCGGGCTCCATTGCGGATCACCGGCTGGAGATTTTTTCGAGCGAGTTTGTTCCCGTGGATGAATATCTGACCGCGACCGGCCGCCTGGAATCGACGTCTCTCCATGGCAGCGTTTTCCAAACGCCGCGCCGGGTTGGCGACGTGTTGAGCCAGCTCTACCTGGGTCACGGCGATTTGTATGCACTACCCAAAAGAAATGGCAACGCAATGCGTCTGGCCGCGCGCCTTGAAGATCCCGCGAGCGGGCGCGTGATGACCGCATCGACCACGCAAAGCTATTTACAGCTTTACACCGGCAGCCATCTGAACTGCACGACGAAGGGCAAATCAGGCTTTGCGTACGCGCGCCACGCAGGAATCTGCCTGGAGTGCGAAGGTTATCCCGACGCCGCAAATGCCGCGCGCCGCGACGATATTCTTCTGCACCCCGGACATATCCAACGCCATGTCACTGCGTACGCATTTTCGGTTCGGACCGCGAACACGGCGATAAAGGACGGCTCCGCGCGGAGCGCGCCCGAAAATCATCAGGAAGGAACGAGTCATTCTTAGGAGGGAAGCGATGAGGCCCAACGCAGCAGTTCTTGAGCAACCCGTGCCCCTGCCCGACTATAGTTTGACCGGCGTGAATGCCGCGCTGGCCATTGAGAAGGGGTTAGCCGAGGCCGATTGGTACCAGTGTGCCGTGCCGCGGGAAACCATGCGCGAACTGCTGGTGCGGCGCAATGGGCCCGCGATCCGCGACACGATCCTGTGGTTCGCGCTGCTCTTCGCTTCAGGTTACGCAACATGGCGGCTTTGGGGCACGTGGTGGGCGATTCTGCCCTACATGATCTATGCCGTGCTCTACGGCACCAGTTCCGATTCACGTTGGCATGAATGCGGCCACGGAACTGCGTTCCGGACGGACTGGATGAACATTGCGATTTACGAAATCGCTTCGTTCATGGTGATGCGCGAATCGGTGCTCTGGCGCTGGAGCCACAATCGCCACCACAGCGACACCATCATTGTGGGACGTGATCCCGAAATTCAAATTCCCAAGCCGCCGGATATCCGCGCACTGTTTCTGAGCCTTTTTGCCGTGGGTGTCTATCGCAATCATTTCACGAGTCTGTTCCGGCACGCGCTGGGACGGATCCCCGATGCTGAGCGAACTTTCATTCCCGAAACCGAATTCCCCAAGGTCTATCACAACGCGCGGCTCTATCTGGCAATTTACGCAGTGGCCATCGCCGCAGCGATCATTTGGCATAGTTGGATTCCGATTTTCCTGTTCGTGCTGCCGCAATTGTTTGGCACGTGGCTCATGATCGTCCATAACACTCCGCAGCACGCGGGACTGGCGGAAAATGTTCTGGACCATCGGCTCAATTGCCGCACGGTTTATATGAATCCAATCAGCCGGTACATCTACTGGAACATGAATTACCACGTAGAGCACCACATGTTCCCGCTGGTGCCGTATCACGCGCTCTCCAGGCTGCACAAGGTCGTGAAAAGCGACTGCCCGCCGCCCTATCCTTCCATCCTTTCCGCATGGCGCGAGATTCTTCCCACGGTTCTGCGCCAGGTGAAGGACCCGGCGTATCACGTGAAGCGCCGGCTGCCCGAACCCAAAGCACGCACACGCGAAGCCTGCTTTGCGTCGGAGGCGCAGCCCGACGCGGCGGGATTTGTAGCCGTGTGCGCGGCGGCCGATTTGCGGCGCGCCGATGTGGTTCGCTTCGACCACGCCAGAAAAACCTATGCCGTCTATCGCGATGAAGACGGGCGGCTCTTCGCAACCGATGGCCTCTGCACGCACGGCAATACGCACCTTTCCGACGGCCTGGTGATTGGCGGCATCATCGAGTGCCCGAAGCATAACGGGCGATTTCATCTCGCTGATGGTTCGCCGGCGCGGGCGCCGATTTGCCGCGGTCTTGCAACTTATCCCGTGGCGGAGCGCGACGGCCGCATCTTTGTCGACGTGGTGCATGCGGGCGGGGTGGGAGCGCGCGCGCATACGGCATTCAAGTTTCGCGTGGTGAGCAACCGCAGCGTGGCAACGTTCATCAAGGAGCTGGTGCTTGAACCGGAAGCCGGCCCGGAGAATGGCGCCGGCGCCATCGGCTTTGCTCCAGGCGATTATCTCGAGCTCGATATTCCCGCGTACGATTCGATTCGCTTTCGTGACTTCGACATTCCCGAGCCGTACGCCACGGTGTGGAAGCAGCAGCACGTTTTCGATCTGGTGGCGCGCAATCCCGAGGCCGGCCGCCGCAACAACTACTCGCTGGCCGGCAATCCGAAAACAGAACGGCAGTTGCGCTTTAACGTGCGCATCGCTACGCCGCCGCCGGGGCAGGAATGCGCGCCCGGAGTGGGCTCGAGCTATGTATTCAGTCTGAAGCCGGGCGATTCGGTTACTGCCATCGGCCCCTTCGGCGACTTTCACATCAAGCCCACGCAGCACGAAATGGTGTACATCGGAGGCGGCGCGGGCATGGCTCCCTTGCGCGCGCACCTTTCGCATCTGCTGGAGTCCGAGCGCAGCGCGCGCAAAATCAGCTACTGGTACGGAGCGCGCTCGCGCCAGGAGATTTTCTACGAGGAATATTTCCGGGAGCTTGAGGCGAGCCACCCGAATTTTTCCTTTCACCTCGCGCTCTCGTCGCCGCTGCCCGGCGACAACTGGGCAGGGCACGAGGGGTTCATCCACCAGGTGGTCGAGGAAAAGTATCTTCGCGATCATCCGCATCCTGAAGTGGTTGAATATTACCTGTGCGGGCCACCACAAATGATCAGGGCCTGCACGCGGATGCTGGAATCAGTTGGAGTCTCCGAGCGGCAGATCGCTTACGATGAGTTTTAATTATGACGGTGCTTGATACGAACACTTCCGACGAATTTCGCGATCCGCGCCTGCGGGTTTATATGAACCTCCAGGCTTTTGGCGACATGGCTCAGGCCGCCGACGGGCTCAAGGCCATTCACGAAGCCGGCTACGATGGCGTGCAGCTCGGCTGGCAGATCGACCACGCGCAATTGGACCAGGCGCGCCAGCTCGGCCTCGGCGTTTGCGGAAGCGGGCGCGTGAATACGCCGGCCGAGGCCGCGCCGCTGGCCAAAGAGGCGCGTGAAGCAGGTCTGGAATGCGTGACACTGCACGTGGGTTGGGGTACGGAGAACGATGATGAAGGGGCCGCGCTGATCGCGGCGGTTCTTGAGGCCTCTGCGCAGTTTTCCATTCCGCTGTATCCAGAGACGCACCGCGCCACAATTTTTCAGGACCCGTGGCGCACAGTGCAATTCCTTGAGCGGTTTCCGGAGCTCGAATTCAATGGCGATTTTTCCCACTGGTACACGGGAACCGAGATAGTCTACGGCGGATTCGAGAACAAGATGGAGTTTTTCCGGCCGGTCCTGGGCAGGATCGGTTTCCTGCACGGGCGCATTGGTAATCCCGGCTGCATGCAGGTAGACGTCGGCGACGGTTCGGCGGAGGGCCGTCCGTATGTTGCCCACTTTCGCGCGCTGTGGACGGAATCGTTTCTTGGCTATTTGCGCAGAAAGCCTCTCTCTGACCGGTTCTGCTTTACGC
>Ga0302201_10000651_pt1 | contig 31364 bp, 25 predicted proteins | sample II_Bog_N3_2_FD_194586 | JGI IMG/M metagenome (GOLD analysis project Ga0302201, IMG submission 194586) | Peat permafrost microbial communities from Stordalen Mire near Abisko, Sweden - II_Bog_N3_2 | ecosystem: Environmental > Terrestrial > Soil > Wetlands > Peat | place: Sweden: Abisko... | reverse complement strand
CCCGAAGACCACATCGAGACCGAGCTCTTCGGCTATCGACGCGGTGCTATGCCCGGCGCTCCAGCGGGTACGCCAGCCGAAAAACGCGGGACATTCGAGCGCGCCGATGGCGGGACCCTCTTCCTGGACGAGGTTGGCGACATGAGCCTCAAGACGCAGGCACGCGTCCTGCGCGCGCTCGACGAGCAGAGCTTCCTGCCGGTCGGCGCAACCCATCCCATACACGCCGATGTGCGCGTCATCGCCGCCACCAACAAGGACCTCGAAGAGGAGATCGCAAGCGGCAACTTCCGCGAAGACCTCTTCTACCGCCTCAACGTCATTCCGTTTTTCGTCCCGCCGCTGCGCGACCGCAAGGAGGACATCCCGCTGCTGGTCAAGGAGTTCCTGCAGGAGTTCGGCCAGCAATACGGGCGACCGCACGTCGAGATGCATCCCGACGCGCTCGACGCCCTGCGTCAGTACCACTGGCCGGGCAACGTCCGCGAGCTGCGCAACCTCATCGAGCGCGTGCTCATCCTCAACCCCAAGTCGCAGCGCATCGAGCGCAAACACATCCCCCCGCTGGTCTCGCGCGAGGCCTCCCGCGAGAGTGGCCGCGACTCTGGAAAGTCCACATCCCGTGGAGAAGAATTTTCCACACTGCTGGAAGCCCGCGAGGCCTACGAGCGCGACTACATCCTGAAAAAGCTGGACGAGTGCGGCGGCAATGTCACCCGCGCCGCCGAAGCCCTCGGCCTCGAACGCAGCCACCTCTACCGCAAGATGAAAGCCCTCGGCGTCAACGTCAAGGAGTAAAGTTCACGGGACGACGGGCAAACCAATTCCCAAGTTCTTCTTGCGCTCTGCGACATACCGACGCCATGCCTCTGGCATCAGGTCACTCGAAACGGTGCATGGAGACCATCGCGTCATGCAGGAGAAATCAAAGCCGGTCAGCCAATTTACATCCTCTGGCGTGGCTGCTGCTGTGAACTCGGTATCGAATCCCATGCACCCTTCACACCCACCGGGTGGTCGCATTCTGTATTCTGGATGGCTTGTGGCTTCGGGGCCATATGCAGGCGTCAGAGGTTCTTTAACAGATTTTGCAATCGTCACTAAAGCATAACTGCCGCTTTTGTACTCAATATATCCCTCCGGCTCTGGCCCGTCTCCATTCCAGCCAGGCCCGTCGCCTTTGGGAACAGCGGTGCTTACCATAAAGGAGGTTCTATCCACCTCGCCACCATGAACTGAGATGTCTGCCAGTACCTCCGGCAGGTGATCGTGAAGTGCAGATGCACCGCGACGTAGAGAAATGGCATCAATGACATTGCCGACCCAATCAATAAGTGAGATCTGATACTCGCAGTTGGTCGCATTGCACGCCCCTTCATAATGTCCCCACGCACCCCAGCGTGTCTGTATCCCCTGCAAGTCTTTCCACGTGCTTTTGCCCACCTCAAGCGCACGCATCTCACCCAACAGCCGCTCCGCTCGATGCCGCACAATCTGTTGCCCCACCTGAACGACCGCAAGCGAAACCGCAATCACAACGGCAAATCCAATAACAAGCCGCACAATCCAGCGCCATGTTTGCCCCATTTTCAGCATGAAGCTTTATACCACCACTAGCCCACCTGCTACGCAGCAACCTGCTTTCCCGCCGTCCGCGTCAAATTGATCAATTCAAACAATTGTTTTATACTTACGTTTGAATATGAGTAAGATTCACACATCCGTCGGCTTGAAAGCGGCAAAACGTAGCCGCAAGCCGGCGGCCTCGGACCCCACGCGCGACAAGTTGCTGGACGTAGCTGGGCGCATCTTCTCCGACCGCGGCTATCGCGCCGCCACCATCCGCCAGATATGCGTCGCGGCCGGTGCCAACGTCGCCGCCGTCAACTATCACTTTGGCGACAAGCTGGGCCTCTACACCGAGGTGGTACGGCAATCCGCGCGCCTCGCCGAATTTCAGGCGGCGCAGATCGCGCTCGACCTGTCGGCCCCGCCTGAAGAGATTCTGCGCGCTGTCATTCGCGCCCGTATTCACAGTCTGTTCCGTGGGGACCGGCCAGACTGGAACTTCCGGATCATGGCCCATGAGCTGGCGCAGCCTACACCGGCGCTGCGGCGGCTTGTGAATAAAGCGGGCCAACCGTTGTTTCACCGCCTGCTCGGACTCATCGGGGGAATGATCGGCTTGCCCGCGGAGGACGAGAGCACGCGTCTCTGTGCGATTAGCCTGTTGGGGCAGATCATGGTTTACGCGTTGGCCGGCCCTCTGGTGACCGCAATCTGGCCGAAGTTCGAGTTGACGCCCGACCAGGTGGAGCGCATCGCAGACCACATCGCCGACTTTTCACTCTCCTATATCCAGAATTTTCGATCAGAGACTTCCACGCGAAGCATCAAACGAACCAGACCAGCAGTAAAACCGAGGGCAAGTAAATGAGCGAACCCACACCTCCGGGCCTGTCGCAGCAGGCCGAGCCGACAACCCAGCCGGATACCGCCAAGGGTGCCGCGCCAGGCGCTGCCGAACCCGCAACGCAAGACGCACTCGAAGCCGCCGCAACCAAACGCCGCCGCACCATACGAATCGCCGTCGGCGCGGTGCTGCTGATAATTGTTGGCCTTGTCATCTGGCGCGTCTTCTTCTCCACGCCCGCGCTGCCCGCCAGCATCGTCGCCGTTAGCGGCCGCATCGAGGGAGACGACTCCGCCGTTGCCTCCAAGACCACCGGGCGCATCCTCGAGGTCCGCGTGCGCGAGGGCGACAGCGTCAATGCCGGAGACATAATCGCCACTCTCGACGATGCGCAGATTCGCGCGCGCGAGGACCAGGCCCAGGATGCACTCACATCTGCCGAAGCCAAGGGCGATGCCGCGCACCAGCAGATCGCCGTCCTGCAGCAGCAGTTGGATCAGAGTCGCATACAGGTGGGCCAGTCGAAGCTCGACACCGAAGGCCACGTCCATCAGGCCGAGGCCGAACTGGCCGCCGCGCAGTCCGACCTGGCGCAGCAGCAGGCCGCCTATCAGCTCGCTGCGTTCGACAAGGAAGCCTACACGCGCCTCGCGAAGTCCGGCGCAGTCTCGGAGCGCCAGGGCCTGCAGGCCGCAACCACCGCCGATCAGCAGGCCGCCGTGGTTGCCGCGACGAAGCGCCGTGTCGATGCGGCGCAGGCTGAACTGACCACCGCTCAGGCAATGCTCACAAACCCCAACCTCCGTGAGTCGCAGGTCGCTCTCGTGCGAAGTCAAATTGCCGAGCAGCAGGCGCAGGTCGCGAGCGCCGCGGCACAAACACAACAGGCCCGTGCTCAGTTTGCCGAGGCGGAAGACAATCGCAACGACCTCACCATACGCGCGCCGTTCACCGGGACCGTCGTCACGCGCGCAGCCGAACCGGGAGAGGTGATACCCGCCGGAACCGCGCTTATCACGCTGCTCGACCTGAGCAAGGTCTATCTGCGCGGCTTTGTGCCAGAGGGAGATATTGGCAAGGTGAAGGTGGGCCAGGCAGCGCGCGTCTATCTCGACTCGAACCCGCAGCAGCCGGTCGATGCGTATGTTTCGCGCATCGATCCGCAGGCAACCTTCACGCCGGAGAACACCTACTTCCGCGACGACCGCGTCAAGCAGGTGGTCGGCATCAAGCTGCAGTTGAAGGCTGGCTTCGGATTCGCCAAGCCCGGAATGCCCGTCGACGGCGAAGTTCTCGTCAGCGGCGACACCTGGCCAAAGGTCAGCCATAAGTGATCGCCGCGATTCCAGACCGCGATGTCGATCCCAACGCCGCACAGCGCGTCGGCGAGCCGTCAGCCATTGAGGCTCGCGGCCTCACCAAGCACTATGGCGAAGTTGAGGCCGTACGGGGAATCAGCTTTGAAGTCCACCCGCGCGAGATATTCGGCCTCATCGGCCCGGATGGCGCGGGCAAAACCACGACCTTTCAGATCCTCGCCGGCGTGATGGAGGCGACCTCCGGCGTTGCCAACATCTTCGGCCGCCCGGCGCGCGAGATGCGCTCGCAGACCGGCTATCTCACTCAGGCCTTCAGCCTTTATCCCGACCTCACTGTCGCCGAGAACATTCGCTACAGCGGCGATCTGCGCCGCATTGACCCGCAGGCGATCCTCGACCGCGGCCAGCAATACCTGCGCATGTTCGACATGGACCGCTTCTCCGACCGCCTCGCCGGAAAGTTGAGCGGCGGCATGAGGCAGAAGCTCTCGCTGATCTGCGCGCTGGTTCCGCAGCCCCACATCCTGCTGCTCGACGAGCCAACCACCGGCGTCGATCCCGTCTCGCGCCGCGAGTTCTGGGACGTTCTCGCCCACCTGTCGTCGGAGGGCCTCACCATTCTCGTTGCCACTCCGTACCTCGATGAGGCGGAGCGATGCCACCGCATCGGCTTCATGCACCAGGGACAGATTCTTCGAATCGGCACGGCGGAGGAGCTCTGCGACAGCCTCGACGCAAAACGCATCGAACTGCGCACGCCAGACCTGCGCAAGACGGAGAAAATTCTCTCCGCGCAATCTGGTCCTGGCAAAGACATCATGGATGTGCAGCGCTTCGGCGATCGTCTCGACCTGCTTGTTCGCGATCCGGAGAAAGAGCAGAAGCGAGTCGCCGAAGAGCTGTCCCGCGCGGGAGTCTCCATCGACGAGATGCATGTCGATCAACCCACGCTGGAGAATACCTTCGTCGCCCGTTTGCGTGCGCTGGGCCAAAGCGCAGCCACAGCCGAGTTCCCCGCGCGCCACGATCACAGCGATCTACGCGGTCAAATCGCAATCGGGGCAACCAATCTGGTCAAGGAGTTTGGCGAGTTCACCGCGGTAAAAGACGTCAGCCTGCAGATTCGCAACGGCGAGGTCTACGGCCTACTTGGGGCCAACGGCGCGGGCAAGACGACAACCATCCGCATCCTCTGCGGCCTGCTGGACCCAACCAGCGGCACCATGGAACTGGCCGGCACGCAGCAGGACCTGCGCTCGGAGGCGGTGCGCAAGCGCATTGGATATATGTCGCAGAAGTTCTCCTTGTACGACGACCTCTCGATCCGCCAGAACCTTGACTTTTTCGCCGGCGTCTATGGAGTTCCCGACACGGAGCGCGAAGAAAAGATCCGCTGGGTGCTGTCTTTTTCCGGCCTCGAAGGCAAGCAGGACCAGATCACCGGCAGCCTGCCCGGCGGATGGAAGCAGCGCGTGGCATTCGGCGCCGCCATCATGCACGAGCCCGACATCCTCTTCCTCGACGAACCCACCTCCGGCGTTGATCCGCTGGCGCGCCGAGCGTTCTGGACGATGATCAACCGGCTGGCCGACGGCGGCGCCGCCATCCTTGTCACCACGCACTATCTCGAAGAGGCCGAGCAGTGCAACCGCCTGGGCATGATGGTCGCAGGCCATCTTGTTGCCGAAGGCACGCCCAGCGGCATCAAGGGCCAACAGTCCGGACATTTAATTCAGTTCATCGTAGACCAGCCGCAACGCGCCGTTGACCTGCTCAAGCGTAACGGCGAAAGCTGGCGCGTCTCGCTCTTCGGCAAGCGTCTTCACCTCATCACCGAAGACGCGCCGGAGATCGCCATCCAGCAGACCACAAAGTGGCTGGAAGAGAACGGCCTCCATGTACTCAGCGCGCGCGAAGACCGCTTCTCGCTGGAAGACGTCTTCATCTCCATCGTGGAGAAGGCGCGCCTGGAAGGCAAGGTGGCCATTGAGAAGTGAATTGAGAAATAGAACGGACCAGCGAAGCAAACAGGAGCAGCCATGAGACGAATCGTCGCGCAGGTGCGAAAAGAGCTGACGCAGATCGTTCGCGACTGGCGCACGCTGGCGCTCGCCCTGGTGCTTCCCGTGGTCATGCTTCTGCTGATGAGCGCGGCGCTTTCGCTCACGGTCAGCAATCTCCCCATCGTGGTGCAGGACTTCGACGGCTCCTCGGCCTCCAACAATTTCATCGACGCCTTCCGCGCCTCCATCTCCTTCCACGTTGTCGCGTGGCCCGTGGACAAGTCCGCCGAAGAGGCGCTCGCCTCCAACGCCGCGCGCGCCGTGCTCATCATCCCTCCCCACTTTGGCCGCGACCTGGCGCGCGGAGTGCAGGCGCCCGTGCAATTCATGATGGACGCGTCCGACGCGAACACCGCCAAGCTGGTCGCAGGCGACGGTAGCCTGATCGCCGCCGCGTACAACCGGCAGCTCGCCAGCGGCAGCCAGGCCGCGCCCGTGCAGGCCGCTATCCGCCTGTGGTTCAACCCCGGCCTCTCCTCGAAAAAGTTTTACGGCCCCGGAGTCTTCGTGCTTGCCATCTCCATGTTTCCGCCGCTGCTTGCCGCGCTGGCCATGGCCAAGGAGACCGAGCAGAAGACCATCCTTCAGGTCTACGTCTCCAGCATCTCCGCGCACGAGTTTCTGCTGGGCAAGATTCTTGCCTTCATGGCCGTCGCGCTGGGCGAAGCACTCGTCATGTCTTCGCTTCTCTTCACCTACTTTGGCCTCAGCTTTGCCGGAGATCCCACGCCCGTCATCATTGCCACAATCCTCTACACCTTCTGCGTGGCCTCGTTCGGCACCATGATAGGAGCGGTCATTCCCAACCAGACCGCGGCCCTGCAAGCCGTCGCGCTCGGCGGATTTCTGCTTGTCTTTCTTCTCTCCGGCCTCATGTTTCCCATCCAGAACATTCCCATCGCCCTGCGCTGGATATCCAACTTCGTCTGGGGACGCTACTACATCGAGATCGTGCGCGACGCCCTGCTGCAAGGCGGTGGCTGGCCCGCCGTCTGGTACAAGGTCATCATCATCGGAGTCATCGGCTCCATCTTCTACACCCTTGCGTGGCGCGGCATGAGACGCATGCAGGTAAAGGCATAGCCATGAGAGACCTCCTCAATCGCCTCTTCAACTACCGCCTGCTCGCCCTGGTCAAGAAGGAATTCGACCAGATTCGCCGCGACCGCCGGCTCCAGCTCTCGCTTGTCCTGCCGCCCGTCCTGCAACTCACACTCTTCGGCTTCGCGCTCAGCGCCAACGTCTCCGATGTGCGTCTCGCCGTGGTGGACGACAGCCATACGCCAGAGAGCCGCGAGCTGGTCTCCACGCTGACCGAGAGCAAGAGCTTTCGCCTCGCCGGCACCTACCCGTCGGTCGATCAGCTCGGCGACGCGGTCAGCCGGGGAGACGCAGACGCCGGAGTGGTCGTCCCCTATGACTACGCGCGAGACCTCGCACGCCAACGTCCCACCACAGTGCAATTTCTTCTGAATGCAACCAACGCCAACACAGCCACCATCGCCCGCGCCTACGCGGAGGGCGTCCTCCAGAGCTACAACAACGGACTCCGCCAGCAGGGAGTTCGCCTCCAGGTTCAGCCTGTCGCAGCAGACAGCCTCGCCCGCCGCGGCCAGGTCGAGATTCAGCCCGCGTTTCTCTTCAACCCCGGCCTGGTCGATTCGTGGTTCATCGTCACCGGCGTCCTCGGCCTGCTTCTCATTCTGAACAGCTCCATCGTCGCCTCCGCAGCCATGGTGCGCGAGCGCGAGGCAGGCACCATCGAACAGCTCCTCATGTCGCCAGCCAGCACCACCGAGATTATTATCGCCAAGATCGCGCCGCTCTTCTTTCTTCTCACCCTGATGATGTTCGCGGCCCTCGCCGTCGTTCGGCTGGTCTTCGGAGTTCCATTTCGCGGCAACATTCTGTTGCTGCTCGGCGCGGGCTGCCTCTGCATCCTCTCCGGCATCAGCATCGGGACCGTCATCGCCACATTCAGCCGCTCCGCGCAACAGGCACAACTCACCAGCTTCTTCGTCAACCCGCCGCTCTCCGCGTTGTCCGGCGCGCTCAATCCCGTCGAGGCCATGCCAAAGTGGCTGCAGCCGCTCACCGTGCTGAACCCGGTCCACCACTTCGCAACCATCGTCCGCGGAAGCACGCTGAAGGGAAGCGGCTTCATGGACCTCTGGCCAAACTTCCTCGGCCTGCTGCTCTTCACCGTCGTTCTGGTCGCGCTCAGCATCTCGCGCTTCCGCAAGCAACTCAGCTAGTAAAAGGAACATCGCCATGAATCACTCGAAGATTAAAGTCGCCCCGATTCTTTCCATCGCTGCAATCGCGCTGCTCGCGTGCATCGCAACCATCGCCATGCCAACGCAGGCCTCGGCGCAGAGCGCAGCGCAGCCGCAGCACACGCTGGCCGCGCAACTCCCGCTCTCCGGCCGCGCGGGCAACAGCGGCTCCGTCACCGCCATCGAAACGCCCATCGCCGGAACCACCAATAGCGTGACGACCATCAATCCCTCGGTGCAGATTCAGGGCCCCTTCACCGGCAGCTCGTCGAGCACGGCGAAGCTTCCATTCAACGGCAAGCTCTCGCTGCGCGACGCCATCGAACGCGGCCTCAACTTCAACCTCGGCGCGACCAACTTCAACCGCACCGTGCGCCAGGCCCAGGGACAGAGCGAGATCGCCCGCAGCGCGCTACTTCCCAACGTCAGCGGCTACCTCGCCGAATCGTTGCAGCAGGCCAACCTCGCCGCCGAGGGCCTGCGCATCCACATTCCCATCCCCGGCTTCAGCTTCCCCACCATCGTCGGCCCGTACAACAACATCGACTTGCGCGGCAACGTCACGCAGTCGGTCGTCGATCTCACGGCATGGGACAACTTCCGTGCGTCCAGCGACGAGGTTCACGCGGCTCAGTTCTCCGCCCGCGATGCCAGAGACGCCGTCGTCCTCGCTGTCTGCGGCGAGTACCTCCAGATCATCGCAACCAGTGAGCGCGTTGCCTCGGCCCATGCGCAGCTCGACACCGCAACCGCACTCTTCCAGCAGACTCAGCAGAAGCGCGCCGTCGGCGTAGCGCCTCAGATCGACGTCGATCGCAGCGAGGTCGAGCAGTTGACACAGCAGCAGCGCGTCATCTCGCTCGAAACTGAACTGGCCAAGCAGAAGATCGCTCTTGCGCGCAGCATCGGCCTTCCGCCCAACGACGCCTACGACCTTACCGATGAGGTGCCCTTCGCCGCCGCGCCCAGCCTCAGCGAGGACGACGCGATTCACCAGGCCCTCGACCGCCGCGCCGACATCAAGGCCGCCGAAGCGCAGGTCCGCGCCGCCCAGCACGCGCTCTCCGCCGCACACGACGAGCGTCTGCCGTCGCTCTCCATCAATGGAAACTACGGCGCCATCGGCACCAACCCCGCGCAGGCCAGCGCAACGTTCTCCGCCGCCGCCACGCTCAGCATTCCCATATGGCAGGGAGGCCGCACCGAGGGCGACATCAAGACCGCCCAAGCCGCGCTCACCCAGCGCCAGTCCGAGCTTGAAGACCTCAAGGGCCAGGTGGAGAGCGATGTGCGCAACGCCTTCCTCGATCTCGAAGCAGCAACCAGCCAGGTCAAGCTGGCCCAGCGCAATCTTCAGGTCAACAAGGAGACGCTCGACCTCACCCGTCAGCGCTTCGACGCCGGAGTCACCGACAACGTCGAAGTCGTGCAGGCGCAGGAGTCGCTCACCTCCGCTGATCTCGACAGCATCAACAGCGTCTTCGCCCACAACCTCGCCAAGCTCAGCCTGGCCCGCGCCATAGCCAGCGCAGCCGACAACCTGCAGCAGTTCCTGAACCTGCAATAAGACGCTTCGCAGAAGCCGGCATCGGAATCCAGCCCAGTCTGTAACGCGCCCAGCGCGGATTATTTATCTTGCTCCTGTGCCGGAGCACTCTTCTGCTCGGCAGGCTCGCGCCACGACGGAGGCTCCGCCGAGTTCTTCGTCTTGGGCCGCGTGTCCTCCGGGCTCGAGATTCCAACCAGCCGAAGCACTGTTCCCAGTGCGCGCACGAGAGGGTTCATGTCGATGGCTCCTGCAACAAAGCTACGCTATCCTGAATAGATGAGCTTCTTTGCACTGCGCAACATAAAATCCACCCACCGTACGATCTCACTTCTCGCAACACTTCTCATTTTCGCAGCGGCGTCTTCGACCGCGCCTCTCGCCCGCGCGCAGGTCAAAACCCCCAAGCCCCCTCCCGACCTCATCGTCTTCACCAACGGCGATCAGTTGAACGGCACTCTCGAGCGCGGCATCGGCAACTCCATCGTCTTCAAGAGCGACGTGGCCGGCGAGATCACCGTCTCCCTCGACAAGGTCAAACTGCTGCGTGCCAGCGGCAGCTTCGCCGTCCTCGGCAAGAACGCTCCCATCAGCCGCAAGGCAGTCACGCCCGGCACCATCCAGTACAGCGACAAGAAGCTGACCGTCACAACTCCCCAGGGTGCGGTCGAAACCTTGCCGGAGGACCATATTGCCTACATCATCGACCAGCCGACCTACAATCGCGAACTGGCCAAGCTGCCCGGCCCGCTCTACGGATGGAACGGCTCCGTCCATGGCGGTGCAACCGTCGTGCGCTCCACCAACAACGGCCTCACCTACACCGCCGGAGTCGCTCTGGTGCGCGCCATTCCCGCCGTGCCCTTCCTGCCCGCGCGCAACCGCACCAGCTTCGACCTGCAGGAGACCTACGGCAAGCTCACCTCGCCGGTCATTCCGCAGACCACGCCGCCCTCGCCGCCCTCGGTCGCGCTCACCAGCATCTTCCACGCCCACGCCGAGCGCGACCAGTACTTTTCCCCGCAATTCTTCGCACTCGCCCAAACCAGCTTCGACCACAACTATGCGCAGGGCCTCGACCTGCAACAGGTCTACGGCGGCGGCATTGGATGGACGACTCTCAAGAACGGCCGCCAGCAGATGGACGTCAAGGCCGACCTGCACTACGAGGAGCAGGACTTCCAGACCGCCTCCAGCAACCAGGAACTCATCGGCTCCACGCTCTCCGAGGCATACCACCGAAACATGCCGCGCAAGCTGGTCTTCACCGAATCGGCCAGCGTTCTGCCCGCCTGGAACAACTCTAGCGCCTACTCCGCCAACGCCCTGCTGGGGCTCGTGATGCCCGTCTTCAAGCGGCTTGGCCTCACCGTCACCTCCACCGACAACTTCCTCAACGACCCCTCCGCCGGCTTCCGAAAAAACAGCTTCCAATTCGTCACTGCCGCATCCTATTCGTTGAAGTGAACGCAATAGGAGGACGGCATGTCAACCACGCCCGCCGGATTCGATGAAGTCTTTGCCAAGCTCAAGCAGGTCTTCCGCCGCCATCTCGACCGGCTCAGCGTGCAGTCCGACAGCGCGACCGAATACACACTCGTTGGCCGCAAGCCCTCGCCCTTCCCCCAGCACAAAGGACACCCTATGTTCTTTAGTTCGGTCCGCCTGGGCAAGGCCTACGTCAGCTTCCATCTCTTGCCGCTATACATGAACGAATCCCTCAGCAGGACCATCTCTCCCGCGCTGCGCAAGCGCATGCAGGGCAAGGCCTGCTTCAACTTCAAGATCACGCCGGACGCCGAGTTGATCGCCGAACTTGAGCGCCTCACCCATGCGGGCTTTAAGTTCTTCGACGACAAGAACTGGGTCTAACCCTGCTCCTCACCCTACGGCGTAGTCAAAATCTTCATCACCGGATCGGGCAACTGCTGATCCGCGTTCTTCAGCAGCAGCGTTACCTGCCACATCTGCGTATCCGTCAGCACATGGTTGTACGCGGGCATTCCGGTCAGCCGGATTCCGTTGGCAACCTTCCAATAGGTCTCGCCCGGCTCGTCGTCGCTCACCCCCACCACATTGTTCTTGGCGTGCTTCTTCCACAGTTGCGGAGCAGCCGGATACATCTCCTTTGCAAACGCAACATCGTGCCCCGGCGTGCCATGGCATCCCGCGCACTGTGTGCGGTACACATGAGCCCCGCCCTCGAAGGCGTCCTCATCGGTGCCGAACGGCGCAGGCTGCATCTGGCTTGCGATCCGCGCCTTCAGCGGAACGCTCACGATCGCCTTCTCCAACGGAAACGGCTTGTCCGCGGTCGCCACTGGCAGCGCGCCGAAGCGCAGATAGGCCGCCGTGCCGCCCGCCACCACCGCCAACCCAAGCAAAAATCCCAGAAAAACCTTGCCGCCTCCGCCGCCCGATGCTCTGCTCTTCGCCATGGAATCCTCGCCTTCTCGTCTCCGCCGCGCCAAGAAGCCGCGCCGGATGTTCTAATAGGGAAGTGGCTGTCGGCGGACAACTCCGCCGCGCCAACCTCGCCTCCAACGAGCTCAAAAAATGGAGGCGACCGCAGGAGTTCTCGTTGATCTTTCGTTCGCCGTCCCGTTTCGTTCGTAGCATACAGCTTTTGCCAGCAGTCTTGTTGGTCGCGGCACTCTCGGCATCCTCCGCCCTCGCGCAGAACGCGCGCCGCTCCGGCCGCGAGACCAACGCCAACCGCAAGGCACGCATCGAGCGCCAGATCGCCGAAACCTACACCCATCGCTGGGAGGTTGCCGGCGGCGGCGGCTATCTCCGCTTCCGCTCCGGCCAGTTCACCCAGAAGAACAGCGAGATCGCCTTCTGGCTCAACACCACCTACTACTTCAACCGCAACCTCGGCCTCACTGGCGAGGTGCGCGGCGCCTACGGCAACGCCAAGATCGACAACCTCAACCCCTACGCCTCCCTCGTCGGTCGTCCGCAGATCTCCGAGTATCCCTTCCTCGCCGGTCCCACCTATCGATTCCGCCTGCGCCAGAAGACCGCCCTCAGCGTCTTCGCCCTCGGCGGCACGGCCATCGGCAAGTTCGACGGCGCATCGAAGGGCATCTCCGCCGCCAACCTCGGCCTCTGGCCCTCCACCAACGCGCGCCCGGCCTTCTCTCTCGGCGGCAGCCTCGACCTCAACCTCTACCCCAACCTCGCCTTCCGCATCACTCCCAGCTACACCGCGACGACCTTCGGCGGCTCGCTGCAGAACAACGCCGGCTTCGAGATGGGCGTGGTCTACCGCTTCGGCCGCCAGAAGTAGCACCGGGTCTTTGGCCGTGCCGAAAGTCGTCCCCGCGCCATAGAATGATGCGGAGGCCTCTATGACCATCATCCGCCAGGACGACGTAATCCGCTCCGTAGCCGACGCGCTGCAATACATCAGCTTCTACCACCCGGTCGATTACATCGCCAACCTCGCCCGCGCGTATGAGCACGAGCAGTCGCACGCCGCCAAGGACGCCATCGCGCAGATCCTCATCAACTCCCGCATGTGCGCCGAGGGCCATCGTCCCATCTGCCAGGACACCGGCATCGTCACCGCCTTCGTCAAGGTCGGCATGGAAGTCCAGTGGGCGCCCTCCGCCACGCACGGCATGATGTCCATGCAGCAGATGATCGACCAGGGCACCCGCGAGGCGTGGCTCAACCCCGACAATCTCCTCCGCCCCAGCATCCTCGCCGACCCCGCCTTCACCCGCAAGAACACCGGCGACAACACACCCGCCATGGTCGTCGTCGAGCTGGTCGCGGGCTCCGCGCTCGACATCACCGTCGCCAGCAAGGGCGGCGGCAGCGAGGCGAAGGCCAAGTTCGCCATGCTCAATCCCACCGACTCCGTTGTCGATTGGGTGGTGAAGACCGTCCCCACCATGGGCGCCGGATGGTGTCCGCCGGGAATGCTCGGCATCGGCATCGGAGGCACCGCCGAAAAATCCATGGTTCTCGCCAAGGAGTCGCTCATGGCCCCCATCGACATGCACGAACTCATCCAGCGCGAAAAATCAGGCGCGGCCCTCACCAATATTGAGAAGCTCCGCATCGAGCTATATAACCGCATCAACCAGCTCGGCATCGGCGCGCAGGGACTGGGCGGACTCACCACCGTCCTCGACGTCAAGATCCTCGACTGCCCCACCCACGCGGCCAATCTGCCGGTGGCCATGATCCCCAACTGCGCCGCCACGCGCCATCTGCACATCCGGCTCGACGGCAGTGGTCCTGTAGCTGTTGCTCCTCCCGATCTCGACGCATGGCCCAAGCTCACCTACGCGCCCACCAACGCCCGCCGCGTCAATCTCGCGGCTGTTACGCGGGAAGACATCCAGACATGGAAGCCCGGCGAAGTCATCCTGCTCTCCGGCTCGCTGCTCACCGGCCGCGACGCCGCGCACAAGCGCCTCACCGACATGCTCAACCGCGGCGAAACCCTCCCCGTCGACCTGCGCGGCCGCTTCCTCTACTACGTTGGCCCGGTTCAGGCCGTCGGCGACGAGGCAGTCGGCCCCGCCGGCCCCACCACCGCCACCCGCATGGACAAGTTCACCCGCCAGGTCCTCGCCCAGACCGGCCTGCTCGGAATGATCGGCAAGGCCGAGCGGGGGCCAGAAGCCATCGCCGCCATCCGCGAGTTCCACTCCGTCTACCTCATCGCCGTCGGCGGCGCGGCCTACCTCATCTCCAAGGCCATCCACTCCGCCCGCGTCCTCGCCTTCGCCGACCTCGGCATGGAGGCCATCTACGAGTTCGATGTCGTCGACATGCCCGTCACCGTCGCCGTCGATTCGCTCGGCTCCAGCGTCCACACCACCGGCCCCGCCGAGTGGCAGTCCCGCATAGCCCAGCACCTCCCCAACACCGCCATTTTGCAGTGAATATCGGGACAGGCTCAAATGGTAATGATTTCACTGTCAATGAGTGGCGCTATTTAGCTTCGGGCTATGATTCTGCCAGCCGGATAATTGTCTTCCTTTTCCTTGTATAGGATTATCCGTCCAGCTAAAGCAGTTGCTTGCCATCCCTTTGGCAACTCAGAGACCACTGCGGTCAATAGCTTCCGCGTGGAAATCGGGACTTTGGAAAGAGTCAACTTTTTGCCGTCAAAGTCCGGGTGTGCTCCTGAGTTCTCGACACGCAGGGTATACGGCAATGCGTGACGAAGGGCCTGTAGTGCGTTCGTTATGGATGTCGGACCGGAAAGCCCCAGGGAAACGGTCTCGTCTAAATTGATCGGATACAAAACATCGAAGCTATTAGATGGGGTTAATCAAAACGACGCCCGCCATGTCTCTGGATGGAGATTAAGCGCCGCGTCAAGAGGCGGCATTATCGTGAAAATGCGTGGATTCTTGGCGAAGAGGTGAACTCTGTAAATGCGCCAGTCCGTGGGACGTTCCTTCGCAAACTCACATTCATTACGGCTTAGGAAAAACGGCGTCCGAGCTCCTCCGTTCGTTGTCTTCACTTCGATCAATGATTCGCAACCACTCGGATCAAAAGAGAGAATGTCATAACCAGCGCCATCTCCATCTTCCTCAGAAACCCATCGCACCTTTCGGGACAAGTCCATGCGATTCGCCTCCGCAAGCCGCGCTCGCTCAAGATCGACGACAAAAGCTTCTCCGGCCTTGCCTAAAGAGCGATTGCGGTGGTCTCGCTCCACCGGATCGAACTTCCGTACGAGCCGTCGTAAACGTTCAGAAATGCGCTGGTCCGTAGCTGTAAGAATTGGTGAATCCACAAAGACGACAGATTCTGCGGCTATGACCGCTGGCGGTGCCGGAGTTGATTCGAGAATTGCCGGATGTCCCGTAAGATAACGGTCGATGCCGTCGAAGATGGCGTTTTGGTAGTTCCTCTTAGGCATGTAGCCGGGAATCCACGGCAACCCAAGTTCGTCCAAGACGGCTGAGATGTTCTGATGCTTAAACTCAACGGATCGGTGTGTGCGGCCAATTTGCGCCATCAAAGCGGCGCTATGTCTCGATTTAACGTAAGGCTGACCAGCAAGGTCGGCTGTCAGCATAGCGAAATAGTCTGCGATGATCGCATCCAGTTCGTCGTCCCGCCACGGTGTTCCGACCTTCTTTTCGTCCGCCATTGACTCTTTGTCTACATTCTCGCCTTGAGGAGCGGCGACCGTTGCTAATCCAATTCGCAGGCTAAGGTCGATTCACTTATTCCGGGCGTTCGTTTCCAATCCCCGCGTTGTCTTTGCTCACCCAAACCCACGCGTGAACCCAAGCGCCGCAGTCGCTCGAACTCACCGCCGCATCGTCGTCGATTTGCAATTTGTCGCTGCACCAAAGGTCGGCAGCGACTTCTCGATAGAGTTCATCGGTCGCTGGCATAGTTACAGTTGCCGGTTTAGCCATGGTTTAAGTGACCTCATTGTCTCGAAAATACCTCAATCTATGCCTGAGTGCGTCAAAATTCTGCATTTCGCACTCCCAAACCTCAAGAATTGACCAACCCGCTTTGCGGAGGGACCTCTTGATCGTCTGATCTCTCAAACGGTTGCCCTCCAGTTTGGATCGCCAGAACTCTACGCGACTCTTTGGCAGTCTCGCCAACGTACATGTCTTTTTCCGATGTCGATGCCAGAAACAACCATGGACGAGAATCACCTTTCGCAGTCTGGGGAAAACCAGATCAGGCTTACCCGGTAAGGTTTTCACGTGCAAGCGGTATCGAAACCCCATCGAATGCACTATTCGACGCACAACCAGCTCCGGGCCAGTATCGGTTCCCCGGATGAGGGCCATCCTTTCGCTCCGACCCTGTCTTGTCAACGTGTCAACCATGTCGATTATGATGCTACCGCTTCATGCATGCCGAGAGCCCCAACTCTCGATTCTGAGATGGGAGCATCGCGCGAAGGCGCAACCGGGGTCCCCGGCGAGCGGACTTGGCTGGCTGGGGTGGGCAACCGCTCCCGCTCCTCCACTCTTCCCGACGCTCTACGCCGCGACCCCGCGCAGTTGCAACGCCGCCATCCACCGCGCATCCCCATAGCGGCGCTCCAGCAGGTGCGGCAGATAGTGGTCCACATCCAACTGCGGCCACGACACGCTGATCCCACCACCCCAAAGCTGAATCTCCGCGAGCTGTGCCTCCGTCGCGTGTTCAAGCCCCTGCAGGTACTCGCGCGGAATCGCCAGCCGTCCCCCAGTGCTCAACCGCAGCACGATCACGTCCGCGCGCCCGCCCAGGTACTCGACCGACGCCACTCGCGGCTCACCCTCCAACTCCTTCGCCGCGTCAAGGGCGGCGTCGATCTCCGCATCGGTCGTCAGGTCGTTAGGATGCCTGTCCATGCATTGTCTCCCAAAGTTCGTTCAGCTCAACCGTGTGTGCAGCCGCCGCATCCAGAATCCGGCGTATGTCGCTCCGCTTCGCGTTTGGCGGCCGAACCGCGTCCCGTCGCGCCGACTTTGCCACCTTCCCATCGGGGAGCAAGTCAACGACCACTGACATCTCCGCCAGCAATCCATGCACATGCCGCGGCAGGTGGTCGGCAGCGAACGCGGCAAAACGAATCCCGTCAAACGTCTTCGAGCCCACACCCTTACTTTAGCCGTCCGGCCCTCCGCATACAACAGTTTTCCTGCATAAATCGGCCTGGAGCGCTTTTGCGCGAAGCGCGTTCCGCCCTCCGCGCAGGAGTTGGTATTCTCAAGCTGTGATGAAGAGTGAACCCAGCACCGACGCCGCCAAGCCGCCCATCTATCTCCTCGATTCGATGGCCTTCATCTTCCGCGCCTATCACGCCATGCAGCGCCAGCGCCCCATGACGACGCGCACCGGCATCCCCACCGCCGCCACCTACGTCTTCGTCAACATGATCAACAAGCTGCGCAAGGACTTTGCACCGCAGCTTCTGGCCGCCGTCTACGACCTGCACGGCCCCGTCTTCCGCGACGAGCGCGCGCGAGAGATGAAGCCGCTGCGCCGCTGGAACGCGAAGACGCAGCAGTTCGACGAGGTGGACTACGCCGGCTACAAGGCCAACCGCGCCGAGACGCCCCCCGACCTCATTCAACAGCTCCCGTACATCCGCCGCGCGCTGGAGGCCTTCCGCATCCCCATCCTCAGCTACGAGGGCTTCGAGGCCGACGACGTGATCGGCACGCTTGCCGCGAAGCTCTCCGCGCTGGGCCACCGCGTCTTCGTCGTCAGCTCCGACAAGGACATGATGCAGCTCGTCACGCCCGAGGTCAGCATCCTCAACCCGACCAAGGACAACCTCGTCCTCGATCCCGCCGGCGTCGAGAGCGTCCTCGGCGTGCTGCCGGAGCGCGTCATCGACGTGATGGCCCTGCGCGGCGACGCGGTGGACAACATCCCCGGCGCGCCCGGCATCGGCGACAAAGGCTCCGTCGAACTCATCCAGCAATTCGGCAGCGTTGAGGCCGCGCTCGATGCCGCAGTCTCCGCGCCCGACTCCATCAAACGCAAAACCTATCGCGAATCGTTACAGAATAATCGCGAGAATATTTTGCTCTCGAAGGAACTCGTCACCATCCACACCGGGGTCCCCATTGAGTTCTCCCTCGACGCGATGCGCACCCAGCCCGTCGACAACGCAGCATGCCGCGAGCTGTTCAGCGAGCTCGAATTCACCACCATGCTGCAGTCCCTCGCCCCCGCCGCCGACAACGCTGTCATCGAGTTCAACCTAAGCCCCACACCAACCCAGTTCGCCGCGCTCCTCGCCGACGCCCGCAAGCCTGCCCCCGACAGCACCGCGCCGCGCGGCTTTGCGATTGCGATCTTTGAAGACGCCCGCGCAACTTCGGAAGAACTTTCCGCCGATTCCGATTCAGAGTCCAGCGAAGCTGAGATAGAACCGCCCCCCGCCGAGACGATGTACATGTTCGCCGCGCCCGCGCCCGCCCCGTCTCCCACCCCCGCGCCCACGCCCGTCGACGCAGCAATCCGCCTCGGCCTCTCCATCGACGGCGCCTCCGCCATCGAGACCACCCTCGACGCACCCAATCTCCGCGCTGCCCTCGAAGACGCAACTCTCCCCAAGCTCGTCCACGATCTCAAGTCCGTCCTGCGCGCGCTCGCCCCGCACAGCATCACCCTGCGCGGCGACATCACCGACGTCATGCTGCAGAGCTACCTCATCAATCCCACGCACGCCTCGCACACGCTCGCCGACATCGCCGCCCGCTCCACCAATCGCGCGCTCGTCCATCAGCCCACCAAGGCCAATCCCGCCGACCCCAACCGCCTGCCCGAAGCCGCCGCAGCCATCGTCCGTCTCGCCCGCGTCTTCGCCGAGCAGATGGCCGAGAGCGACGCCGCCGCCGTGTCCTCGGACTCAACCCTGAGCCCCGTGCAAGCGCATCCGCTCCAGCACCTCTACCGCACCATGGACCTCCCGCTCGTCCCCGTCCTTCTGCGTATGGAGCAGGTGGGCGTACGCATCGACACCGGCGTTCTCTCCGCCATGTCCACGCGCCTCGCCGTCGAGATGGACACCCTCGCCGAGAGCATCTTCGCCTCCTCCGGCCATCGCTTCAATCTCAACTCGCCCAAGCAGCTCGGCGACGTGCTCTTCAACAAGATGATGCTGCCCAAGCCCACGAAGCACGGCAAGGGCAAGGTCATCTCCACCGCGCAGGATGTCCTCGAAGAGTTGGCCGAGCATCACCCCATCCCCGCGCTGGTCCTGGAGCATCGCCAGCTCGCCAAGCTCCGTTCTACATATCTCGACTCACTGCCCAACCTCGTCGACTCCGAAGGCCGCGTCCACACCACATTCAACCAGGTTGGCACGGCCACCGGCCGCCTCTCGTCCACCAACCCCAACCTGCAGAACATCCCCGTCCGTACCGCGCTCGGCCGAGAGATTCGCGCCGCCTTCATCCCTGCTCCCGGCAACCTGCTCCTCTCCGCCGACTACTCGCAGATCGAGCTGCGCCTCATGGCCCACTTCTCGCAGGACCCGCTCCTGCTCAACGCCTACCGCACCGGGCAGGACATCCACACCCTCACCGCGTCGGAAGTTTTTGGAATTCCTGTAGCCCAGCTCGACAAGGAGACGCGCGCCCGCGCCAAGGCCGTCAACTTCGGCATCGTCTACGGCATCTCGCCCTTCGGCCTGGCCGCGCAGCTCGGCATCGACCAGCGCGAGGCGAAGCGATATATCGAAACCTACTTTGAGCGCTACGCCGGAGTCCGCCAGTTCATCGACCGCACGCTCGAAACCGTCCGCCGCGACCAGCTCGTCCGCACCTGGTTCGGCCGCGTCCGCCCCATCCCAGACATCCAGTCGCGCAACCCCAATCAGCGAGGCTTCGCCGAGCGCACCGCCATCAACACGCCCCTGCAGGGCACCGCCGCTGACCTCATCAAGCTGGCCATGATCCGCATCGACGCCGAGATCTTAGCGCGCAAGCTCCGCTCCCGCATGACCCTCCAGATTCACGACGAACTCCTCTTCGACGTCCTCCCCGCCGAGGCCGACGAACTGCAAACCCTCGTCAAGCAAGAGATGGAACACGTCGCCGAGTTCTCCGTCCCCATCCTCGCCGAAGTAGCCCTCGGCCCCAACTGGCGCGACATCAAATAGCCGCGCACGCAGATAGTTAGGCTAGTCACCGTACCCCTTTGACTATCGTTCCCTTGTTTGTCATTCCTCAGCGAAGCAGAGGAATCTGTCTCTGGCTGTTGTCTGTTTTTCCCGACATTCTGAGTGTCTTGCGAGCGTGAAGAGCTACGCGATTGGCCAGTGAGGAGAGCTATTATTGCGATTAATCAGGAGTACATATGAAACGAGTCCGTCAAGTGTTTCTCGGGATTGTGGCGATTGTATCGGGAATTCTGCTGTTACAACATGCTCAGCGCCGCACAGTGGGAGCACTCATGGCACAAGAGCATTCTTGTGATATTGCCAGAGTTTGGCACTATCATTGCGGTGTTTGAGTTGCACCATTCCGCGAAGGCAAATGAATTACGCAACGAGAGGAATAGCGTTGGCGAGGGTCAATGGCCGTAGCCGTCAGCGTGGCGCGTGACCTTGCCGCGAAAGAGCCAGTGGATGATGACGAAGTACATCGTGGCCAGCAGGATTCCAAGAATCCACCAGACCAAGCCGATGTACAGCGTATGGGACCCGGCCAGAGCGAGGGGGATGGTGATGTCGCGGCCCGCCGTGCCTACCGTGGGAAGCAGCACGGGGAAGAGACCGACGACAGCGCCGACCATCATGGTGGCGAGGTAGGCCGATGAGCCGAGAAAGGCGGTCAATGCGGAGCGTCCACGCGCAGCGAGGAAGACGACCGCAAGGCTGGCCAGAACCGCGCAGGGAATTACAAACAGGATGGGGTGGGCGATGTAGCTGTCCAGCGAGTGAGGACGCGCCAGGACAGTGAGCGGAAGTCCGGCCAGGGTGAGGACGAGCAGCACGGGGGTGGCATTTCGGGCGAAGTTGCGCGCGCGCTGCTCCAGGTTTCCCTCCGTCTTCAGGGCGAGATAGAGCGAGCCGTGAACGGAGAGCGCGACCAGGGCGAGGACGCCTCCGGTGACGGTGTACCAGTCGAGGATTCCGGGATGGGGGCCGGGCTTCCAGTTGGTCCAGAGCGGGAGGAAGAAGTAGTCGTCTGGGCCGATGGGGACGCCGCGCACGACGTTGGCCAGGGCGGCACCGTAGAAGATGGCGAGCAGCGAGCTGGAGAAGGTGAAGAGCGCGTCGAAGAAGGTGCGCCAGAGCGGCTCGGCGGAGTGGCCGCGCAGTTCGATGCTGAGGGCGCGCAGGATAAGCAGCCAGAGGACGATCATCAGCGGCAGATAGAAGCCGCTGAAGGCCGAGGCGTAGAGCAGCGGGAAGGCGAAGAAGAGCGTGCCTCCGGCGGCGAGCAGCCAGACCTCGTTGCCGTCCCAGAAGGGGCCGATGGAACGCATGGCCTGCTGGCGTTCCTCTTCCGTGCGCGCGACGAAGAGATAGACAATGCCGACGCCGATGTCGAAGCCGTCGAGGACGACGTAGGCGACCAGCATGACGGCGACGATCCAGAACCAAAGAGTGCCCATCGAAACTCTCCTATGCAGTCTTGCTGCCGTTGCTGTTGCCGGGGGCGTCCTGCGACACAGCTTGCGGGCCGTCCTGAATGAAGTTGTAGACCAGCACAATCCATAGGACGGAGAGCACCGCGTACATGCCGAGGAAGCCAAGCAGCGTGAAAAGGCTGGAGCCCGCGCCGACGTGCGTCGAGTAGCCCTGCGAGGTGCGGATGAGGCCGTAGACCAGCCATGGCTGGCGGCCGATCTCGGCGGTCATCCAGCCGGCGGTGTTGGCGATATAGGGCAGAGGGAAGCTGAGCAGGATAGGCCACAGAATCCAGCGCGCGGTGAAGAGCCTGCCGCGCCAGAGCAGGAATGCGGCAATGCCCATCAGCAGCACAAAGTACGTTCCCAGGCCCGCCATGATGTGGTAGCTGTAGAACAACAGAGGCAGCGCGGAGGGCCACTGGTCGCGGGGAATCTGGTTGAGGCCCTCGACCTCGGCGGCGGTGGTTCCGTAGATGAGGAAGCTGAGGACCTTGTTGACGACGATGGGGTTGTCGATCTTCTGCGCTTCGATGTCTGGCTGGCCCATCAGGACCAGAGGCGCGCCCTTTTCGGAGTTGAAGAGGCCCTCCATGCCGGCGACGGCGGCGGGCTGGTGCCGCGCCATGTACCTGCCGTGGAGGTCTCCGGTGGGGAAGATCTGCAGGACGCTGAAGAGGACTCCGGCGATGACGCCCAGTTTGAGGAAGGTGCGACCGAACTTTTCGTCGCGGTGTTGCAGGACGTAGAGCGCGCCGACCGAGGCCATCACAAAGGAGGCCGTCACTACGGAGCCGCACATGTTGTGCGCGTACTGCAGCCATGCCCAGGGGTTCAGCATGAATGCCCAGAAGCTGGTGACTTCGTAGACGCCGTTGGGCAGTGCACGATAGGCCACTGGGTGCTGCATCCACGCGTCGGTGACGATGATGAAGAAGCCGGAGATCCATGAGCCGAAGAAGACGAGGAAGGCGGACCACCAGTGCGCCCAGCGGGAGAGGCGCTTCTCGCCGAAGAGAAAGAGGCCAAGGAAGGCGGATTCGAGGAAGAAGCTGAAGATGCCTTCCATGGCGAGCGGCATACCGATGACTCCTCCGGTGCGGCGGGAGAACTCCGACCAGTTGGTGCCGAACTGGAACTCCATGGGGATTCCGGTGACGACGCCGAGCAGGAAATTGACGGCGAAGATCCGGGCCCAGAAGCGGGCTGCGACGTCGTACTTGGGGTCATTCGTCTTCAGGGCCAGCGACTTCATCACGACGATGAGCAGGGCCAGGCCCATGGTGAGCTGGGGGAAGAGGTAGTGATATGTGACGGTGAAGGCGAAGTGTATCCGGTGGAGACTTAATGCGTCCATGGTGCTCCTTGTGAGGGGGCGCGTGCGATATCCATTGTGGGGCTTGGCTTCGTCCGGCGCAATTCTTAATTGCGTACGCTTAATCTGGAGCCTGCGGCTTGCGAATCTGCCCAGAGGGCGGCGTGGGATTGTGCCGTTGCGGATACAATACATCGAGGACGCGAAAGAATGCGTCCTAGAGCGCGGGACGGCTTGCAGCGGCCCATCTCCGAACGCGGGCGAGTAGCTCAACTGGATAGAGCACCAGCCTTCTAAGCTGGTGGTTGTGGGTTCGATTCCCGCCTCGCCCACCAGTTCACGCCCGCCATTTTGCGTAGAACCATTTCGCACAGAATTACGGCCGCTTCAGTCAAACTTAAGCGGTTACACGCTCTTTTGAATTGCGAACCGCCGGAGTGCGAACCTATTGCAAAGACGCCTGCCAGCGGCGGCGCGGGGCGAGTAGAATTGTAGGCATGAGTCTCTACTTTGCCGCCGGATCGCCGACCACCGAATTCACCCCCGCCGAGATCAAAGCCGCCCTTGCCAGCGCATTCGACAAGCTGGGCGCGCGCAAGAAAGTACTTGCCGTTCCGCCGGATTTCACGCGCCTGCACTCGATGGCCGGGAAACTGACCGAGTACGCGTGGAACTACTACGGCGACGCGCTGACGGACGTGCTGCCCGCGCTGGGCACGCACAAGGCGATGACCGACCATGAGATCCAGACGATGTTCGGCCCCGTGCCGCGCGACCTGTTCCGTGTGCACGACTGGCGCAACGACATTGTGACGCTGGGCGAGGTGCCGGGCGCGTTCATGCAAGAGGTGAGCGAGGGCAAGCTGGACTACTCGTGGCCCGCGCAGGTGAATAAGTTACTGCGGGACGGCGGGCACGATCTGATTCTGTCGATCGGGCAGGTGGTGCCGCACGAGGTGATCGGTTTTGCCAACTACAACAAGAACATATTTGTGGGCACGGGCGGCGTGACGGGCATCCATCGCAGCCACTTTCTAGGCGCGGTGTATGGCATGGAGAGGATGATGGGGCGGGCGGACACTCCGGTGCGGCGTGTGTTGAACTACGCCAGCGAGCACTTTGGCCATCTGCTGCCGCAGATTGTGTACGTCCAGACTGTCGTCTCGAAGAATGCTGCGGGCAAGCTGGTGCTCAATGGGATCTTCATCGGCGACGATGCGGAGTGCTTCGAGCGCGCCGCGGAGCTGAGTTTGAAGGTCAACTTCCTGATGATGGACCGCGAGATCAAGAAGGCGGTGGTCTTCCTCGATCCGCAGGAGTTCAAGAGTACCTGGCTGGGCAACAAGAGCGTCTACCGCACGAGGATGGCATTGGCCGACAACGCCGAGCTGATTGTGCTGGCGCCGGCGGTGCATGAGTTCGGCGAGGACCCGACGATCGACATGCTGATCCGCAAGTACGGCTACTGCGGCACGCCGGCGACGCTGGAGGCGGTGAAAAACGACCCCGTGTTGGCGGGGAATCTCTCGGCGGCGGCGCACCTGATCCACGGGTCGAGCGAGGGGCGGTTCAAGATTCGCTACTGCCCGGGGCACCTGACGCGGGAGGAGATTGAGGGCGCGCACTTCGAGTTCGGCGATCTGGCCGAGTATATGACGAAGTACGATCCTGCAAAGCTCGTCGACGGCTGGAATACGGTGGATGGCGAGGAGATCTTCTACATCTCGAATCCGGGGCTTGGGTTGTGGGCGTATAAGGGACGCTTCCAGGATTAGCCGTCTGCTCGACAAAGCCGAACCTCGCTGAACTGACTTTCGTCTTGCGCAATCCAAGTCGACTGAAAACAACTGAGGTTACGTCCGTTCGTTCGCGGATTTGCCGCGCCTGCAACCAGCGCAGTATGCTTGGAAGCGGCGCAGAATTGGCTGGAACCACAGGCCGTAGAGTTTGAAACAGGGAGATGGAATGAGCGACGCAGTGATTGAAACACTGGAACTACCGAAGTTTTCCATTGGCGTGGGCGATCGCTTTGCCCACCAGGCGAAGGCCCAGCTTGCCGCATGTCTTCTGGCCGCCGACGCGGGTGTCGAAGTCGTTCCGGTGTGGAACAAGTCGAACCGCGAGCACACCATCATCGGCACCGAGCCGGTGCAGACGCGCGACGCGGCGGACGTGGCAGTGAAGGAGATGGGCTGGAGCAAGCCATACTTTCTGGACGCCGACCACATCAACCTGAAGACGGTGCAGCGCTTCCTCGATCCCTGCGACTTCTTTACCCTGGATGTGGCGGACATGATCGGGCAGCCGGCCAAGCCGGAGGACGTGACCGCGTTCCTAAGCTCGCACAACGAGCTGATTGGGACGGTGACGATTCCCGGGATCGCGGAGCCGTTCCACACCGACAAGGCCTTCCTCGAGGGCGTCGCCAACAAGTTCCTGGCGGCGGTGCAGAACGCAGGCGAGATCTATCAATTACTGCTCCTGAACAAGGGTGCGGGCCGCTTTGTTCCGGAGATCTCGATGGACGAGACGGACCTGCCGCAGACGCCGGTGGAGCTGCTGATTATACTGGCGATGATTTCCGACCAGAAGATTCCCATCCAGACCATCGCGCCGAAGTTCACCGGCCGCTTCAACAAGGGCGTGGACTACGTTGGCGATGTGAAGCAGTTTGCCAAGGAGTTCGAGGAGGACCTGGCGGCGATTGCCTACGCGGTGAAGCGCTATGGGCTGCCAGCGAATCTGAAGCTGAGCGTGCACTCGGGGTCGGACAAGTTCTCCATCTACAAGGCGATCCACGACGGCGCGAAGAAGTTCAACGCCGGGGTTCACCTGAAGACCGCGGGGACGACATGGCTGGAAGAGCTGATCGGGTTGGCGGAGGCGGGCGGCAACGGGCTGGCGATTGCGAAGGAGATCTACGCGGAGGCGCTGGCGCACAAGGAAGAGCTGATGGCCCCCTATTCGACCGTGATCGACATTGACCAGAGCAAGCTGCCGGCGGCGGAGGCGGTCAACGGCTGGACGAGCCAGCAATACACATCGGCGCTGCGCCACGACCAGAAGAATGCGGCGTACAACCCCAGCTTCCGTCAACTGTTGCACGTCGGCTTCAAGATTGCAGCCAAGATGGGGCCGCGCTACCTGGAGGCGCTGGAGGCCAACGAGGCGATGGTGGCCAAGAACGTGACCGCAAACCTGTGGGAACGCCACATCAAGCCGGTCTTCCTGGGACAGTAGAGACGCGACTGGCTCAATGAAAAGCAGATTCCCTTCGTGAATGACAAGCGATAGGGAGCGACAAACGATTTGGAAATGACAAACACAGAAGAATAAGGAGAAGGTCATGAGTCTTGGTTTCACAATCCCCGAAAAGGGTTCGCTCGATCTACTTTCGCTTGGCGCTCTGGTCCACCGGCTCGATCCGGGGATCATTCCGTTCCGCAAGGCGACGAACTTCGCCATCCACGTCAGCGGGGGCGAGTTCAACGTTGCGGCCAACCTGTCAGACTGCTTTGGGCAGAGGACGGGAATTGCCAGCGCGATGGTCTCTTATCCGATCGGCGACCTGATCGCAGAGGGTGTGCGGGGGATGGGAGTGAAACCGTATTTCAAGCGGTTTGCGCACGACGGCGTGCGCGGGCCGAACATGGCCACGGTGTACAGCGACCAGGGATTTGGCTTGCGCGCTCCGATTGTCTTCTACAACCGCTGCAACGAGGCGGCGGCGCAACTGAAGCCGGGCGACTTCGACTGGAAGACAATCTTCGGTGAAGGCGTGCGCTGGTTCCACTCGGGCGGAATCTTTGCATCACTCTCGGAGACGACGTCAGAGGTGGTGATCGAGGCGATGAAGGCCGCGCGGGCGGCAGGAGTGGTTACGTCGTTCGACCTGAACTACCGCGAGAAGCTGTGGAAGACGATGGGCGGCATCGAGCGCGCCCAGAAGGTGATGAGCGCGATTGTGGAGAACGTCGACGTGCTGATCGGCAACGAGGAGGACATGCAGAAGGGGCTCGGATTCGCCGGCCCGGAGGTCGCGGCCAGCGCCAAGACGGCCAGTTCCAAGCTGGACACGGGCACGTTCCTGGGCATGATGGAGCAGGTGGTGAAGCGCTTCCCGAAGACGAAGGTGGTGGCCACGACGCTGCGCGAGGTACACAACACGAATCACCACAGTTGGAGCGCGGTGGCATGGGTGAACGGCACGGCAGTGACCGCGCCGACGGCCGAGCTGAAGGTGCTGGACCGCGTCGGCGGCGGCGATGGATTCGCGGCCGGATTTATCTATGGGCTACTGAACGGCAAGACGCCGGAAGAGGCGGTCAAGCTGGGCTGGGCGCACGGCGCGCTGATGACGACCTTCCCCGGCGACACCACGATGGCGACGCTGGACCAGGTGGTCGCATTCGCTGGCGGCGGGTCGGCGCGCATTCAACGGTAGATAGTCCGGTTTCCGGCTGGCGGCATTGCACTTTGCAGAACGCCGCCGCCGGGAACGGGCCGATTGCAACAGGAATTTTTTCAGGAACGATGGTTTGTTTCCGCGGGATTAGCTCTCGCACGCACGACTGAAATGGAGAAATTATGAGCAAGCAAGATAACTTTGATCTGGCAGAACTGACGAAGATGTACAACTTCAAAGGCAAGACGGTGGCCATTACCGGCGGCGCCGGAGTTCTGGGCAGCGACATTGTGTACGCACTGACCGGATGCGGAGCGGAGGTCGCCATTCTGGACATTGTGAGCGAGTTGCATCCCGCGACGATCGAGCGCCTGGGAGAGCGGATGAAGCAGGTTGCTGTGTTCAAGTGCAATGTGCTTGATCGCGACAGCATCGCCCAGACAGCCGAGCAAGTGATGAAGCGCCTGGGCAAGCTGGATTGCCTGATCAACGCCGCGGGCGGCAATAAGCCGGCGGCCACAACCAGCCCTGAGTTGAAGTTCTTCGATCTTCCCGCGGACGCATTGCGCTGGGTCTTCGAGCTGAATGTGATGGGTACGATTCTGCCTTCGCAGATTTTTGGAAAGGTGATGGCGGAGCAGGGGTATGGCACAATCCTGAACATCTCGTCGATGAACGCATTCCGGCCGCTGACGCGCATTGCCGCCTACTCTGCGGCAAAGGCTGCGGTGAGCAACTTCACGCAGTGGCTGGCCGTGCACATGGCCCAGGAGTACTCGCCGAAGATCCGCGTGAACGCCATTGCGCCTGGATTCTTCCTCACCGACCAGAACCGTTTCCTGTTGACCGACAAGGAGACGGGCGAATGGACAGCACGCGGCAAGACGATCGTTGGGCACACGCCGATGGGGCGTCTTGGCGAATCCAAGGACCTGTTTGGGGGTGTGCTGTGGTTGCTCTCGCCGGCGTCGGAGTTTGTGACCGGCATCGTGATTCCGATCGATGGCGGATTTTCCGCGTTCAGCGGCGTGTAGGCGAATACGGCTGAACCACAATTCCTGTTACGACCGAGAGGCCGTCTGCGTGGATCTGATCTTCTATGTGAGAAGAAGATCGCGCAGACGGCCTTCTTATTGATGTAGTTGGTGTTGTTTCAGGGTTACTTCGTACCGTTCTCGACCGCTTAGCGGTGTGCTTGCAGCCCGCGCGGACAAGGGCTGTTGCAGGGTATACTTTGTAGACGACATAGGCATTTTACGCGGGGGGGAAGACCAATGAGCGCGAGCGAAAAACATCAGCAGACGAACGGCACTGGGGCGCACGTTTTGGGCAAGGACTACACAGTGCCGGCGCCGCGGGCGGAGTGGATTGCGAAGCGCCGCACGGAGGCCGCGCGCAGCGGCGACAGCAACATGAGCCAGATGCACTTTGCGCGCAAGGGGATCATCACCGAAGAGATGGCGTATGTGGCGCAGGTGGAGAAGGTGACGCCCGAGTTCATCCGCGATGAGATTGCAATTGGACGGATGATTCTGCCGGCGAACATCAACCACCCGGAGTTGGAGCCGATGGTGATCGGCGTTGGATCGCTGTGCAAGATCAACGCGAACATTGGCAACTCGGCGATGGTGTCGAACGTGAATGAGGAGCTGTGCAAGCTGCACACGGCGGTGCACTACGGTGCGGACACGGTGATGGACCTGTCGACGGGCGGCGACATTCCCATGATTCGCGAGCAGATTCTGCGCCACTCGCCGGTTCCGCTGGGCACGGTGCCGATCTACGAGGCGCTGGCGCGGGTGAAAAAGCTGGAAGACCTGAACATCGACCTCTACCTGGAGGTGATCGAGGAGCAGGCGCAGCAGGGCGTGGACTACTTCACAATCCACGCGGGCATCCTGATCCAGTACGTGCCGATGGTGGCCAAGCGGATCACGGGAATCGTGAGCCGGGGCGGCGCGATTCTGGCGCAGTGGATGACATCGCACCATAAGCAGAATTTTTTGTACGAGAACTTCGACCGCATTACCAAGGTGATGGCGAAGTACGACGTCTGTTACTCGCTGGGCGATGCGCTGCGACCCGGCTGCCTGGCGGACGCAAGCGATGAGGCGCAGTTCGCCGAGCTGAAGACGCTGGGCGAGTTGACACGGCAGGCGTGGAAGAGCGATGTGCAGGTGATGATCGAGGGGCCGGGACACATTCCGATGGACCAGATCAAGATGCAGGTGGACAAGGAGGTCGAGCTGTGCGATGGCGCGCCGTTCTATGTGCTGGGGCCGCTGGTGATCGACATCGCTCCGGGCTACGACCACATCACATCGGCGATTGGGGCGGCAATGATCGGATGGCACGGCGCGGCGATGCTCTGCTACGTGACGCCGAAGGAGCACCTGGGACTGCCGAATGAGAAGGACGTGAAGGACGGGATCATCGCGTACAAGATTGCGGCGCACGCGGCGGACGTGGCGCGCCACCGGCCCGGCGTGCGGGACCGCGACGACGCCATCTCGCAGGCGCGGTACACCTTCGACTGGGACAAGCAGTTCGCGCTGTCGCTGGACCCGGAGACGGCGCGCTCCATGCACGACGAGACGCTGCCCGACGAGTACTACAAGGAGGCGGCGTTCTGCAGCATGTGCGGGCCGAAGTTCTGCAGCATGAACTGGTCGAGCAAGGTGGATAAGTTCAACGAGCAGGAGCACGGGTTGACGAAGCCGGACCTGACGCAGATTGTTACCGACCAGATGGCGCTGCGCGGCTAAGAGCCAAGCGCGCGGGGAAGCTTCTTCATATTCACTCTCTTTGGCGGGGCTAATTCGCTGAGGGCCGCTCTATGTGGTCGATGACCAGCGTCTCCACCTGGCCCTCCCCCGACTCCAGCATCAGGCCAAGATCTTTCAGCCTCGAATAGATCGAAATACCACCAGGATCGGACGCTGCTGTTCCGTCCTGTTGCTCGCCCGGCGCAGACTCCGAGGGAGCTGGCCGCTTTATCGTAATGTCGTACTTGCCGGTCAGACCGGTCTTGTCCTGAACCGTGACTTCTTTAAGGCCCATATTCGACAAGATACTCGACACGTAAGAAGCAAACGTGGTCATTGACGCCCCATACATGCGCATGCCATCTCCGTTCATGCCACCCGGAAACAAAACCCCGCCCCACGGCATCGGCATTCCGCCCGGATGCTCCACCGTCGGGTCTGTCACCTTGAACTTCGGCCCTCCCTTGTCCACCACCAGCATGTAGACCGGACCCTCCTTGATCTCGCGATGCACCGCCAGCTTGCAGCGCTCCACCAGCATCGTTTGCAGCATCGACTGCAGCATCGCCTTCTGCTCGGCTGGATTCTGCCACGCTGCACGGTCTTCGCCGGAGATGCGCGCATCGAGGTCATACTTTTCCGTGTTCACCCAGCCGGGAAGGCCCTTCATTTGACCCAGCGAGTAGTGCGTCGAGCCAGCCGTCTGCGGCAGATATGCCGTCCGTATCACAACGTAGACCAAATTGTTGATCATGCGATAGCCGTCCGCAGTCACCTTCCCAATATCCCCATTCTCTTCCGAGATGTTGTGACGGATCGAGACCACGTCGAACGCATAGACCTTCGCCGCCGCCGGGGTCATTGGAGCCGCAGCTTTTGGCGGGTTCGGTGACTGCGCCATGGCTATCCCCGCACAGACAAACCCTGCCAGCAGAATCTTGCCAATCATGAATTAAATCCTCGCATCGAATCGTACTCCTGCGCACGGCATCGGGTAGAGTGATGGTATGGCGGAAGTGGAGACAGCCCAAGGGCGACAGGCAGTAGAGTCGTGGCAGGCAGACGCGGAGGAACGGGTTGCCGGGCCGCTGGGGGAGGCGATCTCGATCATGGCGCGGCTGCGCGCGCCGGGCGGCTGTCCGTGGGACCGCGAGCAGACCTTCGACACGATCAAG
>Ga0302201_10000635_pt1 | contig 31699 bp, 28 predicted proteins | sample II_Bog_N3_2_FD_194586 | JGI IMG/M metagenome (GOLD analysis project Ga0302201, IMG submission 194586) | Peat permafrost microbial communities from Stordalen Mire near Abisko, Sweden - II_Bog_N3_2 | ecosystem: Environmental > Terrestrial > Soil > Wetlands > Peat | place: Sweden: Abisko... | reverse complement strand
CCGAGCAATACCATTCGATGAATTTCTGATTGCGTGATCGTAGGTTCGTTGTGAACTTGGTGACGTCAGGCTGTTCAGAACTGCTGCCTTGGATTGCTCAAGATCGGGGAGCCTCAGAATCGATTTCGGTGTCCGTTTGCGCTTCATCTTGCTCTTTGCCGTCGATACGGCCTCCAATCGCCGTGGCAAAAAGCATGCATCCCGATATCCAGCTAGGTCTATCGCACCCTGCGCCGTTTCACGGTTGCTAATCCGGATTGGCTACATCTCGCCGGTCTCGGCTTGACGAGTGCGTTGGCCTGCTTTCACCAGTCGGCGATCATAGTTTTCGAGAAGCCGACTTTACAGGCTCTTCAATTTAGCTGACGACTAACACTCACGAAGGTTTAGAAATACCGGAGCCGATCAATGGCCGATTCAACATTATCTCTATCTTGGGCTGACTCTCTACAGGATGGCCCAAACTATTTGGCCGTTACATAGCGGGTATCGGTTGCATGTTGGACGGTTTGCATAAACGCAGGCAAGGGGCAGGAGAAATCCTTCTGGCCGCAACCGGGAATAAATACGGGGACGCGTTCGGGAGGACTGCTCAGGGTGAGAGTGGCAGATGACCGCATCTGCTCAAGCGTCTGTACCGTAAAGTAGGTCTGTACGGAGAATTGTCCTGTCCTCCGGTTCCGCCAAAGCTCGAAGATGAGCGCCCCGCCGGGAGGCGTGTCGTCGCGCCGCCCATCTGCTATCCAGGTCAGGTTCAACAGGCCTGCGACATTCGTCAGGTTAGTATCGTGGCCAATCAGAAAGAGAGCACGATCTCCTGGCTTGCCGGGGATTCCACGAATTGCCTTCTGGGTAACCGCCTGCTCTATCGACTTGTCGATTACGGTCAGAAGGTTCGAGGCCCCGATCCGAGCTATGATCGGTGTGCGTTCGGTGAAGTCAGTGGCGGCAGAGTGCAGTTCCATCAATGACCGAAGCTTTGGACCATCCACGCATCCCCAACCGACACTTGATGCCTCCATCCCTTGCGTGTATTCCAACAAGAGGTTCTCAACCAGAGTCGATGCAGTGTTCAGCGGACTCCGCAACTCGGCAACATGGCCACCGCTCCCCGGTGCCAGTGTGACTGGAATGTCGAAGAGGGATACCCGCTTCTGTTGCGGAGAGTCTGCGGAGCCGCAGGTTGCAAGGATCGCGTCTAATGTCCCAAGTTGCGCACGATAGGCTTCCGTAAGAGTGGCCGGATCGCCGCCGATGCGTCCGGCAATTGCAGCCGTAGCCTGAGCTGGTGTTTGAGTGCCAAGTTGGGCTTGAGTCGGGTGAAAGTGAAACAGCGGATTGTTGGTGCCTTCCGGCAGGAATTGCACGTTCGTGTGGCATCCCGGGAAGAGTCCCTCGGCGATGGCCTTGCCGGTTTCTCTGGTGCGCTGGTCGGAGTCCGCGTAAAAGGCGACTCTGCTTGCATCGTTGCAACCGTTCGCGCTCAAGAGTCCTTCCTGCGCCAACTCCATCCGGTCATACGCGCCAAACAACTTTATGAGCTGATAGCCATGCGCAGTAAGGTATCCGGGCGGCACATCCCAGACCGGCCATGGTGCGAGCGAATAGGTATTGTACTGCTCCGGCAGGCCTGTGGGGGAACGGACTCCATGACGGGTAAGGTATACAACGAACTTCAATTCAGCAGCCGTATCGTTCGATGAGGGAGCGACAGATTGTGCCGGTTTCACCGTCTGCGCTGCGGATGACACCAGGGCCAGCACGCACACACAGGTCAGCAGCATAGCCCTTGCAACAATCTTTCTCACACTCGCTCCTGAGATATTCTTGCCGATAATATAGTTGGCCCCGAGGGGCAGAGTATATGAGTCATCGTTTGCGCTGGAAGTTATAACGCAGGCCGGCTGTATAGGTGGGTTTGTAGTACTCGCGCTGATTGACGAACTGGGTGCTTCCCTGATAGTAGCCGAAGACCTCGTTATTAAGGTTGAGGCCGTCGACCACTGCGCTAAGACCCTTATAGAAGCGATAACTTACCTGCGCGTCAACCTGATAGTGCGCAAGCGTGTAGATGTCGCCCGAGGGTCCCTTCGTTCCCAGGCCACTTGGATCAGCTCCGGATACAAGCGTTGGCGAGACATACATGTACTGGAACAGGCTGTATCCGTTGTAGGCGAGGCCCACACGTGCTGAAACCCGCTTGGTGTCGTACGTTGGGCTGATGTTCCATGTATTCGGAGCCTGATCGATCAGGGTGGGCTGATCGGTACGCAGCGGCAGTCCCTTTTCGCGCGAAGCGGTATAGCTGTAGTTGGCCGAGACGCCCAGCCCGCTCAACAATCCGGGCAGGTAGTTCAGATGCTGCTGGAAGCTGAGTTCATAGCCATAGAGATATGCATTCTGACCGTTGACATACTGAGTGATTGCGTCGCCTGGATATTGCGCAAGGACTTGCTGAGTCGCCACCGGGAAGTAGCCTGCCGGGAAGTTCGAGAGACTAAGTCCTCCGGGGATGCTGGTTTCGATCTGCGGCGCGGTGAGCTGCTTGAAGAAGAATCCCGCCTGCACCATGCCGAGCGGGTTGAGGTAATGTTCGTAAAGCAGGTCGTAGTTATTGGCGTGCTCTGGACGCAAGGCGGGGTTGCCGATGGTGACGCTGACGGGGCTCGCCGTGCTGTCCTCGGTGATGTAAGGAATCAGTTGATACGGATCGGGCCGGGCGACACCGCGAGCCACGACCGCACGCAGCGCGGAGTTAGGCGTCAGTGCATAGCGAGCCTGCACACTCGGCAGTACATCTACATAGGAAGGATTATTCGTGATGCCCGCAAAGCTATAGCAGTTGGTAACTGTTGTTCCACCGCAGACTGGCATTGTGGCGCTGGATTTTCCCAGGAAGGTGAGGTTATAGCCAAATGTCATCATTTGCGTGCCTTCGAATCGTAGCCCCGTCTGCAGATGCAGCTTGCCGAAGTCGATGGTGTTCATCAGATAGCCGGAGGTGATGCGTTCAACATAGTGGAAGAGGTTGGGATAGGTGTCGCCAGCCGTCTTATAGGTATCCAGATTGCCCGTGAGGTTGGCCAGTGTATAGTTCGCCGCCGAGGTGAAGTTTGAGACCTGACCGTACTGCCCGCCGAAATATTGCCCGTTAAAATAATCCGTGTTGTTGAAAGTGTCCAGGAGCTGCGTCATCAGCGGTGCCGTGCTGGGGAATCCGTCGTAGACGTTTTCGGTTGAGTCCGAGCTCTTGTGGCCATTGCTGATCTTGAAGCCCGTCTCAAAGACGCCAAAGTGACCCTTGGCATTGTAGTCTTTGGCAAACGAGGTTTGCGCAGCCAGATCGAGTTCCGCATCCAGCCCATGCGAAATGGTAATGTCCTTGAACTGCCAGTTGGCTGCGTTCAACAACGGCGATGTGTTCGTGTTGTCGCAGTTGCCGAAGTGAGGATGATAGAGGTCGGTCTGCGCGGAGGGAACGTAGTTGCAGAACACAGTAGGGCCAACCCAGGAGAAGTCCGCCTTCGGATTGCCGGCTGAATCGACCTCATAGGAACGCGATGCCGATATCTGATAGGTGAACAACGAATCCTGATGCACCGTGCGCCCGCCCAGAATGATGGTGCCCACGGATGCATTTGGTCGCTTGCTGGAGGTGTAGAACTTCGGGCTGGACGATTTGGTTGCGGGGTTGGGCAGAACGGGGTTGGCCGCTGTGCCTGAGATTGCCGTCGAAATCGGCGAGTAGTACCACTTATCGCCCCAATCCTTCAGGTCGGAATAGAAGCCGTGCGCGTAGATGCCTGTGTTGTTGTTGACGCGATAGTCCGCACTACCGTCAAAGCCGTAGCGCGTGCGGTAGTAGCGGTACTCGCGGATAGTGTTGTTGTCGTAGAACGGCATGGCAAAGGTCGAAAGCGGATCGAGCGCCGGTTGGAAGTTGTCGATGCCGCGGCCGTTATAATCGAAGACCGCGTTGCCCAGCAGACCAAACCTCTTGTCCGCCCCAAAGCGCTTTCCGGCGGTCCCGCCGAACGCGTAGGAGCCGCGACCGTTCATGATATTGGTGTAGCCACCGTTGCCATACAGACTGACCGTCGGTTGCTCACTGGCTTCCTTGGTGCGCAGGTTGACCGATCCGCCGATACCGTTGCCATCCATATTCGCCGAGAGCGTCTTGTTCATCTCGATGGTATCCACCATGTCGGAAGGGATCACATCCAGGCGAATCTGCCTCACCGACGGCTCGGGCGCCGGGATCGTGATGCCATCCACGGTGACGTTGGTCAGGCGCGGCTCCGTGCCGCGCACCTGAATGTAAACGCCCTCGCCTTCGATCCGGTAGAGCGTAACGGATGGGAATCGTCCGATTGCGTCGCCCACGTTCGCATTGGGCAGGCTGGTGATGACCTCGGCAGGAAGCACCTGCAATAAATTGTCGGCGGTGCGTGTCTCGTTAATGGCCTCCACCTCGCCGTGTGGGCGCTCAGCGGTCACCATGATCTCCTCGCTCGCGGAGGCAACTTTTAACGTCAGAGCCAGGTTCAGATTCTGCCCGGCAGCCACTTCAACATTGGAGGTCTGAGGCTGGAATCCAACGTAGGAGACCGTCAGCGTGTACTTACCTGCCGGAACCTCGGGCAAGCGGAATTCTCCTTGATCGTTGGAGACAACCGTAATCGCCAGAGGCGAAAGCTTCAATTGCGCGCCGGGAACAGCAGCTCCCTGCGAATCGACAACCGTCCCTGAAATGAGTCCCTTGATTGATTGCGTCGATGCGGCAGCGCCTAACTCCGCTGCGCTGGACGCAGTAAAACGCGATTGTGCGATAGCCGGTATTGCGAGTACCGGCAGAGACAAAAGCAGGTAGGCCAAGGTCAGCAGCGTTCGTGCCGATCCAGTAATTTGTGAGAGGAAGACGAAGGAGGAGTTGGATCGATGGGCCGATGGATTTCTTTGCATAGGGTGCCTCGCAGGACCGAATCAGTGCTCGCTAACGTCGCAGAGCGGTTTTTGAAACTGGAACCGGATGTGTCGAAGGTAGGCGAACTGTGTGAATGCAGATTCATCTTCCTGTAAATAAGTCCTGAGATGGCAAAGTAGTACGAATTCACAGTGCCATAACAATCGGCGGCTAGCGTAAGAGTTTGAGCGCCTGTAAATGCAATGAAAGCACCTGTAAATATGCGCATTCTCGTTATTGAAGACGATCTGCGTATGGTTGAACTGCTGCGCACCGGCCTATGGGAACATGGCCACACCATCGTTACAGCCACCACGGCCGAGCAAGGCCAGCAGCTTGTAGACGCGGAGAACTTCGACGCCATTGTGCTCGACATTGGCCTTCCAGGTCGAAGCGGATACACCATCGCGCAGCATTTGCGCTCGCGCCCCAACCGCCCGGCCATCGTCATGCTCACGGCGCTCAATCAGGAGGACCAGGTGGTCTGCGGACTGGATGCCGGTGCGGACGACTACCTCACCAAGCCTTTCTCCTTCCCGGAGTTGCTTGCGCGTATCGGCTCCGCGGCCCGCCGCGCTCGTATCGCCGCGACCGACGACTTTTGCTTCGGTCCCTTTCGTCTCGACACTAGGTTGCGCCGCCTCCTCTGCAATCGGGTTGAGGTGCATATCACCCGTAGCGAGTACCTTCTGCTGCGCGCGCTAGCGATAGATCGCGGCGAGGTGATCTCGCGCCGACAATTGATGCAAGCCGTCTGGGGAACCACAATCATTAGTCACGGCGCTCTCGATACGCTGGTCAACACCCTGCGTGAGAAGCTCAACGTGAAACAGCATGGACTGATCTCCACCGCGCGCGGCATCGGCTACTCGATGGTGGAGGACGCTGATTTGTACTAGGCGGGTCGCCACAGAAACATGCAACACCATAAAGGAGCTCTCCCCAATCACATCTCGTCTTCCACTTCGTGTCCGGCTCACACTCTGGTACTCGCTGGTTTTCGCGGCCGCCCTCTTCTGCCTCGGCTTCGCTGCGCTCTGGATGGTGCATCACGCCATCGACGATCTTGAGAACAATGAGCTGCAGCAGCGCGTCCGGAGTGTTCGCCGATTTGTTGAGACGCGGCCCACTAATGAATCGCCCGACCAGCTACGCAACGCAATTACCGCTGCGTACGATGTCAGCCACGGATATAAGTGGGAACAGATCATCGACGAGCATGGCAACTGGCTCTACCGCTCACCGCACGTCGCCGTTGCATATCCTCAGCTCGTCCTGCCGCAGCGGGCACCGCAGACTGGCGTCTATTTCACCTATACTGCGGAGTCTATTCACGTTCGAGCACTCATCGAGCCCATCACGGTCCACGGCACTCGCTACACAGTGCAAACCGGCCTCACTCTGAGTAAGACGCTGGCCATCCTCTCCAACTTCAGCATTCAGCTCTTTCTGCTTACCGCGCTTGGCCTGATTCTGTCCTCACTGGCCGGCTATTTTATGAGTCGCAAAGCCCTCACACCTATCGCCTCCATCGCATCCCAGGCACAACTCATCAATGACAAGAACCTCAACAATCGCCTGCCTGAGCTGCATACCCACGACGAACTCGCCGCCCTTTCCAATACGCTGAACCAAATGCTCAGCCGCATCGAGGCCGGCTACCAGAGTGTCCGATCGTTTACCGCCAATGCGGCGCATGAACTTCGTTCTCCAGTGGCCCTGCTGCGCGCCGAGGCCGAGGTTGCCCTCGCCTTTCCGCGCGACGCCGGATACTACCGCGACACCTGCGAGCGGGTCCTGCACAACTCCGTTCAGATGACTCGGCTTATCGACCAGCTTCTATCGCTTGCCAGGGCAGACGCGGGTGTCGAGGTTCTCCGCCTTGAGCCCGTCAACCTTCCCGACCTCATCGAAGAGGTCACAGAGGAGTGGGCCGAGCGCTTCACTGAAGCACAGATAGAATTCTTATGCGCTGTAGACACATCAGAACTATGGGTTGAAGCCGACTATGTAGCGCTCAAGCGCCTGCTCAACATCCTGCTGGAGAACGCGTGGCGTTACACGCCCTCCGGCCAGTCCGTCACCCTGGCAGTCCGCGTGCAGGCGCATAGCCTTGATAGCTGCGCCACGGAGATCAGCGTCAGCGACACAGGCATCGGCATCTCTGCCGAGAATCAGAGCAGAGTATTCCAGCGCTTCTGTCGCATCGCCCAGCCGCTGCACGGCAACGTCACTGGCTCCGGTCTGGGGCTCGTCCTAGCTCAATGGATCGCTGAACGCCACGGTTCTGCCATCCAACTACAGAGCTCTCCGGGCAACGGAAGCCGCTTCTGGCTACGCCTGGCCAACATTCCCGCAGATCAGAAACCGACCACCCATCCATCGATTCAAACGGACGAGGCAATCCATGCAGTACCGGGAGAATAAGTGCATGTGGGTCAGGATGCCAAGGAACGAGTGCAATCCGGCTGCATTGAATACGGGGTTTCCGGAAGGTTCGGTCCTATGGCTTGTTGATTGTTGCCAAAGCACCGAGCCACTTATTCGGAACTGATCGGTACCGATAAGTCGGCATGGCGACTGATATCACATTATCTGAACCCAGTTGAAGATCGTCGTCGCAAAGGGCGTTGAAGAGGAGTGATCCTGAGCATCGCGCACAATCAATGCGCAAATTGGGTTTGGTACTGAAGTGAACTGAGAGGATGCCTAATTGTGATTCACGGGTTGGCGCTCAACCACGCCTCCGGCATCTTCGTCCTGCCCGCGAAGGCTAGCTAATCATCACAGGAAACGAGAGGGCTTCCCGTAACGGGAAGCCCTTTTCAATGTCTATTGCCACACCAGACGAAAGGGGCTATTTTCTTATTGTGCCCTTTCTGTGGCCTTGTTTCTCTTCGCTAAACACCCCATAAGTCCTATGGAATGTATGGTAGGCACGAGGAGACTCGAACTCCTGACCTCTACCGTGTCAAGGTAGCGCTCTAACCAACTGAGCTACGCGCCTCTAGTGCGTCTTTTTAGTGTAAATGGAACCCTTCGACAAGGGCAAACGCAGAGGGTACCCGCGGCCTAGCCGTTTTGCACTCTCTGCGTTGTCCATCGCATCTTCAAAGGCAATATTGAGCAGAGTGAAAGAGCCTGCGTTGTCTTCCGCCGAAGAAAACCGCACTGCACAACCATTCCTTCAGCGCAGCAACCCTCAAAATGCACTACGATGGACGTGCCCCTAAACGATGGATTTCCTGCGCCAGTTCCGCGCCGCTCCCAACCTGCTCACGCTGCTGCGTCTGTTCATCATCCCGTTTCTGGTGCTGGCCATTCTGGATGGGCGGCATGGACTGGCATTTACGCTCTTCGTTCTGGCCGGCTTCAGCGACGGCCTCGACGGGATGGCGGCACGGCTGACCAAACAGTACACGAAGCTCGGCCTCTATCTGGACCCCATCGCGGACAAGATGCTGCTGAGCACACTGTTCTTGGTGCTGACGCACATGAACCTGGTGCCGCGCTACGTCACGGTGCTGGTGTTCAGCCGCGACCTGGGAATCCTGCTGATCGCGACGCTGCTGTTCGCCACCGGCACGCTGCGCGACTTTCGCCCCAGCCTGCTGGGCAAGTTCAACACGCTGGTGCAGATTCTGGGGCTGACCGTAGTACTGGTGGAGCAGGTGTGGCCCTCGGTGGACGCGGTGCTGCTGCGCGTCGTGCTGCTGAAAGCGATCGCCTGGCTCGCGCCCATCTCGGCTGCTCAGTATGCGTGGATCGTTGTGCAAAGAGTGAACGCAGCAGAGCCGCAAGCCGCGCCGCAAGACGTTCGCCCTGCCTGAACCCGAATCAGGCTTTGTCGCCGGATGCTTCCTGGCTGTCGGCAGGCGGGGCTTCTTCGTCTTCGTTGAGGATGTCGGCAAACTCAGCCGAATCGAAGACCTCGCCGCAAACCTGGCACACAACAAACTCGGCGTCCTCCTCGCGGGCGACGACGCGGACCTTGGGATGTTTGCACGATGCAGGCATAAGGGGAAGAATCTACGGGTTGATAAAAAGTTTGCCTTTGCCCAAACCGCTTGTCAATCCTGAATTGTGAACTCTGTCGCTCCCACAAGTAAATTATGCACTTTCCCGCAGGGCGAACGCATGAATTGCCAGCGAACTCGCGGGGTCTCTGGCGCTTCGGAGTTTTTGATTCATGCTGACGAGTTTGCGGCTCGATAGAGCGGATTCAGGCTGTTTCGAGCGTGAATTTCCTTTTGTTCGCCGTTTAATCGTCGTTTATTCTCCCCCCCCCTCCCCCCCTCCCCCTCCCGGGGGTATCTTGCATGGAACTTGTTTGGTATCAATAGGATGGCGGAAGCATGTGCCGCCAAAGTGGTCATTGCAAACGATTTATTGCTAAATAATCTATTATGAATCGTTTACGGCGTATTGACGGAGCGAATGGTGCAGGCTCGCGGGATTCGATGAATTTGATCCATATGTTAATTGTAGCAAGCGGAGCATAACTACTATGCCAACTATTTTTATCTATTAAGTGCTTTGTTTGGTGTTTGTTATGGAGATTTTCGAGGGTCGAGACCCTTGACAAGCGGATTTGCTGGGGTTTTTGAGGGGTACGAAGCGATTAATATTTTCGGCTATGAGCTATGAGCTGTGGGCGGGAGTTTTGGGGGAGAAAGGGGTGGGAGGTTGAGGCGGGATCGAGTTCATCGGGATCCTTCGCGCTGGAAAGACGCGCTCAGGATGACAGCAAGAACAAACAAAGGCAAGAACAAACAAAGGCGAAGAACAGGTAACGGCAAGGGCCAATACGGAGATTCTGGCTTCGCCAGAATGACGAGCAAGAACAGACAACAGCAAAGACGAAATGCGGGGGTCCCTCCACTGCGGCGGCAAAGTGCGCCGCCTCCGGTCGGGATGACGGTAGTTTGGGTTGGTTGGGATGATGGTAGGTCGGGATGACGGCGCGTGTGGGCTGCGCGCCTGCTTGCAAAGAGGGCTTGCAATGCGGACTGATCTGGTCGTACACTAAATACGACCAATGCGGTCGGATTAGTCCACGAGGATGAGCTCCAACCGGATTGGCATGAATCGCGCAGGCTGACGTGAGAGGGATGCAAAATGCTTCGTCTAACCAAAAAAGCGGATTACGGGCTGATGGCGCTGAAGTATCTGGCCGAGCAGCCGGGCGCGGGCGCGCAGAGTCCCGCCGCGCAGAGCGCTGGCGCCCAAAGTGCCAAGGACATCGCGCAGGCGTACCACATTCCTCCGCCGCTGCTGGCCAAGATCCTGCAGACTCTGGCGCGCGCCGGGCTGCTGGTGTCGCACGCGGGAACCAATGGAGGCTATGCGCTGGCGCGGCCCGCCGCGACGATCTCGGCCTTTGAGGTGATCCGGGCCATCGACGGGCCGCTGTTCATCACCAGCTGCATCACGATCCACGGATCGTGCGACCTGGCGGGGCATTGCACCATCAAGGAGCCGCTGCGCAAGGTAAACGACAGCATCAAGGAGCTGCTGAGCAACATTTTTATCAGCGACCTGATCGAGACGGCAGAGGCTGCACTCGGCGACGAAGGCGTTGCGGTGGCCAGAGGACCGATGAGCATTTTGAAGTAGCGCCGGTGTTCAAGCTTCGAGGTTTGCGGTACAGGGTTTGCGGTACAGAGGAGTGACGGAATGAGTCTTCAGAATGCGATCGGCCACAACGGCAATGGGAACGGTTCAAACGGCGGGGTTGCTGGAACCAACAGCACGGGAGTCATCATCACCAGCTCCGCGACGCCGCTGCCGGAGGGCGTGCATCTGCCGCTGTACATGGACAACCACGCCACGACGCAGCTTGACCCGCGCGTGCTGGAGGCGATGATGCCGTACTTCACCGGCAAGTTCGGCAACGCGGCCAGCCGCAACCACCAGTTCGGCTGGGAGGCGGAGAAGGCTGTGGAGACGGCGCGCGAGCAGATCGCCAAATTGATCGGCGCGACGGCCAAGGAGATCATCTTCACATCGGGCGCGACGGAGAGCGACAACCTGGCGCTGAAGGGCGTCGCCGAGATGTACCGCGAGCGGGGCAGGCACATCATCACGCAGGTGACCGAGCACAAGGCCATCCTGGACACATGCAAGAAGCTGGAGAAGCAGGGCTTCCGCGTGACGTATCTGCCGGTGATGGCGGACGGGCTGATCGACCTGGACGACCTGAAGCGCGCAATTGTTACGGAAGGGCCGGAGAAGACGATTCTGGTCTCGATCATGTTTGCCAATAACGAGATTGGCGTGATCCAGCCGATCGCGGAGATCGGCAGGATCTGCCACGAGAAGGGCGTACTCTTCCACACCGACGCAGTGCAGGCCGTGGGCAAGGTCCCGGTGGATGTGCAGGCGATGAACATCGACCTGTTGAGCATCTCTGCGCACAAGCTGTACGGGCCGAAGGGCGTGGGGGCGCTGTACGTTCGGCGGCGCAACCCGCGGGTGCAGCTCACCGAGCAGATCAACGGCGGCGGGCACGAGCGCGGAATGCGCAGCGGCACACTGAATGTGCCTGGAATCGTTGGACTGGGCGCGGCGTGCGAGATCTGCATGAATGAGATGGAGGCCGAAGGCGAGCGCGAACAGGAGCTGCGCGACCACCTGCGCGCAAAGTTCGAGGGTGCGCTCGACTACGTCCACGTCAACGGCAACATGGAGCATCATCTGCCGGGCAACCTGAACATGAGCTTTGTCTATGTGGAGGGCGAGAGCCTGCTGATGGGGATCAACGACATCGCGGTCAGCAGCGGCTCGGCTTGCACGTCGGCGACGCTGGAGCCGAGCTACGTGCTGAAGGCGCTGGGGCTGGGCGACGATGTGGCGCACAGCTCGATCCGCTTCGGGCTGGGGCGCTTCAACACCAGGGCCGAGGTGGACTATGTGGCGGACAAGATCATCGACGTAGTGAAGAAGCTGCGCGAGCTGAGCCCGCTCTACGAGATGGTGCAGGAAGGCATCGACCTGACCAAGATTGAATGGGCCGCGCACTAAGGATCGTTCGTTGGACGAGAGCATCGAATAGTAAGCGAAGTTGGGCCGGGCAGGGATTCAGATGGGGCCGGAACCACCGGCCAGGAGGAAGATATGAAGATGAGACTATCGTGGCTTTCCGGCGCACTTGCGATCGCATTGTTTTCGATTGTGTCGCTCGCGGTCAGCCGCAATCCGCACAGCGCGAGTCAGATCGCCCGCTTCGCCTGCAACATGCTGTTGTCGCTGGGCGTCTATTCTGCGATCTATGGAGCAATCGACTTTTTCGCAACCAAGTATGGAACAAATCGCGCCGCGTAGTAGCGGCCCATGCGCCGCAGGCACAGGCTGACACTGCTGCCTGCGGCCACACACCAGAGACTCAAGGAGCAACATCATGGCATACAGCGACAAGGTAGTAGACCACTACGAGAATCCGCGCAACGTGGGCACGATGGACAAGTCGTCGGAGGCGGTGGGCACCGGGCTGGTGGGCGCGCCGGAGTGCGGCGACGTGATGCGGTTGCAGATCCGCGTGAACCCGCAGACACAGGTGATCGAGGACGCGAAGTTCAAGACGTTTGGCTGCGGCTCGGCGATCGCCAGCTCGTCGCTGGCAACGGAGTGGGTGAAGGGACGGACGATCAGCGACGCGCTGACGATCTCCAACACAGACATCGTGAAGGAGCTGGCGCTGCCGCCGGTGAAGATCCACTGCTCGGTGCTGGCCGAAGACGCGATCCGCGCGGCGATTGGCGATTGGAAGAAGAAGAACGGCGTGGCCGACGAGGCCCATGCGGAAGTTGCAGTGGCGAGCTAAGAACTGGAGGGTGGAAAGATGGCAATGGTAGGGCTGCAAACCACGACACCCACGGGCGCGATGGCGCCACCACCCGCTGCTCACGCGCCAACTCCGCCCGCGATTGCAGCGGACGGCGAGCCGGCCGGAGCCAAGGGCATCCAGGTAACGGCGCGCGCGCTGAAGCGCATCCGCGTGGCCATGGCGAAGGAGCATATCTCGCCGGCGGCGGGGGGGCTGCGCGTGGGCATCACCGGCGGCGGCTGCTCGGGGCTGAGCTACAGCATCCGCTTCGACTCGCAGCCGCGCGAGCGCGACCGCATCTACGCATTCAGCCAGACGCATCTGGACCCGGCGGCCACCGGCGAGCCGCCGCTGCGCATCTTCGTCGATCCCAAAAGCTTCATCTACCTGAGCGGCATGACGCTGGACTACGAGGAGACGCTGATGCGCCAGGCGTTCAACTTCATCAATCCGCACTCGACCAAGAGCTGCGGCTGCGGATCGAGCTTCTCGACGTAATTATTCCGGAACGATTCGACTGAATTTGTCATGTGCCGCGATAAACTTGCCGTGGTGACAAGTTGAAGTATCGCGAGATCACAAAGATTATCGAGCGGGATGGCTGGTACTGGAAGCGAAGCAGTGGCAGCCACCAGATCTACCGGCATCCCAGCAAACCGGGAATTGTCGTTGTCGCCTATCACGGCACCAAAGATATTCCTGAAGGAACCGTGAAGAGTATTCTGAAGCAGGCTGGTCTGGAGTAAACGATGCGCGAGTATCTGGTTATCTTCGAGCAAGGGAAAGACGGCGGCTGGGGAGCCTATGCGCCCGATCTACCGGGCCTCGGGGTCGCGGCTGAGTCTCGCGAAGAGGTTGAAACCCTCATTCGTGACGGCATCAAAATTTACGTAGAAGAACTTCAGAGCGACGGCCTGCCAATCCCAGTGGCAAGCAGCACGGCTGAACGCATCGCTATCCCCGCGTGACCCACTCCGAATGAGCCACGACCACTACAACACTTACTTCACCCAGTTCAGCCTTCCGCTGCACCTGCGGATCAATCTCGCTGCGCTGGAGAAGAGATTTTATGCGCTGAGCCGCAGGCTTCATCCTGATCGCTTTGCCGCGAAGTCCGCCGAGGAGCAGGCCGCGGCGCTGGGCGAAAGCTCGCGGCTGAACGACGCCTATCGCACGCTGAAAGAGCCCATCGCGCGGACGGAGTATCTGCTGAAGCTGGAAGGCGTGGAGCTGGAGGAGCAGTCGAAGTCGGCGACCGAGGCCGCGCGCGCGACGGGGACGGCCAAGAAACAGATCGTCCCCGCAGACCTGCTGGAAGAGGCGTTCGAGCTGAACATGCAACTCGAAGAGATGCGCATGGCGAAGAAGATGGGCGAAGACGATCCGCAGTTGCGCAAAGACCTGCTCGCCGCCAAGGCCAGCTTCGACGCCAAGATGGCCGCCGCGCAGGCGGAACTGGAAATCCTGTGGGGCAGGTGGGACGCGGCCCTCGACGCAGAGGATGCGCCTGCAAAGGACGCCGCGCGCGATGCAATGGTGGCGCTGCTCAATCGGCGGAGCTACATCCGCAATCTGGTTCGCGATGTCAACGACGCCCTCGAATCCTGACGCTTAACGCAAAAGAGGAAGGCCGCGTGGCCTTCCCCCCTCGATAAATCCGTATCCCATCCCAACCGGCAGAACTTACTGGCCGGCTTCGACGCGCGGCGTAATCAGTCCGATGTTGTCCACATCCGCCTGGTGGCCGAAGTCGATCACTTCGGCGACCTTGCGGAAGTCGAGCGCCGCATCGCCTTTGACAAACATGACCTTCTCCTGGCGTGTGGCGAAGATCTCCGCCAGCTTGGGTTCGATCTCAGACTTGTTGAAGGATGTCTCGTTGATCTTGTAGGAAGGCTCTCCTGCGCCGTTGGCGATCACCTGGACCACGATCGTCTGGGCGGGCGGGGGCGCGGAATTGTCCTTGGGAGGCTGTGGAATCAGCGTGCTCAGCCCCTTCGGCGTCACCGGAACGATCACCATGAAGATGATCAGAAGCACCAGAAGAACGTCGATCAGCGGCGTGACATTGATGTCTGAAACCGCTTTGTCTGTACCACCACCACCGCCCATTCCCATAACAATCTCCTTAGTCCATCTGTTGCGACCGGCCGTTGTCCGCCGGTCGCCCGGCCCTCGAACGTCCTGCGTTGCTGCTGCTTACTTCTGCACTGGCTCGTCGTTGTCGCGCTTCTCTGTGAGCAGGCCAAGCTCGCTGACTCCAGCCGTCCTGATCCCGTCGACAGCGTTCATCACCTTACCGTAGTTGGCGCGAATATCGGCCCTCAGGTAGACCTGCTTGTCGGTCTTGTTCTCCAGCTTGGCGGCGATCTTGGCTCCCAGGTCGTCGGGGTTCACCATATCCGCGCCAAGGAAGACCTTGCCGTCGCGCGTGACCGCAACGGTGATTGCGTCTTCCTTGTTTGCGTTCTCCATGATGACCGCGGCCGTGGCGATCGGCAGATCGACGTTGACCTTGTTGTTCAGCATGGGGGTAATAACCATGAAGATGATCAGGAGCACCAGCATCACGTCCACCATGGGCGTGACGTTGATGTTGGAGTTGACCTTCTTGCCTTCTTCGCGTTTGTTGATACCCATAATTGTCTGTCCCGTTCGGTCGTTCGCGGCCTCGGCCGCGGTTGCCGTCATCGTCACCGCTGAGGATGCGCCTTCGGAGGCGGTTCGCTTGCCGGCCTCCGAAGGCCATGCTCTTCCAGTGAAATTGCTCCCCTGCCTTGCAGCAGGGCGACCAGCTTACTTGTGGCTTTGCTTGATGAAGTAGTCCACCAGCTCGCTGGAGCTGTTGTCCATCTCGACGTCAAAGGCTTCAACCTTGTTGGTGAAGAAGTTGAAGGTCATGACGGCGGGGATGGCGACGAAAAGGCCGAACGCCGTGGTGACCAGGGCCTCCGAGATACCGCCGGCGACCGCGCCGATGCCCGAGGTCTTCTGCGTGGCGATGGCCTGGAAGGCGTTAAGAATACCGATGACGGTGCCCAGCAGCCCGATGAACGGGGCGGTGGAACCGATGGTGGCCAGACCGCCGAGGCCGCGCTTCAGCTTGGCATGGACGATGGCCTCGGCCCGTTCGAGGGCGCGCTGCGAGCTTTCCACCTGCTCCTCGGTGATGTTGCCGCCCGAACCGAAGCTGCGGAACTCCTGCAGGCCGGCGGTGACGACTTCGGCGAGGTGCGACTTCTTGCTGCGGTCGCCCAGTTTGATTGCCTCGTCCAGACGGCCATCCTTGAGCGCGCCGGCAACCTTGGGCGCAAACTCGCGCGACTGCTTGCGCGCTGCGTTGAAGTAGAGGTAGCGGTCGATCATGACGGCCAACGACCAGATCGACATGATGAACAGGATGATGGCGATGCAGCGGGCCGGCCATCCCATGTTCGAGATCAGACCGCCAACACTGAAGCTGACCCCTCCTCCACCGGACTCCTGGAAAAGCATGGCGAGCGGCGCGGGGACGTGAGCGAAGTTTACGAGATGAGCGAGAATCACTGGAATCTTTCCTCCTGATTTCTATACAGCATTGGACTGAATCGATCTAAAAACCGAACTGAACATCTGACATGAAACTCTGTACTGCAAAACCCGATCTACAACTACTAAGACGCGCAGACTGAGATTTTCGTTTCCGAAGAGCGAGCTGCGTAAAGAGATTTGCGAGAACTGCATCCGGCTAACTTCCGCCGAAGGTAAAGTTGACCGTAATGCTTGTCTCCACTTCGACGGGTTCTCCGTTGAGAAGATAGGGCTTATAGCGCCAGCGCATCACCGCGTCGCGGGCGGCATTGGCAAGCATCGGCGGACCGCTGACGATGACCAGATTCTCGATGGTGCCCTGCTTGGAGATGATGGCATGCAGGATGACCGCGCCCTGAACGTGTGCGGCCTTGGCGATTGGCGGATAGATCGGATCCGGTTTTGAAATCGCCATACCGGCGATTGTTCCGCTGGAGACGCGGACCGGCCCAGCCGGCGGCTTCGCAACCACCCTCGGGACAACCTGCGCACTGTTGTTCAGGCTGGCAAAGAGGCCACCCTGCACGCCTCCACCGGTGCCGTTGCCCATGCCCTGCATTCCCTGCACTCCGGTACCCGCCGACGGAGCCGCTTCTTCCTTCAGCATCTTGATCTCTTTGGGAATCTTGGTCGGGGCGTGCAGGCCCGAGTCGATCTCTGAGACGATCTTGACCTCGGCAACCTTTTGCTGGGGCGGCGGCGGCGGCGGCGGTGGCGGCGGCGGCGGCGGCGCGGTCAGCAGCGCCGTCAGTGCCGTCCGCGGCAGGGCCTCGGGATACAGCAGGGGGATCAGGATCAAGACGGCCAGGATGGACAGATTGAATATGGCCGTCACCAGCATCCATCGGGTCGTCTTGGTCTTTAGTTGACCGCCGGACTCCATCAAAGAGCTTTCAAACATGAAGCGCCTCGCAAAAAATGTTCTACCCAGCTTAGACACCGCGCAGGTTTACTTTGTTCCCGCGTCCGCAGTGCATTTTTCCCGCGTCCGCAAACCCAATCCCGGCAGGAGCGCTGAACCGCTGAAACGTATCCTGCAAACAAATCTTACACAAAAACACCAACACCTGGAAACCCAGGGCCTAAAGACCGGGCCGCTTACGCCCTGGCGCGCTTGGATGGCAGGTTCGATATCTTGCCCCGGCTCTTGCGCCAGTCCTGATACGCCACCAGCATGGGCGCGGCGACCGCAATGGAAGAGTAGGTCCCGATGACGATACCGACCGTAAGCGCAAACGAGAAGCCGCGCAGCACCGGCCCGCCGAAGAGCAGGAGGCTGACCACGGTAAGAAACGTGAGGCCGGAGGAGATCACGGTCCGTGTCAGCGTCTGGTTGATGCTGCGGTTGACAACATCCGGCAGCGATTCCCTGCGCGAGAGCGCCAGGTTCTCCCGGATGCGGTCGAAGACGACGATGGTGTCGTTCATCGAGTATCCGATGAGGGTAAGGATGGCCGCGATGACGGTGAGGGTGATCTCCTGGTTGGTGAGGCTGAATGCGCCCACCGTGATGAGCGTGTCGTGAAAGACCGCGACCACAGCCGCGACGCCGTAGATCAGCTCAAAGCGGAACCAGAGGTAGATCAGCATTCCCAGCAGGGAATATGCCGTGGCCAGCGCAGCCTGCTTCTGTAGCTGCTTGCCCGCCGTCGGACCGACGATGTCGACCCGCTGAATGGTGCAGTTGGACTCGGGCTGGTCGCAATTCAACGCGCCTTCGACCTGCGTGCGCCCGGCGTCGTGCGAGGAGTCCGCGGCCTCCGGCAGCGATATGACCTCAGTATTGGCGGAGCGGCCGGCGGTGTCGCTGATGGGATAGACGATGGAGTCCTTGACTCCCGCGCTGCTGAGCGCCTGGCGAATGTGGCTCTCGTTGGGAGTGCTGCTGAACTGGACCTGGATCTCGGTGCCACCCTTGAAGTCCACGCCACGGGGGATGCCGTGCCAGAACATCATGCTGAGCACGCCCGCCACGGAAAAAATCAGCGAGAAGCCAAGGAAGTACCACTTCTTGCCCAGCCAATCGATCTTTGCGTCACGAAACAGTTCCACTTTGCTTTCCTCAGGCGTGCCGTGCATCGCCTCTAATTTCTGCTGACTTGCTAACTTGCTGACTTGCTATCTCGCTGAGTTGCCGACTCGCTCCTAGATCGACAACTCCGCGCCGCGTTCCTTGTTTGCCAGATGCGCGTCGAAGATGGTGCGCGAGACGAAGACGGCGGTGAACAGGTTGGCCAGCAGGCCAAAGGTGAGTGTTACCGCAAATCCCTTCACCGGGCCCGTGCCGAAGAGAAAGAGAATGCCCGCCGAGACGATGGTCGTGACGTGGGTATCCACAATCGTGATCCACGCGTGGCCGAAGCCCTGCTGCACGGCGACGGCCGCCGTCTTGCCGGAGCGCAACTCTTCGCGGATGCGCTCGAAGATGAGGACGTTCGAGTCCACTCCCATACCAATGGTGAGGATGACGCCGGCGATACCCGGCAGTGTCAGCGTGGCACCGATGTAACCCATGAACCCGAGCAGGATCACCAGATTCAGGAAGAGCGCGAGGTCCGCGTTGATGCCCGAGCCGCGGTAGTAGATGAGCATGAAGACCATGACCGCCAGCATTCCGACGATGGCCGCCATTACTCCCTGGTGGATCGATGCCAGGCCCAGGCTTGGGCCTACGGTGCGGGTCTCCAGAGTGTCGATTGAGGCAGGCAGAGCGCCGGTGCGCAGCATCAGCGAAAGGTTATCGACCTCGTCCTTGCTGAAGGTCCCGGTGATCTCGCCGCGGTCGCGGATGGCGGAGTTGATCGATGCAACCTCGCGCACCCGGTTGCCCAGCACGATGGCCATCGATCCGGGTGATGCGCTGTCCTTGGAGTGGGCTTCAGTGTACTTGTAGAAGCGGTCGCCGGCCTCGGTGGTCAGCGTGAAGGTGAGGTTCGGCCGGCCATTGATGTCGGTCGAGGGCTGCGCATCGCGGAAGTCGGTACCCTCCACCTGGCTCGCCCGCTCCAGCAGATATACCTCGTCGGGAGAGTTCGGCGTGCCATTGCCATGCAGCAACTGGTCATCCGGCGGCACAACGTCATTGAGCGCCGTCATTGCCGCCTGGTCGCTCTCGTAGGGGCCGCTGACCACGGCGTAGACGGCCAGCTTGGAGGTGGACTTAATGGCGTCTTCGACCTTCTCGGGATCGGAGATTCCAGGTAGTTCCACCAGAATTTCATTGTCGCCCAGCCCATACGGCTGCACCGTCGATTCGCTCACTCCCAGGGTGTTCACCCGGTCGGTGATGGTCTCGATCGAGTGGTCGAGCGTCGAAGTCTCCAGGGTGCGAATCGCGCCCGGCTTCATGGTCAACTTTTCGCTTCGGTCGGGGTTGGTCGATACGTCGTAGCTGGAATAATCGTTGCCATCCAGCAGCGCGCGCACGTCGCTGGCCTTCTCCGCGGGAATGCCGCTGATGGTGATCTGTTCGGGATGAGCGACCGGGTCCAGCTTGTGCACCGCCTGCCCGGTGATGCCCGCCTTCTGCAGGTCGTCCTGGATGCGCTGCACATCGCGGTCAGTGGTCGAGCCGACCGCCTCTTCCACATGGACTTTCAGGACAAGATGTATCCCGCCCTGGAGGTCGAGCCCGAGCTTGATGTGATCGGAAAGCGCCTGCTTCAGCGCGGCAGGGGTCACGCCATGCGGGATACCCAGAAAGCCGTAGCAGAACACAACCAGTAACGCAACGATGAACGCTGTCTTGCCCTTCAGATTCTTGCCCATTGCATCCTTTACTCAAACCCCGAGGGTGACGGCCCGGGCCGCCTTATCCCTGCTTAATATCGTCCGCCGTTGTCACCGCGGCGATGGCACTCTTCACAAACTCGAGCTTGACGTTGTCCGGCGCGACGCGCAGTTGCACTACATCGTCCTTGACCGAGATGATGACGCCGCGAATGCCTCCGTTGGTGGTCACTCGATCGCCGTTCTTCAACTGGCTCAACATCTCCTGCCACTTCTTCTGCTTCCTCTGGTTGGGCGCGATCATCACGAAGTACATCAGCGCGATGAAGACCAGCATCAGAAGCAGTTGCCCGGAAACGCCGTATGATCCCATCGAAATCCATCCTTCTCAGCTTCACTTGCAATGTCATCAAACCGTGGCACGCCGACCATCGCCGGAGCATGTTCCCGGAGTTGCGATTGGACCCGCAACCTGGCCTGGAGGTGCTTGAGGGTGAAGGCTGCCGGCGGCAAACAATCGACACTTGCCTTGCCTCATGCAGATGCCGCGCACAATAAGCCGCCGAGGCCTGATGAACAGGCCCAGCCTTATAAGTCTCGCGTAACCCTTCGCCACTGTCAAGAAAGCCATCGTGAGGAGAGCGCGCCGGGCCGGCATCCACAAAGGCAAATCAGCCAGATTCTGCCCCGGGCCGGGCCCGCATCCTCCAATTTTGGGTATGCTACTATTTGCCGTCCTGCTGGGCGTGCCGGGAGAATACCCATGCCGATCGAAGACGACATTGCCGCCATCGTTGTCCAGGAGTCCACCCTCACACTGCCCGGCTTCACCCCCGACACTGCCTGGCAGCTCGGCACGACGCTGCGCGACCTGGCCCTTGCGCGGCAACTTCCGATAGTGATCGACGTCCGCCGGTTCGGCACGCCGCATCAGCGCCTCTTCTACTGCGCGCTGGCTGGCACCGCTCCCGACAACCAACGATGGGTCGAGCGCAAGATCAACGTCGTCGCGCGCTTTCACAAGAGTTCTTACCATGTCGGCCGGCTGCTGGAACAATCCGGTCTCAGCTTCACCGCCCGCTACGGCCTGCCCGAGGAAGACTACGCAGTCCACGGCGGCTGCTTTCCGCTGAACGTGGCGAGCGCGGGGATCGTTGGCGCGGTCACCGTCTCCGGCCTGCCCCAGCGCGACGACCACAACCTGGTGGTCGAAGCTCTCTGCCTGGTCACGGGCCGCGACCACGAGGCCCTGCGACTGCCAGCCTGACTACACCAGTTGCATGTCCTTATGGGTTATCGAAAAACGACAAGAGTCCGGGCCTGAAGGCCCGTTAATATGCTCTCTTTCCGGGGGCTGAAGCCCCCGGCTCCCTCCGAAAGTTGCGATCTACAACTGTAGGACTAACCGCGCCGAAAGAGCTTGTGGAAGATACGCCCGACGATATGCGCCAGATCGTTGACCTGCGGAGCGGGCGCGGGTGCAGCAGTGGACGGCGCGTCGCTACTGGGTTGGCCACCGGCTTGCGCGTTGTAGTGCAGCGTCTCGCTGACCTGCGCATGCACCTCGCCGGTTGGCGCCTGCGGCACCCCGGCCACGGGCGCCAGTCCCTCGCTGATCGCCACTGGGAAGGGATGCTCGGCGGCGGCGGCTGTAGCGGGCGCCATCAGCGCGTCGGCCACCGGCACTCCCTGTGCATCCGGACAACCGCATGGCGACGTCTCGTGGTCCACCACCTCGTGCAGACTGCCGTGCTCAAACAGGACGTGCTGCCCCGCCGTCAGCTCATACACCGCATCGCCGAAGGGATCAGAGACGGTGAGCATGGGAGCGCCCATTCCGCGGTTCTCCACGCATGTGTCGCCGTTCGGCGCAACCCGCAGGCGCAGGTCGAGCGGGCCGCCCGAGCGCACCGTGAAGCGCAGGTCGGGGGTCATCACGGCATCGGTCGCGGTTGCCGTGGTCTGAATCTCGATTGCTCCGCCATCGAGCGAGAAGAGCAGCGGCGCGGCCACCATCATCTCTCGGCTCTCGCTGAGGTGCAGCACGCTGGTCTGGCAGACGCGCACCGTGCCGCCGCGGCCGAGGCTTATGGGCGCGGTGTGGTCGCGCGCCGTCACGCTCACCGAGCCCATCAGCACAGCGCGACCGTCCATCACATCCTTCGCGCCCGCAACGTCCGCGTCGCGCGTGGAGACGTAGCCGATCAACTGCTGCGCGCGCACCGGGCCGGTCACCGAACCGCCCAGAGCGCACACCAGCAAGAGTACCGGCGGAAGAGAGCGCACAGATGAGGTTCGCAGCGTCATGCGTCCAGCCTACATCTTCAGGAAGTTTGCGATGATCTTCTTGCCCTCGACCGTCAACACGCTCTCGGGATGGAACTGCACGCCCTCGATGGGCAATTCGCGATGGCGCAGCGCCATAATCGTGCGACCCGTCGGCCCCGGCGTGTGCGCCGAAACTTCAAGCTCCTTCGGAAATCCCTCCTCTGAGACGATCAGCGAGTGGTAGCGCGTGCAGGTCATCGGCGAGGCGATCCCGGCGAATATCGTCCGCCCGTCGTGCTCCACCTCGCTTGTCTTGCCGTGCATCAGCCTGGGCGCGCGGATGACATTGCCGCCAAAGGCCGCGCCGATCGCCTGATGTCCGAGGCACACTCCCAGCAGAGGCACGCGAGGCCCACCCTTCTGCGCCAGCCGCGCAAAGTGGCGGATCAGCTCGATGGAGATTCCCGCGTCCTCTGGCGTGCAAGGTCCCGGCGAGATGAGGATGTGGGTCGGCGCGAGCGCCTCGACTTCGGCTGGGGTGAGTTCGTCGTTGCGGCGCACCACCATCTCCGCGCCCAGTTCACCCATGTACTGGACGAGGTTGTAGGTGAACGAGTCGTAGTTGTCGAGGACGAAGACCATGGCTGCTCTTATGGTATCGCGACGCGCGCCGCCGGGTCGTCGCGCAGGCCGTCCGCCTGGTTACCGAGGCTGCCTGACTCGTCGTTCTGACGCCGGCGGTGGAGCAGATCGAGCAGAATCAGCCCAGCCGCCAGCGGGATGAGCCAGATCACACGGCTCTGGTAGCGCGAGTCCACCTCCGACAACACAGATGTGACAAACGCATTCGCAATCACCACCGGGACGACGATTGCCGCCAGTCCCAGAAGCCGCCAGCGACGGCGAAGCCATAGAAACGGCAGGCCGGCAATGATCGCCAGCGCCGACGCCATCACGGTCCACTGCTGCACCGTGCTGAAGAATTTGACGGGCAACCGGCTCTGCGCCTGTCGCGTGCGCATGTACCTGGCCCGCGCTCTGGGCAGCGCCGTGTCGATCTCGCTCCCCATCCATTCGTTGGGGGTGAAGTCCCAGAGGCCAAAGTTACTGAGTTCCTCCCGGAAGTTGGCGAACGACACCTGCATCTGCGCCCTGGGATATGCGCGAACGGTGGCCAGCACCAGCGGCATCTCCTCGCGCAGCATCCGCTGCTGCGCATCGCTGGACGCGCTCTGCCAGACGCCGCCGTCGGCCCACAGGAAGTCGTCGTCGGTATGGGGAAGGCTGCCAGCCCACGCGCAGATGGCCCAGTTCAATTCGCCGCAATGCTGCTGCAGGTACCAGCGGCCAGGCCCGTCGGCGACGATGCGGGCCGTCAGGTATGGCATACGGTTGCCGTTCAGGGTCGGCTTGCCATACAGGTACCCATGCAGCGCCATCTGCGCTGCTGCAACCAGCAGGATGATCGCCGCCACCCCGGCCACGCCCCGGCCACGCCGATGCATCGGCGGCCAGCGCAGCAGAAGCAGCAGGCCAAGCAGGATGCACACTCCGGCCGCCAGCATCAGGTGCGTGGAGTGCGCTGCCATCGCCCACCAAGCAATCGCGGACACTGCCCAGCGCTCCCGCGCAGAGAGCGTCTCGCGCGCAAACACCAGCAGGTAGATCGAGAGATACAGCACCGGCCCCAGGATGTCCGGCATGATGAAGCACACATACCAGCCGAGGCTCGTCGTCACGCTGACGAGAGCGACGAGGGCGAGGAAATGCAACTCAACGCGCCTCGCGGCGAGAGACCGCACGACAAGCCAGATAACATACGACGTCAGCAGCGCATGAAGCGCGGCGATCGGCCACGCACTCACATCCCAGTGGAAGAAAAAAATCCCCAGCGAGTAGAACTCCGACCGCATCGCCATGTAACCCTTCGGCCCATGCAGCAACAGGATGCGCGCCAACGTACGCCCATCGCCCAGATAGCTGATCGAGTCGGGGTAGAGCAGCGGATATCCGTTGAGAATTGCTGGCCACAGCATTAGAAGCGCGCCGGCTACGATCGCGCTCACGCCCCAGATTCGCCTGCTAACCTGCATGGGATGAGCTTATAGGACACGCACCAAGCTGGAACACTTATTCTGCCTCAACAATTGCTGCCGGGCGGGGTAGCATGAAGCACATGGGTCGAACTCTCACAGTCTGCCTCATTCTTGGGGTCGCGGCATCTCTCGCACCGGCGCAGTCTTCCGCCCCGCCGGCACCGTCCGCCGCCACCCTCCAGCCCACAACCCTTCAGGTGGAGAGCCAGATCGTGCTGCTCGATGTCTCGGTCACCGATGCGAATGGCAAGCCCGTCACCGACCTCCGTCCGGACGAGTTCCGCATCACCGAACAGGGTCTGCCGCAGACGATCGCCAGCTTCGCGCCACCTACCGCCCACGCCATGCCCACAGACGCCACGGGTTCGCTGCTCGTCAACTCCACCGCAGACCTCGGCAAGATCGGTCAGGCTCCGGTCACGCTGATTGTTCTCGACGAACTGAACACGACTTTCGCCGACCGCGCCTACGCGCGCACCCGGCTGATCGAGTGGTTGAAGCGACAGCCCGCCGTTATGACGCAACCCACCGCGCTGCTGGCCATCAACGACAAGGACCTCCATCTGCTGCGCGACTACACCCAGGACCGCGACGCCCTGCTTGCCGTCCTCCAGAAGCACTCCGGCGACGTCGTCTGGCGGATGGACCCGAACAGCACCAGCGCTTCGACGCAGGAGAACATGGGCGCGGTGCTGGCCGCAATCGATCAGCTTGCGCAGGCCACGCGCGGCATTGCCGGCCGCAAGAACCTGCTCTGGGCCGGTCGCGGGTTTCCTGCGGTCGACATCAGCGACGTGGGCGTCAGCTCCGCCGATTCGATCAATGCACAGTTGCGCTATCTCAGCGACCTCCTGATGCAGGCGCGGGTCACGCTCAGCGTCATCGGGCCGGCGCTCAGCGCGTCGGAGGCCAACCTGTTCAACTCCACGCTGTCCCAGGGCGGGCCCCAGACGCTGGCCGACCAAGCGCAGACCGACACGAATATGTCCGCCTTCAACAACGGCGACGGCGTTCTCAAATTCTTTGCCCTATCGGTTGCGTCCGGCGGCCACAGCTACAGCGCGCGCAACGATATCGACGCCGAGATCGGCCGCAGCGTCGATGAGGGCGGCACCTACTACACCCTCTCCTACCGCCCCACCAACGCCTCCAACGATCCGAAGGCCTACCGCAAGATTCGCGTCACGGTCACCCGGCCGGGCCTCACCGTGCAGACCCGCGACGGCTACTTCGCGCAGCAGCAACAGCCCGTTCTCTCCGCGAAGGAGTCGACCCAGCAGCTCGCATACGACCTGAACAGCGCCGCCATCAGCTCCATCGCCTACACCGACCTGCACGTCACCGTCGAGCGCGGCAGCCGCGGCAACTTCACCCTCCACGCCACGGCGCGCGACCTCACCTGGCACGACCTGCCCGACGGACGCCGCCACGCCGATGTCGTCCTGCTGGCCGCCTGCCTCTCTCCGCGCGGCCGGCTGCTCGCCCGGAGCTTCGCCACGCTGGGCTCCAACACCGAAGCCTCGCTCGCGTCGATCGCCGTCTCCACCGCCGCGCTGTCCATGCACGTCGCCGCGCCGCCCGGCACCGCGCGCATCCGCTTCGTCGCGCGCGACCTCGCCAGCGGCCGCGTTGGCACCGCCGACATCACACCCTAGGTGGAATCTGCACTTGGTTACTGCTGCCGCGCGCGTTCGATGGCACGCACCACGGCGCGCGCCTTGTTGCAGCACTCGGCGAACTCGTTCTCTGGGACAGAGTCGGCGACGAGGCCAGCGCCGGCCTGGATGTATCCCTGCTCGCCGTTCATGAAGAGCGTGCGGATGGCGATGCACGAATCTAAATTCCCCGAGAAATCCGCATACAGGATCGAGCCTCCGTAGACGCCTCGCCGCGCCGGCTCCAACTCCTCGATGATCTCCATGGCGCGGATCTTGGGCGCGCCGGAGAGCGTTCCGGCGGGGAAGCAGGCGCGGAAGGCGTCGATGGCTTCGAGTTCCGGCTTCAGCTTGCCTTCCAGCGAACTGACCAGGTGCATCACATGGCTGTAGCGCTCCACGAACATCAGGTCTTTGACCTTGACCGAGCCGAACTCGCTGACGCGGCCCACGTCGTTGCGGCCAAGATCGACCAGCATCACATGCTCGGCGACCTCCTTCTCATCGGCGCGCAGGCTGGCCTCCAGCGCTCGGTCCTCCACCTCGTCGGCGGAGCGTGGACGCGTCCCGGCGATGGGCCTGTACTCCACCGTGCGCCCATGCACGCGCACCAGCAGCTCCGGCGACGAGCCGACGATGTGCGCGACTGTGGGCTTCGACTTCTTCAACTTCTTTCCAGTCTTCTTCCCTGCCTTCGCCGCCTCTGCCGCGCCCTCCATGCCGAAGCGCAGGAAGTACATGTACGGCGAGGGATTGACAATGCGCAGCGAGCGGTAGACGTCGAACGCATCGACGCCGGGGACGCAATCGAATCGCTGCGAGAGAACGCACTGGAAGACGTCGCCCGAGGCGATGTACTCCTTGGCGCGCAGCACGGATTTCAGGAACGCCGCCTTCGAGGTGCGCGCGGTCAGCTTGAGCGCATCCGGTTTCGCGCCGCTGCGCGACTTGCCGGGGCTGGGCAGCGCTTGGGCCAGGCGTTTCTCCAGCCGGTCGAGCCGCTTGATGGAGTGCGCATAAGCCACCTGCGCGACCTTCGCTGCGGACTTACCCGCAGTCTTCTCGCGCGTCAGGTCGGCGGTGACGATGAGGTGAATCTCCTTCTTGACGTGGTCGAAGGCGAGTACCTGATCGAAGAACATGAGGCACGCATCGGGAACGCCCAACTCGTCGGTGGCCAGCGACGGCAGGCGCTCGATCTGGCGCACCACATCGTAGCTGAAGAAGCCGACCGCGCCGGCGGTGAAGGGAGGCAGTCCGGGCAGGCGGGCAGGCGTGTGGCCGCCAAGTGCGCGCTTCAGTTCGGCAAAGATGTCGCCCTCAAAGCTGCGGCGCTTGCCGCCTTCGTCCACCGTAATCGATGTCCCGCGCGAGACGATTTTTTTGTACGGCTCGATGCCGATGAAGGTGTAGCGGCCCACGTGCTCGCCGCCCTCAACCGATTCCAGCAGGAAGGCCTCCGGCTCGCGGTGCGCGATGCGCAGGAAGGCAGAGACGGGCGTCTCCAGGTCCGCCGTCAGCGTGCGATAGACGGGAACCAGCGAATGCTGGCGGCTCAGCTTGACGAAATCTCGGGCCGTGGGCAGGGCAGACTCGGCGGACTGTGCGGATCGGGCGGACATGGGGTGTGATCCCATCATACTTGCGAGGGCAAAGAAAGCGGGACTCACGATGGAGTCCCGCTTGCCGTGATCGAACTGTTTGCGCCTTCAGGCTGTGCGGAACCTGCGCCGCGCAACGCCAGCGAGGCCGAGGATGCCGGTGCCGAGCAGCAGCAGCGAAGAAGGCTCCGGCGTCACAGTCGGGGTCGCCGGGGCCAGCGAACCGCCCGTAATGTCGAACGGGCCCCCATAGCCGTTGACGTAAGCCTGCGCATACGAGGTTCCATTTCCGCCGTTCTGCGTCCCACACGGGCCACCGGCGAGACAGATGTTCAGATCGCCCGATCCGAGGTTCGCTGTATCGTAGTACAGCGCGATCTGCCCCCCGTAGTTGAGCGGGCTGTTGCTGGGGCCGGAGATGTAGTCCTGGCCCAGTCCGTTATAGCTGTTTGGCGATCCGATGTTGGTAAAGACAGGGTTGCCGGCGGCCGCGTCGTTGAACGTGATATCCGCGGCGGTGACCAGATCGGTGATGCTGTCGATGGTGACGGTGCCAGTGAGGCTGCCGGCCGAAGTATTCACCCCAGTGAGGTCAAAGAGAATCGGTGTGGCATGGGCAAAGCTGGCAGAAGCCGCAAGTGCTCCCGCCAGGGTCAGGCACTTGACGGAATTAAGGTGTTTGACGATATTCACGGAACCTCGGAACTCTGGAACGAATAGCAGCAACATGTGCAGACCTGGGAGAGGAGCACGCAACATTCGTCCGAGGAGACATTTCTATAAACTTCTAGTTCATTATTTAATCATACGCGGAAGGCTATATCCGTCCTGATCCTCGATGTGTTACATAAGATTGGTTTTCGTTACCACATTGGTCATTCGATCCCGTATTTTTTGTGACTTTGGTAACTCAACGTGGAACTGCATTTCGTCCATACATTGCGCCATCGCCACATGTGCGAGTAGGCCGCAGTCACGTCCAGCGATAACCTGCTTTCGCGCGGCGGGCCCTTGCGCGTGCCGCTTGTTCAGCCTTGCTCGAAAGGCCTATACTCCACGCGTTTGGGCGTTAGGCCCGAGAAAGAATGGACAGCCTATGGCCACCGAATCGCTGATACCGGCAACCGAACGCAGACAACCCGCCACCGAGGCCACGGACACAGAGAACCCCGCGCTGCCCGCTGCGATGTCCTTCGAGCAGGAGTTGAATCCCTGGCTGGCGCAGGAGGCCCGCTTCGACTTCGCCGCCCGCAAGCTCAACCTCGACGAGGGAATATGGAAGATCCTCCGCCAGCCTGCCCGCGAACTGATCGTCCACATCCCGGTGGGCATGGACGACGGGCGGATCGAGGTCTTCACCGGCTACCGCGTGCAGCATTCGACCGCGCGCGGGCCGTCCAAGGGCGGCGTGCGCTACTCGCCGGACGTCTCGCTCGACGAGGTGCGCGCGCTGGCCAGTTGGATGACCTGGAAGTGCGCGGTGGTCAACATCCCCTTCGGCGGGGCCAAGGGCGGCATCATCTGCGATCCGCACAAGATGTCGCAGGGCGAGCTGGAGCGCATGACGCGCCGCTATACCGCCGAGCTGATGGAGTTCATCGGGCCGGAGAAGGACGTGCCCGCACCGGACATGGGCACCAACGAGCAGACCATGGCCTGGATGATGGACACCTACTCGATGCACATGCGCCAGACGGTCACCTCGGCGGTGACGGGCAAACCGGTCAACATTGGCGGCTCGAATGGGCGGCGCGAGGCCACGGGCCGGGGCATCTCGGTGGTCTGCGACCAGGCGATCCAGCAGCTCGGCATGTCGATCAAAAGCTGTCGCGTCATCCTGCAGGGCTTCGGCAACGTAGGCTCCAACGCGGCCAAGCTGCTCTTCGAGAAGGGCTACCGCATCCTCGGCATCGCGGAGTTCGACGGCGGCCTCTACAACGCGAACGGCATCGACATCCACGCGCTGTTGACGCACCGCGCGCAGGCGGGCACGATCGCCGGATTCGCCGGAGCTGAAGCCGCCGATCCGGCCGAGCTGATCACGCGCGAGTGCGAGATATTGATTCCCGCGGCGACCGAGAACGTCATCACCAGCCGCAACGCCGGCGACCTGCACTGCCGCATCCTGTGCGAGGGAGCCAACGGCCCCACCACCATTGTTGCCGACGAGATTCTCGCCGCCAAGGGAATCTTCATCCTGCCGGACATTCTGGCCAACGCCGGCGGCGTCACCGCAAGCTACTTCGAGTGGGTGCAGGACAGGATGGGCTACTTCTGGACCGAGGCCGAGGTCAATCAGCGGCTCGACCGCATCATGACCGACAGCTTCCGCGATGTCATCGCATACGCCGAGTCGCACAACGTCAACAACCGCATCGCCGCCTACATGCTGGCCGTCGACCGCGTCGCCTACACCACCAAGCAGCGCGGCATGTACGCGTAAGTACAGTTGTTGGTTGTTGGTTGTTGGTTGAAAACCGCCCAACGCCAACTCGCCCCCTAGCGCGTTGGCCACAACATCTGGAAGCCCACAACTAACAACCAGCAACCAGCAACCAACAACCAACAACCGCATTTATACAACCGTCTTCAAATCGTGACGCTGAGCGTCACCGTCTGCGACTGCACCTCGCCTGTCACAGCCGACGTGCCGATCACCTGGAAGGTGTAGGTCGCGGGCTTCGTGCCCAGGTCGGTGCAGGTGCTGCATCCCGTCATCTGCGTGATCGCCGCGACCGCAATCAGGGCCATCAGCGAGCGCAGCCAGCGGCGCTTTCCAGGGATGAGGAACGCCACCAGGCCCGCCAGCGCAGGCAGAGCGAAGGGAGCCAGATGCGGGCCGCCACCGTTCGCGCCCAGAAAGTATGGCTGCGTCGTGCCGCAGGTATGCGGCGCCGTCGTCTCCATAATCAGTTGACTCGCGCCACCGCCGCTGGGAATCGCTGGCGGGGCAAAGGTGCAGGTCGCCTCCGTGGGCAGATTGCCGCAGGTCAGGTTCACGCCCTCGGCAAATCCGTTGTTCGCCGTCACGGTTACCGTCAGCAGCGCGGCATATCCCACGCCGGCGGTGGCCGGGTTGGGCGTCGCGGTGATGGTGAAGCTGGGAGCAACCAGCGGAGTAATGGTCTCGATGAATGGCGCGGAAGTCGCCGCGTTGAAGTTCGTATCGCCCGCATAGGTCACCGTGATGGTGTCCTTCCCCACTGGCAGCGTCGAGGTGGCGCATGTGGCTGTGCTGAAGACGCCCGAGATGTCAGCGGCCAGGGGCGCCGCTGCACACAGCGTCGTGCTTCCGTTCATGAAGACGACCGTGCCGGTCGGCGGAACGTATAACCCGACCGGTGACGCCGTGGTTCCCAGCGGCGCGTTGGCGCCAATCAGCTTCGCGGTCAGCGTCACCGCCTGCCCGGACGGCGCGGGGTTGAGCAAACTCGTCACCGTCGCCGTCGGAGTGTCGGGAGTGACGGTGATCGTCACTGGTAGCGAGGTCGATGGCCCATTGGTTGTGTCGGCTGTTCCAGGGACATACGACGACGTGAATACATTGACACCAACCTGTGTCCCCGTTCCCACGTTCACCGGGCACTGGTTGCTGCCCAAGGCCGGAAGAGTACAGAGAGTGGGGAGTTGGACTCCGTTGTACACATCATTCAAGACCGTGGTGCCGAGCAGCGTGTTTGGATCGTTGGCGGAGACTTTCGTGATTCCGTTGAAGGTCTGACCGTAGATCATGGGCAGGGCGGCCATGTACGGCGGGGCCGGGTTGATGACGCCCGTGGACGGGCACGGCAGAGTCGGCCCCACGCAGAGGTAGAGATTGGTTTGGGTGTTGTTGGCAATAATGAGGTGCGTGCCGATGAGGGTTGTCTGCGCATTGTTGGCGTCGCCGAGATAGACCGCGGTCAGCGTGTTCGAGCCGGCTCCATAGGTGTTGCCACCCGGGACGGGGCATTGCGCAGTTGAGGTCGTTCCCGTACTGGCAGTGAGTTGCA
>Ga0302201_10000629_pt1 | contig 31893 bp, 25 predicted proteins | sample II_Bog_N3_2_FD_194586 | JGI IMG/M metagenome (GOLD analysis project Ga0302201, IMG submission 194586) | Peat permafrost microbial communities from Stordalen Mire near Abisko, Sweden - II_Bog_N3_2 | ecosystem: Environmental > Terrestrial > Soil > Wetlands > Peat | place: Sweden: Abisko... | reverse complement strand
CCGGTCCGAGTTCCTCTCTCGTTCCATCGATTTCCGCATGAATATCGCATCAGGACTGCCCAGCGTGCGATGCAACGCGCAGTTGTTGCGCCAGGCCGTGCTCCACTGCCTGCAATTTGCCATTGAGGCTGCAGACAGCAGGAGCTCAGTACTGGCCGCGAACGAATCGGACGCGAAGACGGTGCGCCTGGAAGCAACTTCAGAGGGGAACGTTGTGCAGATCCTGGTGACCCACTCGGGCCCCGGCTTCCTTTATCCGGATCGTGCGTTCGATCCGTTTGTTCCGGCGCAGTCGGGCGGTGAGATGGCGGGGATGGGACTGGGCCTTTGCGCTACCATTCTTCGCGACCACAATGGGCGCGTCTCCGCCGTGAACCTGGAACCAACCGGCGCCGCCATTATCCTCGAGTTGCAAGCGGCTTAAGATCCCGTCGTCTTGCGGCAATGATGCGGCGGAACTTCCGCGCCCGCGCTGCGTACGGTATAGAAGTGCAGCATGGACCCGGAGGACGAGTGAAACTTGAGATCGAGGAAGTCTCCAAGCAATACCGCAGGGGCGTGCTCGCGTTGCGCGAATTCAGCCTCGAGCTGAAGCCTGGAGTGCTTGGACTGCTGGGGCCGAATGGTGCGGGCAAGACCACACTGATGAGCATTCTGGCCACCATTACCAAGGCAAGCAGAGGGCGGGTGCTCTGGGATGGCGTGGACATCGCCAAAAAACCCGATGAGCTCCGTTCCGTGTTGGGCTATCTGCCGCAGGACTTCGGGGTGTATCCGAATCTGAATGCTGTGGAGTTCCTTGAATATCTTGCCGCGGTGAAAGGTCTGGATGCCGCAACGTCGAAGCAGCGCATCCAGGAGTTGCTGGAACTGGTGAACCTGACTGAAGCGCGGAAGCGGCCGCTGGGCGGATTCTCCGGCGGCATGAAGCAGCGAGTGGGCATTGCGCAGGCGCTGCTAAACGACCCTCAATTGCTGATTGTGGATGAACCCACAGCGGGTCTGGACCCCGAAGAGCGAGTGCGTTTTCGCAACCTGCTTTCTGAGCTTTCCGGTGAACGGATTGTTATTCTGTCAACGCATATCGTCTCTGACGTTGAGGCGACTGCGACCGATATTGCGCTGATTGAGAAGGGCTCGCCGGTAGCGCACGCTACTCCCGAAGCGCTGTTGCTGCTGGTGGAGGGCAAGGTCTGGGAGTGGGTGGTCCCCAGCACGGAATTGAATGCCGCGAAACAGAGATTCCTGGTGAGCAGTACGACGCGCCGCAGCGACGGCGTTCACGTCCGCGTGCTGGGGGATGAGCCTGCCCCAGGCGCGCAGCCTGTAGCTCCAAATCTTGAGGATGCTTATCTCTATTGCCTCAACCAGCATCGCGGAGGCGGCCAATGAGCCGCATCCGGAAAGGCGCCGACGCGCTTTATCACATGGTGCGAGCCGACTTTCTTGAGCGCGTGCGCAGGTACAGCTTTCTGCTCACGCTGGCCTTTTCTGTTTATCTTTCCTACGCAGTCTATGCCGGTCAAATCACGCTTCAGCTTGATAAATACCGCGGCGTGGATAACTCCGCATGGGTCGGCTCCGTGATTGGATTGGTTGCCTCGATGTGGCTCAGCCTGGTGGGCTTCTACATCGTCAAGAACACGATTCAGCGGGACCGGCTAACGCGCGTGGGGCAGATTCTGGCGACCACCCCCATCAGCAAAAGTTTTTATACATGCAGCAAGGCGTTGAGCAACTTTGCAGTTCTCGCGGTAATGGTTCTGGTGCTGGCCCTCTCGGCGCTGGTCATCCATCTATTTCACCGCGCCGACCCGCACATCGACTTTGTTGCTCTCTTCTCGCCGATTCTCGTCTTCGGTCTCAGTGCTGTTGCGGTTACCGCGGCACTGGCGATACTTTTTGAAAGTCTGCCGGTACTGCGCGGCGGTGTGGGCAATATTCTCTATTTCTTCCTTTGGATTTTCCTGCTGGCCTTCGCTGCGGCCGGCCAGGAAAAGGCCGCTGCCCATCATGAGATGAGTCCGTTCACCGATTACACGGGCATTGTCTCAGTGCTGAGCCAGATGCAGAACCAGGTGCATGCTCTCGATCCGCAATACTCCGATGGAGCGCAATTCGACGTAGGCAACATGAACCCGCCAACGAAAACGTTTCTCTGGACAGGTATTCAATGGACTCCGGCGCTGGTGTTGAGCCGTGCAATGTTCTTTGCAATTGCGCTGGCGCTGGCATTGCTGGCCGCTGTCTTTTTCGACCGGTTCGATCCTTCGCGCGCGGGGTGGTTCCATGCGAAAAAGCCGAAGAGGGCCCTCGGCAATGACACCAATGAAACATTGCCGGAGCGAATTCCGGCGGCGGCCTACGAACAAAGTCTTGTCACCTTGCCGCAGCCACACCTCTCTTCCGCGCATCTCTTGCGTTTGTCGCGAACTGGATCGCACACGCGCTTCTTCACGCTGGTCCGAGCCGAACTTCGGTTGATGCTTCGCGGACACGCATGGTGGTGGTACACGGTGGCCGCGGGACTTTTCATTGCCTGCCTGGCATCGCCTATGGAAGCGGCACGCTCCGGCGTGATTGTTGCGGCATGGATCTGGCCCGCTCTCATCTGGTCGCAGATGGGCACGCGCGAGACGCAATACTTCACTGGGTCACTGATCTTCTCCGCTCCTCGACCGGTTCCGCAGCAGCTTTTGGCAACGTATACGGCAGGCGTGCTGGTGGCTGTGCTGGCGGGTGGAGGACTCGGACTTCACCTGTTGTTTGCGCGGGACGTTGCAGGACTCGCAGCCTGGGGCGCCGGCGCGCTGTTCATTCCCGCGTTGGCGCTGGCGCTGGGAGTGACAACGGGTACGCGCAAGTTTTTTGAGGCTCTTTACACAGCATGGTGGTACGTGGGCCCGCTGCACCACACGCCCCAAGTCGACTTCATGGGAACCACCGCGCAATCCAGCACACCGGGAAGCTACCTGGCCGCGGCCGTAGCGCTGGTGTTCATCGCATGCACATGGCGAGCGGTCAAGCTGGCCAATGCATGAAGAGGGGCTGCTAAGCGCGTCCGCACAAGTCCCATGGCCGCACAAAAACTCATCCCTCAGTGGCTAAAGCCCGCGATTTTGTTGGCTTCTTGTGGCACGAGTAAACTCGTGCCCTTTCAAAACCCGCCTTGCGCAAAGCTTCACTAGGGATTCCTGGCTCGAAGCGGGGTGGTTGAGAGGTCGTCCTTCCAACTGACGACCCGGTTATTGCGAAAATAAACCTTGGAACCGCCGTATTCGAACTTGTCGTTTGAGAACGCTGTCGGGGTTCCCTGCACCACCAGGACATCGTCTTTTGTTGAGTCAACGGTAAAAAAGCTCTGACTCGTGTCAACCGGATGTTCCGGCCAAAGTTTGACTCGGATGGGGTTCGATACGGGATCGATTCTCCAGCCGACGACAGCGCCGTCTTTGAGATCGAGTTCGGATCGGCCATAGACAATCTTGTCCTCAGACGATGAAGTGGGAGGACCCTGCTGTGCAAGCACCTCGTCCCTTGTGGATCCGATGGTGATGAAGGAATGAATCACGCGCGACGGAGATGCAGGCGCTGTTGTCTGCGCCTTTCCCGATTGCTTCTTCGCTGATTTGCCGTTCAGAGCCGCTTCGGCTTGCGGGGATTGGTCAGCCTTCGCCGCGTCTCCTTCCGGTTGCATCGCGGTTTTGAGCGACGCGGCAGGGCCGGTCAAACCCAGTTTCATCAAGTCATGATCGAAGGCCAGAAGGAAACGTTGGAAAGGCCCCTGCAACTCCGGCGCAACATTGTCCACACCGGCGTCGTACACCCGATGCACGTCTCCGCTGGACAGTCCCGGAAGGTCAAAAGCGATCCAAACGTACCGGCCGATCACAATTGCAAACAGGAGGACGCAACCCTTCAACAACAGGCTCAGCGTCCTGCGAATCCGCATGGATCGTGCCAGGTAGCGCTCGAATTCAGGAGTCAAACCAGCTGGAGATTCTGTCTTCGCGGCACCTTGCTCGCCCTGCGGTTGCTGGGCGGCGTTGACGTGTTTCGATTTCCGTGGGAGAGTGTCGGTTCTTGATGTGAGGAGAGTATAGGCAGCGTTTATATTCTGCAGCTTTTGCTGGGCCGACATCTTGAGGGTCTCGTCACCCTTGAATCGGTCTGGATGCCAGACCTTGACCAGGATGCGATAGGCCTTTTTGACATCCGCCATCGTGGCATGGGAATCGAGCTCAAGAACCCTGAGAGCCTCGCAGCGCCTACACAAGAATTCGTGAGCGCCGATTGGATTTCCGCAAAAGCAGGTATTTGTCATGCCGATCATATGCTTTCCGCAGTTGGCCCGGTTTGGGTCTGCCGATTATGTGTTCGAGGGTCGACCCAATTATAAGAGAGTCCCTGAGGTGACCACGGCGTGTATTCTGCGCGGAATGTCGGGAATCCGTAGAATAGAGTTGCAGGCTGACTTCCCTATTCCGATGGCATTTACCGAACAATACGATGTCGCCGTAGTGGGCGCAGGTCACGCGGGGTGCGAAGCCGCGATGGCAGCGGCGCGCATGGGCCTGAAGACGGCGCTGATCACGATGAATCTGGACCTGATTGCCCAGATGAGTTGCAACCCGGCGGTTGGCGGCGTGGCCAAGGGGCACCTGGTGCGCGAGGTGGATGCGCTGGGTGGCATCATGGGCGAAGTTGCCGATGCTGTGGGCATTCAGTTTAGGCTTTTGAACACGTCGCGCGGTCCCGCCGTGTGGAGTCCGCGCGCGCAGTGCGACAAGCAGCTCTACCGCGTGAAGATGCGCGAAGTGCTTGAGGCCCAGGCCGGCTTGCATATCCGGCAGGCCGAGGTCGTCAATCTGGTCTTCGACAGTGAACAGTGCACAGTGGGCAGTGGACAGAGGCGGCGCGTGGTGGGGTTGAAGCTGCGGGATGGGCGGAATCTGCTGGCCGGCGCGACCATCATTACAACCGGCACGTTCCTGAATGGGTTGATTCATTGCGGGGAGGAGCGTTATCCGGCGGGGCGGAGCGGCGAGCCTGCAAGTGTTTTGCTGGGCGAGGCGCTGCGGGCTCTGGGTCTTCGCACGTGCAGGCTCAAGACCGGCACTCCACCGCGGCTGGATGGACGGACGATTCGCTGGGAGGCTTTCGAAGAACAGCCGGGCGACGCTGACCCCACGCCTTTCAGCTTCAGGACGAAGAAGATTGTGCAGCCGCAGATTAGCTGCCACATTGCATTCACGACACCGGAGACGCTCCGCATCATCCGCGAGAACGTGGGCCGCTCCGCGATGTATTCCGGGCAGATTGAGGGGATCGGGCCGCGCTATTGCCCGTCGATCGAGGACAAGATCGTCAAGTTCCCAGACAAGACGCAGCACCAGTTTTTCCTTGAGCCGGAAGGGCTGAACACGCACGAGGTGTACGTGAACGGGATGTCCACCTCGTTGCCCATGGAAGTGCAATGGGAGATTGTCCGTTCCATTCCCGGTCTTGACCAGGCAGAGATGCTGAGGCCCGGCTACGCAATCGAGTACGACTCGGTGGATGCGACGGAACTGGAAAGGACCTTGCGCGTGAAGGCCTTCCAGGGGCTTTATCTTGCCGGGCAGATCAACGGGACCAGCGGTTACGAGGAAGCGGCTTGCCAGGGGATTATGGCAGGGATCAACGCGGCATTGTGGCTGAAGGGCGAACCGCCGTTCACCATGGACCGGTCAGAGGGCTACACCGGAATCCTTATCGACGATCTCATCTCCAAGGGCACCAATGAGCCCTATCGCATGTTCACTTCGCGAGCGGAGTTCCGCCTGCACCTGCGCATTGACAACGCGGACCGGCGCCTGACGCCGCACGGGCGACGGCTGGGGCTGGTGGGCGACGATGCCTGGGCGGAATACGAGCAGAAGCAGGCGCGTATGGCTGCACTGGAATTGCTGTTGGCGACTCGCAGGGCCGACGCGGATGGATTGGCGGCAGCAGGCTTTGCGGGTCTCACTGCGACGGCAGGGTTAACCTGGGCGCAGTTGCTCAAGCGGCCCGAAGTGACCATTGAACCGATCCTTGGCGCACTGCGCGAGACACTTGCCCAGCAGCCTTTGCTCGCCGACCTGTCGAACGCGCTGGCAGGCAACCACGACCGCGAACCTGGCTCCCCGCACCTGCCGCTGCCGGCTGTTGTGCGCAACGAAGCCCGCGCCGTGGAAACGGGCTTCAAATTCGCCGGCTACCTGGAGCAGCAGAGGAAGTCGATCGAGAAGCTCAAGGCCGCCGAATCGGTCGCGATTCCAGATTGGATTGAGTACGGCGCCATCAGCGGGCTTTCGCGGGAGATGCGGGAGACGCTGGAGCGTGTCCGCCCGGTCACCATCGGCCAGGCCAGCCGGCTGCCCGGCGTCACGCCGGCCGCACTGAGCCTGGTCCACATCTCAATAAAGCTGCAAGGCCAGAAACGATCGAGCGCCTCCGCTGAGACGCTGGCAAGCTGAGATTCCAGCCGGGCCAGTGTGTGCCAGGCGTTTGCGCCCATCTCCGAAGCGGCCCCGTCTTACTGATTGTTCGAGGGGCTCTTGGTGAAGAGCGGAATGTGGAATGGAAGTTCCGCATTGGATTGCTTTTTGGTCTTGGCCGAAGCCTCCTCGCGCAACACCGTGCGCTGCGAGTTGATGCACAACCAACCCCCATGGGTGCGCTCAAAGACGTGCGTGAAGACGCCCTTTTCGTCCACAGGGCCGGTGCTGATCTTCCGATGCAGCGTATAAGTCCCGTTGGCGACGGCCACGTCCCCCAGCATGCGCACCGTGATGACCCGCTGATCCAGATGAATGGATTTGTCCTCGCCGGTGATGACCGCAGCCACCTGCTGGTTGCGCGTGGTGATGTCTCCCGAGGCAGAAACGTCTACAAATAAAGGGGATAGCACCAATTCCAAGCCATACTGGTCGTGCTGATTCATCGAGTCCGCCCAGGAATCTTCAATTTTCTGGAACTCGCGGATTGCCGGGCTTTCGCTGGTGGTGACATTCGCCGGCGCCGGCGAAGAGGCGGGCGCCGCAGCCTGACCAGAGGCCGCCGCTGTACAGCAGGTTAGAAACACAGCAGAAAGAAGTACAACAACACGATTCATATGCAACAGGAACTCCCGCCCGAGAATGATAGCGCTTCTAAAATCATATCTTCTTTGACTCGGGTTACGCGCCGGAGGCGAGCGACTTTAGGTATTCCGGTCGACTCTGGGCGCGGCGGAGCTCTACGTCAGGATCTGCAACCGTTCCGGATGGTGGAGGGTGATGAGCGAGTCTTCGATGGAAATCCAGCCATCTTTGCGGAACTGGCCCAAAGTACGGGTGACAGTTTCGCGGGTGGTGCAGGCCATCGAGGCCATCTCCTCGTGGGTCAATAGCAGGGGAAAGCGGAACTCCCCGTCCTCCATGTGCTCCCCGATTTGGTTGGCCAATTCCAGCAGCAGTCGTCCCAGGCGGGCAGCCACGGTCTCCGCGAGTGCGATGCGGCAGGCATCCTGCAGCGCGAACCTGTACTCCTGGCAGATGCACTGGACGGCTCGCATCTGGGCTTCCTTGTGGATGCGCAGGAAGCCGAGAAACCTGTCGCGCTCGACGGGCCGGAGCTGAGCAGTGGTCAAGGACTCGGCTGACACCTCATAGACGCCGTGGGACAACACTGCATACAAGCCGAGCATGGAGCCGGGTCCGGCGACGCGCACGATCATCTGGCGGTCATCCTGCTGGCCGGCAGTCAATTTCAGATAACCACCGCAGATCAGGTAGAGCAGGCGCGCATCCTCGCCCTGGCGGAAGAGCGAAGCCTGGGTAGGAAGCGTGATAGTGCTGGTGGCCAGTTCGAGATCCGCCAGCACGGCGCTACCGAGAGAACAAAACCAGCCGGGACGACGGTTAGCGCAGGCGGCACAACCTGCGGCGGCCTGACGAGGGATATGCTTTTGCCTTGCGTGAGCGAGTACCGGGATCGCTGCATCTGCCATTTTCTTGCCACTTCCGACGCGATGAAGGCGTCTTCGGCTCGGGTGGTTCGTCGCTTGCACGAACCTTCCAAAGTGAAAATGCTCTGGCCCACTTTTTTCGAAGCGGGGCTCTTGGTCTTCCAAAGTTTGCCGGAACGTTTGTCGCCTTGGATGTGATGGGGCTCACGGATATAGAGGTGTGCTCCCCATCCTGGACGCACCATCTGAAATGCACCTCATTGTCTCCTTTTGCTCAGCGGACGGGCTGCAATTGGTGCTTTCTTTACTAGAGCTTTCAGAATTCCCGCCGATGTGTCCGGACAGCGACAGCGCCTTCGGAACCCAGGAAAACCGCGGCGGCGCATGGTGATCGCAGGTTCGTATGGACTCCGCGGGAATTGATCACAGTGGCTTCAGAGTAGCGATGGTTTTTGCTTACCACTGTGTGATGAAAATCACCGCTTGCACGGGGAATTGGACGTAGGATTCAGCGCAGAAGTGATGCTCCGCACAGGAAGTGGTTTCCGTGAAGCGTGACCATCGAAGCAGCTTTCTTTTGCCGGCATCTCGATTTGGGATTGCCGGATTCAACACTCAGAGGCAGGGAGCGCGAGTAATGGAAAAGGCAATGGGAGCATCCAAGGTGGAATTCTCCATGCATAGAGTTGGGCATTTGACGCAATCGCCGAATGGTGCGGACTCGCGGAAGCGGGCGGGACTGCGAGCATGTTTGATGGTGATCGTGGGCGCGGTCATTCTGGGCGCAGCCTCACTTGGAGCGCAAGCGCAACAGGCCGCGACTCAGGTGAAAACAACTAAAGCGCCGGCCAAGGACGCCGCACCAAGTGCATACGTCGGCGGCGAAGTCTGCGCCACCTGCCATGACGAGGTAGCCAAGAAGTTTGAAGGCAATCCGCACACCAAGCTTGCGGCACAGCATGGCACAGCCGGCGTGAACTGCGAAGGCTGCCATGGTCCGGGCGGAGCGCACGTGGAGGGCGGCGGCGATGTCACCAAGATCTTCAATCCCGCCAAGGCTACGGCCAAGGAAGTGGATGAGAAGTGCCTTGGGTGCCACGCGGGAGCGCATCCCAACTTCGACCGGTCGCCGCACGCCAAGGCCAACGTAAGCTGCATCGGCTGCCACGACATTCACGCCAGCAAGGAAGAGCCGCTGCTGAAGGCTGCGCAGCCGAACCTCTGCTTCCAATGCCACACGGACGTGAAGCCTTCGTTCGATATGCCCTTCCACCACAAGGTGAATGAAAAGCTGGTGAAGTGCAGCGATTGCCATGACGTTCACGGAACATTCGGGAATAACAACCTGAAGTCTACCGCAGACCAGAATGCGATCTGCACCAAGTGCCACACGGAGACGCGCGGGCCGTTTGTCTACGAGCACGCCGCGGTGAAGGCCGAAGGTTGCATGGGCTGCCACACTCCCCATGGATCGCAGAACGCGCGGTTGCTGAACATGCCGAGTATCAATACGTTGTGCAACCAGTGCCACAGCCGGGTCGCAAACGCCACGGTTCACGGGATGGGTGCAGGATCGGACGAGTTGGCACCATGCACCAGCTGCCACACCTACATCCATGGGTCAAACATCAATGCGGCGTTCCTCAGGTAATGGAGTTCGCCGGCACATTTGAAAACCGATCGGACGGCGTGTCCGCGGGTCAACAAGGATTCGGGACACGCGTTCGAGGTTTCGATGTCAGCAACAAAGGTTTTTCTCAAGTGAGGCTTCAGATGAAGAAGAATGGCTGGTTAGCCCGGTTATCCAATCAGCAGCGCTCCGCCGCAACGATCAAACGCATCGCTGGCGGTATCGGAGTCACTGTATTGACGATGACGGTGAGCGTCGCTTTCGCACAAAACCCAACGCCCGCCGCTCCACTTCCGACGCCGGAAGCGAAGATGACGACCCCGAACGGCTATACGATCCATCAAAGCGTGGACCTGGGTGGCCGCATGACCAACGCCACAGGGAGTGGCGCCATGTACGACACGCTGGTGAATTTGCAGTCCGGCCCGCGCGTGCTTGGCGAAACCTTTGAGATGCGCGCGCTGCCTGGCCAGAAGGGCACGCTTGTGGATTCGATCAGCGCTTTCGGCAGCGGGTTCGGCGGCGATCCCTACAACCTGGCCAAGGTGAGTGCATCGAAGGGCAAGGTCTACGAGTTCTCGGGACTGTTCCGCCGCGATCGCCAGTATTTCGACTACGACCTGCTGGGCAATCCGAATATTCCGAGTGGTCAGTCGATTCCCATTGGACCGACTGCCGCGCCAACCGGTTCGTATGCGTGGCCACAGGTGAACCAATCGCCGTTCTTGTTCAACACGGTGCGCCGCATGACGGACACCAACCTCACGATTCTTCCGCTGGCGAAGGTGACGTTTCGTGCGGGGTACTCGCAGAATATCTTCCAGGGACCGAGTCTGACCCCGAGCGGTTATCAGATAGGCGGATCCGACGATATCTTGCTCAGGGAATTTCAGCGCAACAGCACCGACGATTTCACGGGCGGAGTTGACTGGAAGCCGGTGCAGGGCACCAAGTTGACCTTTGAAGAGCAGATCGACCACTACAAGGCCGACTCTTACTTCACATTGGATCCCAGCTACCTCAACGTTCAGGAGCCGGACGGAACCAACGTTGCTCTCTTTGCAAATTACGACGCTCTGACGCCGTACGCCAGCAGTTCCTGCAATGCCAACAGTACGGGCACTACCCCTGTCCTGTCGGCCTCCCAGACGGCCGGCGGCCTGCCGGTCATCAATCCGGCATGCGCTGTGATTACCAGCTATCAGCGCACGCAACCGACCCGTATTCTCTATCCCACGGAAATCTTCCGGCTGCAGAGTTCCACCATCAAGTCCGTCTCGATGAATGGTGACGTCCGCTATACAGCCGCCAACATGAGCCTGCACAACTACTACGATAGCTTCCAGGGCCTGACCAAGACGACCCGTTCAATTGTGTACGAGGGCAACGCGGGCGCAAAACGCGAAGTGATGGCCGCCGACTATGGCGTTGTGTGGCAGGCGATGAAGACCTTCAGCCTCGAAGATCAGATCAACTTCTCGAATGTCCACCAGCCCGGTACCGCTATCATGACGAGCGGAACCACCCTGGCAACGCCGGCGACCGCGGGCAATGAAACCATCAATTACGGAGGCCCGCTGATCACGACCATCGCCGCCACCGGCGCCTCCTCGTTTGAAGGCAGTTCAGCAATCGGCGTCGCGGAGCCGGCGTATTTCGGCCAGCGGTTCCTGACAAACAACCTGACTGGTTCGTGGGATGCGTCCTCGCGCGTCACGCTCTCGCTTACCTATCGCTACCAAACGCACATGATCGCGGAAAATGCCTTCGTTGCCGCTAGCGCGACTGTTCCTGTGGATCCCGGCGGCAATCCCGGCAACGTTCCGCTCGCCGTGAACGCGACCAACGACGGAACCGTAACGATCGACGAAAACGGTGGAATCCTGACCGCGGCTTTTCGTCCGACCACCAACTGGAACATCAACGGCAGCGTCGAGATGCTCTACGCCGACAATGCATTTACCCCAATGACCCCTCGGCAGACCAGGCAGTATCGGGTGCATACGATGTACAAGCCCAAGCCCTGGGCTGTTGTCTCGGGTTCCTTTAACGACGTGGAACACCACAACAACACGAATAACGATCAGGCTGCCGTGACGGCGAAAGACGTTGCCTATGCCGGTCCGCTGGATCACGTGGATTACAGCCGCGTGGTGGGCCTGGGCGCACAGTTGTTCCCGAACGATCACTACGGCATCGATGTCAACTACGCCTACAGTGACGTATACATGGCGGACAACATCTGCTATCTGGGAGGGGCAAGTGCTGCTTTGCCTGTTTCCGCCTCAACCCCCAGCGGCACGAGTTGCCCGGCTACGTCCGCGGGCAGGTCAGGATACGACTTCGGGCCGGCCCTGGACTTCGAGCATGCTCCTACGCAATTCGGATCCGTGGCCTTTACCGTATCGCCGATTAAGGCCGTCAAGTCCAACATCGGCTACAGGATCAGTTCGGTGAACGGCACTCGCTTCTATAACGACCCTCGCGATGTCGCGGGTTCTCTGGTGTCCACATACCAGACTCCATTCGTGAATGTTGGATGGACGGTTCGCCCCGGATTGACATGGAAGGCTGAGTACAACTTCTACGGCTACGGCGAAGGCGGCCCTTCCGGTGCGGCGCTGTGCAGCGCTACCAGCCCTACGCCTTCGGCTCCTGCAACGCCCGTGGCGTGTTCTTCAATGCCTTACCAGACCGGCATGAATATATCGCCGGCCGGCGAGACCGCGCCGCGCAACTTCCACGCGAACAACGTAGCTCTTGGATTGCACTACGATTTCTAACCATGCTGCCGCTCTTCCGCAAGGACGGGCGGCAGTCGTAATTCACAAGATGTACTTTGTGCAGTACTAATCAATCTTCCTGGCTGGTGTCCAGATCTAGAATTGGATGCACAGGTTTTTAGAAGTTCATGAAGCAAGCATGAATCCACGCGGCAGCAACGTCCCCCGTTCACTGGCCGTGGAAATACACACGGGAGTTAAGAAATGACAAAGACGATTCGACCCCTTCTGGTTCTGGCCGCTGTAGTTTCCCTGGCCGGTGCCGTGAGCTTCGCCCAAGCAGGCGGCGAAGCGACCTACAAAGCCAAGTGTCAGATGTGCCACGGCGCAACCGGCACGCCCAGCGCCGGAATGGCCAAAGCGATGGGAATCAAGGCCGCATCCGATCCGGATATCCAGAAGCTGACCTTGGCTCAGATCTCTGCGACAGTCAAAGACGGCAAAGGCAAGATGAAGCCGATCGCCGGCCTCACCGACGAGCAGATCAAGGACGTGTCCGCTTTCTACAAGGGACTGAAGTAGCAACCAACCCGCCGAACAACAACCAGGTAGTTTAATCAGCTAGTTCAACCAGATAGTCAATCAGGCCCGCTGTCATTGGCGGGCCAATTTGAGTCCCGGGGGCCATTGTGTCACTGTTACAAAAATTCCGCGAAAATTGGGTGCGGCCAGCTCTTTTCTTCGGTAATAACCCGATAAGCCTTGCAGGTGGAGCAATTACCAGCGCCTCCGGCGTGACCATGATCGGCTATTGGCTGGTGGAGATGCTCGGCCGGCCGAATGACAATCCCTACCTGGGCATTATCTTTTTCCTGATACTGCCGGCGTTGTTCATCGGCGGCTTAGTTCTGATCCCGATTGGCGTTTTCATCCGCAGGCGCAAGTTGCAGAAAGCCGGCGAAGTCCCCGCCGAGTTTCCCAAGGTCGATTTCAACGACCGCATGTTCCGCCACGGACTGGATATTGTGCTGGTGGCGACGATCGTGAATTTGCTGGTTGTTTCCATTGCCAGCTATCGCGGCGCCGCCTACATGGATTCCCCGCAGTTCTGCGGCCAATCCTGCCATGTGATGCACCCGGAATACACCGCATATAAGATCTCCGCCCACTCGCATGTGGAATGCGTGGAGTGCCACATTGGCGCCGGCGCGGCCGCGTACTTCTCCGCAAAGGTGAACGGCACCAAGCAGCTTGTCGAAGTCGCGTTCCACCGCTATCCCACGCCTATCCCTTCCCCGGTGCAGAACCTGCGCCCCGCGCGGTATACCTGCGAGGGCTGCCATACGCCGGCACGCTTTGTTGGGGAAAAGCTGCTGGTCAAGTCAACGTTTGCCGACGACGAAAAGAACACCGAAACGCAGACCGTTGTCGTGCTGCACCTGGGCGGCCAGGATTCGCTGTCGCACCTGACCGGCATTCACGGCGTCCACCTCGGACACATTGAATACATCGCAACCGATCCGACGCGGACCACGATTCCCTGGGTTCAGAGACGGAACGCCGACGGTTCAGAGACTGCATTTGGCGCCTCTGCGCTGAATGGCGCAGTTCCGCAGGGCGAGCGCCGGGTGATGGACTGCATCGACTGCCACAACCGTGCCGCCCACACATTCGTCACGGCCGAAGATGCGCTCAACCGGGCCATGGCCGAAGGCGCTGTCAGCCCCGATCTGCCGTGGGTCCACAAAGAGGGCCTGCAACTGTTGAAGGTGAATTTCGCCTCTGAAGCCGAGGCGAGCACCCAGATTCCGCTTCAGCTTGAGGCTTTCTATCGCACACAGAATCCCGATGTGCTGGCCACAAAAGCTGCCCTCGTCAAATCCGCCGGCGACGAACTCGTCACCCTCTACAGCCAGAACGTGTTCCCGTATATGAAGGTCACGTGGGGAACGCATCCTAACCACATCGGACATATGGCCTACCCCGGCTGCTTCCGCTGCCATGATGGAGATCACGCGACGAAAGACGGAAAGACGACCATTACCCAGGACTGCGCCGCTTGCCACAACCTGCTCGCGGTGGACGAAGCCAAGCCGAAGGTTCTCGCCGACCTGGGAATTCAATAGCAGCGACTGCTTGAAGAGTTGGGCGCCGCAACTGCGGCGCCCACTTTGCTTTCGGTTCCCGTTTTCCGATTCCGCATTGCATCCAATCGCAACCTGGCGCAGACCCTGACCACTCAGTCGTGGTAGGCTGGCTCTTCGCGTTCAAGGAGCCCGAATGCCGACGCCATCCATTCAGCCCGTCCATTTCAATCTTGTTACCGCCGCCCATGCATCCATGATCGAACACGGATTTCAGCCGGATTTTCCCGCCGGAACGGACGCCCAGTTAGCCGCCATTGAGGCGCATCCCGAGCCGCCACCGATTTCCGGCCTGCAGGATCTGAGCAAGCTGCTTTGGTCGTCGATTGACAACGATACGTCTCGGGACCTGGACCAGATTGAATGGGCAGAGCAGTTGTCCGACGGCCGCATCCGCGTACTGGTGGGGGTGGCCGATGTGGATGCGCGCGTGCCCCTCGGGTCGGTGATCGATGGCCACGCCCGGAGCGAGACCACGTCTGTGTATACCGGCGTGAAAGTCTTCCCCATGCTCCCTGTTGAGCTCTCAGAGGGTATTACTTCGCTCAACGAGAATCAGGACCGGGTGGCCCATGTGATTGAGTACTGCGTGGACGCAACGGGCACGGCTTCCGACGGCAAAGTGTACGCAGCCCTGGTGCGGAACCGCGCACAGCTTGCCTACAATGCCGTGGGTGCGTGGCTTGAAGGGACCGGACCCGCCCCGGCCAAGGTGGCTGCAAACGCCGACCTCGCCGCACAACTTAAGCTGCAGGACACGGCGGCGCAGCGCATGGTGGGTGGACGCTTCCAGCATGGCGCATTGGATCTAGAGACCATCGAGACGCGGCCCGAGATGCGGGGCGATCAGCCGGTCGACATCGTCGCTCAACAAAAGAATCGCGCCACCTCTCTCATTGAGGAGTTCATGGTGGCGGCCAACGGCGTGGTTGCGCGGACGTTCGAGGATGCGGGTGTGGCCTCGATTCGCCGCATCGTGCGTACACCCAAGCGGTGGGACCGCATTGTCGAGGTGGCTCAGGGGCTGGGCACTACGCTGCCCGCTACGCCCGACTCGAAGGCACTGAACGACTTTCTCCTTGCCCAGAAACAGAAGGACCCCGACCACTTTCCGGATCTGTCCCTGGCCGTGATCAAGCTGATGGGGCCCGGCGAATACGTGCTTGTGAAGCCCAACGAACCTTCGCCGGGGCACTTCGGCCTGGCGGTGCAGGATTACACGCACTCCACAGCGCCCAACCGCCGTTTCCCCGACGTGGTGACGCAGCGGTTGGTGAAGGCTCTGCTGGCGAAGGCCCCGGCGCCTTATTCCGAAGGCGATCTGAATGCCATTGCCCAGCGCTGCACGCTGATGGAAGACGGCGCGCGCAAGGTGGAGCGCGACATGCAGAAGCGCATCGCCGCAGTGGTATTGCACCCGCGAATCGGTCAGAGCTTCCCGGCCATTGTCACGGGCGTGAACCACTACGGAACCTTCGTGCGCACGCTGAACCCGCACGTGGATGGCATGCTGGTTCGCGGTGGCAAGGGACTCGATGTAGGCGACAAGGTGACGGTGAAGCTTATCTCGACCGATCCGCAGCGCGGGTTTATCGACTTCGCGGCGTAAGGAACGGCCGATTTCGGTCGTGGGCGATGGGGTCTTTCGGCTGCATGATTCGCCTAAAAGGATCAAATCGGATGGCGCTATTGCGCTGTTGAATCCCATATCTTCAGCAGGGTCGGCGACACATATGCCCGCACCGGGCTGTAGTTCGCCTTACGCGCCTGCTGGAAGGCAAGCAGCGCGTCCTTTGAAGGCCCCTGCCACTGCGCGCGCGGCGTCTGCAGAATCGACCGCTCCACCAGCGCGGCTCCCAGATAGAAATCCGCCACCCCAGGATCCGTAGCTGTCTGCGGGGATTCCAGGTAGCTCATCAAAGCTCGCCGCGCATCGTCAAATTGCGAGTTATAGAAATAGCGAATTGCCGCCCTCAGCTCGCTCTTCGCCGCCGCAGGATCGCTCTTGATCGCCTGTTGGATCCTGTCCGTGCTGCTTTGCGCCTCCGGACTGCCCGGCTGCAGTTTCAGCACGTCGGCGTAAGCGGTCAGCGCGTCCTGTTGCTTTCCATCTTTTTCCGCTTGTCGTGCGTCGCTCAACAGTTTGTTCACTTTTTTGGTAAGATCCGCGCCCGAATTCGCCGGCTGCTTGGTCGGAGTTGGCGGCGGAGGCGCCGTCTTCGCCTGCATTGCCTGCTGCAGTTCGGCAATCCTTCCCGCGGGATTTCCCGGCCCATTGGGGTTCAGATTCTTGGCCAATGTCAGTTGCTGGATTGCTTCCTGCGGATTGCTTGCCTCAAGCTTCTGCGCCTGGTCGATATAGCCCCGGTACGTATTCACATTGTTCACGTACTGGGCCACGGCAGCCTTTGCGTCCGGGGCGCTGATCGATTGCGACAACGAGATCACCGCGTCGAAATCCCCTTTGTTCCACGCCGCCTGTACCTGGGGTAATACCTGCGCCTGGGGCTGTCCTCCCTGGTTATGGATCAGGTCGAGAAGTTGCTTCACCTGGCCAGATAGCTTTGGGTCGTAATTGGATACCAGTTTCGCCTGCGCTTCGGCCCGCGCAAGGTCATGGCTCCTGTATGCCGAAATCGCTGCCGCCAGCATAGCCCGATCGTCCTGGAGCAGCCCTTCGCGGTAGCTCGCGCAATTGTCGGCGTATTTTTTCTCCTTGGGGTCCAACACCGCAGCCTGACAAAAATCCTGAACCTGCCTGACGCGGTCGTTATTCTCGGCCGCTGCCTTTGCTGCCAGCTCTTTCGCCTGCTTCGCCTTGTCATCGGCATGGAGCGGCGCAGCCAGGGCGCCGGCTAGTACAAGGCAGCACAGTACGCAAAAGGGGCTGCGCATCTTCATTTCGCCCCTCCAATAATTCCGTCAATCGCCGAATCGTCAATTGGCTTCATCTCAATGCTGCAAATCTGCGGCGTTGAATCCACCGCGCATTGCTGCGTCTGGGTGTTCCCGTCCGGCGATTTGAACACCACGGCATACTGTCCGGCGGGAATCTCATCGACCCGCAAAGGCGTCCAGTGGTCACCGGCCGGCAGCGGTATGGCTTTGCCCTTGTCGGACGTTACGCTTACCACCTCGGCGTACGGCGTCGCGTTCAGTTGCAGCACCCCTCCGGCAGCTACCGGCGCAGGCCGCAGCAGGAACCAATAAGCCGCGCCCCCGCCTGCTGCCAAAAGCAAAACCACGATCACCGCGACAACCAGCAGGCCCGACTTCCCCGACTTGGCCTTCACCGGCGCAACCGGCATCGGGAGGGGCGGGTAAGCCTGAACGGGCTGAGCCTGAACAGCCTGGAATGGCTGCGTCGATGCCACGTTCTGGAAGGGCTGGGTTGCCTGGACGTTCTGGAATTGCTGCGTGGCCGGAACGTTCTGGAACGCCTGCGTTCCCTGAATCCCCTGGGGAGCTTGCGTCGCCTGAAACGGTTGCGTGGCACCCAACGGCTGATAGGGCTGTGTGCCTTCAACTGGCTGATACTGTGGCATCGATCCGGTCGGTTGTACCGGATGTGAGGCCGTAACCGGCACCTGCGGTGCAGGCTTGCCGGCCTCCTGCATAAGCCGATTCACCTGCGCCTGCAACCCGCCGTCCGCAAACTCGGCAATATCCGCCACGCGCCCCAGCGCCTCCGCAGCCTGCGGCCGCGCGTTCCGCTGAATCGCTTGCGTGGCCGTCGCAATGGCCTCGCTCAGAATCTGGTTGGCAATCTGGGCGCGCGCGGCTTTGTACTCCGTAATCGCCGACCTCAGGAGCGGCGTGTCCCCGTAGGTTCTCTGTGCTTCTTCCAGCAAAGCAAGGCCGCCGCGCAGGTCACGATTCTGCAGTGTCGCCCGCGCATTCTCAATCGCCTGCCCAATTCTGTCTTCCTGTTCCTTCGCGGCATCCAGCTTTGTCCGCAGTTCCCTCACGCGCGCGTGCCGCTGAACATCCTGCGGCTGGCTTGCCAGCAGTTGGATCGCCTGGTCGGCGCTCGTCTCGCCCAGAGCCAGCGCCCGGCTCAACACCGCTTCCACGCGCCGGTTATATTCGGCGAGCCCCGCTGTAGCCTGCCGCAGCAATTGCTCCGTCGATGCGTCTCCGGTCTGCGTGGCCACCGGTTGCAGCACCGTGATCGCGGCCTCGAAATCCCCAGTCGCAATCAGCGGCAACGCCTGTTTGGTGGCCGCCGTCACCACCCGCATCACTTCCGCCCTCCGCTGCTGTTCGCGCGCGTATTTCAGCAGGGAAGTGATGTCCGGATCGTCCACGTACCCAATCGCGGCCGCCTCCAGAATGTGCGTGGCCTTGTCGAACTGCCTGGCGTCGATAGCCGCCTGCGCCTGCTTCAACGATTGAGATTTCGCTTGCTCGGCCGTCGCCTTGTTCAGTTGCTCCAGGACCTTTTCCTGCAGCGCAATCAGCCGCGGTTCGCCCGGAATCTGTTCCAGGGCCTGCTGCACCACCACCAGCGCTTCCTGCGGATTGGTCAGAAACAGGTTGTAAACCTCCAGCGAGGTCTTCTCCACCAGTTTCATGTCCGCTTTCGCGCGCTGCTTTGCTTCCGCATCCACTTTCAGTTGCATCAGCACGGCTTCGCCGGGAAGCTTCTCCAGCGCCCGCTGAATCAGCGCAACGGCCCGTTCGTAATCCTCATCCGCAATCGATTCCGAAATTTCCGCCACAATCTGGTCGATAATCTTCCGGCGTCGCTGTTCCTCCTGCCGCTCCACGGCTCCCTGGTACAACTGCTGCGTCTCGCTGTCCGTCGGATCAATCTCCAGCGCCGAGCGCAGGCTCTTGATGGCTTCGGTGTACTGCCGCGCGGAGAGTTGTTGGCGCGCCGCGTCGCTATACTCCCGGCGTGCGCGCTCCCTGGTGGACTTCTCAGCCTCCTGCACAATCCTCGCCCGCTCATTGCGAAGGTCGGTACTCCGCTCGTCAAGCTGAAGCGCCTTGTCGATGAATCCGCTCGCGGCTCCAAAGTCGCTGCGCCTGCGCGCCTCGCGTGCCTGTTCCAGCAGCGCCGCAACCTTGTCGGCTTTTTCCTTCAGCCCGCGGACGTGCTCAATCTTCTGCGCCAACTCGGCATTTCCGCGGTCCAGCGAGTCGGCCTGTTTGTAGAATTCCAGTGCCTCCGCATAGCGCTGCTGAAGAACCGCTTCTTCGGCATCGCTCAGCAACTGCCGCAGTTGCGCCGACTTCTGCTGCCGCGAGACCTTCTCCTGCACTTCCCTGAGCAGCTTCTTCACTTCCGTGTTCTGCGGATTCAGCCGCTGCAGATCCAGCAGCACCGGCCTTACGCTCGTCCACTGCTCCCTATCCATCATCGGCTTTACGCTGGCCAGCACATCGCCTACGTGTTCGCGCTTCAGATCGTCGTTGATCCCCTCGAGATCCGCAGCCATCTCTTCGCCCGTCTCGTACCGCTCGTCCGGATCCTTTGCCAGGGCGCGATCGATCACATGGTCAAGCGCCGGCGGATACCCGTTCAGCATGGTCGAAAGAGCATCGTGCGGCTCGCGAATCACCCTGTGGAGAGTTGCGGGATCGTCGCCCGGAAACGGCAGCCGCCCCGTCAGCAACAGGTAGAGGATGCAGCCAAGCGACCAGATATCGGCCCGGCCGTCCGCCTGCTTGCCCAGCAGTCTCTCCGGCGAGATGTAGTGGAAGGTACCGATCACCATCCCCGTCTGCGTGTGGCCGGATTGGCTTTGCAGCCGGGCTACTCCGAAATCGACGATTTTGACATGGCCGTCCGGCTGGATCATCAGGTTCGCCGGCTTGATATCCCTGTGAACGACCCCTTTTTGGTGGGCATAGCCAAGCCCAAGACACGCCTGGCGCACCATCTCCAGCTTTTCAATCAGCGTGAACTGCCGTCCCGCGCGGAGCAGGTTCTCCAGGGAATCTCCCAGGACATACTCCATCACGATATAGGGATTGCCGTCCTGCTCCCCGAAGTCGTAAACCGTCACGATGTTCGGGTGATTCAGGACCCCGGACCGGGCCTCCAACTGGAATCTCTGCCGCAGCTCCTCGGTGCCTTCGGTCAGCGTCTTGATCGCGACTTCGCGGCCGACAGACTTGTCCATGCCACGGTAAACCACGCCCATGCCGCCAACGCCAAGCACGCCCAGCACCTGGTATTTGCCGATTTGAGTGACTGGTGTACCCGTATTCATGGACAAACACCCGATTCGATACGGTGGCGAAGCCGGCGCAAATCACTCAAAAGTAACTCGCGCCGGAAGAATGAATTTCCAGCAGTCCCTATTCAGACTTGGTGCTCGTCGTGTGCATGATCGCGATTTTCGTCTTTCCCTCGTCCTGCGACTCGTTTTGGCTGACGGTCACCATGATGGTTTCCTTCTGGCCTTTCTGCAGGGAGAGAACAGCGCTGTTCGCGTTGTCGAATACTGAGGCTTCGCTCCCCAGCTTGGCTTTGTAGTAATTCACCACCTGGTCCTTCGAGTCCGTAGTCGTGTATATCGCGGTAATCACGGAACCGCTCGGCAGGGTCATCCGCATGCTGCCCTTCCCTGACTGCGCGCCGGGATAGATATCCGTTCCCAGGTCGGATGCGGAATAGTGCTCCGTCGAGTTTGCCGTAATCTTGCCTCCCGGCGTGTCCACCGTGACCTCGCCGCCGGGACCCGAAGTATGGAATGCGTGCGCCACGCGCCACACTGTAAATCCGACCGCCGCTGCGCCCAGAATTCCCAGCCCTACAAAGATGGCAATCACAATCAGGACGATTTTCAGCGCGCCGCCGGACTTGGCGGGGACTGGCGCCGGTGCTACGGAACCGGGGTATGCCGGTGGCGGAGGGTAACCCGCCGGCGGAACGCTTGTGGCAACCGGTGCATACGCTGGAGGCGAGTACGGCTGAGCCGCCGCGACGGCTGCCACGGGGGCGCCGCAGTTTGCACAGAATTGCTTGTCGGATGGGACCTCGGCCCCGCACTTTCCACAATAGATAGCCACGCTGATCTCCTCGCCTTTCAATGTACTTCCGGAGTTTTTCCTGATGTTTTGCCGGCTACGTGCCAATATACCTCAACAAGTGCGAGAAAGGCTCGACATTTCAATCGCCTTCGAGCCTATCGAATTGGCTGCGGCCGAACCATCGCGGCGCGTTGCTGCCGCAATTGAGGAACCTTTGTATAGGGAAACGCAGGATGCCGTCCCTTTCCTGTTTTTTCAAGCATTCAAGCGCGGCATTTCACCTGCATGAACAAAGGTTGAACTAGCCGAAATCCTGCTTGACAATTACTGTCATCCGGGTTTTCCTTAATCCATCCTCAGCGCTTCAGAATATGCTCTCCGCCAGTCCGGCTCCCGATCCCGTCCTCCCCGGCTGCGCTCAGAGTCCACGGTCAAGCGTTCCAGTCCCGTTCCTGAAAGGATCTTCCATGCCCGACCAAGCCGTCCCGGATGGCCTCACAGACAATAATGCAGCCGGACTCGCCTATGTCACCATCATCCCGGCGATCATCTTCCTAGTGGTTGCGCCCTACAACCAGAAACCCTTTATCCGCTTCCACGCCTGGCAATCCATCTTCCTAGGTATTGTCGCCTTTGTCCTCAGCTTCATCAACATCATCCCCATCCTCGGCCAGATCATCTTTGGGGTCGGCATGCTTGTTCTTTTTGTGGCGTGGATCATTGTGCTGCTCAAGGCTCTCAAAGGCGAGCGCTACAAGCTGCCCATCATCGGCGACCTCGCCGAGAAGCAAGCAGGCTTCTAGAAATCCTGAAAACTCCCCTTTCGCGGCATTCTGAGCAGCCCCGTGCCCCGTTCTTGCGCGTCTTTTGGCGCAAGGGCGGGAAGCAGTACGCCCGGTGTGAGCCTCCCGCGAGCGTCTGCCGCACAGCAGGTGGCCGTACACTGAAATGCACGGGGCGCCGCGCAGTGACCGCAGCTATTGAATTTCGCAATGTCTCCTTTGCGGTCTCGCCGCAGCGCTTCCTGCTGGACGATATTTCGCTCACGCTCGAAGAGGGAACCACCACCGCCATCCTCGGCCGCAGCGGTTCCGGGAAAACTACGCTGCTCCGCACCGTCAACCGCATGCTCGAGCCCACCTCAGGCGACGTCTTCGTCCATGGCCAATCCATCCGCAACGCCGATCTCATCGCCCTGCGCCGGTCCATGGGCTACGTGATTCAGGAAACCGGCCTCTTTCCCCACTTCACCGTCGAGCGCAACGTCGGCGTAGTCCTTGAAGCCCAGGGTATTCCGCGCCAACAGCGCACCCAGCGCAGTCAGGAACTCCTGTCCGCCGTCGGCCTCGATCCGTCCGAGTTTCTTCACCGCTATCCCCACCAGCTTTCCGGCGGCCAGCGCCAGCGTGTCGGTCTGGCCCGCGCACTTGCCGCCGATCCCGCGATTCTGCTGATGGACGAGCCCTTCGGCGCGCTCGACCCCCTTACGCGCGCAGAAATGCAGGACATGCTCCGCGCCCTGATGGCCCGCTTCAAGAAGACTGTCCTCTTCGTCACCCACGATCTCGACGAGGCTCTCTATCTCGCTCAGCGCATTGTGCTCTTGAGCCAGGGCAAGCTCATCGCCGACCTCGAACCCGCCGAGTTCCTACGCTCCCGTCAACCGGAAATCGAGGCCTACATCCATGCCTTTCATCGCGGCGCACAGCAGGCCGCCGCGCCCACGGAGGGTCCGGCATGAGCCCCAGCTTCTTCTCCCAATATGGAAGCGAGATCGCCACGCTCACCCTGGAGCACCTGTGGCTCACCGGCGCGGCCATGCTCTTCGCCACCGCCATCGCCGTCCCTGCCGCCATCGGCCTCACCCGCGCTCCTCAATGGGCCAGGCCCGTCATCGCAACGGCCAATATCCTGCAGACCATCCCCTCGCTCGCCATGTTCGGCTTTCTGCTTCCGCTCCCCTGGCTGGGCGATCGCGCCGCCCGCATTGCAATCGTCGCGCTCACTGCCTACGCGCTGCTCCCCATCCTGCGGAATACCTACGCAGGCATCCGCGGTATCGACTCTGCCGTGCTTGAAGTCGCGCGCGCGCTCGGCCTCACCGGCCGCCAGCGCCTCTTCATGGTTGAGTTGCCGCTCGCCGCGCCTTTCATCCTCGCTGGCCTTCGAACCGCAACCGTCACCTGCGTCGGCATCGCCACCATCGCGGCAGCCGTCGGCGCAGGCGGCCTGGGCGAACTCATCTTCCGCGGCGTAGCCTCCGTCGATAATCGCCTCGTCCTCGCCGGGGCAATCCCCGCCGCATTGCTCGCCCTCGCAGCGGATGGAATACTGGGTGTCTTTGAAAAGCCGACGGCGGTGAAGCGATGAAATGGTGGCCGTTCGCAAAAGAGAAGGCGGAGCCAATTGAACCGGCTTCCGAACCCTCCACTATGGACCGAATGCTTTCGAGAGTTTGCACTCGTGACGAGTTTTTTCTTCTCTATTCCAAACTTCTTCAGGAACGTCTGCCGGACTGCAAAGTCGAGTTTTCAGATGGATCCACTTTGCACGTCGTCCGGCCGGACGGAAAGGAGTCCACTACCTACCTGACTAACTTCTGGCTGAAATACAAAGAGGGGAACGAAGACCGACAGGAGCTTATTGAGAAGTACGCGCGTCTTGCAGAAGAATTGGGCAAGCTCAGGGCCCTTCCTGAAAGACAGAATGTCGTCGCGATGATCAAGGACTCGCAATACATGGAAATTGGCAAGGTTGAATCTCGTTCACTGGCGGACCATCTTTGTGGCGATCTCTGGGTTGTCTATGCAGAGGACCAACCGGATAGAATCAGCACCCTTCAGGCGGAGACGATAGTCCATTTGGGTGTACCTCGCTCGGAATTGCGCGCCCTTGCGGTAGAGAATCTTAAGCGGATCCTGCCTGCTGCAGAGTGCCATGGGGACGGTCCCTGGTATCTCCTAACTGCCGGGGCAGACTACGTTGCAAGTCTGCTCCTGTTCGACTCTCTGTGGGATGAACTCAAAGAGATGGTCGAAGGAGATGTTGTTGCGACTGCTCCGACTCGTGATGTGGTAATGTTCACGGGCTCTCATTCGCGCGAGGGGCTCGCGGAAATACGTAAACGCTCATCGGAAATTTGCAATACAGGAGCCCACGCAATTTCAGAAACATTAATCATTCGGAAAAACGGCAATTGGTCCGTGTTCGATGCGAACTAGAACAAAAAAGGGCGAATTCTGCCGACGCTTGGCCCTTCTTGCCGGATTGACGTCCCTTCTTCTCTGCATTACCGCCTGCTCCCCCCCGCGCCCCGACCATCCCGTCATCGGTGCCAAGAACTTCACTGAGCAGGTAGTCCTCGGCGAGCTCCTCGCCCAGGAAATCGAAGCCAAATCCAACCTGAAAGTCGAGCGTCGCTTCTATCTGGCAGGCAGCTACATCTGTCAGCAGGCCCTCGTTTCCGGCCGCATTGATGCCTACGTCGAATACACCGGCACCGCGCTCACCGCAATCCTCAAGCAGCCAGTTGATCGGGATTCGCAGCGAGTCCTCAACACCGTTCGCACTCTATACGCCTCCCGCTACAACGTCGTCGTCGCCCCGCCCCTCGGCTTTGAAAACACCTTCGCCATGGTGATTCGCGGCGACGACGCCCGCAACCTGCATCTCGCTACGCTGAGCCAGGCCGCTCGCTACACGCCCCAGTGGCGTCTCGGCGTCGGATATGAGTTTGAGCAGCGCCCGGACGGATTGCCCGGCCTAAGCTCCGCATACGGACTGCACTTTGCCGCCCCGCCGCGCACCATGGACCTAGGCCTGCTCTATCGCGCGCTCAACGCCCATCAGGTCGACATGATCGCGGCCAACTCCACCGATGGCCCCATCCAGGCCTTCGGCCTCACCGCCCTTGAGGACGATAGGCACTACTTTCCGCCCTACCAGGCCGTCCCGCTGGTCAGAGAGGAAGCCCTCCAGCGCTGGCCGCAGATCCAGATTGCCCTCAACGCCCTCGCCGGCAAAATCACCGCGGATGACATGCGCGACCTGAACGAAGCCATCGACGGACAGCACCGCGATCCAGCGGAAGTCGTAAGGGAATTTCGCCTAAGGAAGGGAATCTAACTTGCACAATAAAATATTGTTGGTGTATGGCGGAGAGAGGGGGATTCGAACCCCCGGTACAGCTTTTGACCGTACAACGGTTTAGCAAACCGCCGCCTTCAGCCACTCGGCCATCTCTCCGTCAAGTAAACCCGCCTGCTGTCGAACGCTCCTCGCTGCGGGTCCACGGCTTTTCCCATTGTATATGACTCTCGGCTTTCTTCAGGAACCCGGCCTTCATGAATCTTTCGGAATTGCTTCCGAATTCGCCGTCCATGCACCTAATAGCCCGCCGGCGCCGGCGCGGCAACCGTGGAAGCGTGAGCAATCGGCTCAAGCCCGAGCCGCCTCCTGCACTCCTCAAGCATCGACTCCGTGCGCGTGGCGCCGACCCTGCTCACCCCAATCGCACGCACCTCCAATAGCGCGTCCAGGTCGCGGATCCCGCCCGCGGCCTTCACCTGCACCCGCTCAGGCGAGTGTGCACGCATCAGCTTCAAATCCGCTAGCGTCGCGCCGCTCGAAGCATACCCGGTGGACGTCTTTACCCAGTCAACGCCAATCTCTCCGCAAATTTCGCAAAGACGAATCTTCGCCGCGTCGTCATGATAAGCATTTTCAAAAATCACCTTGATTTTTGCGCCGGCGGCGTGAATCACCTCGGTCAGCGCAGTCAGCTCATCCTGGACGAATTGCCAATCGCCGCTGCGCGCCTTGCTGATATTGATCACCACGTCCAGCTCCTGGCCGCCGTCCTGCAAAGCCTGCCGTGCTTCTGCCACTTTGATCTCCGTGCAGTGTCCGCCATGCGGGAAGCCGATCGTCGTGCTGGCGTGGACCGTAGTCCCCTCAAGCACCTTCGCGCACCGCGCCAGATAGTAGGGAAGAATGCAAACGCTCGCCACGTTGTACCGCGCCGCAAGCGCACATCCATCTTCCAGTTCACGCGTAGTCAGCGCCGGGTTCAGCAGCGAGTGGTCAATCATCTTCGCGATGGATTCGTAATCATACTGGTTCGTCATTGCGTGTCTCCGGATTCAGCACCAACCTTGCAAGCAGCCATTATTGACCCTTCCCATCAGCGAAGCAAGCGGGCATAACCTTGAATCATCACATCGGATTCGCGGGGGCTTCGACACGAATCAGTGAGTAGGCATGCGCCTTCGGAGCTGCTTCTTCATAAAACGAGCTTTCGAGCGAATTCTCGAATGAGTCCATCCCATCGGGACCGCCCGGCAAGCCACCAACGTTTTCCTTTCGAATCAGCATGCGCAAATGTATCGTGTGCGCCTGGTCGCGATCACGAACCATCCAACTCACGCGCTGCGCCTGGCTGCGCATGGGTGTTGCAAAGTTTGCGAGGTTGATCCCTGTTGCAAGTACATCGCCGGAGAAAGTTCCAACCGTTTGATCGTCGATCTTCAGCGTGTATTGGCCTGCTTCCAGATCTGTGATCCGCAGAGTCTCCTGGTTCAGCTGTTGTTCAATGTCCGTGAGCTGCAGAAGGAGTGCCTGCATTGCGTTGCCCCTGTCGAAAGGCAACGGCAGAGACCCCTCGGTTTCGCTCCAGTGCAAAGTCCCGTTGACCCGTGTCACAGCCTCAACCGTTGCGTTCTGCGCGTCGGTCAGCTTCATACGATCTGCATCAATGGTTACGGAAGACACAAGTGCCGGAGCGTTCCATCCCTTCAGCAAACTCTCCGCCATCACCCAGTGCGCAATCACCTCCGGATGCACTCGATCGGGCAGTATCAATCGAGCTACCTGCGGATCGAATGCCTGCGCACGCTCGAGAAGCGCGACAACGGGCGGGTTGAAATTGACAAATGAACCGTGGTATTTCTCCGCCAGGTGAGCGTCCAAGTCCGCATAATGCTGCATCACACCGTTGTACCCACCGGGGAACCGCGCGGGCCGCGTCACATCGTCAAACGGCGAGGGACCAAGCAGCGTGATCCGCGCGCCCGGCGCATGTTCCTGCACCGACTCCAGCAGATGCTCAAAGCCTTTCGTGTACGCAGACTCAATTTCAACTGCGTTGTCGCGGTAGCTGCCATCATTCATGCCCAGCATCACGGTAATCACAGTCGGCTTGTGCGGAAAGACGTCGCGTGCAAGGCGCTCATCAATCGTCCCGCCGCTGCCGCCGGTTACGCGGTCTCCGCCTACCCCGGCTCCGTAGAAATGCACCCGCATCTTTGGAAACCGCGTCACCGTGTAGAGCTCAACCCATTGGTTGTAGAAACTCTGTTCGGTAATGCTGTCGCCATAGAAGACCACAGTGTCGCCGTCCTTCAGCCAGAATGCCGGCGCTTCCGCTGCCGTGGCGGCCTGGATGTAACTTAGAAAGAAGAGCGCTATGGTCATGGCCCGGAGTTTGATCTTCATCTGGTTAAGCTGCCTTTCTGAATTCTTTCGCACGACCATCCTATCTCTTCCCATCGCGCCCCTATACGTCGCACAAGTCCACGGCCTGGCGCAGGCCGGCTAACGGATCGCCCCTGGGCACGAATTCATGCGCCACGTAATCCTTGAAATCAAGCTCCGCAATCGCCCGCATCACGCCATCCCACTGCACCTCTTGTTGATCGTTTAACTCGTGTCGCCCCGGAACGCCCCCCGTATGAAAATGCCCGATCCACCGTATGTTGTCGCGAATGGTCTGAATCAAATCGCCTTCCATAATCTGCATGTGGTAGATGTCGTAGAGCAGTTTCACATTGGGCGAGTTCACCTGCTCCATCACCTGCACGCCCCATGTCGTGCGATCGGCCATATAGTCATGATGATCTTTCCGGCTGTTTAACAACTCCAGGTTGATCGTCACGCCGTTGTCCTCGGCAATCTTCTTCACCCGGTTCAACCCCAACACGGTATTGCGTGCGCCCTCGCTTTCCGCCATGCCGTTGCGATTGCCCGAGAAAGTAATCACGTTGGGAACATTCATTTTTGCCGCCATCGGAATGTTCCTGCGAAAAGCTTCTTCAATGGCCGCGTGATTCTCCACGCGGTTCATTGCGTTGCCAATGTCACCGCCGCCCGCATAGCCCATGGTGCATACCAATCCGTATCTACGCGGAATGCTCCACTCCTCCGGTTGAAGCAGGTCAATCCCTTTCAACCCGATCTTTGCTGAGAGAGCGCAGAGCTCCTCAAGCGCAATCCCCTGGTAACACCAGCGGCAAACCGACTGCCGTATTCTTCCCTCACGGACAACGGCGCTCTCTGTCCTCGCCGCCTGCGCTTCGGCTCCAATGCCCGGCGTAATGGCCAGCGCCAGCCCGCCCCTGATCAACTCACGGCGCGAAATCTCGGTTGCCTTCATCAGTTGTTTCTCCTGGCTCCAGCCGCAATACTACTCGAACCGCTGCACCCAGCGCCGCAGATCCCAGTACTGGAACCCCTACGCCGCGAACGCCACCACTTTCTGCTTCCCGCATCGTCCCAGGGTTGTTAGATTCGCATAGATGCTTCTCGCTTTCAGACCGGCCCCGCGCAAGATGCGCTTCCTCCCGCTGATTGCGGCCACCTACTTCATGGTGTCGGGCGGCCCCTACGGCATTGAGGACATCCTGGGTGGCGCCGGATTCCTCAAAGCCATCGTTATCCTCCTGCTGCTGCCGTTCCTGTGGTCTCTGCCGACGGCCCTCATGATCGGCGAGCTGGCCAGCGCCATCCCGGCCGACGGCGGCTTTTACGTATGGGTCCGTCGCGCCCTGGGGCCATTCTGGGGATATCAGGAGGGCTGGCTCTCGCTCTCCGCCAGCATCTTCGACATGGCCATCTATCCGGCCATCTTCGTTCTCTACCTCGGCAAGTTCAACCCCGCTCTCACTGCCGATTGGAGAGCCTACGCCTGGTCGCTGGCCGTCGTCGTGGTCTGTTGCGCGTGGAATTTGCGCGGGGCCCCCGCCGTTGGCGATGACTCGGTCTGGATGTTCGTGTGGCTCCTGGCGCCGTTTGCTGTTCTCGTCGTGCTGGGCTTTTGGCGCGGTCTCACCCTGCATCCGGCCGTGCAATGGAGCCGGTCCGGTTCCGGCTCCGCGCTGTCGACGGCGGTGCTCGTGGCCATGTGGAATTACATGGGTTGGGACAACGCCTCCACGGTTGCGCAGGAGGTTGAAAACCCGCAGCGCAATTACCCCCGCGCCATGATCGCTTCCACCTTCCTGGTCGCTGTCACCTACATTCTCCCCCTCGCCGCTGTCGCCCTGGCCGGTCTTTCCGTCGAGAGCTTTTCAACCGGCGACTGGACTGACGCTGCACGAACTCTTGGTGGAACCGGCCTTCTCGGCGCCGGACTCGGCCTTGCCGTGGTCGCCGGCGGCGCCATCTCCGGCATCGGCATGTTCAATGCTCTCGTCATGAGTTATTCACGCCTGCCCATGACCATGGCCGAAGACGGCCTGCTGCCCCACGTCTTTGCCCGCCGCAACCGCCGCGGCGTTCCCTGGGTCAGCGTCCTCGCCTGCGGAGCGGCCTGGGCCCTGGCCCTCAAGCTGCCCTTTGAGCGCCTGATCTCCATCGACCTCATTCTTTACGGATCAAGCCTTGTCCTGGAATTTGTCTCTCTCATCGTGCTCCGCGTGCGCGAACCCAATCTCGTCCGACCGTTCCGTGCCGGCGGTCTTCTCGCCGCTTGCCTCATCGGCGTCGCGCCCACCACGCTCATTGCTTACGCGCTCTATGCCTCGCGCGATGAGAAGCTGGTCGGCTCCATCTCGGCTCTCGGTTTTGCAACCGTTGTTGCGCTCCTCGGTCCTGTCCTCTACTGGCTCACAGCCGTCCCCCTGGCACGCCGTCACCAGCGCGCCCAAAAAGAAAAAGGCGGCGAACCGTCGTATTGACGAATCCGCCGCCGCAGAATAAAGCCGTGCCCCATTCATTGAGCGTTTTTCGCTCGATGAGCGGGAGAGCACAACGCCCGATCGTCCGCCCGCGGGCCCTTCAGTCCAATCTGTTCCCTCTTAGTCCGCCCCCACCAGGTTGACCCGCTCTGAAATCTCCGTCAGCTTGGCGTCCGCATTCTGCTCGTCCGCTTCGATCGCTTCCAGAATGGCCGCGTCGTCCTCCAGGCCAAGCAACTCGGCCCAGCGCCGCAGAGTCCCGTACACGGCAATTTCGTGGTGCTCAACCTGTTGAGCAGCCCCAATCAAGGCAATGTCGCAAACGGACGAATCCGTTACGTCCTTGATCGCGTCCGCTGCCTCGGTCGTCAGGCCGCCGATCACCTTGCAGGTCTCCGTCTCGGCTTCTCCCTGGTGCGCCTCCAACAGGCCTTGGACCGCCGCGACGTGAGCCCGGGTCTGTTCCAGATGCGTGCTGAATGCATCGGTCAGTTCCTCATCCATCGCGTGTTCAATCAAGTCCGGCAACGCCTTTGTAATCTTGAGCTCCATGTCGTATGCCTTCCTCAGGTTACTCACGTACAGAGTCTCCAGATCCTTAATATCTGCTGAAAACAATTTCATGAAATTCTCCTCTGATTCAGTTGAATTGAGTTTCTGGTGCTTCGAGACGCACAGTCTTCCTCGGCGCACCCCTCCAGTCGGCTGGGCGAACTTTACAATCCCAGTTTTTTTCGTTTTGTTTTCGCTGAACTCTTCGGCGCCTGGCGTGCTCGATCGCAGGCTCTCCCTATGCGAATGCAGGCAAATTGGGGCATTCGACAATTGCCGGTCCTGCCAATCAACTCCTGGTGCACTGCTGCGCCCACGTGCGCAATTCCGGCGTCCAGCTTGCTAGTAAGAGGGGATTTCAACCATTGAGGTTGCCCGCCCCCTCCTCAATCCGGCCGCCCTCACCGTCCCCATCAAGCAGCTCCCAATGCCCTGAACTCATCCTGCTATGGGTACGATCGAGCCCGCTGAAACCCGGCTTGGAGGACATTCTATGAAGCTCCGTCGAACGCTGAATCTAATTTCGATCTCTGTTCTCGCCCTTCTGCCTGCAGCTGCCCTAACGGCAAATGCGCAATCCGGCTCTTCCGCATCGGCGAGCACCGCTGACAAGCACTTCGTCACCGCCGCGCTCAGAGGCGGCATGGCGGAAGTTGAACTGGGAAAGCTGGCGGTTGAGAAGGGATCCAGCGATGACGTAAAACAATTCGGTCAAAAAATGGTCACAGACCACACCCAGCTCGGCGATGAGATGAAACAGGTTGCTCAGCAGGTCGGCGCAACTCAGCCATCCGCTCTGTCGGCATCAGACCAGGCACTGGAAGCCAAGCTGAAGATGCTCTCCGGCAACGCCTTCGACCGAGCCTATATCCAGGCCATGGTCAAGGACCACGAGACCGACCTTGGGGATTTTAATAAGGTGATCGCCGGCGGCTCG
>Ga0302201_10000628_pt1 | contig 31920 bp, 20 predicted proteins | sample II_Bog_N3_2_FD_194586 | JGI IMG/M metagenome (GOLD analysis project Ga0302201, IMG submission 194586) | Peat permafrost microbial communities from Stordalen Mire near Abisko, Sweden - II_Bog_N3_2 | ecosystem: Environmental > Terrestrial > Soil > Wetlands > Peat | place: Sweden: Abisko... | reverse complement strand
CTGGGCAACCTGCTGAAAGTGGTCGGACTCGGCGCCCAGCGAGGCGGCCAGGCCGGGCAGTGCGGCGATCAGTTTTTCCGCGGGCAGAGGAACGCCGATGATTCCGGTGGACGAGGGAAAGACCTCGTCGAAGATGCAGCCGAAGCTCTCGGCGGCGGCCACGCAGGTGGTGACGCAGCCCTCGATGCCCGGCTCGCCGTTGGCGCAGTTGGCGTTGCCGGAGTTGACCAGCACGGCCGCGACGCGTCCTCCGGTGGCCGCGAGATGCCGCCTCCCAACCGTTACGGGAGCCGCAACCACGCGGTTGGTGGTGAACATGGCCGCGCCAACCGCCGCGCCGGCATCGCGCACGACTGCAATGGCAAGGTCCAGATTGCCGCTGGCCTTGATTCCAGCTCGCACCGCGCCCCACTGGAACCCGGCGGGCAGAGCGGACGCCGTTAACTCCGCATTGTCGTTCATCCCTTTACTTTACCAAGCTGGGGGAGCCTTGCGCTTCCGTCCCATGGAGAAACCGCACTCGCGGAGCGCAACCAAATGGCGTATCTTGGGTCTAATTCAGCAGGAGTACATAAGGCAGCGGCGGCGAGAATGACGCAAGCGGGCCGTATGAACTCGAGCGGCTGTGCAGTCCGCGCAACCCGCCGTTTGAAGGCTGCAACGGGCAAGCGAAGGACCGGCAGAACGAGGAGATGAAGATGAAGATCACGCGGGTGTTGATGAGTACGATTCTTGCTGTTGCGATCGCCGGAGCGCTTCTGTTCACCCCAACCGAGGCCAACGCACGGGTGTTCGTCTCGGTCGGCTTCGCGCCTCCGCTGATCCCGATGTACGCGCAGCCCATCGCGCCCGGCTACGGATACATCTGGACGCCCGGCTACTGGGCCTACGGCGACGACGGCTACTACTGGGTGGACGGGGCGTGGGTCGAGCCACCCTACGAGGGCGCGCTGTGGACGCCCGGCTACTGGGGATGGGGCGGGGGTGTCTACTTCTGGAATGCTGGCTACTGGGGACGCCATATCGGCTACTACGGCGGCATCAACTACGGCTTCGGCTACTTCGGCACCGGATTCTGGGGCGGATACTGGAGGGGCGGGCGGTTCTTCTATAACGGCGCGTACAACCACCTGGGCTTCCACGACGGCACGGTCTACAACCACCCCGTGGCGGGATTCGATGGACGGCCCGGCGGCGCGGGCTTCGCGCACGGCACAGTTGCAGGATTGAACGGCAGACCTGTTGCGGAGAACCGCGGCTCGGGCATCAACGGCAACAGCATTGCCAACCGCGGAGCCGCAACAACCAATAGCAGCGGAGCACGCGGCTACTCCGGCGCTCCAGTTGCACGCGGTTACTCCGGCGGCGGAAGCTATGGCGGAGGCGCACGCGGTAGCTACGGCGGAGGCGCTCGCTCCTACTCCGGTGGTGGCGCACGCACAGGTGGCGGCGGAGGCGGACGCAGCGGTGGAGGCGGACGCCGGTAAGCAGATAAACCAATCAATCGAATTAATCAAAGGGCTGAGGCAAACAATCCTCAGCCCTTTGATTTTTTTGCTGAAGGTCAAAGGCTCACAGCAGCTATCGGACACTTGCAATTGAACCCTAACGCGCGAGTTCCACAACCATCGATGCGATCTCGTGCGCTGCGCCTGGCCGGGCCAGTGATCGAGCGCGCTCGCCCATTGCGCGCAACGCAGCCGGATCTGCGAGCAGGCGCGAAAGCTCATTCAGCAGGCGCTCGGGACCGGCCAGCTCCGCCTCGGTCAACATGCAGGCCGCGCCGGCCTGGAGGAAGACCTCCGCGTTGCGGCGTTGGTGGTCGTCCGCGGCAAGGGCAAAGGGAACAAGCAGCGAGGCCTTGCCGGCCGCGCCAAGCTCCGCCATGGTGCTGGCGCCGCTGCGGCAGAGGAGCAGATCGGCGGCGGCGAACTCTTGCGGCATCTGTTCCAGATACGGCTGCACGCGGACGCGCTGCTGGCCTGCCAGACCGGCGCGCGCGTAGGCTTCGGCCGTCGACTGCGCGGCACGCGCGCCCGCCTGGTGCACAATTTCCAGATTTGCAAACTGATCGAGCAGCCGTTGCGCGATCTTTGGCATTGCTTCATTCAGGACGCGCGCGCCCTGGCTTCCGCCGAAGACCAGCAGCCGCGGAGGCGCGGAGGCGGATTTCGGCGCAATTGCAAAAAAATCAGCCCGCACGGGAATGCCGGTGACGCGGGCATTGCGAAAGTAGCGCTCGGTCTGCGCGAAGTTCACCGCGGCCGCGCTCACCCATCGCCCGACCAGGCGGTTCGCCAATCCTGGAACCGCGTTGGGCTCAAAGGCCAGCGTGGGAAGACGCAAGAAAATTGCAGCCATCATTCCCGGACCGCTCGCGTATCCGCCGACGCCGACGACGACCTGCGGGCGAAACTGGCGCAGCAGCCGCACGCACTCCGCCACGCCCAGCGGCAGGTCGATCGCGGTGCGCAGGCGCGTTGCCAGGCTGACATTCTTCAACTGGCCGGAGCGCACCAGATCGAGATGGAAGCCCGCCTCGGGGACCAGGCGAGTCTCCAGCCCGCGCGCCGTGCCCACAAAGCGTACCTCGGCGTTGTGCGCATCGCGCAGCTCTCGCGCAATGGCCAGCGCCGGAATCACATGGCCGCCGGTGCCTCCGCCTGCAATCAGAACCCGCAGCGTATTCATCCCTCTCGAACCTCGAACCTCGTACCTTAAACCTGACTCTTCAATCGATCTCACGCGTAATGTTCAACAGCACACCCATTCCGGCCAGGGTGAAGAAGAGCGAGGTGCCGCCAAAGGAGATGAACGGCAGCGTGATCCCCTTGGTGGGAACCAGCGCAATGGCGACACTGATGTTAAAGAAGGCCTGGATCAACACTGCGCTAGTAAGCCCAAAGGCCAGAAAGCGCGCAAAGGGGTCTGTGGCGAGAAAGGCGGCGCGCAGCCCGCGATAGCCGAAGTAGCAGAAGAGCGCGACCAGCGCCAGAGCGCCCAGCAGGCCCAGCTCTTCGGAGATGTTGGCAAAGATAAAGTCCGTCCAGGCTTCGGGCAGGAAGTAGAGCTTCTGCCGGCCCTCCATCAGACCCAGGCCGGTGACTCCGCCCGTGCCCACCGCGATCAGCGATTGCGTGATGTGGAATCCCTTGCCCAGCGGGTCCAGTTCAGGATGGAAGAATATCTCCATGCGCGCGCGGCGGAAGGGCACCATCCAGAGCATGTAGTAGAGCACGGGCGATGAGGCCAGCAGGCCCACGCCGATCCACTTCACCTGCATTCCGGCGAGATAGAGCATGGCCATGGTGACGGCTGCGCAGACCAGCGCGGTACCCAGGTCCGGCTCCTTGAGGATGAGGCCGATGAAGACGATGGGAGGCAGGGCCGCGCGCAGGATGGTTCCCTTCCAGTCGTCCATGGCGTGGATGCGCGTCTGTAGGAAGTACGCGAGAAAGAGCACCAGCACGGGCTTTGCCAGCTCCGAGGGCTGGAAGGTGAAGAAGCTGCCCAGCCGGAACCAACGGTGGGTGTGGTTCAGCGCGGGCATGGCGAAGACGGCCACCAGAAGCATTGTGGTGAGCGCGACCGCGCAGCCGACAAACGGATAGCTGTTGTAGCGGCGGTAGTCCACGCGCATCAGAGCGAAGAGCGCAACCATCCCGAAGAGGGCGTACATTCCCTGCTTGGCGACGTACTTATAGGGCGAACCCGACTCCGCCTGCGACATCACCGCCGAGGCGGAGAAGACCATCACCAGTCCGAAGAGCACCAGCAGAAGCACGGTGCCGAACAGCCATTTGTCGACGCCTACGCGCTTTGCCATTCCACTCGCTTCCCTGCTCTCTGATTAAACCGAGGCACCCGGATTAGACCGAAGCGCCCGCCAGCCCCTTCACCAGTTCCTTAAAGACACGTCCGCGCTGCTCGTACCCTGTGAACTGATCGAAGCTCGCGCAAGCCGGAGCAAGCAGCACCACATCGCCGGGCACAGCACTCTGCGCGGCCTGGCGCACGGCTGCATCCAGCGTGCCCGCTGAGACTATCTTGACGACTCCCGCCAGATGGCGCTCGATCTTCTCCGCCGCTGAACCAATTGTGTAAACAGTTTTGACGCGGGCGCGGAGCAGGTCGGCAAGCTCGGTATAGTCGGAGTTCTTGTCTTTTCCCCCAAGAATCAAATGCACTCCGCCGGGGAAGGCCTCCAGGGCCTTTTTGGTGGCGTCCACGTTGGTCGCCTTGGAGTCGTTGAAGAAGGCGACTCCGCGCACGGTGGCCACAAACTCCAGGCGATGCTCGACGGCCTTGAAGCCGGCGACCGAGGAGCGAATCGATTCGGCAGAGACGCCGCCCAGCCGGGCCGCGCAGACCGCCGCAAGAACATTCTCCACGTTGTGCGCGCCCTTGAGCGGAATCTCCGCCAACGGCATCACAGGCTCCGGCTTCGCACCCTCGCGCGGGAGGAAGGCGATGCTCTCGCCATGCACGAACGCGCCCTGCTTGATCGGCCGTCGCCCGCTGAACCAGAAGACCTGCGCCTTGGTCCGCGCGGCAAGCATCTGGGTTGGCTTGTCTTCGGCGTTGAGGACGAAGAAGTCGTCCGCGGTCTGTTGCGCCGTGATGCGGGCCTTCATGGCGGCGTAGTTCTCGAAGGTGCCGTGGCGATCGAGGTGGTCTTGCGTAATGTTCAGCACCACGGCTATGTGCGGGCGGAATTGCTCGACCGTCTCCAACTGGAAGCTGGAGACCTCGAGGACGCTGGTCGTCTGCGGCGTGCTCTGGGCGATGAGGTCGATGACCGGCGTACCGATGTTGCCGCCGACCAGGGTTGGGACGCCCGCACCGGCGAAGATCTTGCCCAGCAGAGAGGTTGTGGTGGTCTTGCCGTTGGAGCCGGTGATGGCGACGATCTGGCCCTGCAGGAAGCGGCTGGCCAGCTCCAGCTCGCCGATGATGGGCAGGCCGAAGGCGCGCACCTGCTTCAGCTCCGGCGTGTCGAAGGGGACGCCGGGCGAGACGACGATGAGGTCCTGGCGGCGGAAGGTGAGCAGGCCGTGACCGCCGGTTTCCACCATGACGCCCGCATCGAGCAGCGCGGGAATTTCGCCGGCCAGAGCCTCCGCGCTGCGCGAGTCCGAGACCGTGACCTGCGCCCCGCGCTCACGCAGAAACAGCGCCGCCGACTTCCCGGACTTGCCCAGGCCAACCACCAACACGCGTTTATTCTTCAGTTCCATCGAACCACCTTACCTGAGCCTCTAAATATTGCTTCATCGTCGTCAGCGCAACACTAACAGTCTACTGGTATCATCTCAGCAGGAATGGCGGGAGTAAACCATGACGCGGACCATTGAAGTCGAGATCGACGAAGCGGGCGCTATTCACCCACTCGACCCGGCCCTGAAGCTGCCACCGGGTAGAGCCGTCCTGGCCTGGCCTGAAAGCGAAGATCTCTATCCGGCTCTCATGTCGGAAAAGGCGCTTGCCGATTGGCTTCGCCCCGAAGAGGAAGAAGCATGGGCGTATTTGCAGCAGGCCAAGTAGCGCTACTTCCATTCCCGTTCTCTGACCTGAGCCGTAACAAGCTCCGTCCCGCCGTTCTTCTCGCAGGCGCTAGCCGCGAGGACTGGATCGTATGCCAGATCACCAGCAATCCCTTTGGCGATAACCGCTGCTTTCCTCTCACTCCGTCGGACTTCTCGGACGGAATGCTACAGCACGTCAGCTATGTACGCCCCGGTAAAGTGTTCACGGCCCACGAATCCCTGATCGCTGCTGTAATTGGAACGCTCAAGCCTGAAACGCTTACGACCGTTCGCAATGCCGTCATCGCGATCCTTCAGCAACGCTGAATTCTTACCTCAGCTTTAGCGTCGTCAAAGCGAAGAGGGCGAAGACGAGGGCCATGATCCAGAAGCGGACGATGACCTTGGACTCGCTCCAGCCGAGCAGCTCGAAGTGGTGGTGCAGCGGGGCCATTCGGAAGATGCGCTTGCCGCCGCGCAGCTTGTAGCTGCCGACCTGGAGGATGACGCTGGCGGCCTCCATGATGAAGACGCCGCCGATGAAGGGCAGCAGAAGCTCCTGCTTGATGATGACCGCAACAGTCCCAATCGCCCCGCCCAGGGCCAGCGAGCCGACATCGCCCATGAAGATCTCGGCGGGGTGGGCGTTGTACCAGAGGAAGCCGATGGAAGCGCCGACCATGGCCCCGCAGAAGACGGTGAGTTCGCTGACCAGGGGCATGCGTTGCAACTCGAGGTAGTCCGCGAAGACGACGTGGCCGGAGACGTAGGTGAGCACGGCGAGCGCGCCTGCGGCGATGATGGTGCATCCGATGGCCAGGCCGTCGAGGCCGTCGGTGAGGTTGACCGCGTTGCTGGTGAGCGTGATGACCAGCATGACAAAGATGACGAAGGGGAGATACGCGATCCAGTGTGCGTGCGGGACGTGACCCATCCACTGCCAGACGAGGTCTGGGCGGAAGTTCTTGGCGAAGGGCACCATCAGTCTGGTCGAGTAGCTGCCGCGCACGTCCAGGCGCACCAGTGTGGCGGCAACCGCGGCGCTGGCCGCGAATTGCAGGCCGATCTTCTGCCAGAAGGTGAGGCCCTTGCTCTGCTTGCGCACGACCTTGATGTAGTCGTCGGCAAAGCCGATACCGCCGAACGCAAGCGTGGAGAGCACCACAACCCATACAAAGGGGTTGGAGAGATCGGCCCAGAGCAGCGTGGGAACCAGGATCGAGATGCAGATAAGCACGCCACCCATGGTGGGCGTGCCCCCCTTCTTGAGGTGGGACTGCGGGCCGTCGTCGCGCACATACTGACCGATCTGGAACTCGCGCAGCTTGTCAATCACATAGGGGCCGATCAACATACCGATGAGCAGCGCCGTGAGACTGGCAAAGACCGTGCGAAAGGTCAGATACCGGAAGATCCGGAAGACCCTGAAGTATGGAAACAGCTTCTGATAGAGCAGCCAATAGAGCAATCCGCGTCCGCCTTTTAGAGCGCAGGCCATCGCGGCCCGCGCTTTGCACACATGGCTATGTTAACAGGCTCTGCGGAAACCCGGCGAATTACGGCGTGGTGGAATCCGGCGCGGCACGGCTCATCAGGACGCGTACGTCGGTGGACTTGTTGATGGAGAATGCGGTCGGCGTGCTGGGCGCGGTGATGGCGAAGAAGTCCGCGCGGTGCACGTCGTCGAGGTAGATGGCGGCGCGGGCGTCGGCTGCTGCGGGAGCGACCTCGACGTGGCTCATCTCCAGGCGGTTGACGTGGCGGAAGTAGAAGCCATGCGCGGGCAGCGGGCCAAGCATTCCCGGCTCGGGATACTTGTTCTCATCCTCGGGAACCTCGATCTTCATCTGGTCGGCGGTGCCTCCTCCGACGTGCTGGACATAGACATCAGAGATCTTGAGGTCTTCGACGGCGTAGCCGGGAATGCCAGTAATGTTGGAGCCGTAGCGGGCGGCGGAGTTGTAACAGGTGATGTTGGAGAGAAGGACGCGGCGCAGCGTGCCGACGACGGTGCTCTGGTCGCCCGTGCCCTTGGGCCCGCGCAGGCGCGCGCCGAGGCGAAGGAAGATAGGGCAGCTGATAATGTCGCGCATGGTGATGTTGGTGACGGCGATGTCTTCCAGCAACGCGCCGTCGACCGTTTCGAGAGCGAGTCCCTGGCAGCCCTCGAAGACGCAGTTGGAGACGGTGATGTTCTTGAATCCGCCGTTGGACTCGGTGCCGCACTTGATGCGCCCGGTGCCTCCGACCTTGCGGTCGGCCTCCATCGTGAACTTCTTCCATGTGCCGTCGAGAACCGTGCCGAGCTGATAGCAGCCGCTGACGAAGCAGTTGGTGATGTTCATGTTCTCGCAGGCGCGGTTGTAGCCGAGGGCGAAGCTGGACTTGGGAACGATGGCGTCGTCCCATGGGGAGTTGACGGTGCAGTTGGAGACGCGGACGTTCTTGCAGCAGTCAATGTCCATGCCGTCGCGGTCGGTGTCGATCTTTAGGTTGTCGATGGTGAGGTTGTCGACGCCGGTGACCAGGATCGCGAAGTGGCCGCCCTTGAGCATCGAGAAGTCGCGCAGCGTGACGTTGCGGCAGTTCTTCAGGCCGATGGCCTTGTTGCCGACGCCAGACTGTTCGGCCTGGAACTGGGTGTAGTTGCCGCGGCCACGACCTGCTGCGCCAGCTCCACCGGGTCTGGCTGTGCCTGCTGCTGCTCCGCCTGCTGCTGCGCCGGGCGCGGCAGATGCCGCGGGTGAGTCAGGCCTGCCGGGGCCAAAGCCTGGGCCAGAAGCGCCTGCACCGGCGGGGGCGCGTCCAGGGCCAGCTCCGAAGCTCAGCCCTTTGCCCCAGATGAGACCGGGACCAGTGATGGAGAAGTCGCTGATGCCTTCGCCCCAGAGCAGCGAGTTGTGCCAGTGGTTGTGGCCGTAGTCCTGATAGGCGTCCCACGCGGTCTTGGGCTCGGCGGCGTCGTAGGTCCCGCCCATGTAGCCGGTGGTTTCGCCGGGCTTGGGCGAGTCGGCAGCGATGATGGCGCAGCCCTGCGATAGATACAGATCGACGTGGCTCTTGAGCCGGATGGAGAAGCAGATGTAATTCCCGCCGGGAAAGAGGACGGTGCCACCGCCAGCGGCAGCAGCAGCTTCGATGGCCTTGTTGATGGCGGGCGAATCGACCGTCTTGCCGTCGCCCGTGGCGCCAAAGGCGCGCACGTCAAAGAGGAGTGGCGAGAGCGCCGGTGCAGCGGCTGGCTTTTTGGACGCAGCAAACGCGGGGATGACGGAGACGGCTGAGGCGGCAAGACCCATGCTGCTGAGTCTCAGAAGATCGCGGCGGGCGGAATCGAAGGTTTTCATGTCGCCCGCCATGCTAGCAGAGCCGATGGGTGGTTGAAAAACATTTCCGACGGGGATCCCTCATCAGGGATGAGGCTGTAGAGCGGCGTGGTCGTGGGACTTCCAGAGTTCGAGGTACGCCACCAAGCGCACGACATGGAAGAGGTCCGACGCGATGAGATAGAGGACGGTGACCGCGGCATACCACCAGGCCATGAACTGCGTTGTGGCCACGCTCTCGAAGGGCAGCGGGCAGGCAGAAAACACCATCGCCAATACGATCAGTGCGATCTTGACGATGCCCATCACCAGGTTGATCTCGATCAGCCGGGAGCGCAGCGGCCCAAGGCGAAAGGCGGCGGCCAGGCTGGCGCGCGCGCCCAGATTGCCGAGCATCGCAAGCAGCGGGGCAACCGAGAACACCCAACTGACGATGGCCCACAGGGTAAACATTCCCAGCGTCGCAATGATGACGATTGCGCAGTAGAGCACCAGGTCGGGGTCGTGGCCCGCGGCGATCGGACCATTCAACGCGACCACCGCAGCCGCCTGCATCGACGCAAACCACAGCGTAAAGCCGCCAAGCAACGCCGCCATGCGCGCCGCCTGCAGCACCATCAGCGTGACGGGGCGCGCATGAAGCTGCGCATCGAAGCGGCGCAGCACCAGGACGCGGCCAAACGAGGAGACGACGATCCACGCGACCAGAAGCAGCGGTGCCATCCACGCGGCCACTTGCAGGAGCGGCGGCAGCAACTGCATGCCCACCTGCGTCAACGTGGCGGCGGCGCTCATCGGGTCGAGCAGCGAGATCTGCCGGAGCGCCGTTGTATCGACCTGCGCTTTGCGCCACACGCCGAGCGCCAGGGTTGCCACTAGCGCCATTGCAGGCGCGCCGAACACCCAGCGCCACAGCACCTCCAGCGCAGTCAGCGAAGGCCGCTTCCAGCACGCCGCGAACGTATGCACAAAGGACTGCGTCCCACGCACCGGCGCGGAGCGGTCGGCTGCCATCTACCTCACCACAATATTTACGAGCTTGCCCGGCACCACAATCACCTTGACCACGGTCTTGCCCGCCATCCGCGCGGCGACCTTGGCGTCGGCCTGCGCCGCGGCCTGAATGGTCGTCTCATCGCTGCCCGCGGGCACGGTCACGACGTTCGCAAGCTTGCCGTTGACCTGGACTGGGATTTCGATCTCGGCCTCGCGCGCAAGCTCTGAATCGGCGATGGGCCAGGCGGTACGGAAGACCGCGCCCTGGCCGCCGAGTTGCTCCCAAAGTTCGGCTGCAAGGAATGGCGCAAACGGCGCGAGCAGCAGCGTGAGATTGCGGAAGACCTCTGTAATCGCGGAGCCGGAGATTTTGCCCTCATCCATCAATGGCTCTGCCGCTGCAATCTCATTGACTAAAATCATGATTGCCGCGATGCAGGTGTTGAAGTGCCAACGCCCGTTGAAATCGCCGGTGATCTTGGCGATGGTCTGGTGCAGTGTGCGCAGGAGCTTGGCCTCCGCCGCACTCGGTGCTGACTCGCTAACTCGCTGACTCGCTGACTCGCTGTACTTCGTGGTCAGGCGATAGACGCGGCCAAGGAAGCGGCTGATGCCGGCGACGCCTTCCTCCTGCCACTCCAGGTCGCGGTCGGGCGGCGCGGCGAAAAGCGCATACATGCGCGTCGCGTCCGCTCCGTAACGCTCGATCATCAGGTCGGGCGAGACGACGTTGCCCTTCGATTTCGACATCTTGGCGCCGTCTTTAATCACCATTCCCTGCGTAAACAGGCGCGCGGCGGGCTCGTCGTTCTGGATGAGGCCGAGATCGCGCATGACTTTGGTCCAGAAGCGCGAGTAGATGAGGTGCAGGATGGCGTGCTCCACGCCGCCGATGTACTGGTCGATGGGGAACCAGTAGTTTGCCTTCTGCGAATCGAAGGGAGCGGCGGAGTTCTTCGCGTCGGTGTAGCGATAGAAGTACCAGCTCGAATCGACGAAGGTGTCCATAGTGTCGGTCTCGCGGCGGGCCGGGCCACCGCAGACCGGGCATGTGGTGTTGACGAACTCCGCGATGCGGCCCAGCGGCGAGCCGCCCTGCTGGGTGATCTCCACCTGCGCGGGAAGCAGCACGGGAAGCGCGCTTTCGGGCAGTGGGACCACTCCGCCCGGCTGCGTGCCCGCGTGGCCGTTGGTGCAATAGACCATGGGAATCGGCGTGCCCCAGTAGCGCTGGCGGCTTACGCCCCAGTCCTTCAGGCGATATGTAACCGTTGCAGTGCCAAATCCATTTGTCCTGGCGAATTCCGCCATCTTTTGCTGCGCTTCGGCGCACGATTCGCCCGTCCATTGGCCGGAATCGGCCAGCGTGGCATCGTCTTCGGAGATAAAGGGCAACGCCTGCGAATCATCTGTAACTTGATTGGGAACAATTACGCGGCGCACGGGAAGGCCGTATTTATTGGCGAATTCGAAGTCGCGCTCGTCGTGGGCGGGGACGCTCATGATGGCGCCGGTGCCATAGTCGGCGAGGATGTAATTTGCAACCCAGATGGGTACAAGTTCGCCATTGAAGGGATTGACGGCGAATTTTCCGGTGTCAACGCCGTGTTTTTCAATCGCGCCAAGGTCGCCGGCCTCGCGCGCGACCTTCTGCTGGGCGAGCATCTCGTCTATCTGCGCGGCCAATCGCGAATTGCCGGCGGCAAAGCTCTTCGCCACGGCGTGCTCCGGCGCAAGCTGCACGCTGGTGGCGCCGAAGATGGTATCGACGCGTGTGGTGAAGACGGTGATCTTCTGCACACTCTGCTCACTTGATGCAACCACGAAGTCCACCAGCGCGCCTTCGCTGCGTCCGATCCAGTTGCGCTGCATGGTGCGGACCTTCTCCGGCCATCCGTCCATCCGGTCGAGGCCGTCGAGCAGCTCGTCCGCATATTTTGTGATGCGAAGGAACCACTGGGTCAGGTCGCGCTGCTCTACGAGCGTGTCGTCGTGCCGCCAGCAGCGGCCATCGACCACCTGCTCGTTGGCCAGCACGGTCTGGCACTGGGGACACCAGTTGACCTTGCTCTTCTTGCGATACGCCAGCCCCGCGTTGAACATCTTCAAAAAAAACCACTGGTTCCAGCGGTAGTACTCGGGCAGGCAGGTGGTGACTTCGGTGGACCAGTCGTAGCTGAGGCCCATGCGCCGCATCTGCCGCCGCATTGCAGCGATGTTTGCCAGCGTCCACTCGGCTGGCGGCGTGTTGTTCTTGAGCGCTGCGTTCTCGGCGGGAAGCCCAAAGGAGTCCCACCCCATGGGGTGGAGCACGTTCGCGCCGCGCATCCACATGAAGCGGGCGAGCGCGTCGCCGATGGCGTAGTTGCGCACATGGCCCATGTGCAACTGGCCGCTGGGATAGGGCAGCATCTCCAGGCAATAGAACTTGGGCTTGCCGCATTCATGGCCCTCGGCCGCATAGAGCGCCGGATCGGCGTCCCAGCGCGCCTGCCACTTGGGTTCAATCTCCGCTGGGTTGTAGCGCTGCTGCCCTTCACTGGTGCTCTGTACCGACTCTTCCATATTGATGATTGTAAAGAAGTCGGCAACAGGCGGTTGTTATTCCGTATCGATTCAGGGGCACCCCCCTCCCCCCCTACGGTAAAGTATCTGAAACCATAGAGTTCCAGACATTTGTCTGCAAAGTACCTCCTCTAAACGAGTTAGATACTAAGTATAAGAAAATAAAGGCCACAATAGAGCGTCCTGGGGTTTTGTATTCTTCCAACCCTAGTTTAAGGATAGCAGTTTGGGCATAACTACTATGCCAACTATTTAAAAGAATTATGTGGTTTAGATAGTTGGAGTTATGTTGATTTTGGAGGGTCGAGGGGCTTGACAGACTGAGTTTGCCCGGAAAACAGGGAAAGATATTTTCAAATCATTCGATTGCCTTGGCGAGCGTCTGCTCGAAGGTCGTCTTCACCGTGCCGGTAAACGGCGCGCCTACCTTCTGATTCACACCAAAGCTCATATGGCCCGTGCTACCGGGCGTACAGGTTGCTGTACTCTGCGCCGCAGCTGTCGGGGCCAGCGAAGTCAGACCAGCAACTGCCAATAGCAGTCCAACACGCATCCAACACGAGCCATATTCGCCTCCCCCGCGACCGCGACTGAACCGCTCGTCGTGACTGACCGAAAGACTCTTCTGCCAATTGGGCTTCGTAGCCGTGTGGCCTATTGCTGGGTCTTCGGCTTCGGATTGTTATCTACGATCGCGTATCCCTCGGGCGGAACAAACAGCGCCCGATCTGGCTCCTTCAGACTCAGATTTTCCAAAACCATTTCGCTTCGGCCACGCTCCGGAGAGTCAAGCAAGTCCTCGAGTATCAACCCATGCTCAATGGAAATCCATTTATCGTGCACGGCGATCGTCGGCCCAGCGCCGCCCTGCATCGCAACCGTCGTCATCGTGAATCGTTGCCCCTGCGCCGCGATGCCGGCGATCATCTTGGTCCCGAGTGACTCAACGCGGGTCGTTGTGACGGACCTTCCCGGCATAGTACTGCTGCTCTCGCCCAGCGGTGATAGTGAGATCCCAGCGTACCCGCCCATCGGTGCCCGATTCAACAGTCTAGCCACCTTCAGCACAACGCCACCGGTGTACCACTCCAGAAAGGTTGCCGCAATTGGGTCGGCGATACGGACGTCCAGCTTGTTGAATGCACGACCGTGATCATCGACCTCACATCCAACCCAGGTCTCTATTCTCACTTTTCCATCGGAGGACCGTGCGGTCAGCGTCCGCGTGACGCTATGAATCACCTTGCCGCCGGACATCGTTTGGTCGAACGTCACCTTCCGTGTCGCACTGAATGGCGCGTCGGATACGATGGCGTCGCTGTATTTAAGCGGACTTCTTGCCCCCGGAGTACACACCGCGCTGTCATCGGGTGCAGCGGCGGTCGCGCTCTGCGCCGCAGCTGTCGGGGCCAGCGAAGTCAGACCAGCAACTGCCAATAGCAGTCCAACACGCATCCAAACACGAGCCATATTCGCCTCCTGAACTTGGCTGCAAGGATACACCCAAAACCGCTAACACACTGTAGACAAGTCGCATCGTCCGATTGCGCAGAGCGGGAGCCGAAGAGACAGCGCGGAGGGCAGTAGTAAATTTTGGCGGCTCACCGTTCTTGCGTCTCTTGATCGCATCGCGATCAAGAGACGCAAGTTATTAAAATGAGCGCGCATTACGGCACGGCTGAAGCCGTGCCCTTCCGATCATTTGTACCCGCAGCATTATTTCGGCGGGGGAGTGGCGGCGGCTTTGATGATTTTGTATCCGGCGGGGGGAAGGAAGAGGGCGCGGTCGGGCTGTTTGAGGGTGAAGTTCTCCAGCTCCATCTCGGTGCGTCCGCGCACGGGGTCGTCGATGAGGTCCTCCATCACGATGCCGAGGTCCATGGACATCCACTGCTCGTGGATGGAGACGATGGGCTGCTTATTGCCCTGCGCGCCGCGGGGAATGGTGGTGGTGGTGCGGAGTCCCTGGGCCTCGACGCCGTCGATGGTGGTCCTGCCGAGCAGCTCGGTGCGGACGATCCGGGTGGACTGGCCGGGGGTCTGCACTTCACTCTCGGAGTCGCTCCACGCGGGAAGTGCCTGCAACTTCAAAAAAGCCTCGGGCTGGGAGATGAGGTGGGCGACCTTGAGCACCGGGCCGCCCGTACTCCACTCGAGAAAGGTGCCTGCCAGCGGGTCGGCGATGCGCACGTTGAGGCGATCCCTGGACTGGCCGTCCTTGTCGAGCCAGCACCCGATGGAGGTCTCCATGCGCGTTTTGCCGGAGGAATCGCGCGCGCTGAGGGTGCGCGTGACTCCATGCACCATGCTGCCGTCGCTCATCTGCTGATCGAAGGTGACCCTCAGCGTCGCGCTGTAAGGCAGGCCGGTGACGCTGATCACAGTGTTCTCGACGTAGCTGCTGACGCCGGGCGTGCATGGGTCGCTTGGCTGGAACGCGGAGGGGGACTCGCTCTGCGCCGCGGCGCGTGGGGCCAGCGTGAGCAAGCCGGAGACTACAAGCAGCAGTGGGCCGCGCATGCAAACCTGGGAGAGATTCCGCTGCAACATTTTTTTTCTCCTGAACCTGGCTGCAAGGATACGCGCGCCGCCAAGTTCAGGGAAATACGATCTTTGTGCTACTCGGCCAGCGCATGGGCCATCAGTCTGCCGCCAGCGCCTTGAGGGTGGCGACGTTGCGGGCCTCGTCGCCGGGCTCGTCGACGGGGGTCTCGGCGATGAAGGCGCAGTGGGCGAAGCGCGCGTCGTGCAGCAGGCGGCGGAAGGGCACCGCGCCGATGGTGCCCTCTCCGATGTGCTGGTGGCGATCGAGTTTGGAGCCGAAAGCGGCCTTTGCGTCGTTGCAGTGCCAGACCTTCACGGTGTCGAAGCCGAGGGTTGCGCCGATCTGCTGCATTGTGTCGTCGTAGCCCGCGTCGGAGACGATGTCGTATCCGGCGACGTGGATGTGGCATGTGTCCAGGCAGACGGCGACGGGAGCGCAGGGGCGGAGGCGGTCGACCAGTTCGGCGACCTGTTCCAGCTTTCCGCCGAGAGAGAACTCCGCGCCCGCCGTGTTCTCGATCAGAATATTGAAGTCCTTCCCAGTAAAGTCGATTCCTGTGACGGCGCTCTCGATGGACTGGGCGGCGAGGCGCAGGCCCTCCTCGCGGGTCAGCCCCTTCCAGCTTCCTGGATGCAGGACGAGGAACTCAGCATTGAGGGCCAGGGCGCGCTCGACTTCGCCGCGAAACGCCGCAACGGAGTTGCCACGCACGGTTTCGGTCTGGCTGCAGACATTAATAAGATAGCTGGCGTGGATGGCAACGGGGCCGACGTCGAACTCGGCGCGCAGGTCGCGCATCTTCTTCGCGTCAGCGGGCTTGACCGCCGATGCGCGCCACATGCGCGGGCTGGAGGAGAATATCTGGAAGGTATTGGCGCCGATCTCGACGGCGCGGTTGACCGCCGTCCAGCATCCGCCGGTGGTGCTGAGGTGCACGCCGATCCGCCGCGCGCCGCTGTCGAATTTCCCATCTTTCGCCATGTCTTCGAGACTACCTGAGAAGAATATGCAGCGCACACTCAATCTGTATGTGTATCATCACCATGCCCGGAGATTCTACCGTTCGCCGTCCGGCTAATGTACCGCGAATTTGCGAATTCTGGAAGACAGAAAGGAATCAACCGATGCCTGCTGCACAGAGTTTCAAGAACCATGTACGCTGGGACCCCGCATGGCACTTTTTCCTGGTGCCGATGCTGATGCTCAACATCGTCTTTGCCGCCTACAAACTGGTGCACGACTGGCACTTGCCGTCGAACCACCACTTCCTGTTCGGCTGGTGGGTGGTGATGGCGATCGTCCTGTTCATGGTCGCGATGAAGACCCGCATGTACCCGATGAAGGTGCAGGACCGCATCATCCGGCTGGAAGAACGGCTGCGGCTGCAGGCGCTGCTGTCGGCAGAAGCCTTTGCAGCCAGCCAAGCGCTGACGGAAGGCCAGCTGATCGGTCTGCGCTTCGCCTCCGACGCCGAACTGCCAGCGCTGGTGGCACGCACGCTGAAAGAGAAGATGACACGGGAACAGATCAAGGAAGCCATCGTCGTCTGGAAGCCGGACACCTTCCGCGTCTAGCTAAGTTTTCACGAAGGATGGAATGCATGTACTCCATCCTTCGCGATCTTTACGAAGGACGGGCGAGGACGGAGTGTGCGCCGACCTCGCCCAGGGTTGGATGACGCTGCGGCCCTAGTAGATGTCGCGGCGATAGCGCTTCTGCTGCTTCATGGCGGCGAGGTACTCGGCGGCGCGGTCGAGGCTGCCGTTTGACGCCTTGGCGATCGCATCGAGCAGGGCCTGCTCGACGTCCTTGGCCATGCGAATGGCATCTCCGCAGACGTAGAAATAGGCTCCGCGCTCCAACCATGCGTAGAGTTCCTCGGCGTTCTCGCGGATGCGGTCCTGCACGTAGATCTTGTTTGCCTGGTCGCGCGAGAAGGCGGTATCCAGGCGGGTGAGGGTTCCATCGGCCTGCATCTCGTTCCACAGATCCTCGTATAAGAAGTCGGTGGCATGATGCTGGTCGCCAAAGACGAGCCAGTTCTTGGCGGTGTGCTGCTTGGCGCGGCGCTCCTCCAGGAAGGCGCGGAAGGGCGCAATCCCTGTGCCCGGGCCGATCATGATGGCCGGGGCCGAGCTGTCCTCGGGCAGGCGGAAGTTCTGGTTGGAGTGCAGGAAGATGGGCAGGATGGCGCCGACCTGCGCTCGCTCACCCATCTGTCCGCTGGCGACGCCCAGGCGGGTGCGGCCATGGGCGCTGTAGCGCACAACGCGCACCGTAAGTTCGACGGTATCGGGATGGACGGCCTGGCTGGAGGCGATGGAATAGAGGCGCGGCGCGAGGCGGGGCAGGACGCTGAAGAGCTCCTGGGGGGACGTGATGGCTCCGGGAAAGTCTGTGATGAGGTCGATGAACTCGCGGCCCCAGCAGTACTCGTCGGCGAGCAACTTGTTCTCTGGGCCGCTGAGCCGCTGGAGCGCCTCTGGGCGGCGGCCGCCCACGCCGGCCGCCGCGGGCAGCTTGGCGTACTGGCTGACGGTGCCGCGCGCCAGCTTGCCGATGGCGAGCCATGTGCGCAGGGCCTCGGCGAAGCTGATCTGGTTCTTGTAGTGGTCGATCACGGGCTCCTGGCCGGTGAAGCCGAGCGTGTAGAGGACCTCGTCGACGGCTTCGGCTCGGTTCTCGGGAACGACACCGACGGCGTCACCGGGCGTATAGGTCATGCCCTCTCCGAGCGAGAAGGCGAAGTGGCGGGTCTCCTTCTCGGAGCCCTCGCCGCTGAGGAGGCGATTTGCCAGCACGGTCGAGTTGTATGGATTGTTGCGCGTGTACCTGGGACGCAGCGCGGCATCCGAGGGCGCCTGATCGGCGGATGGCGCCGTCTCTTGCAGCTCATTCATGGGTTTATTGTAACCCGCAGGGGCGGATGTTTTCCTGCCCGGCATTGATCGGCCAGAGCCGGAGCTTCGGGCCGCCGCTGCTAGAATCAAGCCATGACTCAGCTCGACGTTGTGTACTGCTACGGCGCCGCACCCAGCGAGCGCAGCCTGCTTGCTCTCTCGAAGGTGCGGGAGGTATACGGCGTGCGCCTGGTGGAGGTGCGCGAGGCCGAAAAGACGGTGCGCGTGGAGTACGACGCCAGCCGGCTGACCGGCGCGGTGATCCACCAACTGCTGCGCCGCGCCGGGCTCGACATCGTCGAAACAGTTCCCGAGAGTATGCAGCCGGAGGAGACCGCAGGCGCGGCCCTGGGATAGATCGATTGGCGAGACGCCTGAAGACCACCCCTGTAAAATCAATTTGCGGCTAATTTTCTCCACAGCGTGCGCCCGTAGCTCAGTTGGATAGAGCATTTGGCTTCGAACCAAAGGGTCGGGAGTTCGAATCTCTCCGGGCGCACCATAGAATCAATCGCTTACTGAAAACAGGAAAGTAAAGCTGGCATCCATTGGCATCAATAAGGATGGGTTAAGAAACAGAGCAGAGCACTCTTGAGGTGTTAGGAGTCTCCTACTGGATGGTGAGGCTGACGGAGCCCGAACTCGTCGCCTGCTGAGTCGATGGGGGTGGTGCGGAGCCCCCGCCGCAGCCGATACTGAGGGCCGCCGTAGCCAGCAGGACCAGCCCCAGACAAGCCGTAAGCCAGATGCCCCGCGCCGCCAGTTTCCTCCTCATGAAACCAAGAGGCAGAAGAAGAATTGGCAGCAGAAAGGCCGTGCTGGTTACAGTTTCCGTAAAGACCACGATGATCTGATACGTTCCCTTGGGCGTTGTCGGGGAGGTGGTGATCGTCACCGCATTGGTGGTCGAGGAGTAGCTGCACGCCGCTCCCGCAGGCAGGTTCAGGCAGGTTACGGAGACGCTGGTCGTCGACGTTGGCACAGTAACCGGATAGCTGGCCGTGGAACCGGCAGTCACTGTCTCCGTGGTTGAGGTAATGGTTGGCCCGGTTGTTCCAGTCGCAGCAGTGTCCACTTCGAACTGCCATGCGTTGGACGTTCCCCCGCCCGGCGCTGGACTCTGCACCGTAATGGCGATGGTCCCCGCAGTGGCAATATCAGCCGCTGGTACCTGCGCCGTGAGCTGGGTCGCGCTCACATATGTGGTGGTGAGGGCCGAAGCTCCCCAATAAACCGTCGAGCTAGCGATAAATCCCGATCCGTTAACCGTGAGCGTGAAGACTGCGCCGCCTGCGTTGGTAAACGCAGGAGACAAACCGCTGATCGCCGGGGCAGGATTCGCTATGATGTAGGCCGCGGATGCCACGGCGCTGGTGGAGTAGCCGGTGGCCGTCGCAATCGCCTCCAGCGTCTCTGTGGAGGTGACGGGGATCGCGCCGCTATACACCGTCGAACTGGTCGTCGGCGTTGTGCCGTTGGTGGTGTAGTAGATGGTTACGCCAGTCGTCGTATCGCTGATCGTCACCGACTGCGCAGTGGTGTAAGTGCCGGCCACGGGCAAGAAGGTTGGCGTGGAGGCAGCTCCAATCACGTTGACCACGATGCTCTGCGTCACCTGCGTCGCCGCCGAGTAGTTGGTGTTGCCCGCTTGGTTGGCAGCCACTACTACAGTTCCAACTCCGGTTATGGTTAGCGTGCTACCGCTAATTGTTCCCGGGCCGGAGACAACACTGAAGACCACCGCATTGCCCGAGGCTCCGCCGCTTGCAACCAACGTGATGGGCGATACGCCATAAGTCACCGGAGACGTGGGCGCGGTGAAGGTGATGGTCTGTGTGGCCTTATTCACCGCCTGGCTCAGTGCAGTTGCGGCGCTGCCGATGAAGTTGCTGTCGCCGCTGTAGACGGCGGTGATGGAGTCTGAGCCAATAGCGAGAGTGCTGCTGCTGTAGGTCGCCTGTCCGCCGCTAAGCGTCACGGGTGAGCCCACCGCGCTGCCGTTCACGCTGAATTGCACCGTGCCCGTCGGTGTCCCGGTCGATGGGGCCACAGGTGAGATCGTCGCGGTGAAGGTCACGGGCTGGCCAAAGATGACCGGATTCGCCGAAGAGACCAGCGACGTTGCGGTATTCGCCTTATTCACCGCCTGGCTCAGTGCAGTTGCGGCGCTGCCGAAGAAGTTGCTGTCGCCGCTGTAGACGGCGGTGATGGAGTCTGAGCCAATAGCGAGAGTGCTGCTGCTGTAGGTCGCCTGTCCGCCGCTAAGCGTCACGGGTGAGCCCACCGCGCTGCCGTTCACGCTGAATTGCACCGTGCCCGTCGGTGTCCCGGTCGATGGGGCCACAGGTGAGATCGTCGCGGTGAAGGTCACGGGCTGGCCAAAGATGGCCGGATTCGCCGAAGAGACCCGCGACGTTGCCGTATTCGCCTTATTCACCACAACGCTCTGCGTGACTGCGGTCGCAGCCGTGTAGTTGGCGTTTCCAGCCTGATTGGCGGTTACCACCACAGTTCCTACGCCGGTTATCGTCAACGTACTACCGGTAAGCGTGGCTGGGCCGGTCACGCCGAAGGTGACAGCGTTGCCCGAGCCGCCGCCGGTGGCGCTGATCGCGTAGGTGAGATTCGAGCTATAGACAGCCGAGGCGGGCAGGCTGTCAGTGAAGGCGATCGCCTGCGCGATCTTCGACACAGGGATCGACACGCTGTCGGACGTATGGATGGTCTCGGCGATATTCAAGATGGTCGCCGGAGTATCCGACTGCGCATCCGTGACGTGGATCGTCTCGGCAATCGCCAGTACGGTCGGGGCCACTCCAACTCCTGTGCCCGTCAGGTGCGATACCTGCGGCGTGTTGGGCGCATTGTCCGCGACGGAGACATACGCCGAGAAGGGTATGGTTACAGAATTGACCGTGGGGCTGTCGGATGTCGGCGTGAAGGTGACCGGGATGGTGCAGTGCGCCAGCGGCGCCAGCGAACTTCCGCAAGTCGTGCCGCTGATGGCGAATTGGCCGGTGTCTGTGCCGGTCAGGGTGATGGAAGAGATCGTCAACGGCACGTTGCCGGTGCTGGTCAGAGTGAGGTTTTTGGCGGTGCTGGTGATTCCGACGTTCTGCTGGCCGAAGTTCAGTTGATCTTCCGTCAGGATCGCGTTTGGCGTGCCTGTCAACCCGGTCATGCCCGCGGTCTGCGTCGCCGGAGTGCCGCTTATCATATCCGATACATTCACCGTGGCGATGAATTGGCCAAGTACGGCTGGAGTAAATGTGACCGCTATCTGGCAACTGGAGTTGGCCGCCAGCGCCGCTCCGCAGTTGTTGGTCTGCGCGAAGAGGGACGCGCCGCTCCCGGTGAGGAGGATGCTGGTGATGGGGAGGCTGCTCGTCGTGTTATTGCTCAGCGTAAAGTTCTGCGCGGACGTTGTGACATTCACCGTGCTGACAAAGCTGAGCAGGGGCGGCAGCAGCGTCACCGGCGCGGCCGTCCCGCTGGAGGCGCCGTACAGGTTGATGGTCTGGGTTGGCAGCGCTCCATTGTCCGTAAGCTGGTCGGTGTCGAACAGCGGGTTGCCGGCGACGGTGGGCGTGAAGTCGATGCTGTATGGGCACTCGGTGCCGGGCGCAAGCCCGGTGCTGTTGAGCAGGATGCAGTCCGGCGCCGAGACATCGCGCGTGAAGTCCGGGGTGGAAATGCCGTAGGCGATGGGACTGGTGAAGGGGCTGTTGAAGGTAAGCGGGCCGGCATTGCCGGCGTTCAACACCGTGACGGTCATCGGTCCAGTCACGCTGCCCGTCGGCAACTGCACGAAGGTTCCATCAGAGTACCAGGGCGAGAATTCCAGGGTGGATTTGGAGACATCGATCTTGCGCACCCCGCGCGACTGCTCCATGATGTAGACATTGCCCAGGCCGTCCACGCGGACAAGCTCAGGCAGCGCCAGCGAGGCCAGGTTTGCCGAGCCGTACCCGAAATCCCCGAATCCGCCGAAGTCGCCCACGTTGTAGTTGTACCCACTGCTCTGGCCGACGATCGTGGTGATCGTCTGTGTCGCCTGGTCCACGCGGCGCACATCGCAGGCGGTGTTGTCCTCCAGGTACAGATTATTGGCCGCGTCCAGAGCAATGCCTCCCAGTCCGCCGAAGCCCGCGGACAATGCCGTGCCGCCATCGCCGACGTTGCCGTAGCAGACGTCCTGTTGATAGCGGCTTGCTACTCCGCTGCCGGCCACCGTGGTGATGATGTGGGTCGAGGCATTCACCATCCGCACCTGGAGACCTTCGTCGATGTAGAGATTGCCGTTGCTGTCGAAGGCAATATCTCCGGGGATGATCTTGGCCGCGGTTGCCGCGCCTCCATCTCCGCTGTGACCATACGTCCCATTGCCCGCGTAGATGGTGACGATGCCGGTATGCGCATCCATGCGGCGCACCACGGCGTTGTAGACCGCCGATTCAGTTCCGTTCACAATCGGACCAAAAACATATCTGTCGGCGAAGTAGAGGTTGCCCGCCTGGTCGAGCGCGATGCCGGAGACGCCGTCGAGCGTGGCGTTTGTACCCGTGCAGCCGTCGCCAAACGAGTCTGTCTGTCCGGGGCAACCTACGCCGCTGAACGATGTCGATGGACTGCCGCTGTTCAATGTCGATGGAGTACCTTCGTTCGCCCAAGTCACCGAGCCATCCACCACGGTCTGGCCAAGGGTAGAGGGAAACGCTGGCCCCGTATTGCCGGACGTTCCACCCTGCGTAACGGAGTAGATAAAATTCGCGTTGTGGGTTCCTGGGCCGGGTACGTTCGGCACCGTGAGGGTCTCCTGAATGATGCTCCCCGGATAGAAGTAGGTGTTGGATTCCCATCCATTGCCCTGGCCGCCGGTGTTGCTGAGGTTGCCGAGAACCGATGTAATGATCTTGGTGACGGGGTTGATGTAGCGGATGCTGGGCGCACTGTTGGCCGCGTTGTCGCCGATGTAAAGCCCGCCCACACTGTCCACGGCCAGCGGTCCGCCGTCCTCGACATTCGCACCCAGCGCAGCCCCCCCGTTTCCGTTGAGGTACTGGTCATACCCTCCGCAATTGAAAGGGTTACCGGCAAACAGATGGATGTTGCCTTGCGGATCGACACGCCAGATGAGGAAGTTCATGCTGTCGGATAGATACAGATTACCCGCCTGATCCAGGGCCATGCCGTTCAGAAATCCTACATACGCATCGGGTGCAGGGGTTCCGTCTTCTCCGGCGACTCCCGTGCAAACGCCCCCGCTGCCGCCCACATAATTGCTGATGATTCCGGGCGTTAGCGCCGCCACCGGGCCTGTTCCCGTTCCCGTCAGGGCAAAGGCGTAGGGCGTGCCTCCGCCTTCCGTGGTCGTCACCACCAGTGGCGCGTTGCGGAACCCCGGTGCGGTGGGAGTAAAGGTCACGGGAATCGAGCAGATGGTTGTTGAAGAATTCACGGTCGTGCCATCCACGGTGCATCCGCTGACGGTTCCCAGCGCGTACTCCGTAAATCCGGTCTGCATGGCGATCGACTTGAGAGCAAGGCTATTGTTCAACTGCAAGGTGACGGTCTGCGTGGTGCCTTGCCCAACAGCAGTCGCAGGAAACGTCGCGTTGCCGATGGTGAAGCTAGATCTTCCCGCCGAGATGAAGCTCGAACCGACCAGGCCCACGTTCTGCGAGGCGTAGTAGTCTCTGAGGCCTGTTCCGCCGGAGTTGTCGTTGACACTCAGCGTTGTGGTAAAGTATCCCGGCATGTTCGGCGAGAAGGCCACCGAGACGGTGCAACTGGCACTGATCGCCAGTGTCGCGCCGCAGGTGGTACCAACCACGCTGAACATATCCGCCTCATTGCCGGACAAAGTGAAGGCTGCTGTCGGAGCGCTGGTATAGCCGTTAAAACATACTGGTATGGTGCTTGGCGCGACGACAGCCGCGCTGCAAAAAGTCAGCGGAGCATTGCCCGTGTCGGTCACCGTCACGATGCTGGCGGCGCTGGTGGTCCCCGGAGCAGTCAATGGGAATTGGATGCTGGAGACCGAAAGGTTCACCAACGGCGCGGTCCCCGTGCCATTCAAGGTTGCAGTCTGCGTGCCGCCTCCGCTGCTGGCGTCATCGGTGACGGTCAGCGTCATGGTCTGCAGGCCAGTTGCGGTGGCGGCGTAGGTGACGGAAAGCGTGCAACTGGAGTTGGCCGCCAGCAGTGTCCCGCAGTTGTCGGTCTCTTTGAAGGGGGGGACGGTATATTGGTTGGGGTTGATGGAAATGATCGTCAGCGGGACATTGCTGGTATTGGCCAGGGTCAGGGTCTGCGCGGTGCCGTAGCCCATCTGAACCACCCCCGTGAAGCTGAGTGGGCCGCCGGTCAGCGTGGCCGTGGGATAGGCCCCGTTCCCCGAGAGCGATGCCGTCTGTACCCCGCTCCCGGTCGTCGCGTCGTCTTGCACCGTCACCATACCGGACTGAAGCCCCGTCGTTGTCGTGGTGAAGGTCACGCTGATGGTGCAGGAGGACCCAGCCGCCAGCGTGCTTCCGCAATTGCTCGTCGCGGCAAAGGCCCCCGAGGCGACGATGGAGTTGATGGCCAGCGGAGTTGTCGTACTCAGGTTGGTCAGCGTCAGATTCTGCGCAGCACTCGCTCCCGTATTGGGAACACCCAAAAAGGAGAGCGGCCCGCCGGTCAGTGTAACCGTCGGCGCTGTGCCGGAGATGGTCGCCGAAAGATTGATGGCAAGCGGCACGCCGGCAAACGAGACGCTGTTGTCCGGATACGTTGCGGAGCTGGAGACAGGGCCATCCGTAGTCGATTGCACCGTGACCGCGGCGAGGCAGGTCTGCCCCGGAGTCAGGTTCATGGCAAGCGTTCCGCAATCCACCGTGCCGGCCGGCAGCGAGGTGGGCGCAACCACCTGGAACGGGGCCGTCACCACCAGCCCGGTGGTTCCCGTGTTCTCGGTCAGCGGGGTCATCGTACTCGGAGCGGTCGATCCGAGCGGATAGTTCTGAATATCCGCATCCGCGATGGAGACCGTCTGCTGGGGGTCCTGGACCCCGAAGTTCGCGTTCGGGAACGCGAGGCTGGTGACCGATGCATTCACATACCGAACGCCATCCGGCTCCAGAATGTATAGGCTTCCCGTGCCATCGACGACCATCGCCTGCACGCCGCTCAGCCCGGCGGTCGTCGCGTTGCCCGCATCGCCCGAGGCGACGCAACTGCCATTCCCGGCGACCGTGGTCGTCGCGTACGGCAACGAGATCAGCAAGCTGTACTGGTTCACCGCGCAAGTGTTTATCAATCCGAAGTAGATATTGTCGGAGGCATCCACCGCGATACCGTTGATCTGTTGCCCCCAATAGGCCCAGCTCATCGTGCCGCTTACTGCATCCACCCGTCGTATGGCAAAGTCTCCAGCGTCGAGGATGAAGACGTTGCCCTGCGAGTCCACGGTCACCGCGTTCGGCTGGTTCAGGCTGGTCGAGATCGCCGGTCCGTCGCTGCTCGAAGATGTACTGCCCTGCCCGCCCGCGATGGTGTAGATATTACCTGCCGTCGCTGTTACGCCGGACTCCGTATGAATCAGGCTGGCCAGCGGCGTTCCACCTGTATAGACCACGCGGATAACGTTGTTCTGGGTGTCCGCGATATAGAGGTTTCCATAGCCGTCTACCGCAAGGCCATGCGGATTGTAGAGCTGCGCCGATGTGGCAGGGCCACCATCGCCGGTGTAGTAGCCGGCGTTGCCCAGCGGCATGCCCGCAACCGTGTTCAGGAGGCCCGTCGTGGCGTTCACCATGCGCACCGCCTGACTGCCGTCCGCGATATAGATATTTCCCGCCGCATCCACCGCGATGCCTTGCGGGTTGGCCAGCCGGGACTGCGTGGCGAGAAGGCCGTCCGAGTCAAAACCGAAATTGTTCGAGTAAGTAGGACTATATGTGGGCGCTTCGCCCGCGATCGTGTAGATATTGCCCACCACGGCGACGGTGCCGGAATTTTCCAGCGCGATCAGGCTGGCAAGCTGCGTGCCGCCCTTGTAGACCACCCGGACCACGTCGTTGTAGGTGTCCGCGATATAGATGTTGCCCAAACCGTCCACCGCCATCGCCGCCGGGTTATAGAAGATCGCCGCGCTGGCTGGGCCTCCATCGCCACCGTAGGGAGTGTTGACATAATCCTCGACCGCGGTGTCGCTGCCGACGAGGTCGGAGATCAGCCCAGGGCTCATCGCCGCCACCGGCCCTGTCCCGGTACCGGTTACGGCAAAGCTCACTGTCACCGTGGCACTGTTATCGGAGTCGAAGAGGCCGATCTGCACCGGCGCGGAACGTCCGATGGGCGCTGGCGCGCTGGCCCAGCCCGGCAGCTTCGGCGCGAAGGAGATGGTAAGTGTGCAGGGTGTTCCGGCCGGGAGATAGTTTCCGATTCCACAGCTCACTCCGGTCAGCGCGTACTCGCTATACGCCGGATCGATCAGGACCGAGTTGAGCCAGAGGTCGTCGCTGTAGGTGAACGTGACGGCCTGCGACGTGCTGTGCCCGACCTGCGTCAGCGGAAAGACCTGGTTGGAGACAGTGAGCGTCTGCGCCGAGGCAGAGACCGCAGCCATCCCCACCGCCAGCAGACCGAGCGCCAACGCGCAACCTGCGCGCACAGACGCACCGGCACGACGACAGCGAGCCTCGCCCACGCTCCGGCGCTGTCCCTGCACCCCATTCAGAACTGCCGCAAACCCGATTCTGTCTCTCATCGCCGCTCTCCCTTCCACTTCGCCCGAACCGTTGTGCCGAAGAAGTTAAGAGAAGCTGATGGTGACCGTGACCTGAATGATCTGGCCCGGGACGACACCCAACGGGGTGGTCAGGGTTGTAGCGGTAAATGTGTCCGAGTTCATCGCATTGGGTAAGCCCGTGGTCTCTGAGGTGATGCATTTCGATGGGCTAAAGGTCGCCGCGCTGGAATAGTTCACGTTTTCCATACAGGTAGAGAACACTGTTGCAACGCTTGTAATGTTTCCCGTACCCGAGGCAGTGAGAGTGCCGCTCATCTTAAAGGCCGCTCCCGTTGTGGTGGTGCTCGCAACATAGGCTAACGTCAGCCCGGTCGCGCATCCGTTATTGCTTCCTGAGGCGCAGGATGGCATGGCCAAAGGGCCATTCAGGGTCGGAAAAATCAGGCAGTAAACTGTTTCGCTACAGATGCTCGGACTTACCAACCGAATCGCCCAATCGCCAGGTACTGAGAATCCTCCCAGAAGGCCTGCGAGCAATTGGTCTCCCTGGCCTGGAGAGACCAGCGAATTCTCAAACTCAACGTGTTTTGCCAGCGTGCCATCGGGATTCTTGACATCGATGGACCAGTGGCCGTGCACCTTGATGCCTTCATTGCCTGGCTTGCCGGGCGCAGCCGCCTTTTGCTCCTCGGCTGGCTTTGCCGCTGGATTGACGGCCAGACCAGTCTTGGCCAGGGGCGCAGCCGTAGCCGGAGCCGCGACGGAGACATTGCCGCCTTGAACAGCGGCGGACTGCTGGGCGACGACCACCGGCGTCAGGGCAAAAATCGTGAATAGTCCGCACACCCCAGCCAGCAGGCGCATCGAGTTGAGATTGAACTGCTCCATCCTCTGTCTCATCATGGCTTTCTCCGTAACCGAACTCTGAATAGATTTTGTGGATCGAACTAAACTCATCTGCTGCCTCTGCCTGTCCCGCTACCTGCGATGCTTGTCCTGGGGCGTCAGCAAGGGTGCCGGCAACTTTGGGGGCCCCGATTCGGTCCCGCTGTCTCCGCTGGCCGGTTCCTTTGCGCCCTCCCTGGGCTGGCCACGCACCAGCATCGAGACCCATTCCCGCTCCACCGTCACCTCGATGCGTCCATGCGCGATCTCTTCCCCGTTCTTTTCATCTTTTGTTGTTTCCTTTACCGATACGCCGCGGCGTAAGATGTTCATACATTCGCTCCCCGTTTGCTCCTCATAAGCTGGCGTTCGGCAACCCGCTCGAGTTCCCACTGGAGCATGGCCTGGAATCGGGCGTCTTGAATTTGGACTGAATTATTCTGAATGTTTTATGAAGGCGCCCTATGTCATTCACTTCGCGCGGCTTGTATCGTTTCGATGGGTTTGAGCTGGACGCTTCCACGCGGGTCTTGACTCGCAACAATACCCCCATTCCGCTCACCCCGAAGACAGTTGATGTCCTGGAGTACCTGGTTCTCAACGCCGGACGGATTGTAATGAAGGATGAGTTGATCCAGGCGGTCTGGCCCAACGCCTTTGTGGAAGAGAACAACCTGACCCAGCACATCTCCGCGCTGCGCAAGGCGCTGGCAGATAAGTCCGGCTGGATCGTGACGTACTCCGGCCGCGGATATCAGTTCACCGCCCAGGTCCAGGTGGAATATCCCGTGGATTCTCTTCCCGAGAGCCAGCCTGGGGACATCTTTGTGCAGCGCGTTCGGGAACGCACCCATGTCGTCTACGAGAAGTCGTCGCTCCCGACTGCTCCCCTTGCGCTTCCCGCGGGGACTTCATCCCGCCGCAGCATCGCGGTCTGGTGGATGGCAGTCGCTGTCCTGGCGGGGGCGCTGATCGCTCTGGCCACTCCCTCGGTATGGAAGCACTTTGCCAAGCCGCCGCAACTCCGCACAGTGATGGTCGCGGACTTCGCCAATACCACCGGCGACGTCACCTTCGACCGCACTCTCAAGAGAGCGTTGGAGATCGATCTGGAGCAGTCTCCTTATATCGATGTGATGAGTGAGCGCGAGGCGGTGAGCACGCTGCAACAGATGGGCCGAAACGACACTTCGGCGATTACCCCCGAGATTGCCAAGGAAATCTGCGAGCGCAGCAACCGGCAGGTGCTCCTGACGGGAAGCATCGCCGCCGTTGGCCAGGAATATCTGTTGATGATGCAGGCGACCGATTGCGCTTCAGGCAAGCTGCTCTCCGGGGCAAAGGCCGAGGCCACTACCAAGGAGAAAGTGCTTGCCGCTTTGGACTCCGTTGCCAACCGCGTCCGGCAGGACCTGGGAGAATCCGCCGAGTCGCTCGAACGCTTTCAGGTTCCCATCGCGCAGGCTACCACCTCCTCGCTGGACGCACTCGAGCAATACTCCACAGGCGAGTATCTGCTGGGAAGCATGGGCAAGGAGGAGAACGAGGTTCTCCCGTTCTTTCAACGCGCACTGGCACTGGATCCGCACTTTGCAATGGCCTCGGTCGCCATTGCCACTGGATACTTCAACCTGGGCGAGCCGAATCTGGCCGCGCCATACTACCAGCAGGCATTCGACCTCAGCAATCGCATCAGCGAGAAGGAGCGCCTCTACATCCGCGCGCACTACTTCGCCGACGACATCCGTGACATACAGCAGGGCATTCAGACCTACCGAATGTGGGCCGAGGTCTATCCCCGCGACTGGGGGCCCTGGCTCAACATCGCCATTCTCTACACCCAGCTCGGGCAGTTCGACGAGGCGATCTCCGCCGCGCAGCACGCGCTTGCGCTGGATCAAAACCATGGAATCGTATACGGCGTGCTGGCGCGAGACTACATGCGCCTGAACCGCTACGCCGAGGCCCAGTCCACCGCCCAGCGCGCCCTCGCCATTGGCAAGGACTCCGACCTGGTCCATGTCACTCTGTTTGAGACCGGGCTGCTGCAGCAGGATCAATCTGCCTTGTCGCGCGAGATCGCATGGAGTCAGGGCAAGGAGGTCGAGTGGGAGTTCCTCGACCTGCAGGCGCTGGCAGCAGCCAGAGAGGGTCGCTTGAAGCACGCCGAAGAGCTCTTCGGCGCGGCATACGATTCCGCGCAACGCGAGGGCCTCCCCGAAACCGCGGACGATGTCCTGCTCGACCAGGCGCGGATGGAGCTCGTGTTTGGCCTGCCTGCCGCATCGCGCGATGCCCTCAGCCGCCTGCGCAACCACGGCGCCACTTCGCTGGACCTTGCCATCCTGCGCGTGCAGCTGGGCGACGCCTCCGTTGCCCAACACTACATGGCAGAGCACAGCCCTGACACCCATTCCGGCACCCTGATGGAGTATGTCTATCTACCTCGACTGCGTGCGGCGCTGGCCATGGAACGGGGCAAGCCTCTGGAAGCCATTACCGCGCTCGAACCTGCCATGCCATACGAACTGGCCGATTACAACGTACTGATGCAAAGGGCAGGGGCCTATCTGCAGGCCGGACAGCCAGGCATGGCCGTTCATGACTATCTGAAGGTCCTTGCCAACCGGGGTGTCGATCCTGTCTCTGCCCTGTATCCCTTGGCGCAACTTGGTCTGGCTCGCGCCTATGCCATGCAAAACAACAAGGTCGTCAGCCGCAGCGAGTATGAAAAGTTCTTCAACTCATGGAAGGATGCGGATATGGATCTCCCCATTCTGAAACAGGCCCATCTCGAGTTCGCCCGTCTCAAGTAATTCCGCTGTGGCTTATATCAATGATGTCTATAGCATTTTCACAATTGCTATTGTGGGAAAAGAATTGTCATTCTGCCCCTGAGCTTGCGAAGGGGAAGAATCCCCGTATTATGTTTGAAACGCAACACTCTACAGCGGTAGTGAAAATGCTTTAGTCCTGAGAAACGCTAGGTCCCTATCGGGACTGCCCCGGCACAACACTGGTGGTCTGTCCCAAGACGCTTGGCCTGGGCAGTTTCGATAGGGTCGTTTGAAGTAAGTCGCTGGCGTTTGCGACGGACGCGGTGATCTACCTATGGGATTTCAATGGGTGCCAGATGACCTGTATGGTGCTGCAAGGGCGGGGAGCGACGGTTTGGGGAGTGCGGACTCCGGCTCCATGACTAAATGTAGACCTGTTCTGCATTTTCGGACGGGTCTGGTTGCGGTCGTTATCTGGGTTTGAGCACACTGCGGGGTTGCGTGCTGACACACGGCGTTGGGAAGGATGGATAGCGGCTGGGCGAGCGTTGAGGCGTTCATGAGCTGTCATCGCCGCACCTCCTTGGCTTGGACGGTGTCAGGCTTGCACGGAAGTGAAGCTGTCCGCGGGTTAGCCGTTCGACAACCAGCATGATGCCGGAGCAGGCGGGACAACGCAGGCTGGGCTGCTCGGGCGGATCGACGCAGACCGCCGTGCCGAGCAGAGCGCGGCAGCGTTCGAGCGCAGCACTCCGTCTTCGGTTGGCGAAGAGTCCGAAGTGGCGGATGCGAACCAGACCACCGGGTAAGACGTGCAGCAGGAAGCGGCGCAGGAACTCATGGGCGGAAACGGTCATGACCTTCTGCTTGCCACCGTGGGCATAGTCTCGCCAGCGGAAGGAGACGCGATCGTTTTCAAAGGCCACGAGGCGATGGTTAGAGATGGCGACGCGATGGGTGTAGCGGGCCAGGTAGTTGAGAACGTGTTCAGCGCCGCCGAATGGCGGCTTGGCGTAGACCACCCAATCCTGCCGGAACAGTTGGCGAAGGAAGTTGCGGAAGCAGCCTGGCGCGGCCAGATGCCGTTGCGAGCCGTGGATCTGAAGCTTGTTCTGCGCGAAGAGTTGCTTCAGTCCAGCGACGAACTTGCCGCGGAAAACGCGGCTCAGTGCGTGAACAGGCAGGAAAAAGCGACTGGAAGAGGCAATCCATCGGGAGCCATCAGGTGCTAGGCCGCCGGCGGGAACGATGTAGTGTACATGAGGATGATGCTCAAGGTTCTGTCCCCAGGTATGGAGTACGCCGAGGAACCCGATGTCGGCTCCCAGGTGCTTGGGATCGCGAGCCAGTTCGAGCATGGTCGCGGCGCTGGTGCGGTAGAGCAGATCATAGAGCAGCCGCTTGTTCTGGAGGACAAGAGCGGAGAGTTCGTGGGGCAAGGTGAAGACAATGTGAAAGTACGGAACGGGCAACAGTTCAGCCGAGCGCGCCGCCAACCATTTTGCGCGCGCGCTCCCCTGGCACTTGGGGCAGTGCCGATTGCGGCATGAGTTGAACGAGATGGCCTGATGACCGCAGCGGACGCACTGATCGCGATGACCACCGAGTGCCGCGGTGCGGCAGCGGACGATGGCATCGAGCACCTTGCGATGCGGCCATGCAAGATG
>Ga0302201_10000625_pt1 | contig 31971 bp, 27 predicted proteins | sample II_Bog_N3_2_FD_194586 | JGI IMG/M metagenome (GOLD analysis project Ga0302201, IMG submission 194586) | Peat permafrost microbial communities from Stordalen Mire near Abisko, Sweden - II_Bog_N3_2 | ecosystem: Environmental > Terrestrial > Soil > Wetlands > Peat | place: Sweden: Abisko... | reverse complement strand
TCGGCAGTTGGAATGCCCACGTCTCGAAAAGCGCGAGACGTGGGGCACCCCCCAGTTGTTTCTCTGTCAACTTTCAAAGAGTAGGACGTTATACGCGCGAAAATGTCGGCCACCCGCCGCCGGGTTTGCGGGCTGGTGGGGATGGCGGTGGCGAGTTATCGCTATCGGAGCCAACGCAGCGATGAGCCGCTGCGCGCGCAGTTGGTGGAGTTGGCGCGAGAGAAACCACGCTTCGGGTATCGGCGGCTGCATATTTTGCTGGGCCGCGCGGGAGAGCATGTGAACCACAAGCGAGTACATCGCGTGTATCGGGCGGCGGGATTGATGATCCGAAGGAAGAAGCGGAAACACTGCGTGCGGGAGCATGGGGAGAACTCCGGTGTCGGCGGCGCGACGGCCCACTTCTCGAAAAGCGCGAGAAGTGGGGCACCCCCGGTTTCTGATTGGTCAGAGTTGAGAGACGAGCCGCATAATCATCGCACGCTGGGAGAAGGTGGCCACCCGCCCGGATGCGGCAAGCGGGGTTTACCCCGGTCCTTACGCCCCTGTCGGAGTTTATGAAAGCCGGGGGCGCGGCGAAGTGTCTGACGCTGAAGTTAAGGGAAGAATAGGACGTCCGGCTATGGATTCTCTCCGAACCACACAACCGAAAGCCCAGTGAGCGGTGGAATTTCCAGGTCTCAAGAACAGCGATACCTTGGCGAGAGACCCAGGGGCGCCAAACCGTTAGCTAGCGGGCGGCGGTGGAGGCGAGTTTGGGGACGGCGCGCCTGCATCTGCTTCCACGGCTCCGCCGCAGTAGGGGCAGAATTTGTCGTCGCCATTTATGCTGTGCTGGCAATGTTGGCAGACGGGCTGCAAGCGGGTACGGCAGCGAGGGCAGAAGCTGAAGCCGGGTTCGACCACGGCCTCGCATTGCGGACAGTGGGCGGTGCGAGGCTTGCGCAAGACGAAGTAGAGGACGATCCCGAGGCCGTTGGGGACAAAGATGGCAATCAGCGTCCAAAGCGTGCGGCTCATACCGCGGCGGCCAGCGTCTTTGTTGACGTAGCTAATCAGGACGATGTAGCAGGAGATGACCGTTCCGGCGATTAGTCCCAGCAACGGGCGGACCGCAACCGGCGGCGGATTGTGATCGCGGCCGATAAAGCACATCAACAGCACAAAGACCGATACAAAGGCCAGCGCGGCGAAGAAGAAGACCCAGGGCGAAACGATGCCGATCTCTTCCCGGAATCGCGTAGATGGTTGGTTTCTGGTTGCCATAATGAATCTCCTACACCCGTTCTCGTTCGACAGAATGCTTAGTCCAGCCAGATCACCCGCTGTAACCACCGGTGTGATCCGATAGTTGCGTTTCGCGTGCCAGCAGGAACATCCCGACTACCAGCGCTGGCATCAGGCAGAAAACCAGGAACGCAACTTGCCAGACCGAAGACGCCAACTGCGTGCGTTCGCCGAGCCACCCAAAACCCCTCCACATGGCAGCTGTGGTCAGCGCCGCGAATAGCGTCACGGCGATACAGCTAATCGAAACCATCCAGAGGCGTTCGCGCTGGCGCTGCAACTCCAGGGCTCGGCGGCGAACCGTCATCTTCGTGGTCGAGACCAGGCTTCGCTCGGCGGCGATGGGAATCCCGCGCAAGGCATGAATCGTCTCTCGGGCGTTCTCGGTGAAGGCGCGGCACGAGGCGCAAGTCTCGACGTGCGTTGTCAGCCACGTTTGATCGGCCTGAGAAAGCGCTTCGGGACCAGCCAATACGATCAGTTGCCTGGCGCGGTCGTGCGCGTCGTTGCTCCGGCTCATAGCGGGGATCCTTTCAACCACGGTTCGAGGGCGCTCAGGCCGCGGTAGATTCTGGATTTCACCGTGCCCAGGGGAACATTGGCGACGGTTGCGATCTCATCGAGCGACATACCTTCCTGGAAGCGGAGCACTAACGCTTCGCGGTATTCCGCGGGGAGATGTTCCATGCCTGCGGCGATGTGTTCGTTCTGTTCGCGTTGAAGGGTCATATCGAAGGCGGTTGGCTGTCCAGTCGCAGGAACGTCGAAGGCCGCTTCGCCATCATTCAACAAACCGTCGAGGCTGGCTGGCTGCTTGCGGCGCATGTGGTCGATGGCCAGGTTGCGCGCGACGGCGAAGAGCCAGGTGCTGAAGCTGTACTTGTCGTTGAACTGGTGGCCGCGTTCGAGCACCCGAATCCAGGTTTCCTGGAAAAGGTCTTCGGCCAGTTCGCGGCGTCCTGTCAGGTACATGAGATAGCGGAGCAGGCGATGCTGGTACTGTTCGATCAGACGGTCGAGCAGGTCGGGATCGCGACGTCGAAGTCCACGAGCGATCTCGGTGCTCTCTTGCGCCATCGAGTTCTCGAAATAGCAGGCAGTCGCGTTCATACTACTGATACTTACGGATTCGGGGGAAGAAAAGACGCAAGGATTGGTTCGGCGAAGCTGGGGCTGGAAACCTTGGGACCCCTCTGGGTCCGGTCTTTTGGAATCAAAGACTTGGCGGCGTTCTACTGCCAGGTCTTTGAGAAATAAGGACTTATCGGTAAAGTATTTTCCGCCAGTGATCTCAGTTTGACGAACTGCCATCAAGGCGCCCGGAAGGCATAACCTCAATGCGTACTGGTGATGACCTACGGTAGCGCAGACTTCGCCCAGGCGACCAGCGCCCAGGCGGGGAAATCCTTGCTTCCAGTTTCAGACTTGTCGAGCACGCGCGGTGACCACGCGCTCACGAGATAGTAGACCCGAGGGCCGGGCCAGATCGAAGGAAATACGGCGGTGAACTCCGTGAACTCATGCTATGCGGTGCCTTCCATGGCGCTGAATTCGGCCGGTTTTGTCTTTTCTAAAGCATTGAATCCATAATCTCGGCGGGCTATTCTATTGGCTATTCTTGGGAGAAGCCTCACCATGCCTTGCAGCTTCATTCTGCGCACTTTTTGCTTCTTTTTTCTCGGCCTGCTCCTTCTTCCATCGTGCCCGGCGCAAACTCCGCCGGAGAGCGACTTCTTCTCGACCATCGCGGAGGAACGCTTCTCCACCTACCAGATGACGGGAAATGGCGATCTCTGGCCCTCATGCTGGGCAGAGGACGACAACCTCTATGCAGCCAATGGCGATGGCAAAGGCTTTGGCAAGGTCTACACCGACATGGCGGTCAGTCGCATCAGCGGAGCACCGAGAAAGTTGACCGGCACCACGATCGCCACCAACGTCGGTACCAACTGGAGCGGCAGTATCTATACCCGCAAACCGACGGGAATGCTCTGCCGAGGAGGAGCAATCTACCTCGCGTTTCAGAATCTAAATGAGTCGACCTTCGATGACGCGCCGGCAGCCTCGATCGCCAAATCCGTCGATAACGGAGCCACTTGGACTTGGGATGCAAGCGCGCCCATGTTCGGCACGCCCAGCAACGCCGCGAGTCCAAAAGCTTACAAGTTCACCACGATCTTCTTCCTCGATTATGGCCAGGACTCCGCGAACGCAATCGATGGTTACGTCTATGCCTACGGCCTCGACAACAACTGGCGTTCTCAGGAGGCGATGTTCCTTGGCCGCGTGCCTGCCGAAAAGGTTCAGACGCGCGCGTCCTGGGAATTTTATGCGGGCACAAGTTCGGATGGAGCGCCCGTCTGGACCGCGGACATCACCCAGAAGATCCCCGTGCTCACCGACACCCGCCTGCTCTATCCCGTCATGTTCGGACCGGATTGCCCGCCCTACCAGCAGGTGATTGCGCAGGGCGGCGTCACCTATGACGCTCCTTTGCAGAAGTACATTTTTGCGTCCTGGTCTTGCAGCACCCACGAACTCTATGAAGCAAGTCAGCCCTGGGGTCCCTGGAATCATTTTCAGTCCACCGACTTCGGCCCGCTTCGTCTGACCCACAACCGCGGACAATACGGCACCAGCCTCCCCTCGAAGTTCATCAGCACGGACGGGCAAACATTGTGGTTGCAGAGCAACGTGTGCTGCGGTGGCGACTCGTACCGGTTCTCTTTGCGCAGACTCTACCTTCAGCCCGCCCGGCCCTCCTCGCCCAGCAACGGACCATCGTCCGATAATCTGGCTCTCTTTCCCGGTACGCGCGCTATCAGCAAGAGCACACATTTCGGAACCCTGTGCGGCCGTCTTTGCTCCGACCAGTTGGATAGCGGAAATGCCACCGTGAGTGAAGACGACTATGACGAGCAGGTAAAAACGTCGGACTGGTGGGGCTACATCTGGCCCCAGGTTTACAACATCAATCAGGTGGTCTACACCACCGGGACCATGTTCCCGAACGGTGGCTGGTATCAGGCGGAACTCGCCGTTCAAGTGCGGCAGAACTTTGGATGGGTGGATGTTCCGGGAGTCACCGTAACCCCCTCGTATCCCTTGAGTGGGAACGCAGGCAGCTTTACTACCTACACCTTCAACCTGCCGAACACATGGGGAGACGGAGTCCGCATCATCGGCCAGCCCGGAGGCACCGGCTACTTCACCTCGATCAATCAACTCGCCGTCTACTTCCATGCGGAGGATTCACCTCGGGGTCTGCGACAACAAGGCCGAAGCGGGAGATAGCTGATCATGGCGTCAACTATGAACCGGCTGGGGTTGTTCCGGAGACGCACCTTGTGACCCCGCGAACTTTATTTCTGCAGCACCGCGAATGCTCAACTCGCTCACGCTATGTCAGCACCATGGCCTCGTTCATCAGGGTTCTAGCTTCACAAACTAAGCAATTCCGACCAGTTTTTCCCCCTCTGCACTAGCATAGTCAGTTTGAGACCTAATTTGATGGTCTGAGAACGACCGTTTCGGGTATCAAAGTGACGCCATTTGCATTTCTTGTAAAGGCGATGGGTCGTCCCGTAAGCGCTGGCAGCCCCAAGTGTTGTTATCAGTTTCACTGAAGTGCCCCGTCCCGAAGTCAAATGAGTGAAATGGCGATGTTACGCCAACCATGACCTGACAAAGTCCGCAACTGTTATCCAGCATCGGCTGGTTTTTCCTAGGAAACAAATCGTTGCTGCGGATTGTTAACACAGATCAGGCCGCCCATGAGCAGTGGACCCCAGCGATCTAATGGATACTCAGCTTTAACGGCGGAGATGCCAAACACAACAGGTCTCCGGTACAGATCAAGGAATGGGCAGACTCCGCACTGTCTGATGTCTGCAATCAGTTCTTGCCACATCTGCTCGAACTGGTTTCTAACCTCGACGGAGATCTCTGACGGCAGGCCGAGATTAATCCTGATGCCGGGATGCTTGCAGTCTGTAAAGAGCGTCGTCGGGGGGATTACTTCCACGGTCGGAAACCGAGGATTTCACTCTGCCCCTTCGCGCTGGCCCTTGAAATATTCCCTGAAAGTCCTGAAATCGGCAAGCGATTCCGGAGGTGCGGACTGGGGATCCAAACGCCTCAACTTTTTCAATACAGACTGCGAGCAGAAATCGATACACATACGAAGCACTTCATCAAGCGGATACGCTGTGTATGCAATGTCTGGGGCAAGATCCAATTCGATGATGCAGAGACTTTTCCCCTCACGCGGCCCCCACGCTAGCGGAGTCGAAACCATAGCCTCTCAACCCCCTGAATGCCCTAAGTTCCAAACCCGTTGATTATATTATGGTCAGTTCCTAGCTGGCGAAACCAAGGCGATTGCACTCAGAACCCCTACAGGGGCAGGGTTGTGAGTGAAATGGCGATGTTACGACAGCTGACTTTGAACATTTGAACTGCGTGTTGCGCGTGATCTACCAGATACGCCACCACGGCTTCTTTTCCCGGCAATCGAGGTGCGCCGAGGGCACAAGAGAGGGGGAGTACCCTGGAGCTCCGGAGTATGGTGCAAATTTCAAATAGATCACTTCCTTTGCCCCGTCGATACCATCACTCTCCGAGATGGCTAACTGCTCCGATTCGATTCGCCATACTGACATCGCGTTGCTATGAACTATAAGAAACCGATCTCCGTAGAGCTTGGAGATCGCGGCCCGGAGTTCCTCTGCGGACACGGACTTGTCATAGACGGCGGTGAGTCCGACAACCTCACCATTGACGAAGTCTGTCAGGACTTGCGCGGGATAAACAACGCCGCCATCGTCCGAATCCTGTTTCCACAATTGCGAGCAGTTCGCTGAGCGGCAATGAATCAATTGAGGATTCGGTAGAACTATTCTGCGCGTACCCGCCTCCGCTTGAACTGTGGCGCACAGCGAAGCCAATAGGCAAATGACGGCACCGAACACCTCGCACGTCTTGCGCATATACGTTCCCTCCCGGCCTCTTGAGTTCGATTGTAGGTTTAATTGAGCAGTGGTTTGTAGGTAACTGTTGTAATCAGGCGTTCTCACAAGCTTGCGCTGTTTGTTCGTCCATCCGAGATTTCGCAGTGGGATTTTGAGTGTAAAGGAGATTTTGCAACAACCAGCGAAGGCAAAACGGAGACCGCTACTGTTTTGTAGGCTACTTGCGGGGAGCTGAGTCCTATTTTGCGTGGGGTACGAATAGAGACAGCCCCAAGAGGGCTGCACCGACCACAATCAGAAGAGCCCCGGCCTGAACGCTATTTTCACTGCCCTCGGTACGGAACCGTGTGTAAATGCCTACCAAAGCGAGCCCGGCAACAATCAGAACCGTTCCCATGACCGCGGGTAAATCGTTGATCGTCATTGCTTCCTCCTCGCTTCGATCACCGTCGCCATACCTTTGTGGCTCCCCCTCGAACTTGGATACGGTCCCGCGGCAGAATAAGTTTCAGCAGAGTTTTCGCAGAGTTCTCCAGTTCTCCCAAAGGGCGAGAGAGAAAACCCCTGGAGGACAGGTGGTCCTGCGAGTACGCGGGTCAACCGGCTCGTTGGGCAAACTGACATTGCAAAGAGATTGTGGCGTATCAGGCCACAACGCTCATTGAGAGTTTCGGTGTGCTCTTTTTTGCGGCCAGGGTGTTCTAGACAAAGCGCAGTTCCGTCGCCGGCGGCAGTGCTCCGACCTCGGCTCCCAGGCGGTAGTAGAGGGCAAGGCCGTCGAGGCAGGGAGGGTCGAGATAATAATGGATGTTTTGCGTCAGGTAGACGCGGATGGCCTCGAGGGACAGGCCGAGGCGAGGCGCCCACTCTTGCGCGATGACCTCTAGATTCTTTGGGGTCACGCCGTGGTCGCGGGACTTTTTGAATGTCTGGGCAATGGCCGCTGCGTCTCGTCCGGCGAGCGCTGGTTTGCGGATGGCCCAGAAGGCGAAGACGAAGGACTTGCCGGTGCGGGCCTTCCATTCTTCGGCCAGGTCGAGCGTGAAGTAGCGGGTGCGGTCGACTTGCAGGGCGGGATCTCCGATGAGCAAGGCGGCGTCGCATGCCGCTAGCATTTCGTTGAGATGGGGAGCCATTGGCTTATAGTCGCGCGCGCCGCCGAGCCATTTGGCAAACAGAATTTTGGTTAGCGCCACCGACGTCATGGAAGAAGTGTCGAGCGCTACGGTGCGCACCTGCGTTGCCCATTGCGCGGTCGACAAGGAGTCAAGCGACAGGGAATCAGGCGACACGGAATCGACCGGCTTTTTGCTGACCAGCAAAATCGAACGCACGGCGCGCTTGGCCGCGATGGCCACGTCGGGAATGATGACGAGATCGGGAACCGTGGTGTAAGCGGCGGCGGGAATGATGCCGATATCGGCCGTTCCGGCGCGCAGGGCTTCGGCGCAGGCGGAGGGGATGGTGTAGGAGATCTCGTAATTCGCAGCCAGGTCTGCTGCAAGGCCCGCAACTTGGCCGGCACCTGCCGCAGCGTGTTCGAAATCCCACATGAGAGGCGCGGTGTTCAGATAGGAAATTGCCGAGATCTTTAACCGGCTCATTGATTTACGAATTCTACCAAAAGTGATGTGCGCGCCATCCTTGACAGCGTTTTGCGCCACGGGCTAGGGTCACGAAATATGGCGACTGACCTAGAGATGTCCAAGGCTGCTGTTGCTGGTTCCGATCCGGCGTCGCATCAAGGTATCTATTGGCTCGCGCTGGCTTTGACGCCGGGGCTGGGGCCGGCGCGGATTCGGAAGCTGATTGAACAGTATGGCACTGCGGAGCGCGTGTTCCAGGCCAGCTTGACCGAGCTTGAAGCCACGGGGATGCGCGCAGTTTCGGCGCAATCGATCGCCACGGGGAAGTCGCTGGAGATGGCGCAGGAAGAATGCGCGAAGGCGGTGGAGGCGCGCGCGCGAATCGTTTCGCTCAGCGATTCCGAGTATCCGTCGCGGCTGAAGGAAATTTACGACCCACCGGTAATTTTGTTCGTGAAGGGAAGCGTGGAAGTGCTGTCGCAGCCCGGCATTGCGATGGTGGGGACGCGGCATCCGACGCCCTACGGCAGCGGCATGGCGGAGCGGCTCGCGACCGACCTGGCGGCGCGGGGCCTGGCGATCATCAGTGGATTAGCGCGCGGAGTCGATACGTCGTCGCATCGCGGCGCGGTTGCGGCCAAGGGCAAAACCGTCGCGGTGCTGGGCACGGGAATCGACATCATGTATCCCAAGGAAAATACGCGGCTGACGGAGCAGATTGTGGCGCTCGGGGGAGCGCTGATCACGGAGTTTCCGGTAGGAACGCCGCCGACGCCGCAAAATTTTCCGATTCGCAACCGGATCATCAGCGGCATGTCGGCGGGCGTGCTGGTGGTTGAGGCAGCGGAGTATAGCGGCACGCGCATTACGTCGCGGCTGGCCCTCGAACAGAACCGCGATGTGTATGCCGTCCCGGGGAACGTGACCAACAAGAATTCGTGGGGACCGAACACGCTGATCAAGCAGGGAGCGAAGCTGGTGGCAACGTGGGAAGACGTGTGGGAAGAGTTGCCGACAGACATACAAGCCGCGCTCAGCGCCACGCGAAATGAATCCGCCGAACCGGAACCCGCATCTCTATTTCCGGACGAGGCCAGGTCGCCTCACGAGATCAAGATCCTAAAGTTGCTGAAGGCGGATGAATCGACGCACATCGATCAACTGGTCGAGCTTCTGGAAAACGAAATGTCGTCGTCGGAGATCTTTGCCGCACTCTTCGAGTTGGAGCTGAATGGGAAGATACGGCAGTTGCCGGGGAAGAATTTTGTGAAGAGCTTTTAGTTGTCAGTTATCAGTTATCAGTTTTCAGTTAAAACGGGGGGATTGTGCAAAGCTTCCGTGGTCTTCGCGTCTGGGAGAAGTCACACCGGCTTACTTTGGATGTTTACTCACGCAGTAAGGGTTTTCCTCGAGAGGAAACATACGGTTTGACAAGCCAGATGCGGCGAGCGTCGGCTTCGATTGGAATGAACATCGCCGAGGGCTGTTGCCGGAAGGGCAATGTGGAGATGGCTCGTTTCCTGCAGATGGCAATGGGGTCGGCAAGTGAGCTTGAATACCAGCTTCTGCTGGCTCGCGACCTCGATTATTTGCAGAATCCGGAATACGAAAGGCTTACAGCGCAGGCAGTTGAAGTGAAGCGGATGCTCTCGTCCCTGATGCAGAAAGTGAAGGCCGTTCAGTGAAAACTGAGAACTGAGAACTGACAACCGGTTGTTGCAATCCGCCAATTCGTGCTAGCTTCAATTCCATTACTGCGAAACTGAGGGAACATTGTCTAAAGGTCTAGTCATAGTCGAATCGCCCGCGAAGGCGAAAACCATCCAGAAGTATCTGGGGAAGGGATTCACGGTCGACGCTTCCTACGGCCACGTGAAAGACCTACCCAAGAGCAGCCTCGGTGTCGATATCGAAAATGACTTCGAAACCGAGTACGTCGTGATCCCCGGGAAAGAGAAGGTGCTGGCCAAGCTGAAGAAGTTGGCGCTCTCGGCGGACCACATTTACCTTGCGCCCGATCCGGATCGCGAAGGCGAGGCCATCGCCGCCCATCTTGCCGATGAACTGGGCGAGGATTCGAGCAAGAAGAAGGGCAAGAAGGCCGCCAAGAAGAAGACAGATGACGTTGGCGACGAAGCACGCATTCGCCGCGTGACCTTTAACGAAATCACGCAGCGCGCGGTGAAGGCGGCTTTCGAGCATCCGCGCGACATCGACCGCAATCTGGTCGACGCGCAGCAGACGCGTCGCGTGCTGGATCGGATTGTCGGGTACCAGGTCTCTCCTCTTTTATGGGACAAGGTGCGCCGCGGCTTGTCGGCAGGGCGGGTGCAGACGGTTGCTCTGCGGCTGATCGTCGATCGCGAACGCGAAATCAAGGCTTTCGAGAAAAAGGAATACTGGACGATCGACGCCAATCTGGCGGCTGGCAAACCTCCGGCGTTCGACGCGCGGTTTCTCGGCAAGGGCGAAGAGAAGATCGAAGTCACCAATGGCGAACAGGCGGAACAGATCCGAGCGGCGCTGGAAAAGGCCGATTGGGTTGTGCGCTCGGCGGAAAAGAAAGAGCGGCGGCGAAATGCGACTCCGCCGTTTACGACCAGCAAGTTGCAACAGGATTCCTCGCGCAAGCTGCGCTTCAGCGTGAAGCGCACCATGATGATCGCGCAGCGGCTTTACGAAGGCGTCGAACTGGGCGACGAGGGGCTGGTCGGCTTGATTACTTACATGCGAACCGATTCCGTCCGCGTTGGCGCCGAGGCGATCACCGAGGTTCGCGAGTACATCACCAGCGAGTACGGCGCGCCTTATTTGCCGGGTTCTCCCAATACATATAAGGAGAAGAAAGAGGCGCAGGCGGCGCACGAGGCGATTCGTCCGACGTCGGCTACGCGGCATCCTGACCAGGTCAAACAATATCTACAGGAAGACGAGTTCAAGGTTTACAAGCTGATCTGGCAGCGCTTTGTGGCTTCGCAGATGAATCCGGCGGTGTTCGATCAGACCTCGGTGGATATCGACGCGAAATCGGGAACGGACGTGTTCTGGTTCCGCGTGACCGGTTCGGTGATGAAGTTCGACGGCTTCCTCAAGGTGTACGAAGAATCGAAAGATAATAAGGATGAGGAAGACGAGGAACTGAAGCATAAGCTGCCGCCGCTCGAAGCCGGACAGAAGCTGACGTTGAAGTCGCTGCTGCCGGAGCAGCATTTCACCGAACCGCCTCCGCGGTTTAACGAAGCGTCACTGGTGAAGGAACTGGAAGAGCGCGGCATCGGCCGGCCTTCGACTTACGCCACGATCCTGAGCACCATTCAGGAGCGGCAGTACGCGCAGAAGATCGGCGGCAAGTTCGTGCCCACCGAAATTGGACTGGTGGTCACCGATCTGCTGGTCGAGAACTTCAAGGATATTTTCGACTTCCAATACACCGCGCGCCTGGAAGAAGAGTTGGACGAGATTGAAGAAGGCAAACAGACCGGGAACGAAGCGCTGTCAGATTTTTATGCAAAGTTCGCCAAGGATCTCCGATACGCCGAGAAACACATGGAAAACATCAAGCGTATGGAGAAGCCGACAGACGAAAAATGCGAGCTCTGTGGCGCGCCGCTGGTGATCAAGTGGGGCAAGCACGGCTCGTTCTACGCTTGCAGCACCTACGACAAGGAAAATCCCGATACCTGCAAGTTCACGAAAGAGAATCCCATCAATCTGCCCGACCTCGATTCGGCCGACATACAGGAGACGGCGCAGGAAGAATACTGCGAGAACTGCGGCCGGGTGATGGTTCTGAAGCGGGGGCGCTTTGGCCAGTTTATGGCCTGCACCGGGTATCCCGATTGCAAGACGACGCGGCGGCTCGATCAGGGCAAGAAAGTGCCCGACATCCCGCTCGATGAAACCTGCCCGCTGTGCAAGCGCAACCTGATCCTGCGGCATGGCCGCTTCGGCGAATTTACTTCGTGCAGCGGGTATCCCGAGTGCAAGTATGTAAAGCAGAACTTTATCGGAGTGAAGTGCCCCGAGTGCAAAGACGGCGAACTGGTCGAAAAGCGGGCGCGCAAGGGCAATACGTTCTACGGATGCGGAAACTATCCGAAGTGCAAGTTCACCTCGGCAGCCAAGCCCGTGCCGGAGAAGTGTCCGGATTGCGGACATGAGTACCTGGTGGAACGAATCCGCAAGGATGGAACGGTGATCGCGTGTCCGAACAAGGAATGCGACTACGAGCGGGCGGTGGATGGGGCGGCGCCGGAAGTCGCAAAGACCTAGGGAAACTAAGATTAGGTGTCGGCAAAAAGCATAAACCACAGGGTACACAGAGGCCCACTGGGGAAACCGGAACTTAATCGGAGTTTCCCTACATACAAATGCGTCAGGAGTAAAACTTCAATTGACACTTTAATGAGGCGAAACCATGGCAAAGAAAGCGACCGCGCACGATGCACAGCTGATTCTGAAACTCTATGAACTCCGCCGCGAAGCGGAGATGCGCAAGGCGAGGCACTGGTTCACGGCAGAATTTTGGCCTGAGACCGCCGACGACTTCTTGAAAGTCGCCAACGCGTTTCCCAGTCAGGAGAATTCCTGGCTCCGCCAGGTCAGCAGCTATTGGGACATGGCAGCATCGTTGGTGTTGCAGGGGGCGCTGCACGAAGAGCTGTTTGTGCAGCCTGGTTGCAGCGCTGAAATGTTCTTCATTTTTGCCAAGATCCATCCATTTCTGAAAGAACTGCGCCAGAAGATGAATAATCCCAGCTCGTGGTCGAACATCGAGAAAGTGGCTACCGGATCGAAGGCCGCGCGCAAGCGACTGGAACTGGTCTCGAAAAATGTGGCGAATCGCCGCAAAACGCTGGCCAAGTCCGCGAAGAAGAGCTAACCTCGCCCGCGTTCTCGGATCGTTCGGATCGTTCGGAGATTCGGGGCACAGTTCCGCCGCCGCCCATCTGCTATCCTTAACAGGTTGTGCGGATGCTCTGGTGGTTTCTTATCCTGGGAGTCAGTGCTGTGACGGTGGTGTCGGTTGCCGTGACTCTCTATATGCGAGTGCGGCGGCAAATGACGCGCTCGGCAGCCGCCAAAGCGGAAACCGACCACCTCGACCACTCGTCGCCTGAGGCCTGATCCGCCACCAAGAGTTGGACCCGGGTTGACCGCGGAGAAGAACCGCGCGGAAGAGCAGAGCAGAAGAAAGGAACGCCATGTCGAGAGCAGCGGCGCAAATTTTGGGACAGCAGACCCTGGCCGGTGATCGAGCCAAGGATCGGGGAAACGATCGGGGAAGAGAGTGGGCGAAGCAGGCGGCCATCGTGGTCGCAGCGAGCCTCTTCGTTGCTTTGTGCGCGCGTGTGAGCGTGCCGCTGCCCTTCACGCCGGTTCCGCTGACGCTGCAAAACTTCGGAGTTCTTGCCGTGGGCTTGCTGCTCGGCTCGCGGCGCGGGTTTGCCGCGCTTGCGCTCTACCTGATTGAAGGCGCGTGTGGATTGCCTGTGTTCAGCCCCTCTGTGGTTCTCGGCTTCGGAATTGCACGGATACTTGGCCCAACGGGCGGATTTCTCTTGGCCTATCCGCTGGTGGCATTCGTTGCGGGTTGGATCTACGAGCAGAGTTCGAAAAGAAGTTCGCGTCGTTTTGGCTGGGCTGCGATTTCCGCGGTGGCTGCCGAACTGGTGCTGTTCGCGAGTGGAGTGGGCTGGCTGGCCGTGCTCACGCACTCAGTTTCGCTGGCGGTCAAGTTTGGCTTGTACTGGTTTGTGTTTGCGGAAGTGATCAAGGTACTGATGGCCGCTGGCGTCGCTGCCCGCCGGCAGCAATGGCTTTCGTCGCAACGGTAGGGAAACTCTGATTCAGTGTCGGCAGAAAGCGTAAACCACAGGGTACACAGGGGTGCACGGGGGGAATCGGGACTTAATCGGAGTTCTCCTAGAATGCGCGAGACATTTCGCCCGCGGCGGCAGAGTACATAGGTCCTTCCCCTTCGGCTCCGCTCAGGGTCAGGATGACAAGGGTTGGGCTTGCTGCCGAGCTGGCGGAAACTTTACTAGCACTCATGTTTATAGAACAGGATCACGGAATCTTATGAGTACAGTGTCTTCTCCAGTTCGTGAAATCACCGTGGCGCACAGCCCGGACTCCGACGATGCATTCATGTTTTACGGCCTGGCCACGAACAAGGTTCGTGTGCCGGGACTGAAGTTCACCCATACCCTTTGCGACATTGAGACGCTGAACCGCCAGGCACAGGAAGGCAACGGCGTCTATGACGTGTCTGCGATTTCATTCCACGCCTATCCCTACATTCAGGAAAAATACGCGCTAATGTCGTGCGGGGGCAGCGTGGGCGACGGTTACGGGCCCATGGTGGTTTCCACCCGGCCCTTTACGCAAGACGAAATCAAACGTAAGAAAATCGCGGTGCCGGGAAAACTCACCACTGCCTATCTGGCGCTTGAACTGTTCGCGCCTGGGATTGAGGTAGAAGTTGTCCCCTTCGATCAAATCATCCCGCAGATTCTGGAAGGCAAACACGAGGCCGGACTCATCATCCACGAAGGCCAGCTCACCTACGACAAGTCGGGGCTGCACCGCGTCGTCGATCTTGGCCGGTGGTGGCAGAAAGTCACGGGATTGCCGCTGCCGCTCGGGGGAAACGCGATCCGGCGCTCGCTGGGCGCGGAAACGATGGCTAGCGTCACGCAGGCGCTGCGCGAGAGCATCCAGTACGCCATCGATCATCGCGAAGAGGCACTCGCTTATGCGATGCAGTTTGCCCGCGATCTCGATGCGCAGCTTGCCGATAAGTTTGTCGGCATGTATGTGAACGAGCGCACGCTCGACTACGGCGACGACGGCAGGGAAGCGGTGCGCCGGTTGCTCGACATGGGGCACAAGGCAGGGATTATTCCGCAGACGCCGCGGGTGGAGTGGGTGTAGGTTTACGCCTCCGTTTCGCGCTTCAGGCCGCCACGGTTGTGGTGAAAGTGACTCCGCATTTCGGACAGCGCACTTCGATCATAGTGATGGGGAACACTTCCGCCGGTGAAATCTGGTATCCGCACCGTGGGCAAGGTGTGGCCGGTCATTGACCGCTGGCCTGCTTCGGAGGACAATTCCTCTGTTCATCGACTGCCGTGAGTTTCCTTCCCCTAATCGGTAGCCGAAGCAGACCACACTCAGAAAAAGGACAGATTATGCACAAGACAATTTCGTACATACTGATAGCGGCTTTGGGCACATGGGCGGGCGGTGCTATTCCCGACTCGGTAAGGCCGTCGCTGCCGAAGGTCGTTGCGAAGGTCGCGCTGACCAATCAGACAGCGTCGATTCCTGCGACCACAGTGCTAACGCCGACCAAGAATACTCTGTATCGGATTTCTGTTTACATGGTGCAGGTGTTTCCGAAGGCTCCTACCTGCGGCGGTGGCTACGCTTGTGCCGCGGCGGTTGCTCAATTTCAATGGACGGATGACGGGGGAACGCAGGTTATGGGCAACATCCAAACACCCGGCGTCGCCATAAATAGTTTTGGAGTTAACTTGCTTCCTTTCAGCGGGGAGCAGACATGTGCTGGGAGCAATGGCGGAACCTGCATACCCGCTTTGGCAACTGGCTCACTACCTGGTGCGACGTTCCTCGTGAGAGATAACGCAGGAAAGCCCCTCACCTACTCAATTGATATTGTTTCTCAGGTAGCAAGTGACGTGGGGGCTTATGACTTTTTTATGACCGTAGAGCAGCTTGAATAGCTGGAGACCTCGGAGAAAGGAGTTTATGATGGCGACCGCCTCAAGCCCTGTTCTGAATGACAGCTCGCTCACTAGGTTGAGCGGACAAGTCAGAAAGTTATTCATCGGTCTGATTGTCTTGACCTTGTTAATTGTCGCGTCAACGGTGTCCCTATTTTTAGTATTTCGCTGGAAGGCAAGGGCAATTGAAGAGACCCAAGAAAAGATTCGGTTTGCACAATTCGTGACTATCTACGAATATGGCACCGACTTCGTTCGGCCCGAGGTCAACACCATTCAGTTCCTACGCCGTCGCGGGGGCTATTCGATATTGCTCGACAAGGTGGAGTACACTCCAAGCGGGCTAGTTCTCACGGGCAAGATCGGCAACCCAACTCAGTTCTGGATAAGCTCCTTGGCCTTGAATTTCACCGCTCGCCCAACTCCATCTAAGATTCGTGACAAATGGGTCGCGGCTAAAATGCCTACTGCTCGGTGGGTAGACGACTGGAACATCGGCACTGCGCAAACCACTGTGGGTGATCTTAATCCGGGTTCTACGGCCTCTTTCACGGTCACGATTCCGAACGTGAAACAAACATCCGATGAGGTTCAGGTAGCCGTCTGGTTTTCAGGGGAACGATACCACTACCTTCTCGGTAATTGAGGCTTCGGTCTCGAAAGTACGCCTACGCACGTTGAAACAACTTGCAAGGTAGGAAGGTTCTTGGCTATTAGCTCTTAGCTTTTGGCTTTTGGCTTGAGCGCGTCGATCGGTAACTGGGGTGGGTTTTAGCTAAGAGCCAAGAGTTAACAGCCAAGCTCCGCTATCATAATCACATGCCCGCAGAGAATGGCGCTCAGACTTTGCTCATCGATGCCGATGACACGCTCTGGGAAAATAACATCTATTTCGAGCGGGCGATCGCCAAGTTTATTTCGTTCCTCGACCATCGCGAACACTCGCCCGAGGCGGTTCGGCTGGTGCTGAACGACGTGGAGCGGGAATCCATCGTCAAGCACGGCTATGGCCTGCACAGCTTCGCGCATTCGCTGGTCGAGACTTTTGAGAAGCTTTCGGTCGAGCCGGTCACTCCCGAATTGCATGAGCGGATTCGCAGCTTTGCTCACCAGATCGCCGATCATCCCATCGAAGTTCTTCCGGGCGTGCCAGAGACGCTGCAATATCTCGGCGAACGTCACCACCTGATTCTGATGACCAAGGGGAATCCCGCCGAGCAATCGGGGAAGGTCGAGCGCTCAGGATTGAAGGAGTATTTTGCCGTGGTCGAGATCGTGGCCGAGAAGGACGAATCGACCTATCGGGCGGCCATTGCCAAGTACGCTCTTCCGGCGGATACGACCTGGATGGTCGGCAACAGTCCCAAGTCGGACATCAACCCGGCGCTCGCAGCGGGCTTGCATGCCGTCTTCATTCCCCACGACAACACGTGGATTCTGGAACACGAGGAAGTTGCCACGGCTCCGGCATCCCAGCGACTGCTGGTGGTTGATCGATTCGGCGACCTGAGGGAGCATTTCTAGCAGGCTGTGGAAAAAGTGTTTTTCCAGCGCAGCGTTCCCCCAGCGGCTGGAAGCCGCTGTTGATTTCGCGGCAGTTACGGAACGAGTGGAACTCGTGCCCTTCCCAAAACCGGCGCGAGTCGGAGTTTTTCCACAGCCTGCTAGGGAAACTCTGATTCAGTGTCGGCAGAGAGCATAAACCACAGGGTACACGGGGGAGCACGGGGAAAACCGGGACTTAGTCAGAGCATTTCTAGCCCGTTCGCGCTTGCTCGCGGTCATCCGATTATCCCAAACAAAAAAGTGCCCTTGTGTCTCCCACTCGTGGAAGAGACAAGGGCAGTTCCGTCAGTTCGAGCCGTTCTTACTCGACCGTAATCGCAACCGCCGCGGAAGGAATGCCGTTGGCCACAACCTGCAAGGTGCTCGCGCCGGTTTCGATGAGCCCCGGGACGTCGAAATTGGTTGAAACCGTCGCCGTGCCCGTGGCCACTCCCATGGTGCTGTGGTCGTGGGTTCTGGCATAGAACACATGATGCGTGCTGTTGTTGGTGATTCGGACCAAGGGATAATTGGTTGCCGTTTGCAATTCGTCTCCGAAAGCGTTGGCTTGCGACAATCCGTTGAACTGCGTGCCTGAGATGGAGTACGTCGTTGCAGGAGTTACCGTGGCCGGGTGGGCCGAAATGGTGGGCGCCCATGCGGCCTGGTAAGTTCCGGTGGAGTTGTAAACCTCCGTGATGACGCCGCCTCCGACCAGCACCTGACCGGTCGGCAAGAGCATCAAGCTTCCCAGAGTAGCCGGACCGGTTGTCAGAGTGGTTCCATTGAATACATAGGAGGTGCCGGAGTCGCCTTCCACCAGCACGTCGCCGTTGGTCAGCAGGACAGCAAACGAATCGCCGGCGTTATCGTCATTGGGGAAAACGGGGCCGACGGCCCACTTGCCGGTAGCGGTGTCGTAGATGGCTGTGTTCCCAGGGCCGTTGCTTGCCGTGTACGATCCGGTGACGAACACGGTGCCATCGGGACGCAGAATCTGCGGACCAATTTCCCCCGGCGGGTAGTAACAAAGCTTGCCGCCGGGACCGTAGTTAATGCAGCCGTCCGGCGATGGGGAGTGCAAATCGACGATCGTGCTGCCCGCAGTCGCCCACTCGTGTTTGGATGGGGTATAAATCTCGGAGTTGGGAGCGTCTTTCACGTCCGCCGTAAGGATCGAGCCATCCGCCAACAGGGTCCAGCCTTCCTCGGCGTTGAAATCGGCCTTGCCCTTGGAACTGAGCGAACTCCACTTCATGGTCTTGGGGTTGAGTTGTCGCATCTGTTTTGTAAGTTTGTTTCCGATCGCGTAGTCGCCGTTGGGCAGCACGAGCGACGGCGAATCCCCGATATAGTCCCAGCCCGTCGGAGCGGGCACGGGCGTCCAAACGTTGGTTGTCGGATCGTAGATCGCGCCGAGGTTGGTGAGCGTGAAGTTGTTGAAGTTGTATTCCCCGCCCTCGATGATCAGGCGGCCGTCGGCCAAGACCGCCGACGACATGGCGTAGGGCGCATATCCCGCGGGAAGGCTGGCAAGTTGCGACCATTTCCCGTTGACGTAACTTCCGGTGTCGTCGGGAGTCAGCTTCCACCAATCGGAATAGTTGTTGCCCTGCACCATCACGGTGCCGTCGGTCAACTGGAAGGAGAGGATCACTCCATCCGGTGGCTGATGCTTAAGCGGCGTCAGCGTCTGCGCCAGCGCGGCGCTGGAGATGGCGAATAAGACCACAGTCACTGCGAGAAGAGATTTCCTGAACAAAATGTACGACCTTTCTTGAACGCTTCCCAGATTCGACCCACCTGTCATTTTGCTCCCCCCGCGGCTGCGGGGCGAACGGTTGGTGCTCCATGGTAGCAAAAGGCCGGGAAGTTTGGGAAGACACGAAAAACCGTGTGGGGAGCGGCGTTCGGGCTCTCGCTGAGCCCAATCTTGAGCCCGTTACCCACATCAAAAGACACAAGCCGGGAGCCCGGAATTGCTTCCGGTCCCGGCCCTGTGCTTCTATCAACTTTAAAGCCGGCTTAGTTCGCCGGAGTGGGACTGGAGTTGGCCGCTGTCGTGGCGGGCGGGACGGGCGCCGCGGCAGTGGTGGCCGCAGGCGCGCTGACCGCTGCGTAACGCGACAACCGCGGGTAAAACGGAGTGACCTCGAACGGCATCTTATCGCGAGCCGAGGTGATGGCAACCGGCTGCGCCTTTACGATCTCCACCTTGTCGTCCCACGGATTGAGCTTGACGCGTCCGCCCAGGGGCAACGCGGCAATCTGGTCGAGTTTATTGATATCGAGCGCCGGAGCCGAGGTGGCGAGCGCCGCCATGCGCGTCACCGTCCCGTTCTCGGTGAAGCTGTTGCCCAGGTGCGCCTGCAGCAGCGCGGTCAGTTGCGGGGTGCGGGCCTGCAAAGCCTTGATGAAAAGTCCCGCGCTTTCCAATTTCTGCGCGTAGGGCGATGCCTTCAGCATCTCGATGGCTTTCTTGTCGGCGGCGGCTTCCTCTTCGGGAATGTGTTTGAATCCGAAGTTCTGGTACGTCGCTTCGTCGGAAAACAGCATGCGGTCGTTGAAAGCGTACTGGCTGCCCAGGTTATGACCCAGAACGATGTGAGCCAGTTCGTGGGCGAGGACCATGGCCAGGCTACCTTCATCGGGCAGCACGTCGATGAGCCCGCGGCTGACGACGATCGTGTTGCCGACGCTGAAAGTCTCCAGCGGCAAAGTGGTCATCACGCGGGTGCGGACCGGCCGCGGCAGTTCGATGTTATTGGTGATCTCGATGTTGTTGACCACGGTTTGCAGGATCTTGTCGACATCGCCTTCGGGCGACACCAGACCGGCGCGTTCCAGGCGTTCGATGACGTTGTCTTCGGCCTGCTGCTGCCATTCGCGCTCGGCGGCCAGCGGCGTCGCATCCTGCGCGGCGGGCGTATCATCTTTTACGCTGTCGACGCGAATGTTGGTCAGTTCGTCGTTGTTGGCCGACGTTTTCAGGTTATATCCCCAGAGGCGAGTTTGCGCCTTGAAGGCGATCACATTCTTGGCTCCGGCGGTGAAGTCGCCTTCCTCGCTGTAGATATAGGCGGGAACCCAGTATCCCGGAACCAGATTCAAGCGCCAGCTATCCATGTGGAAGTAATAGTTGTTGCGGCTGGAACGCGAGTAGGTTCCGTTGAGGCGGACGATGTTGAAATCCTGATCCTCGACCCAAATGCGGCCGACAAACCGGCCGCGGCCTGCGTCTTTCTTGGGCGTCAGATCGAACACCAGGCAACGCACGTCGCCCAGAAACTCGCGGCGCGCGTAGTGGAAATCATAGTGCTGCCGGTCAAATTCGTTGCGGTCGGCGAAGACCATCCAGGAAAAACCGAGGGGCTGATATTGGAACTTGAACTTCTTGGTGAAGCCGCCGAGCAGGCGCTGCTCCATGCCTTCTTCTTTGTCCTTCTTCTTCTTCTCGTCCTGGAGGTAGTCGCTGCGGTCGATCGATGCACTGAAGTCCATGCGGCCCAAAAAGTAGTGATCGTCCTGCGGAATCGGCCCCAGCTGCGGATCCTGGGTCAGGTTCTGGAGATAGGTCTCGACCACGGGAGTGCGCGGCGACAGGAACTTGATCAAGTCCTTCTCGCGCAAGACCACGCGGTCGACGACCTGATCCATGGTGGTTGGCGCCGCCAGATTGGCGGCGGCCGGGCTGGACTGCGGTTGTCCCGACTGCGGCGCGGACGCCGGTTGCTGGGCCACTGCCGTCATGGTTGCGGTGAACAGAACCAAGGCCAGCCAATTCATGCTGCTCATATACTTGCCGATCAACTTCCGCATACTCTCATCTCCAATGCTTCAATACGTGCTTTAATACGCCAGTTGAAATACCACGTGCACGATGGCCGTCGAATCGATTGCCAGCCCGCTTCGCGCTGCCGGTTTAAACCGCATCTTGTTCGCGGCCGCGACAGCGGCTTCGTCGAGTCCATGACCGAGACCCCGGACCACACGAGTCACATGCAGTTGTCCGTTGGCCGCGAAATCCACTTCGAGCAGAACTTCACCTTCCAGCTTCAAATTTCTGGCTTCGTCGGTATAAACCGGATTGGGCTTGTAGGTAATCTCGACGCCGGTCACTGCCGGGCTATCGACGCGCTGCACATGAGGCGTGTTCTGGGCAACCTCCTGTGAGCCGAAGCCGGTGCTCTGCACGTTGCCGCGCCCGCTGCCGCGCCCGTCTCCGTGTCCTGCGGTGGCCACACCAGTTCCAAAATCGGCGCTGGCTACCGTTCCTTTAATTCCCTTCGCACCGCCGGACCCATTGCCTTGTCCCGGACCTACCGGCATGTCGAACGAACCGGCCGCGGAAGCGATCAGCTTGCCATTCGGCTTGCCGTTGTCACTCGGCTTCAACCCGTTGGGGTCGCCGAAGCCGCCGGTCTGCACTTTCGAAATGGGGGCATTCACCGTCGGCGCTACCGAACTTCCCTGGAAGTCTCCGGTATGGATCAGCACGGGACGCGCGCCCGTGGTTGGCTTCAGGATTGCCGGAGCTAGGTTATTCATTGCCACCTTGGGCGGCTCAATTTCCTGCGGCTGCAGTTTGGGTGCGCGGATCTCGTGGGGCACGATCAGCTTCGGCTTCTCGAAGACCGGTTCGGGCGGCAGCAGCTTGGCACGCACCGGCAGCGGCTTTGGCTTGGGCAGCCGCTCCGGTCGCAGCGACGGCGGCGGCACGAGTTCGGTGACGTGATAGTTCACGGCGCTCAGCAGCGTGTCGGAGGTCATAATCCCGGTCACAATCAGAAGCAGAACGAAGGCGGCGAGAATCCCGTAGCTCGCAAGGAAGGTCCGCCAGTTCCACTTCTTTTCCGGCAACAGGCCGAGTTGAAAACCGCCATCAATCGTAGGCATCCACTACTCCAAAAAGGGAGCCCGAAGCCGGGGAGAGCAGCTTGGGACTGGAGTCTTCACCTTAAGGGGAGATTGGGCAGTGGTAAACGTGTCCCTTGCGCGTGTCCTTTAGTAACCACCTGTAGTTTGGGGAGGATGCGATGGGTGGCCGGTTACTTCGGTGTAGCTGCCCGGCGGCGGGCAAAGAAGTAGAACACCGGAACGCCCGCCAGAATGGCTAGGCATCCGCCCGCCGAGCTTTTCAGGTTGCCGGTGAAGGTGTAGTAGAGAAGCGCCGCGGAAGCCAGGATAAACACCGCCGGAACCACCGGATATCCCAGGACGCGATAAGGGCGGTCGGCGTGCGGATCGCGGCGGCGGAAGACGAACACGGTGCTGCCGGCGATCATGTAGAAGAGCCACTCGGCAAAAATTGTGAGCGAGAAAAACTGCCGGAAACTGCCGCCGAGCAGCAGCAGAACGATCGCCAGTCCGCATTGCACGACAATCGATACCGAGGGCGTGTGGAAGCGCGGATGCACCTCGGCAATGGCCTTAAAGAAATATCCATCGCGCGCGGTGGCAAAGGGCACGCGGGCTCCGCTCATGATGGTGCCGTTCAAAGTTACGAGCATGGAAACCGCCATGCCCGCCGACACCAGGCTGGCGCCCGCGTGCCCGAGCACCAGCGCCACGGCGTCGGAGGCGGGGCGTTCCGAGGCCGCTACAGCCGCGGCCGGCAGCACATACTGCACCGCTGCGTTCATCAGAATGTAAAGAGCGCCCACTGTCGCCACACCCCAAATCAGCGCGAGAGGAATATTGCGCTGCGGATTGCGGATCTCGCCCGCCACCATGTTCAGGTCGTTCCAGCCGTCGTAGGCCCAGAGCGCAGCCACGAGTGCCGCGAAAAAGCCGGCCACGCCGCCTTTTGCTCCCGCGAACTCAGTGGCGAAGTTTGCCCATGTGCCTCCGCTATAGGAGAAGCCGACGGCCACAATTCCGAGAATGATCGCAACCTTCAGCAAGGTGAACAGAAACTGGAATTCACCAGCGCGGCGGACGCCAATGTAGTTCAGCCCAGAAATCAGTACCGTGGCCGTGATCGCTACCAGTTGGCCGTAGGTGAGTATGAAGGGATGTGAAACGCAGGCGTGGGAGAAAAAGGAAAAGATCGGGAAGGTTTCGAGGATCCGCACCAGGCCGGTGGTGATGGTGGCAATCGAAGCCGGTTTGGCGATCAGAAACCAGGTCCACGAGTAGAGAAATCCCGCCAGAGGCCCGTAGGCGTCGCGAACGTAGACATACTCACCGCCCGCCTGCGGCTTCATCGCGCCCAATTCGGCGTAGGTGAGCGCGCCGAAAAAAGAAAGCAGGCCGCCTACGATCCAGGCGAAATAGACAAGGCGCGCCGAACCGACGGCCTGCATCATTTCGGAGGGAACCAGAAAGATGCCGCTCCCGATGATCGTGCCGACAACAATTGCACCGGCATGGGAGAGGCCAAGATCGCGGGCGAGTTCGGGACGGAGCGGGTTGTTTGTTGCAGGATTCTCCATAGTCTCGCTCTGCGTCCTCATCGCTCTCGCGGTTCAAACTCGAGATTCATCTCGCAGGATGATGCTGGCAGCGTATCCCACGGCAAACGTCACGCAGGTCCCGATCGCGACCCACCAGGTGAACGCTACATGGGACCCACGCCACAGGTACAGCCCGGTGGCAAACCCGCACACCATCCCGACGGTGGCTCCGTTCTGATTTGCGCGTTTGGTCAGCACTCCCAGAAGGAAAACACCCAGCAGGGCCCCATAGGCCACCGAAACGATCTGGAGCCCGACCTCTATGACGCGCCCTACCTGATGCAGTGCCAGGAGCGCCAACCCAAACAGCACCAGCGCCCACATCACATTCGCCAGCCGCGAGAGTTGCAGCCGTTTCTTTTCGTCCGTTACGGGCCGGAATCGGAAGTAGAAATCAAACATCGTGCTAGAGGAAAGTGAATTCAGCGCCGCGCTCAGGTTCGACATCGCGGCCGCAAGAATGGCCGCGATCAAAAGGCCGGAAATTCCGTGTGGCATGCGCGTGACAATGAACTGGGGATAGATGCGGTCCGACTTGCCGAAGGCCGAAGCCGGAAGCCGATAATAGGCAAACAGCATCACGCCCACGAGCAGGAACAACGCGAACTGAATCAAAATCGCCACCCCGCTCGACACCAACGCCAGGGCCGACTGGCGCTGGTTCCGGGCCGTCAGCAGCCGTTGCACAATGAGCTGATCGGTGCCGTGAGTTGCCAGCGTAAGGAATGTGCCGCCAATGACGCCGGCCCACAACGTGTAAGGCTGGGTGAAATCCAGGTACGGCCAGCCCGGCCGCAGCGTCAGATCGAAGACCTGGAATTTGTGGGCAGCCGTTGCCAGAGTCTGCACCGAGTTCCATCCGCCGGGGACGAGATGAAGAATCGTGACCAGCCCGACCAACGTGCCGCTAATATAGATGAACGTCTGTACCACGTCGGTCCAGATCACCGCCGCCAAGCCGCCTTCAAAGGTATAGATCAGCGTCAGCAGAGTGATGATCGCGATCGAGGACACTTCCCCGGTGCCGAGGGCGATGGAAACCACGATGGATACGGCATAGACGCGCACTCCCTCCGCTGCCGCCCTCGTCAGTAAGAACAGCGTCGCGGTGACGGTGCGAAGCCGCGAACCGAATCGCCGCTCGATCAGCTGGTAGGCAGTGTAGAGATCGCCGCGGAAGTATTGCGGCAAGAAAACGATGCTGATGAGGATCCGGCCGACGACATATCCCATCACGATCTGTAAAAACGTCAGGTTGGTGGCATAAGCGAGCCCAGGAATACTAATGATGGTGAGCGTACTGGTCTCAGCCGCGACGATCGAGAGCGAAATGGCCCACCAGGGAATGTCGCGATCGGCGAGAAAATAGTCGCGCATGGTCCGCTGGCGCTTGCGAAAGCGCAGGCCAAAGAGGGTGATCCCGGCCAGGTAGGCGGCGATAATCAGCAGATCGATGCGATTCAATCCCAGATGATTCCTTTATGTCGAGCGGGGGTTTGCCCGCGTCTTTACTGGCTGCTTGCGGTACGGCTAGCTGCGTCCTTCCCAAGCGATTTAGCAGAGAGCTTCAAGCAACTGGTTTTGCAGCATTGTACAGGCATGTACCGCCGCCGCCGGGCGAATTCCGACGGCCCTGTTATAGTCTTATCAGCGCAGCGATGCCCGCCGACACCCCGACATTGCAGGAGCCATCGTGGACATTCATCCGCCTCATGGGCCAGTGAACTCGTTCAAGGATTTTCTTCTTCATTTGCTCACCGTGATTTTGGGGATCCTCATCGCACTCTCGCTGGAGGGTTTGATCGAGTGGCACCATCATCGCTCCCTGGCCGAGGAAGCCCGATCCAATCTAACCGCTGAAATTCGCGAAAACCGGCAGCTACTCGCAGGAGGGCTGCCCGCTGCGCCCGCTGCCGAGCAGCGGCTGAAGGCGACCATTGAAACCATCGAAGCCTACCGCAAGGATCGCCGGGATGACCGCACGTCGAAGTTGGATTGGTCGTTCGGATTGTTTCCATTGAGTGCAACCGGCTGGAGCACGGCCTCCAGCACCGGGGCGCTGAGCTATATGGATTACTCCGAGGTGCAAGGTTATACCCGCGCCTACGTGCTTCAGGACGAATTCTTGACGATGCAACAGAACGCGTTAGGAAAGTGGCTGGACCTGCAGAAATGGCTGGCGCGGCGCGACTCGAAGGGCAGCCTTTCGAACTTGAACAATGAAGAACTGTCCGAGGTCGAGGCCGCTGCCAGCGCGGCGCTGTTGCATACGGAGACGGAGGAGACGTTCGCCAAAGATCTGATGCAGCAGTATGCGAAGGCCTTGAGGGAGAAATAGTTCTGTACTATCTCGGAATCGACGGAGGGGGCACCAAAACACGCTGCGTTCTCGCCGACGAAACTACCGTACTCGCAAAGGCGATGACCGGTGGCAGCAACATCGTTCGCCTCGGCGAGCAGCAGGCGCGGGAAGCTTTGCATACTGCCATTCGCCAGGCGTGCATCACCGCCAAGATCTCTCCCAGTCAGATCCGCGCCGTCTGTATTGGCGCGGCGGGCGCGGGACGGCCCGAGACCGCCGCGAAGATCCGCGGCATTCTCGAAGAGCTGATTCCCGGGATACCTCGCGAGAAAATCGAAGTCGCCGGCGACGCGGTGATTGCCCTGGAAGCGGCTTTCGGCGCGGGGTCTGGAGTGATTGCCATCGCAGGAACTGGCTCCATCGTCTATGGCCGCGATGCAACAGGAAACGTTGCGCGCGCTGGCGGTTGGGGGTTTGCCATCTCCGACGAGGGTTCTGGCCACTGGATCGGCCGCCGGGCCATCGCATTGGCGATGACGGCTCGCGACGAAGGGCTCGAAACCGCACTCACCGATGGAATCCTCCAAGCCTGGAAGTTCAATACCATCGACGAGCTTGTGCAGCGTGCCAACGCGACGCCACCGCCGGATTTCCCACCGCTGTTCCGCGCAGTCCTGCACGCCGCTGAGGAGGGAGACGCTATCGCGGGCGAACTTTTAGTCGACGCGGGAACCAGGTTGGCGGCGCTCGCAGCCATCGTTGTCCGGCGTCTCGCGCCGGCCGCCCCACTAACAATCGCCGCGCTCCCCATTGCAATGACGGGCAGCGTCTTTCGTCAGTCGCACCAGGTGCGGCAGATTTTCTACGATACGCTGCAAAAGAATTTTCCCGGCATTGACGTGCGCCCGGATCTAGTCGATCCCGTGGAAGGCGCGCTGGCCAGAGCGAAACGACTGTAGAAGAGCAGCGAAATGGCCGAAGACGAAATCTCGGAGAACGAGGACCAAGCCTCGCCGCCGATGGTCACGGCAGTTCCGGTTGCGCCCGCCGATCTGATCCGCGCCGCCGACCCCGCGCTTACTGAAGATGTCGCACTGTCCCTGCTTAAGCGCCCTGAACTGCAGGGCGAAGTCATCGAACTACTCGCCAAGAACGCCAACGTACGCAAGAGCCGCAAAGTGAAGATCGCCGTCGCTTCGCATCCGCATACGCCGCGTCATGTGTCGGTGCCGCTGGCGCGACAGTTCTACACGTTCGATCTGATGAAAGTGGCGCTTGCGCCGGGTGTACCGGCCGACGTGAAGGTCGCGATCGATGGCGTACTGATCGCGCGCCTCAAAACCGTCACTCTCGGCGAACGGATGACGCTGGCGCGTCGCGCCTCGGGCAGAGTCGCTGCTGCGCTACTGCTGGAGGTTGACGGCGGCGATGGAAAAACCGCGAAGACCAAGACGATTCAATCTAAGACGATTCAGTCGAAGACCGGACCGCGCGAGCCACGCGTCATGCAGACCGCGCTCGACAACCCGCGTCTCACCGAAGCGCTGGTAATCCAATCGGTGCTTCGTGCAGGCGCCAGTGCGGCTTTGGTGCACGCGGTTGCGCGGCACGAGAAGTGGTCACGACGAAAGGAAATCCGCGCGGCGCTTTTGCGGACCGAGCATCTGTCGCTGGCTCGCGCTTTGGAGTTCGGCCGGGAAACTCCAGCCGGGTTGCTGCAAGAACTGCTGGCCAGTTCGCGGCTGCCGGCGAAGATCAAAGATCAATTGCAGCGCGAGAACACTTCTGCAATCTGACCTCTGACTTGCGACCTCTCGTTATTCCACCCAATCCGCGATAAACACATTCGTCTCATGCTGTGCCTTGCCGTTGCGATGGGAGATCCACACCAGTTGCTTTCCGTTGGGGCTGAACATCGGGAAGCCATCGAAGCCGTCGAAATAGGTGACCCGCTCGAGACCCGTCCCATCCACGTTGATCGTATAGAGTTCGAAGTTTCCCATTCCGCCGGTCGAACCGACGTTGGTTGCGAAAATAATCCGCTTGCCGTCCGGGAAGAACGACGGCGCAAAGCTCGCGGCGTTCAAATTGGTCAGCTGGCGCTTGCCGCTGCCGTCGGCCTTCATGATCCAGATCTCAAGCGTGGTGGGACGGATCAGGTTCTGTTTCAGCAGCTCTTTGTACTCGGCAATCTCCTGGTCCGTCTTCGGATGATAAGCGCGATACACGATCCACTTCCGGTCTTTCGAGAAAAATGGGCCGCCGTCGTATCCCAGTTCGTGCGTAAGCTGCTTCACGTGCTTGCCGTTCGTATCCATCGAGTAGATATCAAGGTCGCCATTGCGCATAGAGGTGAAAACGATTTTCTTCCCATCTTCTGAAATCGTCGCCTCCGCGTCGTAGCCGGGAGTGGTAGTGAGTTGCTTCAAGTCCGAGCCATCCAGCTTCGCGGTAAAAATGTCGAATCCCGGATAGACCGCCCATACGTAGCCCTTCGAGTAATCGGGGCGGGGCGGGCAAGCGGCGTCGGCTAGGTGCGTCGAGGAATAGAGAATCTTGTCGTCCTGCGAAAAGCGATGCGGAAAGATGTAGCTGCACGTCGTGCGGCCCTTGCCGGTCGAGACCATCTTCTGTTCGGTCCCGTCGATGTTCATGGTGAAGATCTGGTCGCACTGCAGGTTGTCGCGCGTCGATTGAAAAATCAGCCGCTTGCCATCGGCCGCAAAATAAGCCTCGGCGTTCGATCCGCCAAACGTAAGTTGCCGGACATTGCGTAGATGCTTTTCTTCGGGGGCGGCCAGTTGCGATGGAGTTGGGCTAGTCCCCGCCTGAGCACAAGCGATGCGTGCCGTCAGCAGCCCGCCAAGCAATGCTAAGTTCAACAGCAAACGTCGATTTTTCATAGGAGAAAGAGTGTAGCAGGCAGATCGCCAGCGTGGCGCGGATGCGCGTCGCTGGCCGCGTGTCGAGGATGTCACTGCGCGTCAATCTTTAAGTTGAACTTTAGCTTGAACTTCAGCTTGAACTTCAGCTTGAATTGCCGACATCAGTTCCGTCGTGGTCGACACCGCGATCCCGTATTGTTCTCCGCCGCGCACAATGGGGCCGGCGATGGCATCCAATTCGAGTCGCCGCCCAGCGACCAGATCTTTCTGCATGGAGCTCCGCATGCCCGGCGGCGAGCTTTTGAAACCCGCCTGAATCTGCGCGGCATCGATCTTTGCGCCGCTAGCGTTGGCCACAGCGCATGCCTCGGCGATCGCCGAACCCAACTTCGGGTTCCAATCGGCGTCCGCCAAGATTTCCCCAATGTTCATGCCGGATGCCGAGGTTATCAACGCAAACGGGCCGAGAAAGCAGAGTTTGCCCCACAGCAGGGTCTGCTCGCTGGGAATGAACTTGCAGACGAATCCAAGCTTGCCCAACTGCGCAACGATGGCACCCAAAAGCGGCTCAGCGCTGGCCGCGAGGTTCAAACGAACGACAGGGGATCGTTGAATGAATCGTCCCGGAGAAATCTGCTCGGCTTCCACGGCGATCGTTGCTGGGATCACGTGCTCGTGTCCGAATCGATTCCGGAGTACCGCGATGTGGTCTACCCCGTTGAGCAAGGGAATTACATAACGCGGCGGCGACTTCACGGTTTCGATGGCAGATTGCAATTGATAGGTTTTAGTGGCGATCCAGAGCACGTCAACCGGTTTTGTCAGCGTGGCGACGGCTTTCGCCGGCGCGGTTATAGCGTCCGATGGACGCTCGAGCACCAGGCTCGCGGGATAGCTCGCCAGTTTCTCGGCTCGAACCACCACCGTGACATCTTCACCGAGCGATGACAACGCGGTGCCGATCAACCCTCCGATGGCTCCCGCTCCCAGGATCGCATGTTTCATGTGAGCACTCCCCGGAAAAACTATATGATAAGCCAGCTTTCGATGCTCGCCTGCGGGCCTCGACCCGCCTTTACGCTGCGCCTCCCGATCTGTCACACTGGCCACAGATTGCAATGGGCAAGATTCACGTCCTTTCCGAGAGGGTGGCCAACCAGATCGCCGCCGGCGAAGTGGTGGAGCGTCCTGCGTCGGTGGTGAAGGAGTTGCTGGAGAACGCACTGGACGCCGGTTCCACGCGCATTCGCATACAGGTTGAGGCGGGCGGGAAGAAACTGATCCAGATCACGGACAACGGCTGCGGCATGGTGCGCGACGACGCCATGCTGGCGTTCGAGCGGCACGCGACTTCCAAGATCAAAGAAACCGACGACCTGCTGAGCATTGCGACCCTCGGATTTCGCGGCGAGGCGCTGCCCTCGATCGCTTCCGTTGCCCGCCTGCATCTGGAGACGCGCGCCGAAGAAGAGGCGGCGGGGACGGTCCTCGAGATCAACGGCGGCAAGATCATACGCGTCGAAGAAGCCGGGCTGCCGCTGGGAACTTCGATCACCATTCGCGATCTTTTCTTCAATACGCCGGCGCGCAAGAAATTTCTGAGATCGGAATCGACTGAACTCTCCCATATCGCGTCGCTTGTGACCCATTATGCGCTGGCGCATCCGGAGATGCATTTCGAGTTGCACTCGGCGACGAATGCGCTGCTGGTGGCTCCGCCCGTGGCTGGCCATCGCGAGCGCGTCTACCAGGTGTTCGGACGCGAGACGCTGGACCAGTTGATTCCGCTGGCGGCGGTGCAACCGCTAGAGCGCGTTGGGTTGCCGCAGCCTCCGCCGTGGCGGCGCAGCGCAGAGACTGCTGCGCGCGAGTCCGATGCAATCGGACCGGGTGGGCGTCCCACAGTCGGAACGGAAGATGCGGAAACGCGGACAGGAGTGTCCGCGCTACACGATTTCGGCGAGGTGCGGCTGCATGGCTTTGTTTCCAAGCCGGAGATTCAGAAGCTCAACCGCAATTCGATTTTTATTTTTGTGAACGGACGGCTGATTCGCGATCGACTCATTCAGCACGCGATCACGGAGGCGTATCGAAATATTTTGCCGCCGACGGTGTTTCCGGTTGTGCTGCTTTTTATGGAGATGCCGACTGCCGAGGTGGATGTGAATGTGCACCCGTCGAAGACCGAGGTACGGTTTCGGCAGCAGACGGTGATTCACGATTTTGTTCGCGAATCGGTGCGGGCGGCGCTGATGAAGGCGCGTCCGGTGCCGCAGTTCTTGACGGAGATTGGCGCGCAGCCCACAGCGAGTCGCGGGCTGACCAGCCCCGCGTTTACTGACGGCGCGCGCGGGGGCGATGGCTTGGAGCGTGCTCCCTGGCGCGACTTGTACGAACCCGCGGCTGCGGGCGGATTCGCGCTGCACGCGCCGACGGTTCCAGCGACCACGGCGCGCCTTGAATTTGAAGGCGGAATTGCGATCGAGGCCAACGCGGCGGTATCGCTGGCACGCGCGCCCGCGGCGGATGGAACTCAGTCGGGGAGCGCCGAGCAGCCAATCCCCGATCACGGCTGCGCGCCGCCCATCGCGCAAGAGCCGCAAGCCGCACCGACTCTCGAGTCGCTACGCACGCTGCGTCCACTGGGCCAGATTCGAAATTCCTTCATTCTTGCCGTCAACGAAGATGGGCTCTGGATCGTCGATCAGCATGTGGCGCACGAGCGCGTGTTGTTCGAACGCATTTTGCGGCAACGTTCGGCGCAGAAGGTGGAGAGCCAACGCTTGCTCATGCCGCTGGTGATCGAATTGACTCCGGCGCAGCAGGCGATCTTCAGCGAGATCGCGGAGGAACTCGCGCACAACGGCTTTGAGGCGGAGCCCTTTGGCTCGCGCAGCGTCGCCGTGAAGGTGGCGCCGGCGGGCGTGGATGCGGCGCAGATTGAGCACATGCTGAACGAAATCTTCGAGCAGCTCACGCGCGAAGACCAGGCCATCAACCTCGACGCGGTGCGGACGCGGATCGCGGCTTCGATCGCCTGCCATGCTGCGATCAAAGTCAACATGCCGCTCGAACAGAACAAGATGGAGTGGCTGCTGGCGGAGCTGGCGAAAACCGAGCATCCCATGAGCTGCCCGCATGGCAGGCCCGTGGTGCTGCGCTATTCCATGCAGGATATTCAGAAGGCGTTCAA